>Ga0310697_10000823_pt1 | contig 39301 bp, 28 predicted proteins | sample 172DNAGHGlowgp2_FD_203883 | JGI IMG/M metagenome (GOLD analysis project Ga0310697, IMG submission 203883) | Sheep rumen microbial communities from Palmerston North, Manawatu-Wanganui, New Zealand - 1728 DNA GHGlow gp2 (v2) (version 2) | ecosystem: Host-associated > Mammals > Digestive system >...
GTCTGTGACGGAAATCTCGTATGTACCTTGATTGATACCTCGTTGATTGGAGTTGATTTTCCAACTGAATGTAGGTGTACTTTCGATGCCTATCGGTTCCCTAAGTCCTAAGGTACGAAGTTCGGTTACTGTATCCTGTCCCATTATTGGAATCGTTGATACAAATGCCATGATGAAAGTGTTGAATGTTTTACTCATATTGTCTGAAGAGTTTGTGATGATAATTCTTGTTGATGAGAAGTTTTGCAATATCTTGAGTGCAAAAGTAATGTGGTGCCAGCTTGAGTATGGTTATGAATCAGTTCAAAATGGTTCAAAATAAGTTCATGCCCTCATTTTGAGCCGATTTTATGCTAAAAACGAACCCATTTTCAACTTTTTTCTTTATTTTTGCGATATGAACAAACTGCGATTTCACATTCTGTCTCTTTTCCTTTTATGGATTGTCCATGATCAAGTTTTTGCTCAAAGCCAATGGCGACACATTGACGGACTTCCATGCGAGGAAACGACAACTGTTGTTCAAGATTCCGATGGCTACATTTGGATAGGCAGTCGTTTGGGATTGTTCCGATACGATGGTTACCAAATCAAACTATATCGTAATGATATGTCCCATCCTCATGCTTTCAGTTCATGTGATATCAAGGCTATATCTTGTGATAATGACGGGCACATATATGCTGGTTCTTTTTTCGGCCTCAATATATTATCTAAGCGTACCAATCGAATTGATGCACTACATTTTACACCAAGCGATTATATCAACTCCGTGTTCTACTGCGCTGATGGTAAACTATGGGTCGGCACAGGAAATGGACTATATGTTGTGGATAGAAATCAGCAAATCATGCTGGTGGAATCGGTTCCTTATGATAACGTGCTGTCTATTTGCGACTTTGCTGATAGCGGAGTTGTGGTGGTTACTGGTCACTATGGCGTCTTTCACATCAATAGGAACGGAAAGTGTACTGTGATAGAAGGGACAGAATCGCTGAAACCTCGTTGTGCCTATACTGATAGGGAATCTACACTCTGGATAGGGACGGATAGAAATGGATTATATCAGTATACTGCATCGAGACAACTCGTCAAACGTGCCGACTTCCCGAATTCAGTCATCAATGACATTATTATGAACCCTTCAAGACAAGGGTTCCTTCTTGCTACAGACAGAGGTATCGTTTCTTATAGTGAGGGTACTACCCAAATTGCCTTGATGGATAAAAACATCCTGAGTCTATATAAGGATAGGGACGATAACGTATGGGCTGCCACCGAAGGGCAAGGCGTGTTTTTTATGCCGAATCAAGGTTACCCTTTTTCCGTGGAAGAGCGGCCATTCACTCATCAGACGATGCCCATTTTATCTCAGTTCCATGTAGGTCAACTAGCTGATACTGTGCTCTGGAAAAACATATCCAGCATCAACGCCGTTTTTCAGGATGAGCGAGATGCAACCTATATTGGAACATGGAATGATGGACTTTACGTCATCGAGAATGGGCGAGAGAACCGTCATATCACTACGGAGAACTCCACTTGGCTCAAAGACAACTCCATCTATTCGATTTCAGATATTGGTGAGGGCGATGTGCTGATTTCGACTTGGAATGGCATCTACATTTTGTCAAAACATGGTGAGGGTACGTTTGTAGGCCGACTTGGGAATACTGATATCAGTTCCATACATGCCCTTACAGTGTTCGCCAAATCACCCGATGATTTCTGGTTGGGACTGGTGGGTGGCATCATCCATATAAAAGGTAATCTTCATCACCCAGAGACTGCTTCCATCAAACTGTATACTCATGTCAATCAATCTGCAGTGGATAATCCACCAAACGTGGCAGAACTGGCTGACCGCCATGACGAAACTGGAGATTATCAGTTGGGCGGTATCTTCAGAATCGTGGAAGATAAAAATGGGAGAATATGGGCATGCACCAGTGAACCAGGACTGCTCCTTTTCGAAGCTGAACACGACCTTTTCACGAGTGTCAGCCAACAAATGGGTATTCTTGGTGACAATGTGCATAGTCTGGACATTGACAACTTCGGCAATTTCTGGATGACCACCAACTATGGAATACTACAGATGAAACTCGATGATAATTGCCAGCCTGTCGGGTACAAACTATATACAATGGTTGACGGATTGCCTACCAATTATTTCGGCAGCACAATGAGTACCGTTCTTGAAGACGGAACCTTGTGTTTTGTCAATCACGACCATATGATCACCACCACTCCGAAGGATTTGTTAGAACACCACTACAGGCAGAAGGTGTTTGTGTCAGATATTCAAGTCAATGGATTGTCTTTATCCAGCAATACCACAGACTCACTATCCTTGCTGCCATATACGGACCACATTGTTCTTGCACACAACCAAAACAACATCACTCTGCGATTGTCAACTCTTTCTTACGGTCAGGAATCTTCCATCCGCTATGCGTATTGTTTGCATGGTTTTGATAACGACTACCGTCAGACTGACATGGGAGTCAATAGTATCAGTTACAACCAGTTGCCACCAGGTACTTATAGATTGTCTTATAGAGTGCAGATGAATGGTGTGATTCAGGAAGAAAACGAACAATACATGGTCATCGAGATTCTACAACCTCTTTGGTGGAGGTGGTGGGCAAGAGTCATTTATGTGCTGATACTTGTTGGGATTGCTTACATCGTTTTTCATAACATACGCGATAGGAGAAGTAAAAAACGTCAGTTGAAACTCTTGGAAATGGAGAAAATGAAGCAGCAGGAAGTATATCAAAAGAAAATGCAACTCTATTCAAAGATGCTCCATGAGTTTCTGACCCCACTCAAGTTGATGAACGAAATGCTTCACGACCTTCACAAAAAGGTTCGTCCTTCCTTGCAAGCCACTCTTTTTATGTTGACCAACCAAGCCGACCGACTTGAGGAGGCCATGACCACTATCGTGGATGTGAAAGAAGATACTTTAGCACAAGAGACCATGCAGAAGGCGGAAAATCTTTCCTTAGTGGACAGAGATTTCTTGAGACGTTGTACAGAGTCTGTCAACAAACATCTTTCCGATGCAGAATACTCACATATTGTCATGATGGAGGAAGTGGGCGCTTCGCATGCCACCCTTTATCGCAAACTGAAGGCACTTACTGGTATGGATGCCACTTCTTTTATACGAACTGTTCGCATGAGGACTGCTTGTCAGATTCTGGAGAACGAACGCGACATCCGCATTAACGAACTGGCGGAACGGGTAGGTTATAGCAATCCCAAATATTTTTCCGTTTGCTTCAAGAAAGAGTTTGGAGTCTCTCCAAAGGACTATGTTGCCGAAGGGTAGATAAATAATTATAGGTATGCTGGCTCAGGCAACTTCATTAGTGAGATGCGACTGGAGAAAGATGATTACAGACTTATCAAAAAGAGACTTATTTCTCTTTCTTTTTCTTACGCTCCTTGAGTTCATGACGCAAGGAGAAAATGGCAATAACCACACCGAGTACACCGACCATCAAACAGATGAGGTCGAAGTTCTCTTTTGCAAAAGTAGAAATACTGTCCATATTGACTGTTTGGCATAAAAAAGGCAGGGCTGAATCAAAGCCCTTCCTCTATTGTTTTTTTAGAACTTGTATCTCACACCAGCACAGAGGATACCTTTTTCTCCAACACCCAACTCGCAGAATCCGCGGAAAGCGCTACCGAATTCCACGCCGAGAGCTGTGGCTTGCCACATGAAGTCGGTGGCACTGTCCTCCTCGACATCCTGGGGTTTCTGGCCATTGATCTTTGTCTGCATGAAGATGACACCTGCTGCCAGTTCGGAATACAAACCGAAATGGTTGCGACGCAGCCAATTGAATTTCACAGCCGGCATCACTGTGTAGTAGTTGGCTTTGACATCTGTTCCGGTGTGTCTTGAATACTCGTACTTACAACCTGCAATAGAGGCGACTGCACCTATGCCAATCACAGGATTCACATGGTAGAAATACTCTATACCCACTGGACCCCAGAAGCCTGTCTGGTCATCACTGCTAAAGGTCAGGACGGATGCATAGGTCGAAATAATGTCGGATGCAGAAGCTACACCGTAGTAAACACCAATCTCGTTCTTTGGCTCATCACTCTGAGCCTTCACTGTCAATGTAGCCAGCATGGCTACAGCAATCATCGCAAAATACTTTTTCATTTTATGATTATTAAAAATGTAACTTCTTTCACCTGTTTACGTTCAGATGCTTTGTTTGTTGCTGCAAAATTAGTTCTTTTTCCCTAAATGACAATGCGTTCCATTGAAAAAACATCTTTTTGAATCGTTAGTCGGGCCTTTTCATTTCATTCAGAGAGGTAAAAGATTTGAGTACTGAGATAAAAAAACTGCTTGATTGTTGAATAGTTGCTATTAAAAGTTTATCTTTGCAAAAGATTATTCACAAGAAAAAGAATTACAATATGTCCTTTACAACAATCGTGATTATTGCGGCCGTCGTCCTTATCACCTTTTTCATCTATGGTGTCTCACAGCAGCGAACACTTGTCAAATACGACGAGATGGTCAACAACAGCATGAGCAATATCAGTGTGCAACTCAAAAGCCGTTGGGACGCTGTGCTTGCGCTGGTGAAGATGACCAAAGGATACAGCGACTATGAGCATCAGGCTATGATGGATATCATCAGCCAAAGACGTATTGCCATAGTGAAAAGCCCAGAGCAAGTAGCTGACCAAGAAGCCGCTATAGGCCAGGTGCTCACACGTTTTTTTGCCGTCAGCGAGCGCTATCCTGAATTGAAGTCAGCAAGCATCTATTCCGAAACCATGAAGCAGATGGTGGCGTTCGAGGAGAAGGTGCGCATCAGCCGTATGGTCTATAATGACACCGTCACCAAACTCAACAACGTGGTACGTCAGTTCCCCTCCAATTTGGTGGCAACCCTGTTGGGATATGGAGTACGCAGCTACATCGAGCACGACCCTGTGCAGATTAATTACCCTGACATAGGGAGTGTGCTCAACAAGTAATCGATATCTCCCCCCCCTCAGCCTATGCTTGTATTGGGTATTTCCCTGCTGCCTGTTTTAGTCCTGTTGTTCTATATTTACAGGAAAGACAGCGTGAGTCCTGAGCCTCCGCTTCAACTCGTCAAAGTTTTCTTCTTTGGCGTGGTGTCTATCTTTGTGAGCCTGTGGATTTTTACACCCATTTTCTCTTTGCTTGGACTCGAATTCAGAAACTCACAACATTTGCTTGGTCAGGTTGCCGAGGCTCTGTTCGGGGCAGCATTGCCTGAAGAGTCAGCCAAATTGCTGATGCTCTGGCTGCTGCTCAGAAAGAACAAGTACTACGACGAGTATTTTGACGGTATAGTATATGCTTCCTTCGTCGGGTTGGGATTCGCTGCGTTTGAGAATGTGATGTATGTCAGCGAGGCGGCCGAAAACTGGTTGACCGTCGGCACCTCAAGAGCGCTCTTCTCTATTCCAGGGCATTTCTCCTTTGCTGTGGCTATGGGATATTTCTATTCAATGGTTCATTTCGGGCAGAAAAAAGACACCTTGTCAAAGATTTGTGTACTTCTCGTTCCTGTCATTGCCCATTGGATTTACGATGGCTTGCTTTTCGCTCAGGGAACGGTGGCCGAGGTCATAGGCATGGTCTTTATCTTTTGTTTCCTTGTCTTTGTTGTCCTCATGTACAGGCGCACCATCAAATTGGTGGCTAAACTCAAGGATTACGACAACCCTCCTCCATTTCCACCCTATCCACAGACACCACCGCCTCCACCACCAATGGGGTGAGGTCAGACGATTCAGAACTTTCAGATGATTCCGTTAGTCTGAATCATTCCGTGTAATACTCAATCATCTTGATGAGTGCGCGTGTGCAGACGGGGCAGAACTCCTCTACCTCGTTGATTTTCATGCGGCATTCCATAGCAGGCCGGTATACACCCTTCGACTGATAACCGCCACCCTCGTAAGCACCGACAGTGTTGACGAGGGTGCGTTGTTTTTTCTCGTCTAATTGAAGGAAAGAAAGTGTGTTGCGGGCGTCATAGTCCCCGTAGGCGATGGGAGGGGTTGGAACGGCTGTTTTCTTACCCACCATATCCGCCCATTTGGACTTGAAATCCACCAGCGTGGTCAGGTTGGGCTCCCAAGGCTCTGTGTCGGAAGGATACATCGAGGAGTACTGGTCGTCATAGAAATACTCATCGCCCAGTCCACCGAAAGAGTGGCCGAACTCATGCACCAGCACTTGGCGCGCTGTGGGATGGTCGCTCGTTGTCACATTGATGGAGTTGTAGATACCTCCACCACCATAGAGCCAGGTGTTGGCAAGGACGATGATATGCTCAAAGGGCACGCCTGCCAGTTGGTCGTAGATGTCCTGCATGTTGGTGGTCATCAGGTAGCGGTCACTGTAGAAAGTGTCGTAGTGGGCCGATGCTGCAGTTTTTTTCCAATTGTCTTTTCGAGGAACACTTACACCGCTCTCGGCGCTCTCCGCGGCTACAGCGATGATGTTGAACTTGTCGGCCATGCTCTTGAAGGGTTCGTGCCCCAACAGGAAACCGCAGGCACGCTGGGCGTCGTCGTGGAATTTCTGCTGGTCGGCGGCTGAATAGCCCTCGGCAAGTATGGCGATGTCGATGCAGCTTTGGAGGTCTCCTCCCTTATGCAGATATTCCCATTTCACGGAAGAACTTTTCTCGCGGATAAGTATGTCAGAGGGAGAGATGGTGTGGGTCAGGGTCGAGGATACTTTACCATGGATGTCGATTAGGCTTACGGTCACCTCCACGGTTTGCTTGGGATAGGGCACTTGGAAGCAGTTCTCGAAGGCTTTCTTCACCTTTGTCGCCTCCTCGGTTGATTGCCACTCCTGGAAAAGGGAAGAAAAAGAATTGGAGTAAATCACCTGGCCGCTCTGTGGGTCGCGAACCGAAATCTGGCCGTTGCCTTTGAGCAGAGGCTGGCTGAGGTGATGTCGACGACCTGCCCACAAAGGTGTGGATGAGGCCTCTTGGAAGAAAATCTCTTGTTTGGCGCTGTCGCCAGCGAAGATATAGTCGAGCCGGAGGGTCTTGTCCTCGAAATAGTCGTCGAATTGTTGTGCAAAGATGCTGACTGCCCCTAAAAACAGGGCAGTCAGTAACAATGTGGTCTTTTTCATCGTGTGTAGTTCGTTATCGTCTTTTTATTTGATGATTTTCTTGCCGTTGCGAATAAAGATGCCTTTGGTGGGGTGTTGCACCCTGCGGCCTTGGATGTCATAAACAGGAGCATTGTCGTCATCCACTGACACGCCTTGAATGGCATCCACCGTCTCGTCTTTCAAGATGCGAATCTTGCCATCGGTCAGCAATGTGGAGATGTCCCATTTCTGGGTGGGCGACGGACGCTCGGGCTCTATGGTAGTGAATCCGCTGCCAGCGGTTGAACCGATATTGGAGAACAACTTCAACTCGGTGCCATCGGGTATCTCCTGAGCCTGGTCGATGTTGAGGCGTAAGGTGGCGCTGTTGAGCGTCATCTTGCCACTGACGCTGATGCGGTTGCTGCGGGTGGTAGTGCCATTGCTATAGAGTGGGAACTCCACGGCGCCGTTGCTGACGGTGAGGTTGTTTGTCAGTTTAAGGGTATTGGTGGACAAGATAGTGGAGTCTCCAGCGAGGATGGTGCCGCCGTTCTGGATAGTGACCGCTGAGTTGATAGTGCCTGTTCCCGCCAAGGTGGCTCCGTCTTTCACAAAGTAGTTACCGCCGCCGGTATGCGAGCCATTGACAATCAATTTGCCGCCTTCCACGGTTGTTGTGCCTTTGTAGATGTTCGCACCTGTCAGACGCCAGTAGCCACTGCCTTCCTTCACGATAGTAACGGTACCTGTGTGTCCCGTGTTGCTGGCGCAGTTGTCAATCACGCCCTTGAAGGTCTCGTTGGTGTTGGCACCACCCACGCGCCAGGTCATCTTGAAACCGTCTGTGCTCTTGCTCGAACCGCTGAGGTAGGTGCCTGCATCACCGCGTATACCACCGATATGGAGGTCACCGTTGGTGTTCCAGTAAATCATGTGCAGGTCTTTGCCTTTGAGGCAGACCACGCCATTGGGAATACCGTCGTTCTGCAGCACCAACTGGTTGCTTGAACCCACACCATTGGCAATCAGCGTACCATAGAACTCGCTCATGTCGTTCTGCCAGTATTCGCGAACCCAACTGATGCGGAAGTCGATGGTGCCAGAACCTGTCAGTTTGCTCTTGATGTAGCAGTTGCGGTAAGGCTGGAAAATGGATGTGGTTCCCTCACGGGCTTCAATCGGCATATAATAGGTGCAGTAGTTGTCGTTGGCGTCCTTGGTGCTGAATGTGCCGCCGGCGAGCACCAGCTTGGAAGAATTGCTCTCGCTTGTGCCGAGATACACTTTCTTGTCTTCCAGCGAACCGAGGTAACCCAGATGCAAGGTGCCCCCTTCCACGACAGTCTCACCAGAGTATTTGAAGAATGAAGGTGAGGAAGGGCTGACTGTGCCTTTGCCGCCAAAGGTGACGTTGCCTTCGCCGATGATGCTGCCGTTCATGGTGACTGTGGCGTTGCTGGTAGCCACGTCGAACTCGGTGTCGCTGTAAAGGTTGGCGTCGCGGTTGGTGGAGGTGCTGCCTCCAGTGTAGTTCCATCGGCCACCGTCCCAAATCCAGTTCTGGCCGAACTCAGCAGAAGCACCTATGCTGCTTGCCGCATCACCGTTGCGGAGAGAAGAGAAACTGATTGTGCCTTCATGAAGGACGGTTGCGCCTGTATAGTTGTTGTCGGATGAAAGGACGAGGGTCCCTTCACCTGTCTTGTTCACGGAGGTAGTACCGGAGATTTTGCCCTTGCCCGAGATGGTCACCGTCGATGCGGTGTTCACGACTACGGCAGATGGTTTTACGTCGCTTGGCACATCCACCTTGCAGTCTTCTGAGGGAGAGAACAATACTTTTCCACCATCCGTGTAAAGGCCATTGTTCCAGTTCTGGTCGGTGGTGTTCCAGCTACCGTCCTGGGCGGCCCATGTATAGTCGGCGGCGTAATTGTCGCAATCCACCATTTCTACGTGAGCAGGTTGGGTCTTACAGGTCACCAGGTCGGAATAATCTGAACTGCTGTTGCCTTTCACTGCCTTGATGCGGAAAGTGTACGATACGCCTGGTTCAAGGCCTGACAACGTCACTTCCTCAGTGTTGGCTTCCGTGGTGGCTACAGCGGTGTAGGCTCCGTTTTTCTGCATCTCAATCACAAAACCATCCTCTTCGTCGGTGAAGTCGTACCAACAGAGTGTGACGGAATTGTCGGTGGTTGATTTCTTGTCTGCGAGAATCGGGCGGCGGAGGAAGAGTGTCCTGTTTTCTTTGGTCAGGCTGTTGATATAGTTCTCAATATTGGCATAGCCGTTGGCGGCGATGGTCATGGCGTCGTCGGCATTGGGGTTGGTGCCGTTGGCATTCTCCCAATCATCGGGCATGCCGTCACCGTCGCTGTCTTTGGCTTTGGACCACGATTTCACTCCCCATGAGGTAGGTGCGCCAATCGGCAGTTGGTATTCCGAAGAGATGATGGCACCCTCCTTGCCGAACGACTTCACCTGATGCACCATCAAATGGTCGGCCAGGTCGCGGTAGGGGAGGTTGGCACCCACTTCGGGAAGCAGGGAGTCTATCAGGGCTTTTGCGTTCCATGCGGGCAGTTCGGGATAAGGGTAGGGCTTGCTCTCGAATGTCGGGCCACCGCTGTATTCATTATGGGGTATCTCGTATGGATTGAACTTGCCGTCGGCGTTCCGGTCCTGCCAGTTGTCGGAGGCATAGATGTGGAAGTCGCTGTTGCCGCTCGTGATGGCGTTGCCACCACCTGCGGGTCCGTTGATAAACAGGTTGTTGGTGGTGTTCACGTAGGAACTGCCTTGTGAGTCGCCGCCCATCAGGTAGCAACCGCTTTTCCAGTTATATACAAGGCAGTTGACGTATTGGTTGCGCCCCTTGATCTTATTGTTGCGGGTGTCGTTGTCGCAGTAGAAATTACGGTAGAGGGTGATGTTGTCGGCCTGTATCAAACCACCTGCCGAGTGGGAGAGCAATCCTTGGCCGACAAGACAGTATTGCAAGGTGATGTCGCTTGGAGCGGTGCGTTTGTTGTCCCAGTTGATGGAGAAAGTCTCGTCCAGACCCCATGCGATGGAGCAGTGGTCGAATATCATGTTGGTGCCGTTGGCGATGCCGGCGGCGTCCTTGCCGGAACTGCCGTTCTTGCCCATGCGGAACTTCATGTAGCGCACGATGATGTTGTCGGCACTGGAGAAGGTCACGCCGTCGCCATAGACGATGACGCCCTCGCCTGGGGCTGTCTGCCCTGCCACATAGAGGTTGGCGGCGAAACTCATGCGCGACTTGATGTTGATGACACCGCTAACGTCGAACACCACGATGCGGTTGGGTTGGCTAACGGCATCGCGGAGAGAACCACTGCCTGAGTCGTTGAGGTTGGTCACGTGATAGACTGTGCCATAGCGTCCGCCTGTGGCGTAGCGTCCGAATCCTTCGGCGCCTGGGAAGGCAAGTTGCTTCTGCCCGAAAAGGTGCACTGTAGGCAGCAAAGCCAACAGCAGGAGGGTGATAATGTTTTTCATATGACGTTATGTTTTAATTTTGACTTTAGGAATTGTCCCGTATGGCTTTGCTCGCATTTGGCCACTTCCTCGGGTGTGCCCTCGGCCACGATATAACCGCCTTCCTTGCCGCCTTCAGGGCCAAGGTCGATGATGTGGTCGGCGCATTTGATGATGTCCATGTTGTGCTCAATGATGATGATGGAGTGCCCGCGGGTGATGAGCGACTGGAAGGCTGACAGCAGTTTGTTGATGTCGTGGAAATGAAGGCCTGTGGTGGGCTCGTCGAAGATGAAGAGCGTTGGGACATGCTTCTCCTGGCTGAGGTAATAGGCCAGTTTCACGCGTTGGTTCTCGCCCCCTGAAAGGGTGGAGGAAGTCTGACCCAGCTTGATGTAGCCCAAGCCTACGTCTTGAAGTGGACGAAGCTTGTCGCATATCTTCTTCTCCTTGTGCAGCGTGAAAAACTCCACGGCTTGGTTCACGGTCATGTTGAGGATGTCGTAGATGTTCTGGTCATGGTATTTCACGTCGAGAATCACGTCCTTGAAACGCTTGCCATGGCAGGCCTCGCATTCCAGCACCAAGTCGGCCATGAACTGCATCTCCACTGTGACAGTACCCTCGCCTTTGCATTCCTCGCAACGACCGCCTTCCGTGTTGAAAGAGAAGTAAGCGGCCGTGAAACCCATCTGACGAGCCAGTTGCTGTTGCGACATCAGTTTGCGGATTTCATCGTAAGCGCCAAGGTAGGTCACAGGATTGCTGCGGGTAGAGGTGCCGATAGGGTTCTGGTCGACAAACTCCACTTTCTTAATCATGTCGAGGTCGCCTTCAAGACCGGCGTATTGGCCGGGAGAATCGCACACCTCGTCAAGATGGCGCTTGAGTGCGCGGTACAAGATGTCGCGGACAAGGGTTGACTTGCCGCTGCCGCTCACACCAGTCACCACTGTCATCACGTTGAGCGGAATTTTCACATCGATACCCTTGAGGTTGTTCTCACGAGCCGATTTCACAAGGATGTAGTTGTTCCAGGGACGACGGCTCTCTGGTACACGGATTTCCTCCAGTCCCAGTAAGTATTTCACCGTGTAGGACCTGGCTGCGCCTTCGTCCTTCGTTATAATGTCGGTAGTAGTGTCTACACCATTCTCGTCAGGGGTGGTGGCGTTCTCTATGTATGGAGTGAGGCGTTCCTTGTCGAGTTGGCGGTAGTCGCCCTGCCATACCACACGACCACCCAGTCGTCCTGCATCGGGACCTATGTCGATGATGAGGTCGGCCTCACGGATGATTTCCTCGTCGTGTTCCACGACTACCACCGTGTTGCCCAACCGCTGCAACTGACGAAGCACGTGTATCAGTCGCTGGGTGTCGCGGCTGTGAAGACCGATACTAGGTTCATCGAGGATGTACAGGCTGCCAACAAGGTTGCTGCCGAGGCTGGTGGCTAGATTGATGCGCTGGCTCTCACCGCCTGAGAGTGAGTTGCTCAGACGATTCAGCGTCAGATATCCCAGGCCTACTTCATTGAGGAAACCGAGTCGGTTCTTAATCTCCACCATGATACGGCGGCTCACTTCCTTGTCGTGGTCGTTGAGTTCGAGTTGGTCGAAGAATTGGATGAGTTCTGTCACAGGCATCTCCACCAACTCAGTGATGGCCCGGCCACCCACTTTCACGTAAGTGGCCTCTTTCTTCAATCGGGTGCCATGGCACATGGGGCAGATGGTCTTGCCACGGAAACGGCTCAGCATCACCCTGTACTGTATTTTGTATTGGTTGTCACGGACCATCTGGAAGAACGAGTCGATGCACACCGACTCATGAATGTCCTCACCTGGCATCCCGTGCCAAAGCACGTCTTTCTGGTCCTGCGTCAAGGCGTAGTAAGGGGTGAAGATAGGGAAGTGGTTGTATCGTTCTGCCCTGCGCACAAACTCGTCTTTCCATTGACCCATCTTTTCACCGCGCCAGCAAATCACCGCACCGCCATAGACGCTGAGTTCTTGGTCGGGAATCACCAGACGCTCGTCGATACCCATCACCTTGCCGAAGCCTTCGCATTCAGGACAGGCGCCAACGGGGGAATTGAAAGAGAACAGATGCTCGTGAGGTTCCTCAAAAGTTGTGCCGTCTGCCTCGTAACGGGTGGAGAAGACATAGAGGTTGTCGGTGGGGGAGTTGTTGAGTTTGTCTCTGCCATCGCCCTTGGTGTGGCTGAAAAAACGGAGCATGCATCTGCCATTCCCTTCATAGAAGGCTGTCTCGGTGGAGTCCATCAAGCGGTTGATGGCGGCTTTATCGGTCGAGACACTCATGCGGTCCACCACAATATTGATGAGCGGAGAGATGTCCTCGTTCTTCGGATGCTCTGCCAGATAGTCGTCGATACGCTGGATTTCTCCATTGATTTCCAAACGGCTGTAACCTTCCTTGATGTCCATCTCGAGTTGCTCACGAAGGGTGCGGTTGCCATGCACCACGAGTGGAGCAAGCAACACGAACTTGGTGCCTGGCTCCTGTGAGGTCATGCAGTTGGCCACATCCTCTATGGTGTGCTTCTTCACCTCAATGCCACTCACGGGGGATATGGTATGACCGATTTTTGCGTAGAGCAGGCGCAGATAGTCATAAATCTCGGTTGACGTTCCAACGGTGGAACGTGGATTACGACTGATGACCTTCTGCTCTATCGCTATAGCGGGAGGAATGCCCTTGATGTAGTCGCATTCGGGTTTGCCCATGCGGCCGAGAAACTGGCGGGCGTAGCTCGACAGACTCTCCACATAGCGCCGCTGGCCTTCGGCGTAGAGGGTGTCGAACGCCAACGACGACTTTCCGCTGCCGCTGACACCGGTAATCACCACAAAACGCCCTCTCGGTATCTCGAGGTCGATGTTCTTGAGGTTGTTCACCCGCGCTCCCTTGATTTGTATGTAATGCTTTGTTTCTGGCATGGTCATGTATTTCTGTGATAGATATATGATTTACAGCACTTTTTTCAGTGCGTCGAGGTCAGCGTCGGTGGTTGCCCAGCTGGTGACGAAGCGGCAAATCATGCTTTCTGGGTCGTAGGGTCCCCAATGGGTGAAAGCCACATGCTTTTCTAAGGTCTTCACCCGCTTGTTGGGGATGACGACGAACTGTTGGTTGGTGGGCGAGTCGATATACAGTTGGTAGCCTTTGGTCGTGAGCAGGCTTTTCAGCCGCATGGCCATGTCGATGGCATGGCGCGAGATGCGGAGATAGAGGTTGTCTGAGAACAGGGCGTCAAACTGCACCCCAGTCAGTCGCCCTTTGGCAAGCAGGGCGCCGTGCCGCTTGATGATGGTAAAGAAATGCTTGGGCGCGTTCTGGTGGGTGAATACCACTGCCTCGCCGCATAGTGTGCCTACCTTGGTGCCACCGATGTAGAACACGTCGCAGTGCTGGCTCAACCAAGGCAACGTGATATAGGGCGAGGCGGCCAGACCATATCCCATGCGAGCGCCGTCGATGAAGAAGTGGAGGCCGTAGTCCTTGCATACCTGATGGATGTCGGAGATTTCTTCCGCACTGTAGAGTGTGCCGAGTTCGGTGGGGAAGGAGATATACACCATGCCTGGCTGGGCCAGATGCTCCTTGCTCTCGTCATTGGAAAACCATTCCATGTATGAGCGTAGGTCTGAGGCCGACAGTTTGCCCTCATGGTCTTTCAGAGCGATGACCTTATGCCCGCTGGCTTCAACTGCGCCCGCCTCATGGATGCTGATGTGGCCTGTCTCTACGGTGACCACAGCCTCGTAACTCTGCAACATTCCGTCAATCACGGTGGCGTTGGTTTGAGTGCCGCCAGTCAGAAAGAATACTTGGGCTTCAGGGCATTCGCAAGCCTGCATGATTTTCCGCTTGGCATCCTCGCTGAACTTGTCGAAACCATAAGTGTTGGTAATCTCATCGTTAGTACGGAAAAGGTGCTCCATCACCATTGGATGGGCTCCGTTGTTATAGTCGCTTTCTAAAAATATCATAGTGAGTCTTGTCTTTGACAATTGTCTGTTTTTCAAATTACAAATTTATAATAAAAATATCAATTCCTTCCCATTTTACAAATGTTTTTTCCTCTACGTCAAAAAAAGCGTCATTGCCGGAATGTTCCTGGACAATGACGCTTTTGTAAAGTATGGCTGTTGCTCTTATCTCTTCAGCACTTTCTTGCCGTTGACGATGTAGATGCCGCGGGTCATTTCTTTCACGCGGCGGCCGCTGAGGTCGTAGATGACGTCATCTTTCTGACTGTCAGTAGCGATGCTTTCTATGGCATCCACCTCGCCTGTTGGCGTGAGCTCGCGGGTGGAGTTCTCGCCGTAGTAGATGAGCGAGAAATTATCGTAAGTAGCCCAAACAGCATTGGTGTCGCTCATGTAGGCGCCAAGGTCGATGGTGCCGTCGGTCACCTTGATGGTCACGGTGTAGAGGCGGCCTTTCGGAGTGAAGGTGTCGTAGGCTACTGGCACCTTGGCATCGTTGGCGAATACCCATGCCACCGTTTGGCTTTCGCTGCCGCCACTGGTGTATGCGGCTGCGGTTATCTCATACACGCCGTTCTTCATGTTGGTCAGACGCTGGTAAACACGACCCTCTGGACTGGCATCCCACAGGTTGAGGTAGTAAGAGCCCGACATGTTCTCACCATCGAACATATCCGACCAGTTGCCCTGTTCGAAAGTGGAAAGACCTGCCTCGTTAATCCAACCGTCAAGGCCTGCCTCAAAGTCCCTGTTCTTGATTAAAGAGGAATAGTCGATGGGGTTGTCATCGCTCGCCTCACCCGACTTGACGGCCAACTGGGCCATGGCGGCCTCAATGGCCTCGAAGAGCGCGTTCATGTCGTCCAAAGTGGCTGCGCTGCTATCGGCTTGCATGGCGGCGATGGCCTCTTGTGTTTTCTTTGCCTGCGCCTTGGCCTCGTCTGAGGCCGTCTCAGCGTAAGTCACATCCAATGCCTCATTCAGTGCGGCCGACTTCTCCTCCAACTGGCTCAGCATGGTGTTGAGACTCTCCATGTCGGAGAGGATTTGGTTCAGCCGTCCTGTCATGGCTTCCACCTCTTCCGTGCTGGCAGTAAGGGCGTCAATCATTGGTTCCACTTCGTCCATCAGGAAGTCGTTGATGAGGTTGCTGTAGTATTGGTTGCCTGCTTCCAGGGCGGTCTGGGCGTATGCTCTAGTGGCGTCGAGTTCAGTATAGGCGGCATTGTTCTTGGAGATTCGCAGGGTGATGTCGTCTATCTTAGGTATCACGGCGGTCAACTCATCGCGTGTCTTGGCGTTCTTGCCTTCCTCCAAAATCGACTGGTACTCCTGGAGCAATGCCTGCTGCACGTACTGCCCTGTATAGTCGGGAGCATTGTCAAGGTAGAAGTCGAGCCAGTAGAGGTAGGCATCCTCACCTGAACCGAAATAGCTCAGACGGAATTTGTCGCAACCCGACCATACTTCAGTGGAGTCGGTGAACAACACACCAAGGTCAAGGGTGTGGTCTGTCACTTGGGTCACCACTTTGTAGGTTGCGCTGCCTTTGTCGGTGGGGTAGGCTACCTCGGTCTTCATGTCGCCAGCGAACACAAAGAAATGGGCGGCATTGGAGTAGGCACCGGCTGAAAGCTGGTAGATACCGTTGGGAAGGCCTTCCACCACTTGGTGTATCTTGCCGTAAGCATGGTTGCCCCAGATGTTCAGGTAGGGGACGATGATGTCCTCATCGTTGGCCATACCCGTCCACGAAGGAATCTCGAACGTTGGGCAGTTGGCTTCGTTGACCCAACCTTCAAGCTCAAGGTCGAAGTCAGGGTTCACGATGAATGAAGTGTAGTCCTTGGGGTTATCGGGTGTCACCTCTTTCTCGTCAAGTTCAGTCAGGGCGTTCACCAAGTCGTTGAAAGCCTGCTTCAACTGCTCCACTGTGCTGCTAGCGTTATCATAGACAGCTTGTGCGGCGGTGACATCCACTCCACGCGACCTCGCCTCGTCAATCTTGGCTTTCAGTTGCTCCGCCGCTTTGTAGGTGATGATGGCGCTGTGGTATTCAGCGTACGCGCTGCTGCTGACGAAAGTCCAGCGTAATTGTGCCACGTCGCCTTCGTTCAACTCATTGGGGTTGACAAGAGGATAGGCTACGGTATTTTGCACCCCGTTGTTCACGATGCCGCCTAAATAGGAGTTGGGGTATGCAGTCTGGTTGTAGGCAGGGTTCAGGTCGCCAGGGAAGATGTAATAGGTGCCGTCAGCCTGCTTGGCGAACTGCCAGAAATAGTTGGCCTGGGCGTTCAAATCCACAAATGCCTCGCCATAGGGGTTCGCGTCGGTGTCTGTGAAGACCTGTTTCCAACCTGATTTGGTGATGGAGTAGTCGTTGATGAGGTAGGTCTTGCCGTCCCATTCGCCCGCTGGGTTGCCTTGGTCGTCCACAGGAACATACTCGGTCACAATCACTTTTAGCCCCTCGTCGCCGAGCGAGGTCTGGGTTCCCCAAGCGTTGCCTTCGGTGAAGAACAACTTGGCGTCCACATTGTAGAGATACATGGTGTCGCCAACAACGAAATCCGTGATGGTGGTGATTTCGGGTCGAGTGCGCTGTGCGCTGACTGTCAAAACACTCGACAATGCCAATACAGTAAGTAAAGCTTTTCTCATGTTGTTTTTGATTAGGTTTTGTTATCATGTGTCCATCAGTGTAAGTTGGACTACATTGAAATTGTTTTTTTGAATATGCAAAGTTAGAAAAAAACTCGGATTCCCAAGCTAGACCAAATAAAAAACATCAACGATTCTTTCTGGGTGATTGCCAATCAGGGCCAAATATGCTATTGTCCTACCCCTTCCGAACTCTATACCCCATTTCTCTAAAAAACGGGACTCAAGAGTTTGACAACAGCGTATGAAGTGGGTGGCATGTGGATGGTCATGTCGCCGGTTTTCTTGTTGTGATTGATGGTGAAAGTGTCTCCTGCCAGCAGTTTGGTCTTTTTGAATTTCACATTGAGATGGAATGTCGCTTCAGATGCCTCTGCCTTGGGATTGAGCATCACCAGCACTACGTCGTTTCCGGCAGCTCTGGCATATACGAAAGGATAGGCAGAGGCGGTTTTCACGTTCTCGCTGGCGATAGGATAAACAGGCACGAACTCTGCGTAGTTGGCAAGCGCAGGTTCGTTGTGCCGCAAGGAAATGAGCCTGCGGGTCTTATTAAGCAGTGAGTTGGTATTCTTCTCTTGTTCCTCCACATTGGGCGCGTCACTGGAAGGGTCGACCGGGAGATAGAGTTGCTGAGGGTCGGCAGTTGAAAAACCAAGGTTTTGCCCTTTGTTCCACTGCATAGGCGTACGCGCGCCATTTCTCGGCTGATAGGCTCCCTCCACCTGTGGCCAGTCGTTGGGCAACTGCCTCATTCCTATCTCATTGCCGTAGTAGAGGAACGGCACGCCTGGCATGGTGAAACCGAAAGCGTAGATGATTTCCAACTCCTTGTCTGTCCGGTGGTTGCCGAGTCGGGCATTGTCGTGATTACCCAGTGGCAGACTGATATATCCCTTCCCAACCGTCTTTTCATACTGGTCCATATAACTTTTGAGGAATGCAGTGATGTCGCCCTTGCCCTCTGCGTCGAAATAACTGTGACCCTCGCTCACTCCATTGAGGATTCGCCAACTTTCCTTCTGGAACAAGTCGTTATAGCCATTGAACCAATGGAAGAAATCAACATGGAAACAGTTGTCGAGCGCATCGGCAGGATACGACCATTCTGCCACCATGAATCCTTGGGGAAACTCTTTCTCCAGCAGTTGCCTGATTTCCCGCCAGAAGAGTTTCGTCTCATTCTCGTTGGTGTTGAAGAACTGCTCGTTACCCCTTGTTCTCCTGGTCTTGACCAACGCGCCTGCCATGTCTGCCCTGAAGCCGTCGGCTCCCATGTTCATCCAGAAGCGCAACACGTCTTTGAGGTCGTTTCGCATGGCCAGTACATCGGGGTGGTTGGTCGGCAACTGCCATGGCTGCTCAGGGTCGGGGTTGGAGAATCCGAAGTTGAGGGCGGGCTGGCACCAGTAGAAGTTGCGCATGAACTGGCCGTTGCGCTGGCCGTAGCCCTTGATGAACGACCCCGCGAACTCCCGTGGAGGGTCCACCCAGTTGGTTTCGGTCCAGATATAGTAGTTGGAGTATTTGTTCTTCTCTTGTTTCTGTGACTGGATGAACCAAGGGTGGTCGATGGCCGTGTAACTGATGACATAGTCGAAAATGACGTGCATACCCCTCTTGTGCACCTCGTCGAACAGTTGACGCGCGTCATCGTTGGTACCATAGCGGGGCGCTATCTTGTAGTAGTCACGTATGTCGTAGCCGGCGTCATTGAAGGGTGAGTCGAAGAAGGGGTTGAACCAGATGGCGTCCACGCCAAGGCTTTTCACATAGTCGAGTTTGCTGATGATGCCTTGGATATCACCTATGCCGTCGCCGTCGGAATCACAGAAGGTCTGTGGGTAGATTTGGTAGAAAACGGCGTTTTTGGCCCATTCAGGGACGTTGGGGATTTCATACTTCCCAGTGATATTCTGTGCAGATGCGGCAAGCGACATTGTCGCGGCCAGCCATGTCAGAAGTTTTTTCATTCTCATAGTTATGGGTGGTTAGTGATGGGTCTATCAAAAATGAAGGCATAAAACCTTCTGCAGGCTTCTGTTATTCCTGAAGTCCTAATCCTCTGGATATATCTCCAGCACATCTATGACTGCCTGCCAGTCCTTATCGCCTTCGAATCCGAATTTGTCGTCCAAACCCACGTTGAAGTACAGTTTGCCGTCGAAATTGTTGAGGGTTGTATTGCTGATTTCAGGATTCGAATTGACATAATCGAAATGAACACCTTCTTGTTCGAATCGGGCAAGGTAGTCTGCCAACGGACCTGGATGGCATGCCGTCCAGAGAATCATGCAGATGTCGTTGCGGTCGGAAAGTTTCCGCAAAGCCTCCAAGGCATGAGGAAAGAAGGCATAAGTCTCCTTTTCTTCATAACAGGCCTTGAGAATGGTGTCGTGAATATCCACAGCCACATAGATTTTTTCCCACTCTTTCTCTATCTTTCGCTCGAAAGCCGCTACAAATGCTTTGGTGATGTCCATAATCGTTTCTTTTTTGAGGGTTGAAGGCTTGCGCTATTTCTCTACAGTGAACTCCATGGCGAAAGTCTCGTTTTGCAGACGGGAGGGGACTTGCAAGGTGACATTCTCTCCATCGGCCTTCCAAGTGACTTTCTGGCCGCTGCCCACAATCCTCACAACAGAACCTTTCTTCGGCACATTGCCATGCCAGGTCAAGGTCTTGGCTTGAGCGCCATTGTCTGCACAAGTATGGATGGCGTAGAGGGTCTTGCCGTCCTTGGAGGAGGTGAACCAGACGTCGCCATCGTGATAGCGGGGTGTGGTGACGGTCGAGTAGATGGCCTTGCCGTATTGACTCAGCCAATGGCCGATGGAGTCAAGGCGCATCACAGCGGCTGGCTCAATCAGTCCGTCTGGAGTGGGGCCTACACCCAGTACAAGGTTGCCGCCCTTCGCCACGATTTCCACCAGCGTGTTGACAATGTGGCGGGCGCTTTTCCAACGGGGCTTGGGCACCCATCCCCAATCGTCGCTCAGCGGTATGCAACTCTCCCAAGGATAATCGAGCTGGGTCTCGGGAACGGTCCGTTCTGGAGTCTGGTAGTTCTCGTATGGACCATGGATGGTGCGGTCAACAACGATGAGGCCTGGCTGGTGTTGGCGAGCCATCTCCGCGATGCGGGGCATGTTGATGTCCTGACGGTTTTCGGGACATACCCAGCCGCCATCGAGCCAGAGGATGTCTACCTTGCCGTAGCGCGACATGATTTCCTCGATTTGGTTGTAGGTGAATTGCTGGAACTGCTGCCACCGCCAAGGGTATTGGCTGATGGGATAGTTCACATAGCGACCTTTGGTGGGAAAGACATCCCACCAGTAGTATTGACTGTGCCAGTCGGGTTTGGAAAAATAGGTGCCGGTGATGAAACCACGGTCGCGGAAGGCGCTGAGCACATGTTGAAGCACATCACGGCGAGGGTCGTCCTTAAAGGCATGGTGGGCGATGCTGTAGTCGGTGTAGTGGCTGTCGAAAAGGCAGAAGCCATCGTGGTGCTTCGTCGTGAAAATCATGTAGCGCATGCCGCATCGTTTCATCACGTCGGCCCATTGAACGGGGTCGAAAGCGGTGGGACGGAACAAATCAGCCTGCCCCCAATACCATTGCTTGTACTGGTCGTAGGTCATCGTCGTGTCACGCTTGATCCAGTCTTCGCAGCATATCGACCACGACTCCACGATGCCGGGCACGGAGTAGATGCCCCAATGAAGGAGAACACCGAACTTCTGGTCTTGCCATTGTTGAAGATTCTGTCGCACCAAAGGGTCGGAAGGCCATTCATAAGTGGACGACCTGTGGTGAATCTCCCCTTGGGCATGGCATGGATGAGGAAAGATTGAGCACATCAGCAAGACTGCTGTCCACCACTGTAATTTGCAATAGAACATGATGAACCTGCCTTTTATTCTTGGGATTTGTTCTTCTTTTTCTCAGCTTTTTCCTGCTTCTTCTGTTCCTTCTTCAGCACTTTTTCTTGTTTCTTCTGTTCCTTTGCTTCTCTTCGTGCGGCCTTTTCCTCTTCCGTCTTCTTCTTCAATGGACCAAGTGAAGGCTTTATTTTCACACTATGCCCTTCGGTGGTGCTGGTATAGACAAAAGATAATGAGAAGTCCATCAATTTGCCAGGTTTCTGGACGTTGCCTGTGGCATTGCAACCATCCGACTCGATGTCGGCGGAGATATTGGTGGTGCGGATTTTCTTGTAGTTGGCTTCGTCGATATCCACGTGCACCTTGCCGATAGGCAGGTTACCGTTTTTGTTGGTTCGGATTTGGGCGGTGCGCTCTTTGGAGATGTCGATGTTGAACTTGGCTCGGCATGCTAGATTGCCAACACCATCCACTTCAAAGGTTCTTCCGATGTCGAGCGATTTACTGCTCAGACTGCCGTTGAGGTACTTGTTTTTCTCATCCAATTCGAGGTCGAAATTCAAGTCTCCTGCCTTAGTGGAGAGCACTCCGTTGAACGCCTCGCGTTTCCAATACACACCAAAGGTGCCTTTGTAGCCTATTGTCCCCAGCATCTTCAACTGGTCCATCATCAGTTTCTTCACCGTGAACTGGTTGATGATGTCCATCACCTTGGGACTGGTGGTGGTCAGATTCGATACGTTGAAGACGATGGCTAAATCCTCCTTTCCCTTCAGATTTGTGATGTCGCCCGTAGCGTCGATGCTCAGTTTGTTGTCGGGGGTCTTCACCTTGACATCGCGGAAATGCAGGGCCTCGTCTGTTCCGTTCATGTTCAGGCTTAAGGTCACAGGTAATTTGAAATTCTCCAATGTGGGAGCGAAAGGACGTGCGATGTCGCGCAGGTAGGCTGTGCCTGTGATAGTGCCGGTGCTGAACGACAAGGGTATGCTGTCTTTTTTGTTGGGAAGCACCATCTCGGCCTTTTCTATCTTCAACTTGGTGTCCACTTGCTGAAGTTGGAGATTCTTGATGTGGGCCACTCCCTGAATCACCGTCACGTCGCAGCGCAAATCACGGATGTCGAAACCCGTGACAGTGTCTTTTGCAGTGCATTGGTACAGTGAAGCGCAAATGGAGTCCTTGTCGATATGATGAAGGGCGACCGTCATGTTTGCCGTGATGTCGAGATGACCCGCGTCGAAATAGCCTCTCTTGGGCTTGCCGGTGTTCTTGCGCGGAAGGCGGTTGTCTTTCCGGAAGTGAAGGCCCTCAAGCTCAACGACACTGCCTTCTCCTTCCTCTTTGAACTTCATCTTGTCGATTGACGCTAAGTTGTCGTTAGGACCTTTCTTCGTCTCCGAAGTCCACTGGAGATAGACATCTTTGACGGTGCCTGTCTTTCCGCCTATCCAGCCTTGGTGATAGCTGATATCGCCTATCTTCACCTGGTTCTCATTGTAACTTACGTCTATGTTCTTGATGTTGGCCTTGCTGATATTGAAAGCCATCTTTTTCTTCTTCTTGGCTTCTTCTTCGCCTTGGGTCTCGGTGGTGTCTTTCTTGAAGGCGTCGATGACAAACTGGTAGTTGGCGGGTTGGTCGTCTTCCTTATACAGACGGGCGCGGAGACCGTTGACGCTCGCCTTCTTCAGACTGATTTCATTCATCAACAGCCGGCGTAAACTCAAGGCCACTTCCAACTCGTCCATCTGGAACATCTTCCTTTGCTCGCGGTCTTCGATATCCACACCGTAGAGCTCCACGTCGAACTCAAGCAGGTCGAAGTAGATGCGGTCAATCTGAACCTTCGTCTCCAACTTCTCCTGAAGCATATCGGTGGCCTTTCCAAGCATCTTGGCCTGGAACGACGACGAGTTGAGCGTGAAGAATGCTACTACACCCAAAAGAATGATTACGCCCACTAAGATGGCGATGATTTTGCCGAATTTTACGAGACGTTTTTTTCCTTTTTCACTAAATTGGAATAAACTATTTTTCATGTGATTGTTTTTGGTTTGCCTGTTGGTTGATGTTAGATGTTGCGAAGTTACGAAAAAACATTCACAAAACACACATTTTGGCTTTTTTTACTTTTTTATTTGCTTTTTTATTATTGATTCCCATAAAAAGTGATAACTTTGCGCGTGTAATTGGTTCACATGAATCGTGATGAAAAGGGAATCAGGTGAAAGTCCTGGACAGTCCCCGCTGCTGTGAACCGTCCTTTCAGGGGGTGAACACATGCCACTGATAGCATCTCGTGTTATTGGGAAGGCGTTTGCCTATTGGACGGAGAAGTCAGAAGACCTGCCAGTTATGATGTCTCATCCGTGCTTCGGGGGGTAGGCATTGAAGAATATGAATTGCAAATATGTTGTTCCGACGATTGTTTTTGGTGGCTGTGCTCTGTACCTGTGCCGTCAGGGCATTGGCGCAGTATGCTAACGACAACATCACCGACAGCATCCATCGGATTGATGAGGTGAGGATTGAGCGAAAGAGGGTGGACAGGTCGGTAAGCGCATCCACTCCTTTGCAGACTGTCGACAAGGAGGTGATGCAGCAGCTGGGAATGACCAACCTCTCAGATGCCGTGAAAAGGTTCGCTGGGGTGAACGTACGCGACTATGGTGGGATAGGGGGCATGAAAACGGTTTCCGTCCACAACCTCGGTGCCCATCACACGGCTGTTAGCTATGATGGACTGACCGTCAGCAACACACAGGCTGGACAGATAGATGTGGGACGATTCTCGCTCGACAACGTGCAGAACGTCACACTTGCCATCGGTGCCGACGACCAACTGATGCAGTCGGCAAGGCATTTCGCCTCGGCGGGCATCATCTCCATACAAACGGAAAGACCAGTCTTCGAGGACGATAATAGATATGCCCTCAGATTCAGATTGAACGGCGGTTCATTTGGTATGGTCAACCCTTCACTACGGTACTGGCAGAAGGTGGGACAACAGACTGCCCTCGCACTCAACGGCAACTATATGCGAGCCGACGGAACATACAAATACACGCTCGTCAACGGGAGGTACAAGACAGAGGAGAAACGCTACAACTCCGATATCTACACTCTCAATGGAGAGGCTAACCTCTACCACACCTTCGGCGACGGAAGCCAACTCGACGCCAAGGCATATTGGTTCCACTCACACCGGGGGTTGCCTGGAGCTGTCACCCTCTACAATCCCGTGAGCAACGAGCGACTGCACGACGAGGATTTCTTCACGCAGATGCTCTATCGGAAGGCGTTCAACGACCAGTGGCAGGTGCATGCCCGTCTCAAATACACGCATTCGTGGACACGATACGAGGATTCGGGAGCCAAGTACCAAGGTGGGCATCAGGAGGATATCGACAGACAGGACGAGTATTATGGCTCTGTCACTGCGGGATGGACACCGACACGCAACTTCGGCATCTCCTTGGCGCAGGACATGGTGTTCAACAACCTACGCAGCAATATCTGCGTGGGAAGCAACAGCCAACCGGCCAATCCCAACCGAGTCACATCACTCACAGCCCTTATGGCCAAATGGTCATTGCCGCGGCTCGACCTCTGCGCCAACCTTGTGGGGACGTTCGCCACCGAACACGTGAAAACGGGCTATCGCCCCGACGACCGTAAGCGTCTCTCGCCTACAGTAGCCGCCACATATCGACTGTTCCGCGACGAGGCGATGCACCTCAGGGTCATGTACAAGAGCACGTTCCGAATGCCGACGTTCAACGACCTCTACTATCTGAGGATGGGGAATGCGGGACTGCGTCCCGAAAAGGCTCATGAGTATAGCGTCGGACTGACATGGGGAGGATTGAAAGTGGGAAAAGCGCATCTCAACACCACCGTCGATGCCTATTACAACGATGTCGATGACAAGATTGTGGCATTCCCTTCCACGTACGTGTGGAAAATGGCCAATTTCGGAAACGTGAGCATTCATGGCGTCGATGTCACGGCTTCAGCCGATATTCCTTTGGCTCGCCAAGTGGAATTGCTGTTGAGCGGTGCTTATACCTACCAGAAATCGGTTGACAAGACCGAAGGCTCCGCTTCCTACAACCGGCAGCTGCCTTATACTCCGCAACATGCGGCCAATGCCTCCCTTGTGGTGCGAACACCATGGGTGGACCTCGGATATAGCGTGTTGACCCAAGGCAAGCGATGGAGTTCGGCGCAGAACACGCCTGAATATCTCATTAAGGCTTACTGGGAACATACGCTCACGCTCAGCCACTTGTTTACCTTCCGCCACTGTCGGCTCAATGTGACGGGCAAGGTGCAGAACCTCACCGACGAGGGCTACGAAATCATCAAGTACTATCCCATGCCTGGGCGTTCCTGGAACCTCGGCGCGACATTATATCTATAGCATCCATTATCTCAATAGTAACTGTAACTTCTGTAGCATCTATTATTTTAACTCTATAAAACAAAAAAATGAAACTAAGGAATTTAATGTTTTCAGTGCTCAGTGCACTGGCTGTGACCGCTACGTTTACTGCTTGTAGCGATGATGATGAGTGGAACCCACTCGAAGAGGGCTCGAAAATCTATGTGGCAGAAACACGTGCTTTCTTGCTCAATGAGGGCGCATACCAGAAGAACAATGCCGGCATCACCTATTTCGACTGGTTGGCCGACACTACTTTCAACTACGACCTCTTTATGGCACAGAACGGTAAGCAACTTGGCGACACCGGACAGGATATCATCGCTGATGACGACTGCATCTATGTCACTGTCTATGGTTCCAACTACATCACCAAGCTCAATAGCCTGGGTGTGGAGCAGGCAAGAACCAAACTCCCTGAGGAACTAGGCGAGGTGCGCTACATGGTGGAAGAAGATGACTACCTCTATGTCACTTGCTATGGAGGATATGTGGCTAAAGTACAGACCTGGGACTTGAAGTATGTGTCTTCTGTCAAGGTGGGCGACAATCCTGAGTATATTGTGGAGAATGATGGTAAAATCTATTGCACCAACTCAGGATGGGGTAAGGACAACAGAGTGGCTGTCATCGATGCAGATAAGTTCACTTCTGCCTCGTTCATGAATGTGATGACAAATCCTGACCATATCCTTGAAGTCAACGACCGCATCTTCGTGCAGGGCTACGGCGACTACTACGACTACCCTTGGGGTGAACTCAATGTGAAGACTGGTGAATTCAAGCAGATTGGCAATGCTTCTTCATGGGCAACTTACGGCGACATCATCTACATCGTCAACTCTGTCACCGACTGGAACACATACACCACTACCAACTACTTCTCTTCCTACAACACGGCTACCAATCAACTCACTGAAACCTCTTACCTCAAGAACATGCCTGAGGAACTGGCCAGTGCGTCTGTTTGCGGTATGAGCGCCAATCCATACAACGGTCATCTCTACATCATGACAAGCGACTACGTGAACAACGGCGTCATCTATCATTTCGATGCCAACGGCAACTTCATCAAGAAATTCTCTTCTACTGGTGTTGGCCCACGTAAGATTGTGTTCTTCAAGTAAGAGGACCGCAACGCTCAACCAATGAATAAGTTTTCCAATATATTTATACTATTTGCTGCAGCCATCATAACGGCGTGCTCGGGCGGTGGGAACCGCTCGACACGCTACGATGGCGATACGCTGAAACTGAAATACGCGGAAAACCTCACCATCGTCCGGTACGATGAATACACTACAGTACAACTTGCCGACCCTTGGAACAAAGGCAAGACTTTGCATACCTATATCTTAGTACCTCACAATCAACCAACTCCTCACAACCTGCCACAGGGAACACTTGTCAGCATCCCCCTGAAAAAGACGGTCATCGCCACCAGCGTCCATTGCGGACTGGTGGAGTCGTTAGGGAAGAGAGAGTGCATCAGAGGGGTTTGCGACCTTCAGTACATCAACCTGCCTTGGGTGGTGGAGCAATGCAAGCGGGGTGCGGTCGCGGATTGTGGTAGTGGACTCGCGCCGACCATCGAGACCATCATCGACATCGCGCCCGACGCCATCTTCCTCTCGCCTTTCCAAAACAATGGAGGATATGGCAAGCTGGAGGACATCAATGTACCCATCATCGAGACGGCCGACTATATGGAGACCTCCGCGCTTGGACGTGCGGAATGGATGAAGTACTACGGCATGCTCTTTGGAGCGGAGAAAGAGGCTGAGGAGATGTTCGCTCAGATTGAAGCCGACTACTTGCACCTCAAGCAGTTGGCCAAGACGTCATCCACACGTCCTTCTTTGATTATGGACAAACAGACGGGGTCTGTCTGGTATGTGCCGGGCGGATGCAGCACCGTCGGACGACTGATACAGGATGCCAATATAGAGTATCCCTACGCTCAGGATGACCACAGCGGAAGCTTGCCTCTCCCGTTCGAGAGTGTGTTGGAGAAAGCTGGCGACTGCGATATCTGGGCTTTCAGATACAGCAGTCCTTCACCGGCTACTTTCGCATCCGTCCTCAGTGAGCATCATGGATACAGCCAACTCAAGGCATACCGGAATCATGAGATGTATGGATGCAATACGGTCACTTCCACGTTCTATGAGGACACGCCCTTCCATCCCAATCTCCTGCTCCGTGATTTCATCATCATGGCGCATCCCGACTTGGATTCACTGGGTACCACTCAATATTTCATCAAGATTGACCATTAACCATTGACCATTAACCATTGACCATTGACCATTAGATAAAATGCTCACGCTCGGCATAGTTCAAGCAGCTTGACTCTGCACTCGCTTAATCGTATTTTTAACCATTAACCATTGGCTTCTCCTATAGTCCCCTTTAACTCCCTTTTTTAACTCCCCTTTTTAACTCCACCTTTAACTCCCCCTTAAATAATGCGAAGAGGCTTTGTCTATTGTATCCTTATTTCCTTGCTGATTATCGTCTTGCTCGGTGTCAGCCTCCTTGTGGGTGCGGTGGATATCCCTGCCGACAAGGTAATCGATATCATCCTCGGAAAGGACAGTGGCAAGCCGTCCTGGGACTACATCGTCCTTCAGTCACGCCTCCCGCAGGCGCTGACTGCTATGCTCTGCGGTAGTTCGCTGGCTATCAGCGGATTGATGCTGCAGACGGCTTTCCGAAACCCGTTGGCAGGACCTTCGGTTTTCGGTATCAATAGTGGTGCCAGCCTCGGTGTGGCATTGGTTATGCTCTATCTTGGCGGCAGCATCACTGCAGGTGCTTTCTCTTTGACGGGTTTCTTCGCTGTCCTGGCGGCTGCTTTTGTCGGTGCCATGGCTGTGATGCTGGTCATCTTTCTATTTTCCACCCTGGTCAAAGACAATGTCATGCTGCTCATCATCGGTATCATGATTGGCTATATCACCTCCTCGGCTATCTCTCTACTCAATTTCTTCGCTACCGAGGAGGGCGTGCAGTCGTATATGGTATGGGGACTGGGCAATTTCGGCGGGGTGTCCATGAAGCAGATGCCGGCTTTTGCCATTGTGTCTCTTATCGGGCTGGCTTGCTCATTGCTGTTCATCAAGCCGCTCAACGCGCTTTTGTTGGGTGAGAAATACGCCCGTAACCTCGGTGTCAACACGCAGATGCTGCGCAACAACCTCCTGCTCGTGACGGGCTTGCTCACAGCTGTCTCCACCGCTTTCTGTGGACCTGTGAGTTTTATTGGACTGGCTGTGCCACACATCGCACGCATGATTCTCAATACCGACAACCATAAGTCGCTCATGCCGGCCACCATCCTCACTGGTGCTGCGGTAGCTATGCTCTGCAACATCATTACCGTACTCCCAGGTGACGCGGGCATCATCCCTCTCAATGCCGTCACACCACTGATGGGCGCTCCCGTCATCATCTACGTCATACTCACTCAGAAAAACAAATCCTAAAATAGCCATTAGTTGACCTGAGGTCATCCCCCCTTACAGTGAGGAGAGTTTCTTAGTGACCATTTATTCCGCGCAGGAATACATAGCTTGCCATATTTTATACCTTGAAAGGTTTATAAATCCGAGGTTTTATATAACTTTGCAAAACATTAAACTAATCTATCCGATAATATGAAGAAAGTGTTTTTATTTGCGTCTGTGACCATGATGGTTGCGATGACTTTGAGTTGTGACAATAAGACTAATAAGAACGACAATACTGACGAAGTGACGGACTCCGCAGTTGTCACATCTGCATCTGAAATAACAACAGAAGTCGTGAATGATGAAGTAGTGGATGATAATGTGGTCGCGCTTATTCCGAACACTGAGAGTGATCAGCCAATCGACTACTCGAAGGGAAGTGATAAAGAAGGACTCATTTTCCCCACTTGGGATGAAGATGACATCTGGGACGAAGGCGATGTCCTGAGTTACGACATCAACATCGGTGCTGACCATCGGCATCTGCAGACACTCCATGAAGTTCTTCCTGAACGGCCTGCCGACAAACAGGAGGTAGGACGTTTGATTCTCATCGACCTCAATTTCGACGGTTATTGCGACCTTGCAGTCTGCCGTGGACGTTTCGGAGGCAACCAGACGCTTTTCTTCGATGGTTATGTTTGGGATGATGAGGACGGTGTGTTCGTTGGTATACCCGAGTTCAGAAGCATCGCATGGCCGGAGGTCGATACCGCGAACAAGATCATCAAAGGCGGCCGGCCTGTACCCGATGGAGCGGAGATGCAGCAGTGGGAATGGAAGCAGGGGAAACTCGTCATGACCAAAGAGTGGATAGACGAAGACCATTGACCATTGACCAAGATAGATCACACCCATTTGGTTGGCAGCCATAAGATCACGGACATAACAGCGAGTCTGACCAAAATTTCCATAAACAGTATTGAATGATATGAAACTCCGCATTCCAAGTCTATTGAAGAGCGACAAGACAAAGACTACCTTGAAACAATTTCTCCTGTCGCTTTTAGCCACCACCTTTTCTATTGCCCTCACATTCGGTACGGCTGCCGTCATCGACCATCATAAAAAGCAGGAAGCCAAGCGCGAGATTGTCATGATGGTGATGTATGACATGTACAACTCGTTGGAGGCCATAGAAAAAGTCGATTCAACGATACGTCAGTCGATGCACCTGCAACGCCAGCTTTTGGAAGACACCACAAAGTTTTCTGAACTTTGGTACTCGATTGCCGGGACGTTGCCGCAGGTCAGTTATACAGAGACTACAGAACGAATCTTCTCATCGAGCATCGAAACCATCAATACGGTAGGCGATGTTTTCTTCACCGAGTATGTGGCTGATTTCTATCGGTTTCGCCTTCAATTCAAAACAATGGTGTGCGATTCACTCGTCAACAGTATCTCCAGAAGTTCTATTCTTGAACGGAGCCAGAATTTCATCAATTTTGACTACTTGACGTATGGCATCATGACTACAGGTTGTCTGAATAATATGCGTCAGATCTTTTTGGAGTGTCAGCAGATGATGCATGTGACCGATGAGGAAGTCCTGGCTTATAGGAACGAAAGAAAACGGATTGAGTCGAGGAGGTCTGAAGGCACTGATGATATGGTGGAGTCTCTGAAAAAGTTGAGACAACTGCAAGACGATATCGACAGGGGCAAGCTGAAATACCAATAATGGTGATTTCAGCTCGGGCGTCTGTTCCTACAGTTTCATTGCTTCCAGAAATGCTTTTTGTGCTTTTGTCGGATGCTCTATGCGGACAATTTTGTTGCCGTCGATACGCAGTCCGGCATCCCGCAGCCAATAGTCGTAGTCGATGTCGTCGGTGGTATCGACTGCGCGTCGCACTTCCGTGAGTGGGCTGCCAGCCACCTCGGCGCAGAGCGCCCAGAATTCCTCTTCAGTGAAGCCTCGCTTGAGTTCCAAGTAGTAGCGCTGGTAGAGCAGGCGCATGACGTCGTCGAGCGAGCGTCGTTGCTGTGTGTGGCGGCGGATGTCGATATCGAGGAGCAGACCGACCATTGGTCCCTTGAAATAGTAGTTGATTCGCACATCACGGCTGTTGGCATCATTGTTCATGAAGTTCAGCCAGATGTCGTAGCTCGATTGTCGCAGGCTCTGGTGCCACTGCCCCTCGTAGGGTGCATACAGGCCGAAATAAGTGGAGAGCAGTTCGAGCGCCTCGTCAGGGGTGGCGATGCCAGCATAGCGGAGCAGTCTGAACTCGTAGTAGCAGGTCAGTCCCTCGCTTACCCACAGCATCGGTGTGATGGCCTCCTTGTTGTAGTCGATGGGCCATAGTTCAGCTGGCCGGATGCACTTCACGTTGTAGAGGTGGAAGTATTCGTGGGCTACGAACGCCAGGAATTTCACTTCATGCCGGCGCGATTCGAAGCGATAAGTGCCATTGGTGTAGCACGCCTGCGAGTTGAGGTGCTCCAGTCCTCCTCCGCCCTCTCCCATGTGGATGAGGCTGTAGAACGTGTAAGGCACGTGTCCCATCATCTTTGTGGCCTCCGACACTATTTTGCAGAAATTCCCCTTCAGGTCGAGTTCGTCAACTCCCTCGGGCGTTTCCAGTGCAAATTCGTACCATCGGTCGTCGTATATGAATTTGTCGAGACGGAAATTGCCGAAGAGCAAAGGCGAGTCGTAAAGCGTGTCGAAGTCCTTGACATCGAATACAGCAGTCAGGGAGTCGGTACCGTCGTTTCGGAGATCGCGATTGTTGCTGTCCCATCCGCCTTGTTTCAGCCCCGAAGCGATCTGTGTCCATCCCTTGGCCAAGTGGAAGGTAACGGTGGAAGGGTGGTTGAGTTCACCATCGACGTGCATGAATACGCCACAGGGAGCAACGAAAGCAATATCTTTATCCACTCGGCTCGAAGCCACGTCGCGCTCGTTGGCGAAGACGCGATAGCTGACCTTGACGTGTCCGTTCTTGGGTACGGGCACACGCCATCGGTTTTTGCCTTCCTTCTGCCATGCGAGCTTTTGCCCGTCGTTCGTCTGGGCGGCAAAATCGCATAGATGCTTCGGGAAATCGAGGATTTGGTAGTAGCCAGGAGCCCACACCGGCATGTTGAGCACGATGTCGGATGCAGCTGTGGGCGACGTTTCGTTGTAGTCGAGTGTGACAATCAGGTAGTGGCCCAAGGTGTCGAAGTCCACTTGATAGTCCATCGAGTATTGTCGTTGTGCCCAGGTCGTGAGTGAGGCGAGGCAGAGCGTGAGGCTGAGCAGGAATGGCTGCCAGTGCAGGGTGGGGTGGTTAGTTTGTTTCATAAGAATGTGTGATCAATGATTTGTGTGCGAAGTTACGAATTTATTGTCAGACTACCCAATGTATCCGACCAATATTTCCTTGGGAAAACGTTTCTTTGTGCGGCAGGAATGCCGCACCTCCTACTTGTCGCTACGCTCAAGATTTTAGGAAAATTTGAAGAAAAGAATCCGAGAATTCGTCACCTTTTCCGCAACTGCCAGAACGCTACGGCAGATGCTGCAGCCACATTGAGGGAATCGACCTGGTGCGACATGGGGATGCGGACCACATAGTCAGCGCCAGCGATCACATGATGCGACAGACCGTCACCCTCAGTGCCCATGATGATAGCCAGTCGATGCTCCGCGGCAAGTGGCGGGTAGTCAATGGGTACGGATTCGTCGCTCAAGGCCATGGCTGCAGTGCGGAACCCCAACCCTCGCAACTGTTGTTGGTAGTCATCAGCCTCATTGTCTATCCATGTCCATGGCACCAGGAATACCGACCCCATAGACACACGGATGGCGCGTCGGTTCAGCGGGTCGCACGACTGCGGCGTCAGCAGTACAGCATCCATGCCCAGGGCGGCAGCCGAACGGAAGATGGCTCCGATGTTGGTGGTATCGACCACTCCATCGATGACGACCACACGAGAGGCATTCTCGCAGACGGAATCCAACGATGGCATGGACTTGCGGTGCATGGCGCAGAGCACACCGCGAGTCAGTGTGTAGCCCGTCAGTTGTGACAACACATCGCGGGAACCCGTATAGACGGGGATGTCAGGACACCGTTCGATGATGTCGCGCGCATCGCCATCGATATGACGACGCTCGCAGAGCAGGGACACGGGTTCGTAGCCCGCATCCAATGCCACTCGGATGACCTTGGGGCTCTCGGCGATGAAAATGCCGTTGTCGGAATCCAGTCGATTGCGCAGCTGGGCCTCAGTGAGCCTGCAGAAGTGCTCCACTCCAGGATGCGTCAGTTGGTTGATTTCTATGATAGTCATGATGTTCAGTTCAATAACGTCAATACTTGAAATAGTACAGTCTGGAGTAGTTGAACTCCGTCAGGGGGCTGTGCACATCGTCGAGTTCAGCCATCTTGGCAGGCACTTGAGGGAGAGGGTAGGAGTTGATGCAGTCGCGAAGACGTTCGGCGAATTTCTTGTTCTCCCGCTCCACTTCCTCAGCAGTGGTCTCTATTTCACAATCCTTCGCCTCCGACAGTTCTGAGATGATCATCCCCGAGAACAAGCCATCCAAGTGATAGCGAGTGGCGAATTCGTCAGCATGGCACCAGATACCGATACATTCCTTTCTCCGCAAAAACTCCACATGACGGTTGTAAACCAAGGGTCGGTACATGCCATTCTTGTCAGCCAAGCCGAACAGCCCGTCTTTACAACCATGACCGAGCATCATGATGCGGTCGGCTCCCTTCATGGCATGAATCACTTCTCCGTTCGTGTTGTGTTCGTCAATATGTCCACAGATATCGTTGCGCTCGGCGTAAAGCGCACTCAGAAAACTCGTTGTAGGGTCGTTGGCATGGATAATCAGCATAGACTTTTCTTTTTATGATTTCAAGTTGATGGCAAAAATACAAAAAGATTTAATTATTGACCTTCATTTTTATCGAAAAGTATGCTATTTCGTAATTATTTAACGTCAGTTCGATGATTCATCGGAATTACAAAAAGGCTTTGCCTTTCATTGAAATTCATGAGAAATTCATGTTAAATTTTTGTCGAATTCACGTTATTTATTAAATTTGCATGTTCTAACGATTTGGCAACAATAATGTGTCATTCATATAATTAATCGCTGTGGAACAAGGCACCATCAGTGAGTAAAGCATCAACCAAAGCGTCCGGCGAATATTGAAACTGAAACATAGGAGAACGGTCTGAAAGGCCAATAGCTTCCAGACCAGGGCAACGCCCTGGATGATAATCAGCAGTTACTCAACTTACGCTACGTTGGCAGCGCAAGTAGGAGGACGGCCTGAAAGGCGAATAGCTCTCAGCCCAGGGCAACGCCCTGGATGATAATCAGCAGTTACTCAACTTACGCTACGTTGGCAGCGCAAGTAGGAGAACGGCCAATAGCTCTCAGCCCAGGGCAACGCCCTGGATGATAATCAGCAGTTACTCAACTTACGCTACGTTGGCAGCGCAAGTAGGAAAACGGCCTGAAAGGCCAATAGCTTCCAGCCCGGGGCAACGCCCTGGGTATGAAAGCGAACACAAATGCGCCCTGTAAGGGCAAAAGCAAAAGGCGGATTCTGACGCAACTTACCCCCTTTAACTCCTCCAAAGGAAAAATAAACACAGACAATGAAGAAGAAACTATTAACCCTCCTGTTCACTATGATGGCGACTATCAACGCTTTTTCTATGACCTCATGCAGCGACGGAGATGACAATGGAAACATGATTCCCAACCAACAGCCAGTGGTCTTGAATTGTGAAAGACCCGATTACTTGAAGGCTGGCGATAAGGTGGCGCTGATTTCGCCATCCTACTTCACACCGATGGAGAATGTGGAGAAGACCGCCGATGTACTGCGTGGCTGGGGACTGGTACCCGTCATCGGTCCTAACGTGGGCAAAAAGACCGACGGACAGTATGCCGGAACCATTGAGGAACGCGTCAGCGACATCCGCTGGGCACTCAGCGACCCTAGCATCAAGGCCATCATCTGCAACCGTGGTGGATATGGAACCATCCAGTATATCGACCAGTTGACGTTGGCGGAACTGAAAGCCTCACCGAAATGGTTGGTAGGCTTCAGTGATATCACCACCCTCCATGGACTGTTGGCGCGTGCCGGCGTGATGAGTATTCACGGCACGATGAGTTCGTTCCTTGCCAAAGGTGGAACAGACCCCACCAGCACCTTGATGCGCGACCTCCTCATGGGACGGGTTCCCCGATATGAGGTGCCTGCCCACCCGCAGAACATCCTGGGCAAAGCAAACGGCACACTGGTGGGTGGCAATCTCTGCACATTTGTGCCCAACCTGGGCTCGCAGGCCGATGCCACTAAAGGCAATGACCTCATTCTCTTTGTGGAAGAGGTAGGGGAGTCGATGCACAACATCGACCGCCAGATGCGTATCTTGCAGATGAATGGTGTGCTCGACCGCTGCAAGGGCATTGTGCTGGGTGAGTTCACCAGTTGCGGGTCGGAATTTACATACGAGAGCGTGGAGGCTATGCTGCATGAGTTGCTGAAAGCCTACAACATCCCCGTGCTGTGCGGATTCCCCGGTGGCCACGGCGATGTGAACCTGCCTCTGGTGATGGGTGCCAAAGTCACGCTCGATGTGCGTGCTGATGGTGCCACACTCCAGTTCAATTTCGATGGTGAGCAACAACAGGTAAACACTGCGGATATCCCATGTCCCTGAAAGGAGTGCCCATTGCAGGGTACGCAGGCTGCTAGCCTGCGAAAAAAACGAATAAAAACTAATAAACTCAATCAATATGTTCAAAAAATCAAAACAATTATTCATGTTCGCCGCTCTCATAGCGACGATGCCTGCCTTGGCTCCAAATCTCCGACCTCAAAGGCTGGGAATGTGCTGCCGCCCCGATTTATAAGATAGACGGTATCCCCGACAATATACTCATCGACCCGCAAGGCATAATCGTTGAGCGTGGCCTTCGTGGAAAGATGCTCCAAACTCGTCTCAAGAAAATCTTCGGCGAGTAACATTTCACCCACTCCCCTCCCATTAAGGGGAGGGGTGGCCGAAGGCCGGGGTGGGGTATAGCAGATAACCCATTGTTCATCCCCCATTGCACCCTTCTCCCTCACCCTGTTTCCCCATGTTCAACGTTCTACGTTCAACGTTCAATGGTCAACGTTCAATGTTCAAAAATGCGGTTGAGTGAGGGCAGAGACGAACTTGTTCGAGCTATGCCGAGCGTGAGCATTTTAGGCGAAGCCAATGTTCAATGTTCAACGTTCAATGGTCAATGTTCAATGTTCAAAAATGCGGTTGAGTGAGGGCAGAGACGAACTTGTTCGAGCTATGCCGAGCGTGAGCATTTTAGGCGAAGCCAATGGTCAATGTTCAACGTTCAATGGTCAATGTTCAATGTTCAAAAATGCGGTTGAGTGAGGGCAGAGACGAACTTGTTCGAGCTATGCCGAGCGTGAGCATTTTAGGCGAAGCCAATGGTCAATGTTCAATGTTCAACGTTCAATGTTCAATGTTCAACGTTCAATGGTCAATGTTCAATGTTCAATGGTCAATGTTTAATGTTCTACGTTCAATGTTCAAAACTCCTCTTCTCCTTACATTCCTCCTATCCTCTTTGATGGCGCTTGCCCAAGGCACCCCATCGAAGGTCTGGGTGGCCGACCTCGGTAATGGCCGTTACCAGAACCCCGTCATCAATGCCGACTATTCCGACCCCGATGTCATTCGTGTGGGCGACGACTATTATATAACGGCTTCCAGTTTCAACTGTGTCCCTGGTCTGCCCATCCTCCACTCCAAGGACTTGGTGAACTGGACTATCGCCAACTATGCCCTGCAAAGACTCATACCCGAAGAGGTCTATGACCGTCCCATGCATGGCAAGGGGGTGTGGGCACCGTCCATACGCTATCATCAAGGCACCTACTACATCTATTGGGGTGACCCTGATTTCGGTATCTTCATGGTCAAGACATCCAACCCTCTTGGAGAATGGGACGAACCTGTGCTCGTGGTGCCGGGAAAAGGACTCATCGACTCCACACCGCTTTTCGACGACGACGGACGTGTTTATCTGGTCAATGGATGGGCTGGCAGTCGTGCGCACTTCAACAGCGTGCTGACCATCCGTGAACTCTCTGCCGACGGAACTAGGGCCATAGGCAAGCCTGTCATGGTGTATAATGGACTTTCTGAGGGTAATCACACCATCGAAGGTCCTAAACTCTACAAGCGCGGTGGTTATTACTATATCCTTGCACCAGCTGGTGGTGTGGCACAGGGATGGCAGGTGGCATTGCGCTCGAAAAATATCTACGGTCCTTACGAGTCGAAGACGGTGATGCACCAGGGACAGAGCCGAATCAACGGACCTCACCAAGGCGGTTGGGTGGACACCCAGACGGGTGAGTCGTGGTTCATCAACTTCCAAGATAAGGATATGTACGGACGTGTGCTGCACCTCAATCCCATGACTTGGCGCAACGACTGGCCAGTCATCGGTGTGGACAAAGATGGTGACGGATGCGGAGAGCCTGTGGAAACCTACGCCAAACCCAATGTCGGACGTACATGGCCTGTGCAGACACCACAGGAGGACGACGATTTCAACCTGCCTGAACTCGGACTGCAGTGGCAGTGGCATGCCAACTACAAAGACACTTTCGGCTTCCCCACGACGATGGGGTATCTGAGGGTCTATAGTTATCTCCAGAGTGAGGACTACCGCAATTTCTGGGAGGTGCCTAACTTGTTGTTGCAAAAATTCCCTGCAGAGCAATTCACGGCAACCACCAAGGTGAAGATTTCCGCCGATACAGATGGTGAGTCTTCGGGATTCATCGTCATGGGACGCGACTACTGCCGCCTCGCTTTTGAGAAACAAGGCGACAAGTTCGTTATGAAGCAAATCTCTTGCAAGGATGCCGAGCCTGGCAATGCCGAAGTGGTGACGGTCTTGGACGAGATAGAACCTACGAGGAAATACAATGCCGGAGCGAAAAACAATCAGGAACTCGACATCTACCTCCGTCTTCATGTAGGCGATGGAGCCCTCTGTCAGTTCTCTTACAGTCTCGATGGCAAGCGTTACAAGCAGGCAGGCACAGCATTCAAGGCTCGTGAGGGCAAATGGATTGGTGCCAAGATGGGCTTCTTCAGCACCGCTCCCTACGCCTCTCCACAACGTGGCTGGATTGACATCGACTGGTTCAAGGTCACCAAATAGCATCTTCAAGGCCACAGGATATTACCTGTCCTTGGAGGTGGGGTACCAGGACTCCCCTCCCATTAAGGGAAAAGGCTACGGCTCTATCTAGCTCCCCTCCCATTAAGGGAAAGGCTACGGCTCTATCTAGCTCCCCTCCCATCTAAGGGGAGGGGGTAGGGGTGGGGTAGATATCATCAGCACAACAATCTTACAATTCAATAATTCCATAATTCATGAGCATCCCTGTCACCCCCGATTATCTCGTGCAAGAATCTGGCTTCTGGGACGGCGAGTCTCAGGAAGACTACGACATCCTCTATTCCCTTGCCTACAATCTCCTCCAGCAAGACCCTACCACCACACCTGCCTCCTTCGAGCAATTCCTCCTCAACTACTTCGACCTATAAACTCCCCTCCCATTTTAGGCGAGTCTACTGCACTATCCAGCTCCCCTCCCATTTAAGGGGAGGGGTAGGGGTGGGGTGTATTATCCGTTTTGCTGAGGTCCGCATGGCAACGCCCTGAAAGGGCAGAAAGCACCCAGCCCAGGGCATCGCCCTGGGTCTTAATGCGTTATATATATGCGCCCTGTAAGGGCAAAAGCAAATAAACCCCTAAGTCTGCCGTAGGTAGATCGCCCCCATTGCACCCTTCCCCCTCACCATGTTTCCCCATGTCAATGTTCAATGTTCAATGGTCAATGTTCAATGTTCAATGTTCAATGTTCAATGTTCAATGTTCAATGTTCAATGGTCAATGTTCAATGGTCAATGTTCAATGGTCAATGGACATCCACGGGTGGGGTACTGTATCCCATGTCCCTGAAAGGGACGCCTCTTAATAACCGTAGGTGCATGAAGCGGAGCTGAATGCACCTACGGACATTCCACTCATACCCCTTCCACCACCGACCCTAAAGGGGTCG
>Ga0310697_10000824_pt1 | contig 39279 bp, 26 predicted proteins | sample 172DNAGHGlowgp2_FD_203883 | JGI IMG/M metagenome (GOLD analysis project Ga0310697, IMG submission 203883) | Sheep rumen microbial communities from Palmerston North, Manawatu-Wanganui, New Zealand - 1728 DNA GHGlow gp2 (v2) (version 2) | ecosystem: Host-associated > Mammals > Digestive system >...
CTTCTCTTTTCATGTCTCTTTTTTTGACGGTAGCTTTACATTCATGCCTGCCCTGGGGCAGGCGTCACGTACTGCTTCTTGTCTGTTGTCACAGTCTGTCAAAGAACTATCCTCGGCGTTCCGGAAAGCAACCGTGCGCGCCTACGGCGGCACGTTCAAACCCGAACGCGGATGCAAAGGTACAACGTTTTTCACAACTGGCAAAACTTTTCAAACGAAAATTTCAAGAAAAACCGATTTTTTTGCAAATTAGGAGGAAAAGGGAGGGAATACACATTATATATATCATATTAATCCCAACTATTATCGATGAATTCCTTCAACTGGTCGATATTTCCGTTAAAGACATCCATATCCACATGACTCTTGTCTTTATACTGTATACCCCCTACTGCTCCCGTGCAACTGAACTGCCAAAAACGCCAGTCTTCAATATCGGGATGCTCAGCGGACTTATTATAGTTGGCTATCCACTTATTGTATTTTTCCAATCCAGTTCCATCAGCATATTTGAGAAAAGTATTCTTACTCATATAAATCATGGGACGGACTCCATAATGCTGCTCGATAGCCTGCAGCCAACGTAGAGCCATTGCGACATACTCATCTGTGTGGGTCGTCAGTGCATGGTCACGGTTATCGTCCTCTATATCGAGTACAGGCGGCAAGTCACCTCTCACCATATCCACATTGGCGATAAAGTTGTCGATTTGTTGCTCGACAGGTTCGAAACGCAGGAAATGATAAACCCCGACAATAAGGTTGCTCTTACGGGCGGCGCTGATGTTGCGGTAATAGAAAGGGTCGGTCTGGTATGCCCCGTCAGTGGACTTCATTATCACGAACTGAACGGGTTGGTAGTAATTGAGCGGTTTGTTGGTGAAAAACTTGCTCTCTATTCCTTTTTCCCAACCATTCTTCGCCACTCTTCCCAACGAATCAGCACGCAAATAGAGATTGGTCCAGTCAATGCTGTGTTGGAAACGAGATATGTCCACACCAAAAACGAGGTCACCGATGCGGAAAGGATTAACCTGTTCAAGTGTGTCGGCATTCCATCTACCGAATTCCACATGGCCGCCTCTGACCAGTCTCTTACCCACACCGCTTTTATGTCCTTTAGACCAACGGCCGATGAAGATGTCGCTGTCGGGAAGTTCCAACCTGCCAAATCCATCGGGTTGCAAGTTTCTGAACTCTCCCCGATAGACACTGTCCCCCTTTACCATGGTGCCGTTGGTCAAAACACCGTCGTTCCACACCCCCGCATAACGGACATCGCCAGAAATGACTTTCACGCCGTAGCCATTAGGCACAAGGGCTTCGTCGACCACCCCGTAATAGGCACTACCATCTGCATAGCGGATGGTGTCGCCTGTGACATGGAGGACATCCTGTGAATGTCGGCCAAAATGCATGAACAATGTCATCGCCAACACACCGGCAACCACTCCTATAAGCAGGAACAGCAGGTCTCTTTTTCGCAAACGGTTTCTCACTTTCATGTCGTTCGTAAAGGATGAGTATTGAATGCATGCACCTCGATGACATCAAGCCAAAGAGGTGCATGGATATAAGCGACAAGGGGATTCACCCAAGGGTGTGTTATTTCATCAGCACCTTCTTACCCCCATGTATATAGATTCCTTTAACCTGTGGCTTAGTGGTAAGCCTCTGGCCTTGGATAGTGTACCAAGCATCATCTTCAGCACGCTTTCCTTGTTCTTCGAAGATACTGTAGATATCAGTTGAAAGTTCCGACTCAAAGTCAGTCACCCTGCAGACTGCCGCGTAAAGAGCACTGACATCATCGGACGATAGAGTTCGGTTGTGGATGAACAGGTCATCGTACATGGCCGACGCACCACCATGTCCATTGCCCTTGCCAAGGCAAAGGTACTGCGATGATGCCAACAAGTCAAGCACCTTCTGGTAGTCGAAGTTCTTGGCAGAAGTGCCAGCAGTGGAGGCAAAGACATTGCTGCGACGAATCTTGGAGACGTAAATCTTCACACCCTCCTCTGGGTCGATGGTGATGGTCACGAACTTCCACTTGCCAGGTTCGATGACGGAACGCTCCACATTGGGATAATTGACCGCAAAGGTGTCAACGCCATTGTTGAAAGCCAGATAGGTGTTACCAGTGAACGACAGGTTGTTCTGTTTAGTGGTGAAGGCCGGATTCGTGTTGACGAAGGCGAACAGAGTACCCCATAAGTCGTTGTCGAGCCTCTTCACCCAGAAACTGATGCTCATTCCTTTCATGTCGGTCTGTTCATAAAGGGGATTATCCATACGGACGATGCCGCAAGTCTTGGCTGCGTCGTCACCGCCAGAGACATGCATGGTCTGTCCGAAACGAGCGATATCGTAAGCGAGCTCAGGCATTGTTCCTCCACTCTGCTTGGCCAATGTCGCAGCCTGCTCTGGTTGAAGCATATTGGTAACAGGTTTGTCGTCGAAATTGTAGTATGCGACAAGCCCAGATTTATAGTCACCCTCTTGTTCGGTGGCAGCCAGCACTTTCATGGAGTAGGAGACATCATAATACCGGTTGCCGTTGGTCAGTCTGTGAATCAATGTGACATCTATGTTCTCATCAGTGGGGTTGTATTTGCCATCATTGGTCAACACATTCTCATTCGATGAAATCCATTGACTGACTGTTCCGTAATATGTGTCGTAATTGAAGTCCTGATGCATGACAACATTACCCGACTTGACGTTTGAAGTGGAATTCTTCACCGTATACGCGATTGCGGAGCTTGGCTGCATCTTCCAGCCCCAAAGCACAGTACCTGCTGTAGATAATCCGGTGATGGCTAAGGCTTTGTAGTTATAGCCATCGACAGTCTGATCGCACACAACGCCATCGTATGTGACGTTCGCCAACTTCACCGTAATGTATCCTGTGCCTTCGGTCAACGACCATGTGCCGTTGGCACCGCCAGTGACTTTTCCGTCCTCGGTCAAAGTCACCGTGACTGGGGTAACACACTCCCTCTCCTCATTGTTAAGTTTGTATCTGTGCTGCATGAACTGATACTCGCCAGGAATGTCCTTGCTGGTATATTTGAAGTTAGCCTTGATGCTGTCGTCGGTCAAAGTCTCACCATCGAACTCAAACGGCGCTGCACAGAGCCAGCCTTTCTTGTTGACAAACAACTGGTGAACCCTGTTCTGAAAACCTTCGCCACCTCCAGTGAAACGCGTATGGTAGATGAGGAAGTTCCTGTTCTTGCTGTCCACAAAGGCAGAGTTGTGACCTTGGGCGACTTCACCCACCGTTTGGAATCCCAACCCATTGAAGGCCGACATCAGAAGGTTTCCAACTGTATTGGCATCACTAAGGCTGTAGTTCATCTCATACCTTGAGAAGATGGCGCTCTTGCCTTTAGCGTCGGTATAAGGTCCATCAACATTGCTGGAGCGGAAAGACCTCATCACATAACCCTTGTTTGACTCCAAACCACCATAGGTCATAAACAAGTAATAGTAATCACCGATATGCTGGATGTAAGAACCCTCACCCGACACATAATAACCACCTGCGATACGCTTGCCGAAATAGGGGTCGCTGGTAGCACGGCCACCACCATCAGTGACTAAAGGATAAGTGGTGAGGTAGTCTCGTAGCCCTGTCTTGTTGTCGAGTTTGAGCATGAAGATACCACCGCTCCAGGAACCATACGACATCCAAAGTTGTCCTTCTTCATCGTAAAGCACACAAGGGTCAATATTGTTAGGCCAGAATGATCCCCAGTCTCCTCCTCTATTATAGCGATCGGGCAGAGAGGATTGGGTGCCGATGACCAATTCGAGGTCTGTTTTCTTCCAACTGATTTTCGCATTAGTACCGTTAAGGAACCCCGAATAAACGACTGGTCCCTCATAGACATAAGGTCCCTCAATATTACTAGCTGTAAGCAACACAATGACACTGTTCCAGGTGTTTCCATTGAGACTGAGGTACATACACCATTTCTTCATGTCTTTGTTCCAAATCACATCGGGAGCCCAGATATTGCCTGCAACGGTAGTATTATAAGCAGTCATCCATTCTTCGCAATTGAAATTGCCGAAATTCACTTCTTTAGCCACACCATTGACCAAAGCGGTCACCTTGGTGGTCATGTTCTTCTCGAAAGCATTGTTGAAGTCGGTGGCCGTCACTACCCCGCTGCTGTTACGCAATCCATAAAGTCTGCTGTTGTTCACGCCCGACCAATTAATGAGGTCAGTGCTCCTGGCGACAGCATTGTGGGTTCCAAAGATGTAATAAGCTCCTGTCCCAGTATCAACAATCGAGGGGTCATGAACGCTGACACGTTGGTGGCTTTTCGTACGAGTCAGAAGCGACATCTCAGCGTTCGTCACCTCAACCATCTCCTGAGCAGATACACTCAGATTGACAGCGCATAGCATTAGTAATGTGTAAAATTTCTTCATAATAATTTGTTATTAACTATTGGGATTAAGTCAGTAGGTTTATATCACTTTTTACTTTTAAGAATTCAAAATTACAAAAAAGTAGTGATAAAAAACCAAATCTCAAGCATTTTTCTCACTTTTTTAACAATATCATCGGAAACGAAGGAAAAGTACCTTCTCACAAGCTTATCTTCTTGACAAACACGAGTGATGCAATTCTTCATTTGTGTAAACGGACACAAAGAAAAAAATATCAACATTCAGAAGATTGCCATCACAAAATTTGGAAAATCGGATTGCAATTCGTATCTTCGCATTCCAGACAACAAGTTAGTGTTGTCAGTCTTTTCAATCCACATCGGACGGACACGAAGCATGGGCAAGAGTGCCTCATCGCCTTGTAAATCAAATAAAAAAACTAACTAAACTAACATAACTATTGATTAACTTAACCAAACAACCTTATATTATGATTAAAAAAGCAACCTTTTTCTTAGTCGCTTTTATCGCGGCTATCCCTTTGTTTGCACAATGGAACAAACCTTCATTGCCAGCGAAACAGACACTCGCCGTGGACAAAGAAGTCTATCTGTTCAATGAGGGCGCTGAAGGCTTCTTCCTAGGAGCATACGACTGGAGCACACGCGCCAGTATTTCGACTACCCGTGGATACAAAGTAACCATCGAGAAATACGTGACAGAAAGCAACCCAGACTGGGACGGCAAATCGTATTACATCACCAGTTATGTGGAGGACGGCGCTCCTGCAGGCCAGACGCTGTGCACCTTCATCAGCGGATGGGACAACATCTGGGTGGACCGCGCAAAGACCGACCCCGAAGACAAGGCCTTTGTCTTCGAACCACAAGCTGGCGGCAACTACAGAATCAGCCTCTCACCCCAAAACAAAGAGTACAATGCCGAGGCATACGAGGGAGCATATCTGGGCATCATCCCATCAAGGGGCGAAACACGCATTTACCTCTGCGACCCCTACGCTGCCGCCTACGATTTCAGCACTTGCTTGATTGACTGGTATTTCGTGTCACCGACAGACTATACGGCATACGTCACTGCCCTCAAGCAGTACAATGCTGCAAAAGAGCTTGAAAACGCCATCGCGGACGCGGAGAAGAGATTCCCATCAGTTGATGTCTCCTCAGTCAAAGGTGTTTATAACAACACGTCATCCACGGAAGCGGAGCTCAAAGCTGCGAAAACAGCACTGACCAACCTCTTGCTTGAACATGCCACTCCCGAAGCCACCGTGGACCTCACCGAACGGATTACCAACCCGTCGTACGACAACAACGACAATACTGGATGGGCTGGCACCACACCTGGATTCCAACAATATGGCAACGCAGAGTTCTTCAACAAGACTTACGATTACCATCAGGCGCTTACACTGCCAGCAGGTGTTTACCGAGTAGGCGTTACCGCTTACTACCGTGCCGGCAGCGCCGAAGCTGACGCAACAGCACTGAAAGCATTAAAGGAAACTGGTGAAGCGCCCCAGAACGCCAAACTTTATGTCAACACCTCTCTCCACTCTACTTTCTACAGACCACTGCCATTTGCGAGCACAGGCGCTTCGGATGAGACGATGGGCGACGACACGAGTACAAACGAATATGGTATTATCCCCAACAACATGCACACAGGCCAAGTGTATTTCGATAATGACAAATACAAACCCACTGTGGCCACTTGCATGGTTGGCGAGGACGGTTCTCTCACTATCGGTCTGAAGAAAGAAACGACTATCGCCAACGACTGGACTTTGTTCGACAAATGGACACTGACTTATCTCGGCAACAAGGCTGAGGCATACAATGAAGTGCGTGAAGAATACCTGAGCTTTGCTCCAGACTACGAAGAGCTGATCGCAAGTGGCAAATGTGAGTTTTACCAGCATGCGGCTTACGATGTCTATCTGAATGCCAAACAGTCGCTCCTTGCAGCGACCACAGCCGACCAGATGGCAAAAGCCATCACTGCTTACGACGAAGCGACCCAGACACTCCAGACCAGTGTGGAAGCCTATAACGCTTACTACGAGAAGTACTGCGAAGCCAATGATTTCTTCGACGAGCGGAGCGACGAACTGATGGGCGATGGAATGATGATTCTCGGCGACTATTTAGGCAGTGACGAGGGTCCCAGCCCAGAGTTCCCAGACTTTATCAATGGCGGTGCCATGTACATCTTGGAGAACGGTCCTATCTCAGCCGAGGAAGTGCTGAAGGAAATCAAACTGCTTGAAGGCCTCCTCGAGACAGCAATTGCCAATGGCATGAGCGACGGAACAGACTGCACAAGCATGATCAAGAACCCACACTTCGAGACCGAGGGTGGATGGACAAAAGAGGGACTTGCCGAATACCCTAAAGGCTCAGACACCTACAAATTGGCAGAGGCATTCACCATCCTCTTCAACGTCTATCAGACATTCACTGGCTTGCAGAACGGACTTTACGAGTTGTCCCTGAACGACTTCTTCCGTCCTGCTGACTTCGGCAACTACACGCCCGACGGTTACCGTGCATACGTTTATCTCAACGGTTTCGAACAGAAGATGAACCTGATTGACGACGGAGCGGTAGATGAGCAACTGGCAAGCGACGACGCAGTCATCGACGGCAAATATGTGCCAAATTCGGTGACAGGTGCTGCAGCAGCCTTCGAGGCTGGCCGATACAAGCAAGTACTCTACGGACTGGTGACAGACGGAACGATGAAAATCGGCGTGCGCAACGACCTCCGCTACGAGAACTGCTGGGGCGTTTGGTCTGACTTCAAGCTCGTGTTCCGCGCCAAGAACCCACAAGTGCTGGCTGAGGTATTGTCCGCTTCACTGCCACAGGCCAAGGAGAAGCTCAACAACAAGTGCGGCAACGAGGACATAGAAACGCTGAAAGCAGCCATACAAGCGGCAGAGAGTAATCCTGCCGATGCTTACCAAGCACTGGTTGACCTCAAGGTGGCCATGGACGGAGTTGACGAATCAACCACCAACTACACATTGCTCAACAACGCCATCTCCAACGCTGAGCAAACGCTTATCGACTACGCTAACCAGTCGACTCAAGCGCTGAAAGACCTTGACGCACTGACCAAACAGGCTAAAGCCGGATACCAGGCCAACACATACAACAAAGACCAAGCCGCACAAATGATTGTGGACCTCAACTCTGCTGTCGTGGCCGTGAAGATTCCTGGCGGTGGCGACCAAGAGGAACAAGATGTCACTTCGCTCATCGTCAACCCGACTTTCGACCCCGCACGAGGAAGCAAGGACGACGGCACCATCGAGGGATGGACCACCAGCGCCATGAACGGCTACAAGGAGAATACCGTAAGTTACAACCGCGCAGGCATCACCCTCTACCAGAAACTCAGCGGACTGCCCAAGGGTAAGTACAAGGTGACTGTCCACACTTACTACCGCGCAGGTTACGCCGACGAGGATTACGCACTCTGGCAAGAAGACCAGAAGAAGTCGCACCTCACCACACTCTACGCCAAGACCTCGGAGAACACCTTCGAAACACCCGTGATGAACCTCTGCGAGGATGCCCAAAGCGAGCAAGTGAACGGCAGCAAGTGCGACCAGCTCTCCAACGGCCTCTATGTGCCAAACGGCACCAGCGCAACCGTGATATGGTTCAATGCCGGCTACTACCTCAACACGCTGGAGTTCACTGTTCCCGAGGATGGCACCGTGACAATCGGACTTGAGAAGACAGAGGTGCTGCCCAACGACTATGAAGTGGTGGGCGCATGGAACCTCTATTATTACGGTGACGACACACAAGAGGAGAAACGCGATGTCACAGCATTGATTGTCAACCCCACTTTCGACCCCGCACGAGGCAGCAAGGATGAAGGCACCATCGAGGGATGGACCACCAGCGCCATGAACGGATACAAGGAGAACACTGTAAGTTACAACCGCGCAGGCATCACCCTCTACCAGACACTCAGCGGACTGCCAGCAGGCGAATACGACGTCACCGTCCACACTTACTACCGCGCCGGTTACGCCGACGAGGACTACGCGCTCTGGCAGGAAGACCAGAAGAAGTCACACCTGACCACCCTCTACGCCAAGACCTCGGAGAACACCTTCGAGATTCCAGTGATGAACCTCTGCGAGGATGCCCAAAGCGAGCAAGTGAACGGCAGCAAATGCGACCAACTCTCCAACGGACTTTATGTGCCCAACGGCACCAGCGCAACCGTGATATGGTTCAACGCCGGGTATTATCTCAACACCCTGCACTTCACTGTACCCGAGGACGGCACAGTGACCATCGGACTGGAGAAGACCGAGGTGCTGCCCAACGACTATGAGGTGGTGGGCGCATGGAACCTCTACTACTACGGCAAGTCGACCGCCATCGACGAATTGCTCGCTGAACGCTTACACAAAGGCAACAACATGCCTGAGGGTTACTACAGCATCAACGGCACTCGATTGACGGCCCCACAGAAGGGCATCAACATCGTGAAGATGGCCGACGGAACAGTCAAGAAGATTTTCGTGAGATAGTATCAGACAACCAGTGAAACAGAGGGGACCACCTTTTCGGGCGGTCCCTTTTGTTTTGTTTTCATGTTTTCAATTGGACATGTCAGGAAAAAGCGCTAACTTTGCGCCATCGTCTGATGTCGCAGCCCCTATCCATACCAACCCGGTTGCCGACTACACCAATAACCATTTCACATCTTGGACTCGAAATCATTATTAAATACATGGGCGAAACACCCTAAGCTGAAAGCACTCACCTCGCTACTTGATGACCCCTCAGCAAGGGCAATCAACATCAGCGGCCTGATAGGCTCCTCAGCCTCTCTCTCTTTCGCTTCCATTGCCAACATATCCATCAACAAGAAATCGCCCCGGCCAACGACCCTGTTCGTACTCAACGACATGGAAGAGGCTGGATATTTCTTCCACGACCTCACACAGATGCTCGGCGAGGCCAATGTCATGCTCTTCCCCTCATCCTACAGAAGGGCCATCAAATACAACCAGAAAGACGCCGGCAACGAAATCATGCGCACCGAGGTGCTCACCCGATTGGCCCGACAACCCAAGGACCTGCTGATTGTCAGTTACCCCGACGCCATCGCTGAGAAAGTGGTATCAAGACGACAACTCAACGATGCTGCCATCAACATCAAACTGGGTGACAAGTTCGACCTTGACGAGTTGCAGGAACGACTGACCGACAATGGCTTCACTGCCACCGACTATGTCTATGAGCCTGGACAGTACGCATCCAGAGGTTCTATTTTGGATATCTACTCCTTCACCTCCGATAAACCTCTGCGCCTCGACTTCTTCGGCGATGAGATAGAGTCGATAAGGACCTTTGACATACAGACACAGCTCTCTGACAGTAAAATCGAAGCCGCTACCATACTGCCTGAGATGAACGACAATGCCAACAGCAAAGTGTCTTTGTTCCACTTCCTGTCCGACGACACACTCATCGTGGTGAAGGACATGGACTATGCCTTGGGGCGCATCAAGGACATCGGCAATGAGGACTACTCCTCCCAAGCGCGGATGGAACAAGACGAAGAACCCGAGGACATCAACCAACTGGTCATCGACGACAACACAATGCGTCAATTTGTGGAAACCCACAAGTCGGTCAATCTGAACTATAAGTCAGGACAGACTGGACACCACCTGGAATTCTCCATCTCTCCACAGCCACTCTTCCACAAGAACTTCGAATTGCTCAGCCAGTCGTTGCGCGACATGCAGGAAAAGAGCTACAAGCTTTTCATTCTCGCCGACAGTCAGAAACAGCACCAAAGGCTGAAGGAAATCCTGGACAGCGACACATATAACGACAGGCCTGACAAAACGCGCATCGCATTCACATCCGTCGACAAGACCCTACACGAAGGATTCATCGACAAAGAGGCCAAGATGTGCCTCTTCACCGACCATCAAATCTTCGACCGATTCCATAAGTACAACCTCAAAAGCGACAAAATAAGAGGAAGCAGAAGCGCCATCACGCTCAAGGAAATCAGCGAATTGGCCATCGGCGACTACGTGGTCCATATCAACCACGGCATCGGAATCTTTGGCGGCCTTGTGCGTTTGCCATTGCACGGCACCACACAAGAGATGATAAAAATCAGCTACCAGAACAACGACTCCATCTACGTGCCAATCCACGCCTTGCACCAAGTGTCGAAATACAGAGGGAAGGACGGGGTGCCTCCAAGACTTAACATTCTGGGGTCTGGAGCATGGGAAAGGATGAAGGAACGTGTGAAAAGCAAAGTCAAAGACATTGCCCGCGACCTCATCAGCCTTTACGCAAAACGGAGGCAGCAGCAAGGCTTCGCCTACTCACCCGACACTTATATCCAACATGAACTGGAAGCCAGCTTCACCTACGAGGACACACCCGACCAGTTGCGAACCACACAAGAAGTGAAATCGGACATGGAGAAACCACGTCCTATGGACAGGCTTGTCTGTGGTGATGTGGGCTTCGGCAAGACAGAGATTGCCATCCGCGCCGCGTGCAAGGCGGCTTGCGACAGCAAGCAGACAGCCGTCCTTGTGCCTACCACCGTTTTGGCCTATCAGCACTTCAAGACCTTCACCTCACGCCTCAATGGCTTCCCCGTTAAAGTGGATTACCTCACCCGGGCCAGAAATGCCAGAGAAACCAAACAGGTACTGCAAGACCTGGAGGAAGGGAAAATCGACATCATCATCGGCACTCACAAACTGGTGAGCAAAAGTGTGAAGTTCAAGGACCTCGGACTGCTCATCATCGACGAGGAGCAGAAATTCGGCGTCTCTGTCAAAGAGAAACTCAGACAGATGCGCACCAATGTCGACACACTCACACTCACTGCCACACCCATTCCGAGAACCCTGCAATTCTCGCTCATGGGTGCCAGAGACCTTTCTGTGATACAAACCCCACCACCCAACCGATACCCCATTCAGACCGAACTCCACACTTTCTCGCCCGAAATATTCGCCGAGGCCATCAATTTCGAGATGAGCCGCAACGGGCAGGTCTTTGTGGTCAACGACCGAGTGAACAATCTGGAGGACATCGCCAACATGATCAGACAACATGTACCCGACGCAAGAGTATGCATCGGACACGGCCAGATGGACCCCAAGCAACTGGAGAACATCGTGTTGGAATTCATGAATTACGACTATGACGTGATGGTAGCCACCACCATTGTCGAGAACGGTGTGGACATCGCCAATGCGAACACCATCATCATCAACAACGCCCAGAACTACGGTCTGAGCGACTTGCACCAGATGAGGGGACGTGTGGGACGAAGCAACAAGAAGGCGTTCTGCTATCTCATAGCACCACCATTACACCTGCTGCCCGACGACTCACGGAGAAGGCTCCAGGCCATCTGTGACTTTTCCGAGCTGGCCTCAGGATTCAATATCGCCATGCAAGACCTCGACATACGCGGAGCTGGCAACATGCTGGGAGCCGAACAAAGCGGATTCATTGCTGACCTCGGATACGAGACCTATCAGAAGGTTCTCAACGAAGCCATGCAGGAACTCAAGGAAGACGAATTCGCATCAGTCTTCGAAGACGACGACAACAATGATGACGCCCGTGCCTCCAAAAGAAAGAAAACATACGTCAAGGACTTTGCCTTCGTCAACGAAACACTCTTCGACAGCGACATGGAACTTCTCTTCCCCCAAATCTATGTTCCCAACAGCACTGAAAGGATGAAACTCTACAAAGAGCTTGACACCATCAAGGACAAGGCCGAACTCGCGACATTCCGCAACCAACTCATCGACCGATTCGGCAACCTACCCAAGGAGGCCGACGAATTGATGATGGTCATGCCCATTCGATGGGCGGGACGAAGGCTTGGCGTGGAGAAAATCATCCTGCGCCAGGAGAAGATGCTCCTCCACCTGGTGTCGAACATCAACAGCCCATACTACCAAAGCGACATCTTCGGCAAAATCCTGAGATACGCCACCCTCAATCCGCGTAAAGTGGAAATCAGGAACGAAGGCCACTGTGTGGTGTCGGTCAGAAGCGTCCAGTCAGTAGGTGAATGCTTAGCCATTCTTGAGGATATGGAAGCAACACCCTCAGCATGATAAAATGACAGCGGCGTCTATAATTGTCCCCATTTTAAGCCTTTCAGCCCCGTAAGGAGGCAAAATAATTCCTATTAAGTTTCCTTTTTTTGATTTTTATCAGTAATTTTGCATTTTAGAGCGGAAAATGCGTCTGCATCACCTGTTGCAGAGGCAAGGGTAGTTATACGATTACCACATGTGCCAAACCGAAAGACAACCATTCAGACAACCTGACAGACAATAGTAAAATAGTATGAGCGACAGCATCATCATCATCCCCACTTACAACGAAAAGGAGAACATCGAAAAAATCATCAGAGCCATCTTCAGTCTGGAGAAGGCTTTCCATATACTTGTAATTGACGACGGGTCCCCCGATGGCACAGCTGCCATCGTAAAGAGGCTGATGAATGATGAATTCACCGACCGGCTGTTTATCGTGGAACGGAAAGGGAAACAAGGACTGGGCACAGCCTACATCGCAGGATTCAAATGGAGTCTGCAACACGACTATGAGTATATCTTCGAGATGGACGCCGACTTCTCCCACAACCCCGCTGACCTGATACGGCTCTACGCCGCGTGCCACGACGACGGCTACGACATGTCTATCGGCTCGCGCTACGTATCAGGAGTGAACGTTGTGAACTGGCCCATGGGCAGAGTGCTGATGTCGTATTTCGCCTCTAAGTATGTGAGACTCATCACAGGTATACGCATACACGACACCACTGCAGGCTTTGTCTGCTACCGGCGCCAAGTGCTTTCCACCATTGACCTCGACAGCATAAGCTTCAAGGGATACGCCTTCCAAATAGAGATGAAGTTCACCGCATACAAGAGCGGATTCTCCATCAAGGAGGTCCCTGTCGTCTTTGTCAACAGAGTGGAAGGAACCTCGAAAATGAGTGGCGGCATCTTCTCCGAAGCCGTATTTGGAGTCATTCGCCTCCGCTTCGACGGATGGTTCAAGAAGTACAACAAGAAACAGAAATCATGAGAACACTGATACAAAACGCACATATCGTCAACGAGAACCGTCAATATGACGCCTCGGTGGTGATTGAAGACGAATTGATTGCCGACATACTGGAAGACAGTACTAACATCGACAAGAACGCCTTCGACTACATCATCGACGCCACAGGTCTCTACCTGCTTCCTGGCGTCATCGACGACCACGTGCATTTCCGAGAGCCTGGTTTGACCTATAAGGCCGACATAGAAAGTGAAAGCCGTACAGCCGCGGCGGGAGGTGTGACGTCCTTTATGGACATGCCCAACACCAACCCCCAGACCACCACGCTTCAGTTGCTGGAGCAGAAATTCTCACTTGGGGCAGAAAAGAGCCGCGTGAACTACTCCTTCTACTTTGGCGCGACCAACGACAATCTCAACAGCGTGCTTCAGCTCGACCCCACTCATGTGTGCGGTGTGAAAGTGTTTATGGGCAGCAGCACCGGCAATATGCTGATGGACAACGAGCAGTCGCTCAGGACTCTGTTCCAGCAGTCACCGCTCCTCATCATGGCACATTGCGAGGACACAGCCATCATCCGGCAAAACATAGAGTCATTCAAAAAACGCTATAAGGGACAGAACGATTTCCCCGTGAGGTATCACTCACGCATACGCAACACCGCCGCCTGCTACGCCTCGTCGTCAAAGGCCGTCATGCTGGCCAAGGAGACTGGAGCCAGGTTGCACATAGCCCACATCTCCACAGCCGACGAACTGTCGTTGTTCGAACCTGGTCCTGTGGAGAACAAACGCATCACAGCCGAAGCCGTTATCGCCCACCTGGTGTTCACCACCAACGACTACGACCACCTCGGAGCAAGAATCAAATGCAACCCTTCAGTCAAGACCAACGACGACCGCAACGCACTTCGCCAAGCGCTCAACGACTCCATCATTGACGTAGTGGCCACCGACCACGCCCCCCACCTGCTCAAGGAGAAACAGGGAGGAGCCTTGACCGCCGCCTCTGGCATGCCCATGGTGCAGTTCTCACTTGTCACCATGCTCGAGATGGTGGATGAAGGAGTGTTAGACATAGAGAAGACGGTGGAACTGATGTGCCACAACCCAGCGAAGTTGTTCCGCATCGACCGCAGGGGATTCATCCGTAAAGGGTACTATGCCGACATGGTGCTGGTGAATCCCAATCATCCTTGGGACGTGATGAAAGACCGCTACTACACCAAATGCGGATGGACGCCCATGGACGAGCATCATTACAAATGGAAAGTGGAGCGCACCATCGTCAATGGAAAGACCGCCTATTGCGATGGCACCATCGTTGACGGAGTAAGAGGCAAAGCGCTGCAGTTCAATCCCTAAGCCATGTCTATGACAGGTAATCAAGGCTTTGAGCAGAAAAAGACGAAGAAGACATACCGCATCAGTGAGGTGGCCCCTTACATCAATTGGTTCTACTTCTTCCACACGTGGGGACTGCCAGCCTCCATGGTGTCGCTGACGAAGGTTCACGATTGTGAGGGATGCACAGCTGCCTGGGTGAAGTCGTTGCCTGAAGACGAGCAAGCCAAAGGCAAGGAAGCGCTCAACCTTTATCACGACGCACTGCGGACTCTTTCAGAACTCGATGCGGAAAACGACACCACTCACGCTGTGGTCTGTATATGCCAAGCCAACAGCGAAGGCGACGACATCGTGGTACGACACAATGGACAAACCACACGCCTGCCAATGCTCCGACAGCAGACACCCAGCAACGACGGCTGGTGCTATTGCCTCAGCGACTTCATAAGACCTTCCGGGAACGGAGACGACACCTTAGGTCTTTTCGCCACATCAGCTTCACAGTCCATCGTGCTCAATGCCAAAATCAACGACCCCTACAGCGCCATGATGCGGCAGACACTGGCCGACAGACTGGCCGAAGCCACCGCCGACAAATTCCACGAGGAAGTAAGACGAACCATCTGGGGATATGCTCCCCACGAACGACTGCCATTCGACCAACTACACATTGAGCGCTATCAGGGCATACGTCCTGCCACAGGCTATCCCAGCATGCCCGACATCTCATTAAACGCGGTCATCGACAGTGTACTACATCTGGAAGATATCGGAGTCACACTTACCGAAACAGGCATGATGCAGCCTCACGCATCAGTGTGCGGCCTCATGATTTCACACCCCAAAGCCAAGTATTTCAGTGTGGGACATATCGACGAAGTGCAACTGCACGACTACGCGGTAAGAAGGGGGATGAGCGACGAGGTCATGAGAAGCTACCTCGCCAACTCGATTTGAAAACATGGAGAAACAAGAGCACAACAACTCATCAACATCAGCACTCACCACCTAACTAAAAAGACAAGATACGACAATGCAAATGTTCATTAAGACAATAGCCTTGCTGCTGGCGCTTCTGTTCCTGCCCGACATCTACATCTACTTCATGTATATTGTCAAGTGGGTCAAAAGCGGACTATGGAGATGTCTGTTTTTCCTGCCTACCATACTGCTCATCATCTACATGCTCACCATCAGGATAGGCACCGCCGCTGCACCCGACCACCAGCATGCAGTGGGAGTGTTCTTCATTATCTTCCTATGTATCTGCGTCCCCAAGGCCATGTTCTTCATCATCGATGGAATTGGACATCTGTTCCATGTCCAACTCCTGGAACGCGTCTTTAGAATTGTGGCCATGGCAGCGTCAGGAACGGCTGTGCTGATACTGATTACCGGTTATTGCTGGGGAAGGAACCATTTCGTGGTCCATCAGCAGACCTTTGTCTTCGACAATCTGCCGCCAGCTTTCGACGGCTACCGCATCGCTTTCTTCAGCGACCTGCATATCGGAACATTCCGCCAAGGCAACGAGAAAGACGTGCAGACCATCGCCGACCTCATCAATGCACAAGAAGCCGACGCCATCATGTTCGGAGGTGACTTGGTGAACTACCAGTGCGCCGAAGTTTATGGGTTCGAGCAACAACTGTCGTCGCTCAAGGCCAAAGACGGTGTGTTCTCCATCATGGGCAACCACGACTACAGCAGTTACATACGCTACGCCTCAGAAGAGGAGAAACAGGCCGACATCAAAAAACTGGAAGCCAAGCAAAGAGAATTCGGATGGACCCTGCTCCTCAACGAGCACAGCATCATCCGGCGAGGCAACGACTCCATCGCTGTCGTCGGTGTGGAAAACGACGGAAAACCTCCTTTCCCTTCGCTCGGCGACCTCCCCAAAGCCACCAAAGGCATTGCAGATGGCACTTTCTGCATCCTGCTCACGCACGACCCTACTCACTGGAGGCGCAAGGTCATTCCCGAAACCAATATATCTCTCAGCCTTGCCGGACACACCCATGCCGGACAATTCAAGGTCTTTGGCTGGTCGCCCGTGAAGTATGTATATGGCGAGTGGTCTGGGGCCTACACCGAAGGCGACCAGATGCTCGACGTGAGCGACGGCGTAGGTGCGGTGATGTTCCCCTTCCGTTTCGGAGCATGGCCTGAAGTGAATGTCATCACACTCCGACGCAAAGCGCCATAAAACACATCGACTCAGACCAACAAACTACTTCAACATTCCATCATGTCTCTTATCCTACGATTCCTCTACACCCTCTACAGCATCTGCATCGCAACCCCGCTGTTTGTCATCGCCACCATCATCACCGCTTTCATCGTTGTCATAGCGGCCATGTTGGGCGACGACAAGTTCATCGCGTACTGGGCGCCCCATTACTGGTCGCGGTTCACTTGCTTCATCTACCTCATCTGCGTGAAGGTGACGGGACGTGAGAAACTCGACAAACAACAGTCTTATGTGTTCCTCGCCAACCACCAGGGGTACTTCGACATCTTCCTCATCTACGGATACTTGGACCACAACCTGAAATGGATGATGAAGGAATATCTGAAGAAAATTCCTTTCGTGGGTTATGCTTGCCAGAAATCCAACCAGGTGTTTGTGGGCAACTCTCTGGCATCCATACAGGAAACAGTCAAAAGTGCACAGAAAACATTAAGAGAGGGCATGTCACTCGTCATTTTCCCCGAAGGCACCCGCACCTACGACGGCAAAATGCAGCCTTTCAAGAAAGGCGCGTTCACACTTGCCAACGAAATCGGGCTGCCTCTGGTGCCAATGACCATCAACGGTTCTTTCCAAATATTCAACCGCAAGGCCAAACTGGTGCATTTCGGAAAACTTTCTCTCACGGTGCACGACCCCATCACGGCCGAACAGCGCAAGGGCATACCCACCAAGAAAATCATGGAATCAGCCTTTGAGATTATCAACAACGACCTCAAGCCACTTCAATAGGGGTTCGACCCAACCCTGCATCCCCAAGAATAATAAGATAATTCAACTTTCGCAAGTAAAATGGAAGTAAACTCGCTTCGCTCTTGGGAGTTATGTGCTATGCACAGGACAATAGAACTTAAATATTTCTTAACTCATAATTCTTAACTCTTAATTAGTTAGTATCGTCCTGCACGAAAGTGCTTAACTTCCAGCCAGCACGGCTGGCTTAACTCCCTATTTAACTCCATTTTATATCTTTCGAAACTTCAGTAAGGTAATACAGGACGTGGGAGTAATAAAAACAAAAAAAGGAAACACCAGTTTCCTTTTTTCTTTCTTCATTCAGTACTTACTCCAACGTCAGTCCGATGAATTCACGGTTACCCTACATGCTTCTTGTTGATGACAATGTGGAGAACAAGTCCAACGATGATGAGCACCACACTTCCCCATGTGTACCAGTTGTAGTCAACCATGTCCTTTAACAAGAAAGCGCCAAGGATGAGAAGCAAAGCACCAACGATGATTAATGAAACGCCTAAATTTTTCATAAGATGATAATTTTTATTGTGTTTTTTGTATCTTTCTAAGTTTCATTCTGCAAATTAAGCGATTTAATGGCAAAATACGAAATTATTCAAGGGAAAAAACACTTTCAATCGCATTTTATTATTTTTGAGAAATAAAAATGCACAAAATATTGGTGGTTTTAAGAAAATGTGCTAACTTTGCACCGCATTTTTGCGCACGGTGTACCATGAACCACTTGTTGGTGGGTTGGACACTGTTTACAAAACTTTATTATTAACATTAAAACCAATTATGAATCAGTACGAAACCGTTTTCATTTTAACTCCCGTTTTGTCTGACGTTCAGATGAAGGAAGCGGTAGACAAGTTCCGTGATATCCTCACAGCCGCAGGCTCTGAGATTATCAACGAGGAAAACTGGGGTTTGAGGAAATTGGCTTATCCTATCGAGAAGAAGACCACTGGTTTCTATCAGTTGATCGAGTTCAAGGCCGAGCCATCAGTGATTGCTAAGTTCGAGTTGCAGATGCGACGCGACGAGCGCGTTCTCCGCTACATCACCGTGAAGTTGGAGAAGTATGCTATTGAGTATGCTGAAAAGCGTAGAAACTTAAAAAAACAAAAGGAGGAATAAACTATGGCAGAAGTATCAGAAATCAGATATTTGACTCCACCTTCAGTTGACGTCAAGAAGAAGAAGTATTGCCGCTTCAAGAAGAGCGGTATCAAGTATATCGACTACAAGGATCCCGAGTTCCTCAAGAAGTTCCTCAACGAACAGGGAAAGATCCTTCCACGCCGCATCACAGGTACATCTCTGAAGTACCAGCGCCGTGTGGCACAGGCTGTCAAGAGAGCTCGCCATCTGGCATTGCTCCCATTTGTAACCGATTTGTTGAAATAATTGATAAGGAGGAAATAAGGATATGAAAATCATATTGAAAAAAGATGTCCAGGGCTTAGGCTACAAGGACGATGTCCTCACAGTGAAGGACGGATACGGTCGCAACTATCTCCTCCCACAGGGATTTGCTGTTCTCGCCACCGAGCATGCTCTCAAGCAGCTCAACGAGGAACTGAAGCAGCGTGCCCACAAACTGGCTAAGATCAAGGCCGAAGCCGAGGACAAGGCCACTAAGTTCGAGGGTGTAAGCCTCACTATACCTGTGAAAGTATCTGAAAGCGGTACAACATACGGTTCCGTTGGCCCAGCTCAAATTGCAGGAGAACTCGTGAAACTCGGTTTCCAAGTTGAGCCTAAGAACGTAGAGCTCAAGCCTGTGAAGGAGCTTGGCAACCATGTTGCAGTACTTCGTCTGCACAAGGAAGTGGCTATTGAGATACCTTTCAACGTTGTTGCCGATGCCGCCAAAGAGGAAGACGCTCCTGCTGAGGAGGCTCCTAAGGCTGAAGAGGCTCCTACAATGGAGGAGGAAATCGAGGAGTACATCGAGTCGAAGACCGAAGAACCCGCAGAGGAATAATAGACACAACCACCGCAAGGTGACATATCAATATGGAAAAGGCATCGCAGTTCTGCGGTGCCTTTTTTAATGCTCAAAAAATGCGATTAAGCGAGTGCAGAGTTGAACTTGTTCAAACTATGCCGAGCGTGTGCTTTTTAGATGAAGCCAATGGCAAATGCTCAATGGTCAATGCTCAAAAATGCGATTAAGCGAGTGCAGAGTTGAACTTGTTCAAACTATGCCGAGCGTGAGCATTTTAGGCAAAGCCAATGGTCAACGGTCAATGCTCAACGGTCAATGGTCAATGGTCAATGGTCAACGGTCAATGCTCAATGCTCAATGGCAAACGGTCATAGGTCTTTCGTCCAAGCACATAAAACTGCCAGAGCAGGAGGAAACGACGGCGCTCAGGCACCGTTTCCACCACCCTCTTGGACTGGACATCTTTACGGCGAGACTTGTACTTGTCTTTCATGCGCCCGAAACCCCGCAAAGCTTGAATGACTGCCTTTGCATCGCGGAGGTGACCTTTCATCAAGAACTGCAACGCCGCGAGTAAATCGAGGAAATAGCGCACAAAGAGCACCCAGCGCAGCTCTTTCTCGGGAAGGTTCTTATAGAGCATCAGCCGGTTGTTGCGGAAATTCAGGTAGGTCTTTCGTGGATTCTCCTTGCTCAATGTGGCCCCGCCCAGATGATACACCTTCGACATGGGCAAGCACACAATGCCATACCCCATGTCGCGCATGCGCCAGCAAAAGTCAATCTCTTCCATGTGGGCGAAGAAGTCTGGGTCGAGACCTCCCACCGACCAGTAACACTCCGCGCGGACCATCAGGCAAGCGCCAGTAGCCCACAGCAACGACGACACCTCGTCGTATTGCCCTTTGTCGGCCTCAATCCTGTCGAAAACCCTTCCTCGGCAGAAAGGGTAACCATAGCGGTCAAGAAAACCGCCCGAAGCACCTGCATACTCGAACATCCCATCGTTGCGCAGGCTCATCAGCTTAGGCTGGCAAGCACCCACGTCAGGATGGCTGTCCATATACGCCACAAGGGGGTCGAGCCATCCCTTGTTACGTATCTCCACATCTGAATTCAACAACACATAGTACTCGGCCTCAACCAAGCGCAACGACTTGTTATAGCCTTCAGCGAATCCGTAGTTACGGTCGAGCTGTATCTTGCCCACAGTCGGAAAGTTCTCGCCGACCATTTCCATCGACCCATCGGTCGAACCGTTATCGGCCACATAAACCTTGGCGCGGGATGTCGTCTCCGTACATGCCACCACTCCCGGCAGGTACTTGTGCATCATGTCGGAGCCGTTCCAGTTCAATATCACTACCGCTACCTTATCCATTCAGTATATCTCCTTTCAACGAAGTACCGTCAGCCGTGAAATGCAGTAACCTTACGTTCACGATAGAGTTGTCGAGCAGAGGGTGATTCTCCACCTCTACTTTCACATAGTTGTCGGTGAACCCATGCATCGGGCGTTTGGCTGGCGCGTACTCTAATAACACGGGCCTCACCTTGTTGATATATTGGGCATAGAAGTCATGCGTCTTCCGTTCTGACAAGGCCAACAAACGCTGGCTGCGCTCATGCTTCTGCTCAGGGCTCACTACATAGGGAATCTCTAAGGCCTTGGTGCCAGGACGCTCCGAATAAGTGAAGACATGCAGATGCGACACATCAATGCTCTCTATGAATCTGTAAGCCTCTTCAAAACAATGGTCAGTCTCACCCCTGCAACCCACCATCACATCCACACCGATAAAGGCATCGGGCAACACCTCTTTTACCCGTTCTATTTTCTGGCGGAAGAAAGCAGTGTCGTACTTACGCCGCATCAGCCGAAGCACATCGTCGCTTCCGCTCTGCAAAGGAATATGGAAATGGGGCATAAAGGCACGTGAGGAAGCCACATAACGAATAATCTCATCAGTCAGCAGATTGGGCTCAATCGACGAGATGCGATAACGCTCGATACCTTCCACAGCGTCGAGAGCACGCACAAGGTCGTAAAAGGTTTCGCCTGTCGAGTGGCCGAAGTCACCGATATTCACACCCGTAATCACAATCTCCTTACCACCCTGTTCAGCCACTTTTCGTGCCTGCTCAACCATTGACGCGATGCTGCCATTGCGACTCCGGCCACGGGCGTACGGAATGGTACAGTATGTGCAGTAATAATTGCAACCGTCCTGAACTTTCAAGAAATAGCGTGTCCTGTCGCCACGCGAGCAAGAAGGAGCGAAATGCCGTATGTCCTTTGTTGGCACGGTCAGTTGTGAGGACGAAGTATTCGTCTCGCGCTCTGTCATCTTCTGTGCAATCAAGTTCACGATATCGCCTTTCTGTTCAGTCCCAACCACAAGGTCCACACCTTCTATCTCCATGATATCACCTGGCCGCAACTGGGCATAACAACCCGTCACTGCCACGAAAGCCCCAGGATGGGACTTCACCATCCTGCGGATGCCCTGACGGCACTTGCGGTCGGCAACTTCAGTTACCGAGCAGGTGTTGACCACACAGATATCAGCCACCTCTCCTTCCTCTGCTGTCCGAACTCCCAATCGCTTCAAAGCGTCTCCTATCGAAGATGTCTCAGCGAAGTTCAGCTTACAGCCCAAGGTGAAATAGGCGGCTTTCTTTCCTTGCAATATACTCGTATCTATCATCGGTATGAATGGGCAAAGGAGAACTACCTTCCTTTTTCCATGCAAATTTACCCATTTTTTATGGCTTTCCAACCAATTCTGCGCAAAATATACACGCACACACCTTGTTTGCGACTTTATCTCCTATACTTTATTCTGCAAAGGGGCTTTTAAGGAAAAATATTAATCCATCTGCGGTGTTACCGCACACATCAATAACTTGGCATTCCGAATGGCCTTTTAAGTGTCGTTAATACATTCATGTAATCGCACACATACACCCTATTTTCTGCACATTTTTAACCTATTTGTGTATTTATAAGGGTTGAAATGTGAAAAAAACAGAGTTTTTGAAAAAAATCCGTTGTTAGCGAATACAACGTATTTATAAAGTGACTAATTTTGCATCGGTTTAAAAAGCAAATGATTGTTTAACGTTTTAAAGTTAAGAAAAAAATGAAAAAGTTAGTATTTATGTTCGTAGCCGTTTTGGCTGTTTCTTTCGCTTCTTGTGGTGACGCTCCTAAGAAGGCTGCTGAGACTGTTGACTCTATCGCAACTGAGGTTGCTGAAGAGGTTGACTCTACTCTCGACACTCTCGCTGCTCAGGCTGACTCTGCTGTTAGCGCCGCTGCTGACACTGTAAAGGCTGCTCTCTAATCAGAACACGCAAAGCTTAGCGAAAGCACAACGAACTCTAACGAGGGAATTGGAACCTGCAAGACTTCATCGAAGCCGCGCAGGTTTTTTTTGTGCCGTTACCTCTCGGTTTCGTGTTTTCTTGGGGCATTCATAACTTTTCCGTAGCTAGTCAATGAATGATGAAATACAGGTAATCATTCAGTGATGTGTGGAGTACACTTGCGGATTTGGATGTTGTGGGTGTGCACATCTAAAGAATCGGAAGTGACGGTGAGTTGAACGACTGCGGCCTTACTGTTGATGTCACGTTCTTGGTCGAAGATAAAATTACCGATACTGTAGTAGATATAATGGCCTTGGTAACGCTCAATGGTCTGGAGGGTGTGGGTGTGGTGACATATGAGGATGTCGGCTCCCGCGTCGATGAGTTGGTGTGCCTGCATCCGCTGTTGGTATGCCGGTTTGAGTGTGTGCTCGCCTCCCCAATGAAGGGAGACGATGATAACGGCGTTGGGCTGCTTTGACCGCAGGTCGATGATTCGTTGAATCAAGCTATCCATCGGTTCTTGGCTTGGGCATGGTTTGAGTGGTAGGTATGGGAAGTTCTCCAGAGCCACTCTAAGAGAGGCGAGGATGTAAACCGGTCGTGGTTTTATGGCGAGGAGGAGAGGTTGTGAGGCCGCCTTCATGGTGGTGTCGGCTCCGAATGGTGTCATCCCAGCTGCGATGATGTTGTCGCGCGTGTCCATCAGTCCTTTTCTTCCCTGGTCGATGGTATGGTTGTTGGCGAGATTGAGATGTGTGAAGCCGTGTTGTTTAAGGCAATCGAGCCATTCCGGCTCAGCTCGGAAAATGAACTTTTTGAAGTTGGGTTGTTGGATGCAAGTTGCAGGGCATTCAAGATTGCCCACAACGAGGTCTGATACTTGGAAAAGCGAGTCGATGGATGGTGAGAAAAGCGCTTCAGTTCCAGTGTGCTCGATGCGCTGTCTTACTCCTCGGTCGAGTAGCACGTCTCCAGTGAATGTGATGGTGAGTGTGTCTATCTGGCCATAGGAAGGCAGGGACAGCAGCGTTGCTGCCATCCCTGCGATGATGATGCTTTTCAGTGTCTTAGCAGCCTGAGCTGTAGAAGATATGCTCATTGTCGAGTTCTTTACCGTTCTCAGGCACAATGATTTCCTCCATCCATGTGGGGATGCCCTTGTCGGGCTTGCTTTCGAGTTGCTGCTGCCATTCCTCATCGGTGAGACGCGGCGTGTCCAGTGCCTCTCCGAACTCACGATATGAGAAGACCGCACCACGTGTGAGGTAAAGGTAGCCCTCGATTTCGACTACGACATAAATCTCATGGGCTGGTCCCACAGCCTCATACAGCACACACTTGTTTTCGTTGTTTTCCGAATTGGCGGTATAGACATCGGCCACAAGCGCAATCTTCTTGTCAGCGCTTTGTATGTCATCCCATCCAGAGAGGTACTGGTTAGGCTCTCTCAGAATGTTAAGGGTGGTATATTCGAAGGCAGCACCCATGTACTCTATCTGTCCGTATTCCTCATCGGTGAGTTTCTCACCTTTGAGCTCCTTTTGGCTCACGGCGAGGAGGAACTCCGCTTTCTCATGAAGGTCAAGCGAGACGTTATCGATTTCCTCTGTAATGAGGTCGTACTTTTGGAGCAGACTCTTTGTGGCGTCGAGCAGTTCGATAGCTTTCTGCCAGTATGCCACATTGGGTTCCACATAACCGCGGCAGACGGGTTCAGGTGGCCCTCCGCCACCACATTCGGCGCCAAAAGGTTGTTTGGCATAGAGAATGGCGTCATGCTTGAGTTCTGCCCATGATGCCAGCGCTGTATTAAGGTTTTTCTTTCCCCACTGTGGTGTGTTCATGAAATAGGGCGCGTTTTCAGGTTGTGTGTTCACATCCTTCATCGTTGCTATCCATCGGTTGGAGACTGAGGCGTTCCAGTCGATTTCCGCCATGCGCTCCTTCATTTTCTTGAGGGTTGGCACGTAATCGCTCCACTGCTTGTCTTCCTTGAGTTCGTCGATGAGGATTCGTTCCGCTTGCGGAATACCGATGGCTGCCATCACATCCAGTCCTTTGGGAGTGCCTCGCTTAGTTGGCTGGCTATCATAGTCTACCATCTCTTGTAGGACCTCAGCATCTGGCATATAGCGCTGTGGCATGAAGTTGATCTTGACCTCGCTTGTGAGGGAGAACTTAGGTTTAATACGCGTCTGTTTCTTGTCGAGCTCCTCTATGGCCGTCTTAATCTTGCCAAGTGCCTTGTCGTCTGTCATCACTTGGTCGATGGTAAGGCCATTCTGCTTGAGCAAGTCATTGACCTGTAGTATGTTGACATTGTCGGGTTCTCCCATAAGGAAGGTGATGGGGTCGGCGATGCTTTTGTAGGTTCCAGTAAGTCCGACGTCGTTGCCAACCACGTCGGCCATGAGGAGTGCCCTTCGGAGTTGGTTAGGCTTGTCGCTACCGAAAGGCACGTTCTGCAGCCACATCATTCCCTCGAAGTAATGCTTGAGTTTGTCGTTGCGTGTGTAGTGTCCCCGAGGCCGGTAGATGTTGTAAACGAATGGCACGTCGGTGTACTCGAGGAATTCGGATAAACATGTTTGTGCTTCGTGTACGTTTTTTATCTCTTGCTCTGCCATTTTCATGTACTCGGCAGGCACGTTTTTCAGGGGTTGTCCGGAAAGCAGTGCGTTAGCGATAGCGAAATAAGCCTGGTTGTAGGCTGCGGCTTTTTTGGTTTCCTCACTGCCAGCGCTGTTGGCTATGGCCTTCATCTCCCCGCAGAGGAGGTCGGTGAAATGCAAGAGCGCAGGTATGAACTTCTCCTGCTCCACCTGTCGGAGTACGCAGTCGAAATAGAGGTGGAAGGCTTGCAGGAAAAGGTCTGTGGTGATAAAGTTGGGGAAGTTGCGGTAGTCGTTTCGTTCGTAGATTTGGAATAACTGGTCCTCATTCTGTGGCACGATGGCGAAACCGTAGTTGGCCAGAGCTGTGGCGAGGTCTTCATCAAACTCGTTGAGTTGGAAGGGATTGATGATGTTGGTCACGTTGACCACCCATCCATCGTTTCCCTTGTAGTTCAATTTGAGCAGTTCGTCTTCGCGAGCTTTGATTTTGTTAATGAAGGCTGTTTCCTCATCAGTGTAGGAGATGGGTGCGATGGTGGGAGTGTCTCCATCGCTCTCGCCGTATTGCTGCTCTTCTTCTATCCAGAAGCGCTTTTCCATGAGGGAGTCGTACCAGGTCGTGGTCGAGAAGATGCCTCTCAGGTCGGCATTCATAAAGCAGTAGCCTTGGCGTGCCGCGAAGGCATTCCGCAGGATTCGCAAGTCGCTGAGACTGTAACCAGTGATGTCCTGTTTGAGGTCGATTTCACCATTGAGTTTCTCGACTTCCAGCTTGGAGGGCGGAACACTGGCGGGAACGAGAAGATCTGTTTTCTTCTGTTCTGCGCAGGCTATCAGCAGCAATGCTGATATAACCAGTAATAGATTTTTTCTCATAGGCTCAGTGTGTTAGTTATTAATCGGGTTATGTTTTGATAATTGTTGTTGCTATCGGGGGCTAATCGGCGTTGAAAGTTTGCCTTGCTTCGTCAAGAGAGACATTGGTGGCGAGGAATCGGCAGAACTCCACTCCAAAGTGCGCCCATTGGTATTCAGCCACGACAAAACGTCCGTCAGTAGTGGCCTCCAACGCCCTTATCCTGCCGTCCTTGAACCTGAAGTCATGGAGGATTCCACCCAATTTTGAACCCATCCACATCGCACGAATCTTGCCATGGTAGTTCTTGAAAATGAAGATGCGCCTTCCTTTTTCCGGGTAAAAGCGTGTGGCTTTGACAACCCCTACCAAGGCATCCACCGTGCCGTCGCCATCCACATCACCTGTCTGGAACTGATAGACAGGATATGGCAGTTTCCATTTGTTGACCTGCTGGCCTGTTTGCAGACAGAGGACGTTAAGCGTGTCATTGACCTGCTGTATGGTAAAAGTCTGAGACTTCGCCGGCAAGGCCGTCAGACAGCATCCTAACAGGGTGGTATGTAGCCAGTGGATAGCCATTGTCAGACATCTCGGGTTTATCTCACCAGCACTTTCGTAACGTTGGCTTCTGCAAGGATGATATAAATGCCAGCGGGTAAGGCGGCCTTGAAGCAACCGTCTGCTCCGGTCTTGCCTGAGGCTGCCAGCTGTCCATCGGCATTATAGATGCGCACGGGGGCATCCTGAAGTCCTTCCGACAATTGTATCAATCCCTTGGCTGCCGTCACTTTCAGTGGAACGTCATTAGTGGCCTGTATGTGATTGGCCACCTCCATGCTGACGATGTTTGAAACAGCCGAGGATGTCTGTATGCTACCGCTGTAGCAAGCCTTGAACTCATGTGTGCCCTCATTCAGACCTGTGGCATGATAGGCCACAGATTTCGATTCGCCGACTTTGACGCTTCCCACGGCCTTTTCATCAATGAAGAACTGGACATAACTTGTGCTGTCGGGTTCGCCTTCAATGTCGGCTGTGAGGAGAAATGCGTTTTCTCCATCGGCAGTAGCCTTGAGGCTGATGTTGTTGCCCTCGGCACGTTCAGGCCTCAAACGGAGCAGTTTTGCGCCATGCTTTGGAACAGTCATGGTCAGTTCGGCGTCCTTACAGGTTCCAAGTCCTTTTTCAGCCCACACATCATACACCTCAACCTGCTGATCTGAGGCATATCCGTAGTCACGGAGGTCTATATTGTAACTGACGGAGTTAGGTGCATTCTTTGCGGTGACACGTGGGTCGCAGTCGAAGACGTAGAATCGTATGGACGTGGTGGCATTAGGCTGGCCTATGCCTGAGTCGTCGAGTGCAGCCATGGCCTTGAATGCCACAATGGAGTCAGGTACGGAGCAGATGAGCAGTGAATTGGCATCGGAGGAAAAACCGCGGTCGTACTTGGTGTTCATGACGCTCATCTTCCCATTGCCATAGACATTGGTGTTCTCGCGGATGATGTTGTAGTAGGAGTTGGTGTAGCGCTTGAGCACAAAATCACCTGTCATAGGCACCTCATAACCATTCTTGGAGATGAAGGTGGGATTAATCCAGTCGCCGTGGTCATAGTTCCAATTGTCGCCGCCATCATCCACCACTAGCGCCAAAGTATCGGTGCCTTCAGGTAGAGCGATGTCCACGTCCACCTTATGTCCGTCGGTGGTGTAGGTAACCGTCTCGCTGCCAAAAAGCGCTCTGTCATCGTAAATCCATCCGTTACCGGCATCCGTGTAGAAAAGCGCGAGCCATCGGTCGCCGTTAGAGGGGTCGATGGATGTCCATACGATTTTACCGCTTCTGTTCTGCACTTGATGTGCGTTCATGCCATAAGCGTGCATACGGAGGTACTCGCTGTTGGTGAGCAACGAGGTGGTGAAACTGTCGTTGCGGGTCATTTCCCCTCCAAAGAAGAGCGGTGAATGGCAGACTCCCCACAAGGTCATCATCGTATATTGCTCGTCGCGGGTGAGGTTGGTGTTACGTCCGCTGTTGGCACCCGTATATCCGGCATCGGCCACAGTCATGGAGATGCGTCCCAAGGGCAGCATGTCGCAGTCGGCATAGTTGCCTGGTCGATAATAGGGCTGCCATAGATGAGCCTCGTTGAACACCGCTTTCACACTGGCCCAGTTGTCCCACAGGTCGTCCATCATTCGCCATTGGTTCGCATTGTCAAGACAGTCCTGCACGTAAGCAGGCTGTGTCTTTCCAGGACTAAGGCTCAACACGATAGGGCGTCCGCATTGGTCGATGGCCTTGCGGAGCATCTTGATTTCATCGCTATAGAAAGGTCTTGACATGTCGTCAACTTTGATGAAGTCAACACCCCAAGAGGCATAGAGGTCAACGATAGAGTTGTAGTAAAGTTGTCCATATTTGTTGTTCCTGACAGTCAGATTGTCCTTCAGCCATGTGCATGCAGGAGTGGTGCTGGCATAGACATTGCTCCACGCCACTCCCTCAGCACCCTTGAGGCTGTAATTGGAGGGTGCGTTGAGGATATACTTGGGCAAGCCTCTCATGATGTGGATGCCGAACTTCATACCCATGGCGTGGATGGAGTCGGCCAACGCCTTGAACCCTTGGTTCTCGCCGTCCTTCATGGCCGAGGGGAAACGGGTTGGCGACGGTAGATAACGCCCGTACTTGTCAATGACACAGTCAGGCCCTTTAGAGCCAGTCTGTTGGTTGTAGTTGCCTCCACCAAGGGACGGGTGATTGGCATACCACCGGATATCAACCACCACATATTCCCATCCATACTGCAAGAGGTTGTCGCGTTGCCAACGTGCGTTCTGCATGACAATCTTCTCGTTGACACTGCTGTAGTAGCAGTCCCAAGAGTTCCATCCCATAGGAGGTGTGATGGCCCATTTGCGGAAATCGGCCTCGGTTCCGTCCTGAGCAATGGAACTTGTCGCGGAGAAGTGTGCGAGGAGCAGTAAAAAGAAAGTTTGGAATAATCTTTTCATCATCACAATTAATTATTATTAAGTTAGTTAATAAAAGGATTTAGGTTAATGGCATTATCAGGAGAATTCACGAATCGCATCAATATCGTTGATTGAAATCATTGACACGATTTGTTCATTGTCCATTCGGTTACAAATTTAGCACAAGATTTTGTAAAAACAACATGAAATTAAAGTAAAAATCGTATTTTTGCATTATGAAAAACTTCGCCTTTAATTCCAAACCCCGTGTGATGCTGATTTACACAGGAGGTACGATAGGTATGATTCAGAACCACACCACTGGTGCTTTCGAGGCCTTTAACTTCGATCACCTGCGCGCCAATGTGCCTGAACTCAACCGATTCGACTACGCCATACAAGCCTATCAGTTCGACCCGCCTATCGACTCATCCGACATGAGCCCTGAAGTGTGGAAGAAACTGGTCAAAATCATCAATTACAATTACGACAATTTCGATGGTTTTGTCATCCTTCATGGCACCGACACGATGGCTTACACGGCATCAGCGCTGAGTTTCATGCTGGAGAACCTGTCGAAGCCCGTGGTACTCACGGGGAGCCAGTTGCCCATAGGAATGCTTCGTACCGATGGCAAGGAGAACCTGATCACTGCTGTGGAAATAGCTGCGGCTAGAGACGAGGAAGGGCAGCCGATGGTGCCTGAGGTGTGCGTGTACTTCCAACAAAGGCTGTTCCGAGGAAACCGCACCACAAAGTTCTCTGCAGACAACTTCAACGCTTTCCGTTCAAACAACTTCCCTCCACTGGGACATGCAGGAGTCGATATCACATACGCCACCGAACTGATACGGCATCCCGACCCTACCCTTCCCCTGAAACCTCATTTCCTGCTCGACACACATGTGCTTGCCATCACGCTGTTCCCAGGCCTTGAAGAGCAATTGGTGAGGCATCTTTTCGCCAAGGAACTGGTCAAGGGCCTGATACTGCGCACCTTCGGGTCCGGGAACGCTCCTCAGCACACATGGTTGGCCGATGCGTTGAGAGAAGCAACAGATGCAGGAAAGGTCATCGTCAACATCACCCAATGCCAGACGGGCTGCGTGGAGATGGGCCGGTACGAAACGGGACGCCAACTGCTGGACTCAGGCGTGGTGAGCGGACACAACATGACCATCGAGGCAGCCATCACAAAACTGATGTTCCTGTTGGGCCACTACGACGACCCTCGCAAGGTGAGGTACATGATGGGACAATCGCTGGCTGGAGAACTCGACAGGAAATAGCCTTTGAGCATTGGCTTTTCAAAATGCTCACGCTCCCATATGGGCATAGTGCCGCCGAAGACATGGATATGCGGTCATAACTACCCAAAAAGCGGGCAAATCTACAACTTTAGGTTAAATTATTAGTTTTTCTCGCCGAAAATTCAGAACTTTGCATTTATATTATGCAATTCTTACAAAACAGTATAGTCCAACATATAGCCTTTATCCCTTGGCAACAGACGATTAGCGTGCTGGAGATGATTGTCAAGGGATTCGTTATCGGCATAGTGGTATCTGCACCGATGGGTCCCACAGGTGTGTTGTGTGTGCAGCGCACCATGAACAAGGGACGTGTATACGGACTCGCCACAGGGCTGGGCGCATCGCTCAGCGACATTATCTACGCTTTAATCACGGGTTACGGCATGTCGTTCGTGATGGATATCATTGAAAACCCTCAAGTGCTGTTCTGGGTGAAGATGATAGGCAGTGCATTGCTGCTCATCTTCGGAATATTCACTTTCAACTCCAATCCAGCAAAGGAAATCCGCCATGTGTCGCACAACAAAGGTTCATTGATTCATAATTTCGTCACAGGATTCATCGTCACCGTAAGCAACCCTGCCATTATCTTCCTCTTCATCGCGCTTTTCGGACAGTTCATCTTCATCGTGCCAGGACGCCATTTTCATCAGGTCATGGGCTATCTGGCTCTGATTTGCGGGGCTGTGGCGTGGTGGTTCTGCCTGACCTATCTCATCGATAAGGTCCGCAACAGGTTTGAGGAACGAGGGCTGTGGGTCATCAACCGTGTGATTGGCTCTGTGGTGATACTGGTTTCTATAGGAATCCTGCTCTATTCCCTGAAGGGATGGCTGGAGTTCCCGACTTTCGGCATGTAGCATTAAGACAACATCATCAGAAGGTTAAAAAAATCATCTGGAGCAATGTATATATCAGACAAGCTTAGGGAAAGCAGCATCGCAGAGTACCTGCTGTATATGTGGCAAGTGGAAGATATCATCCGCGCCAACGGGCTCGACATTGAACGGTTGGCCGAAGGTTACCTGTCGCAGTTCAAGGCTGAGGGCGAACAGAAAGAACAACTTGTGGGCTGGTATGAACAATTGATAACCATGATGCGTGAGGAAGGGGTGGAAAAACGAGGACACCTCCAAATCAACAAGAACATCATCATCATGCTGACCGACCTGCACCTCAGGCTCCTGCGCACTCCCAAGTTCGCTGATTACAGTTCTGCCTACTACCACATCCTGCCATTCATCGTGGAGCTGAGAGCCAAGAACCGCCAAGGAGGCGAGGAGGAGAAAGACGAGGTGGAGACATGTCTCGACGCTCTCTATGGTCTGATGCTCCTCCACCTGCAAGGAAAGAAGGTCAGTGGCGACACTGAGCTCGCTTTGGCCGAGGTGGCGAAATTCGTGGCTCTTCTGTCCGATTACTACAAAAAGGAAAAGGCCGGAGAACTTGACTTTGATTGAGCAAACGAGCCGACAAAAGCACACGACATAGCGTACAGCGATTACGCTCATACATATAAACTCACTTACCGAAAAGTTCAAATCTCGTTTTGTGAAAGACATTTGAGTTTCATGCAAAACGTTTCTAAAGAGCTTCTGTTAATTCCGAACAGACAAAACAAAAATAACAATGATCAAGAATATACTGATAACAGGTTGCAAAGGTCAGCTGGGCAATGAGATGCAACTGCAATCGAAATTGCCGGAGAATGTCTCCTACAACTATTTCTTCACCGATGTGGAGGAACTCGATATCACTGACGAGCAGGCTATCAATGCCTTTGTGGACGAGCATGAGATAGATTGCATCGTCAACTGCGCCGCCTACACCAATGTCGATAAGTCGGAAAGCAATGTGGAATTGTGCCACCTGCTCAACAGCGTGGCTCCAGGCTATCTTGCCAAAGCCATAGCCCGACGCAAAGGCACCATCATCCAGGTCAGCACCGACTACGTGTTCGACGGCACTGCCCATGTGCCCTATCAAGAGGACGAGCCCACCTGCCCCTGCTCTGTGTATGGAAGCACCAAACTTGAGGGCGAGCAGCAAGTGATGGCGGCATGCCCTCAGGCTGTGATTATCCGCACGGCATGGCTTTACTCCCGCTTCGGAGGCAACTTTGTGAAGACTATGATGCGTTTGGGCAAGGAACGGGAATCACTGAACGTGGTGTTCGACCAGATAGGCACCCCAACCTATGCACGCGACCTCGCCGCAGCCATCTCTGCCATCATACGCCACGGCATTGTGCCAGGCATTTATCACTTCAGCAACGAAGGCGTAACCTCTTGGTACGATTTCACTTGCGCTATCCACCGCATTGCCGGCATCGACAGCTGCAAAGTGCTTCCCATTCATACGGCAGAGTACCCCACACCCGCCACAAGACCGCATTACTCGGTGCTCGACAAGACCAAAATCAAAAACACCTACGGCATCAGCATCAGCCACTGGGAACCATCGCTGGCTCAATGTATCAGCGAACTCCTTGCTGAAGGATAAACAACACTGAAACAAAATGATGAACGAAATAGAACGCAGACGCACCTTCGCCATCGTGTCGCACCCCGATGCAGGTAAGACCACACTCACAGAGAAACTGCTCTTGTTCGGAGGACAGATTCAAGTGGCTGGCGCAGTGAAGTCGAACAAAATCAAGAAGACCGCCACATCCGACTGGATGGACATAGAGAAGCAGCGCGGCATCTCCGTCTCCACATCGGTGATGGAATTCGACTACAAGGACTTCAAGGTAAACATCCTCGACACCCCTGGACACCAGGACTTCGCCGAGGACACCTTCCGTACACTCACCGCCGTTGACAGTGTGATTATCGTCATTGACAGCGCGAAAGGTGTGGAGGCACAGACACGAAAGCTGATGACCGTCTGCCGAATGAGGAAGACCCCTGTCATTGTCTTCATGAACAAGATGGACCGTGAAGGAAGGGATCCTTTCGACCTGCTCGACGAGGTGGAGGAGGAATTGCAAATCAGTGTACGCCCATTGAGCTGGCCTATCAACCAAGGACAGCGTTTCAAGGGTGTCTATAACATCTATGAGCAGAAACTCAACCTTTTCACTCCAAGCAAGCAGACCGTGACCGAGAAAGTGGAAGTGGATATCGACAGCCCTGAACTTGACGAACAAGTAGGTGAGAGCGACGCTTCCAAACTCCGTGAGGACCTTGAACTGGTGGATGGCGTGTATTCCGAGTTCAATGTCGACGACTATCTTGCCGGAGAATTGGCTCCCGTGTTCTTCGGGTCTGCCCTCAACAACTTCGGTGTGCAGGAACTGCTCGATTGCTTTGTGGAAATTGCGCCTTCACCTCGTGGCACCAAGGCCGAGGAACGAATCGTGCAACCCGAAGAACCTAAATTCACTGGGTTCATCTTCAAAATCACCGCCAACATCGACCCCAACCACCGCTCATGCACAGCCTTCTGCAAGGTCTGCTCCGGTAAGTTCGTGCGAAATGCGCCCTACCTCCATGTCAGACAAGGAAAAACAGTGCGGTTCTCGTCGCCCACCCAGTTCATGGCGCAACGCAAGAGCACAATAGAAGAAGCCTATCCTGGCGACATCATCGGATTGCCCGACAACGGGATATTCAAGATTGGCGACACACTCACCGAGGGCGAACTGCTGCATTTCAGAGGACTGCCCAGTTTCTCGCCCGAGATGTTCAAATATATCGAGAACGCCGACCCGATGAAAACCAAGCAACTCAACAAGGGCATCGAGCAGTTGATGGACGAAGGTGTCGCACAATTATTTGTCAATCAGTTCAACAACCGAAAGATTATCGGTACGGTAGGCCAACTGCAGTTCGAGGTGATACAATACCGACTGGAGAACGAATACAACGCCCTTTGCCGGTGGGAGCCAGCCAACCTCTACAAGGCTTGTTGGATAGAGAGCGACGATGAACAACAACTCGACAATTTCAAGAAGCGGAAGTACCAGTTCATGGCCAAAGACAGAGAAGGTCGTGATGTGTTCTTGGCCGACAGCAACTATGTGCTCCAAATGGCTCAACACGATTTCGAACACATCAAATTCCATTTTACCAGCGAATTCTGACCTCCTATTCAGAATAATCAGATTTATCCGAATTTTCAGAACACTCAGAACAAAAAGACAATATGCTGCAAGACGAAGTGAAAAAAGCCGTTGAAGTGATGCGGGCTGGAGGTGTGATACTCTACCCCACTGACACTGTATGGGGCATTGGCTGCGACGCCACCAATGCCGAGGCTGTGAAAAGAATATATGAAATCAAACGGCGCGACGACAGCAAGGCCATGATTTGCCTTGTGGACAGCGAAGCACGCTTGTCGCGCTATGTACGCCATGTGGCCGATGTCACATGGGACATGATTGAGTTAGCGACAAAACCGCTGACCATCATCTTTGACAACGCCACAGGACTTGCACCCAACCTTCTGGCGGAAGACGGCAGCGTGGGAATAAGAATCACACGCGAGGAGTTTTCCAAGGAATTATGCTTCAGGATGCAGAAACCTGTGGTATCGACCAGTGCGAACATCAGTGGGGAAGCCACACCTCGGAACTTCAGCGAAATATCCGATGAAATCAAGAATGCTGTTGACTATGTGGTCCATTACAGTTGGCAAGGAAAAGAGAAGAACAAACCTTCCAGCATCATCAAGATGAGCGAGAACGGGGAGTTCACCATCATTAGGGAATAACCCTGCGCAAGTATGTCCCCTTAAGGACGCGACTGCCGCGTCCGCATAATCATGGCAGACGTTATTGCCTCGGATGAAGATATTGTGAACTGAGATATTGTATAAAAACAGTAAGTACAGATGAGGTTAGTATCACAACAAGGCTTGCGCCGATACCTCCGGTTGTTCAACCGATTCACAGACTGGTTGCGTTCCGTCACCAGTGAACGCAATGTGGTGCTGGGACTGAGCCTCATTGTAGGTGTGCTTACCGCTTTAGCCAGTTATGTGCTCAAATACCTCGTCAGCGAAATACGTATTCTGCTCACCGAGCGTTTCGCACCTGAGAGCATCAACCTCCTCTATTTGGTTTATCCCGCTGTCGGCATTCTTGTCACCTCTTTGGTGGTGCGTTATGTGGTGCGCGATGACATCAGCCATGGAGTGACGAAGATTCTCTTCGCCATCTCCCGCCGCAAGGCGAGAATCAAGAGCCACAACGTCTGGTCGAGTATTGTGGCCAGCGGCATCACCATCGGATTTGGAGGAAGTGTAGGAGCAGAGGCCCCTATTGTGCTGACTGGCAGCGCAATAGGAAGCAATCTGGGACGACGGTTTCACGTGCGGGGAAACACCATGATGCTGTTGGTGGGTTGTGGAGCCGCTGGTGCCGTTGCCAGCATCTTCAAGGCTCCTATCGCCGGACTGGTTTTTGTGCTTGAAGTGTTGATGCTCGACTTGAATATGGCTTCTTTGCTACCGCTGTTGGTGACGTGTGTCACTTCAGCCTGCGTGTCCTACGCTTTTTATGGCACCGAGTCCATGTTCTCTTTCTCTCTCGACCGTCCTTTTTCTATCCAAGTCATCCCCGCGTGCATTCTGCTCGGTATGGTGTGTGGACTTGTGTCGCTGTATTTCACCCGCGCGATGAATTGGTTCGAGGGCATCTTCGGGGGCATCAAGAGCGGCTTGTATAAGTTCCTCCTTGGCGCGTCAGTATTGGGTGTGCTCATCTTCTTCTTCCCTGTGCTCTATGGAGAGGGATACGATGTGATAGCGCAACTCCTCAACAACGACTCCGCCGCCAACATCATGCACAACTCACTCTTCTACAGTAGTAATTCAAGAAGCCTTCTCATCTACCTTTCACTGGTGATGGTCTTCAAAGTGTTCGCCACCACCTCCACCAATGGTGGTGGAGGATGTGGAGGAGTATTCGCACCCAGTCTGTTCCTGGGGTGCATAGCGGGATTTGTCTTCGCCAGCATCTGGAACGGATACGAAGTGATGAACGAGAACCTGGCCACCAAGAACTTCGCGCTCTATGGGATGGCAGGACTCATGTCGGGCATCATGCACGCACCGCTGACAGGCATCTTCCTCATCGCAGAACTGACAGGAGGCTATGAGCTCTTTGTGCCTATCATGATTGTGTCGGTGGTGTCCTACCTCACCATCGTAGTGTTCGAACCGCATAGCATCTATGCCATGCGACTGGCCAAGAAAGGAGAGCTGATTACCCACGACAAGGACAAGGCGGTGCTACAGTTCATGAACATGAATGCGCTGGTGGAGAAGAACTTCATTCCTGTATATCCCGACATGGACTTGAGAGAGCTGGTACAAATCATCAGCAAATCCAACAGGAATATTTTCCCAGTGGTGGACCGAGGCGGAAAACTGATAGGATTGCTCAGACTCGACTCAGTACGTCAGTACATCTTCAGACCTGAACTTTATCGAAAATACAATGTGGCCAAATTCATGACTGAGGTCAAAGCGGCCATCGTCGTGACCGACACCATGGGGGTGGTCACCCGGAAATTTGAGAAGACCCATGAATGGAACCTTCCCGTCATACGCAACGACGGAACCTACATCGGTTTCATTTCACGTTCTGGACTCTTCAACACCTACCGACGGACACTCGTGAATTTCACTTCCGACTGATTCCCCCCTTATCTACAACAAAAAAACTATCTATCATGGACAAGAACAGCGTGAGAATAGTATTCATGGGTACACCCGAGTTTGCCGTCGAGAGCCTGCGTGCTCTGGTAGAAGGCGGATACAACGTCGTAGGAGTCGTGACCATGCCCGACAAACCCATCGGAAGACATGGCAGTGTGCTTCAGGCAAGCCCCGTCAAACAATACGCCGTGGAACACGGGCTTACTGTACTCCAGCCACAAAAACTCAAGGACGAGGCTTTTGTGGAATCACTACGGGCACTCAATGCCCAGTTGCAGATTGTGGTGGCATTCCGTATGCTTCCAGAGGTGGTGTGGGCTATGCCGACACTGGGAACCTTTAACCTGCACGCATCGCTATTGCCACAGTACAGAGGAGCCGCTCCCATCAACTGGGCCATCATCAACGGCGAGAAAGAAACTGGCATCACCACCTTTTTCCTGAAGCATGAGATAGATACCGGCGAGGTCATTCAGCAAGTCAAAATACCTATTCTCGACACCGACAACGTAGGTGACGTGCACGACCGGCTCATGGCACTTGGAGCCGAGTTGGTGACGCAAACCGTGGACGCCATCATCGATGGTACTGTCAGAACCATACCACAGGAACTGATTGCGGGAAAAAACGCGTCATTAAAGCCTGCGCCCAAGATATTCCACGACACATGCCGTATCGACTGGAAACACATGAATACCAAACAGGTCTACGATTTCATTCGTGGACTCAGCCCTTATCCCGCTGCCTGGACCACTCTTGTGGCAGGCGACAAAGTGACGGAGATGAAGGTGTTCGAAACACGAAAGCTGACACTCGACAACAACGACAGCGACCAAATCGGAACCATAAAGACCGACGGCAGGACCTACCTCCGCGTGCGACTGGTTGACGGCCTCATCGATATCCTCACCTTGCAACTGGCGGGAAAGAAACGGATGGATGTAGCAGCCTTTCTCAACGGATTCAAAGTGGAGGAAGGCATGCGGATGGAATAAACCTCATCGATAACAACCGAAACTATAATTATCCGATAATTGTTTTTACCCAACTAACATTTCGTGATAAAAATATATTCTAAAAAGACTACAAGATGGAGAATAAAATAGACTGTTTCCTCCCTTACGGTGGAATGGAATCATTACAAGCCACAGTAGCGTCGCTCCGCGAGGCCACTCTCATTGGCAAGATTTGGGTTTTGACCAACGACATGTCAATTCCACTGCCTGAGGGATGCACACCGTTTCTGGCCGACAGCATACAAAGTACCATCACCCTGTGCCGTATCATCAAGTACTGCACGTCGCCATATTTCATCATCTACTTCAAGGACACCCCATTGAAAATGGGCTACAGGGCGGTCGAACGGATGTACGACATCGCTCTTGCCACCGATGCCAGAATGGTCTATGCCGACCGGAACCAATTGAAAAACGGCGAAATCATTTCCGTCCCCACCATCGACTTCCAACCTGGCAGCATCCGCAACGATTTCGACTTCGGTAGTGTGGTGATGGTCAAATCCGACAGCATTCATTACTTTTGGACTGACTCCGACTACGATGAGGAAGAAGACCGGTGCATCAAAGATGGTTTCAAATACGCTGGATGGTACCATCTCTGGCTGACCTTCT
>Ga0310697_10000828_pt1 | contig 39234 bp, 31 predicted proteins | sample 172DNAGHGlowgp2_FD_203883 | JGI IMG/M metagenome (GOLD analysis project Ga0310697, IMG submission 203883) | Sheep rumen microbial communities from Palmerston North, Manawatu-Wanganui, New Zealand - 1728 DNA GHGlow gp2 (v2) (version 2) | ecosystem: Host-associated > Mammals > Digestive system >...
GGATAATAGGTCCACGACAAGTCTTCGGGATCCAGTTCAATCACACAAAGCATGGGCAAGGTGTCGTTGTCATCCACCCGAAACTTGGCATAGCGGAACTTGCCGTTGTAAAAGCCGCCATGCCTCCATTGGCTCATCTTGTAAGGGATAGGGGCCTCGGCGAGTATATCGCCATTATAAGCCATTTTCAGCACCTTACAATTCTCTTCTTGGTTTCCGCCAAAAGCCAAAAAAGTCTTATCGTTATAATTCCTTATGGTGTTGAACCAAACGGAATCAGATTCGTAAATCGTAGTGAGTTCCGAGGGATACTCTTGCGCTTGCACCACCGCCCCTCCTGCCATCAGCAGGAGCGCAAGCAAAGCGTAAAGTCTTGGTGTTTTCATTGTACAGTTTTTTTATTGTTACTTGTTTTCTTGTCGTCGCTTGTCGTCACTGCGAGGCACGAAGCAGTCCAGACTATTGGTTTTCGGAAAACTTGTTCCCTGGATTGCTTCGTCGTGCCTCCTCGCAACGACGCGATGCGTGTCGAACGCAATGACGCAATGCGCGTCGATGCAAAACTATAACAAAAAACTGCCAAAAAACCAATGGGAAAGGCCGATTACAGATTTTTCTCAATAACCAATATTGACAATCAAATAGTTAGCACCATTTGAGTACAGATTTTTTCAGCCCAAAAGCGGTGAAATCGGGTCGGAACTTGCCGTTTTTTTCAGGTTGGAGCGGTATTTCATCACCGTGTTTTCGCTCAGATTGAGCAGCGCGGCCTCCTCCTTGATGCGGAAACCCAAGAAGTTGAGCACGGCCACCGTGCACTCGTTTTCGTTGAGGTCTGGATAGGCCGATTTCAGTTTTTCCATAGCTTGGGGATAGGCAGCCTCAAACTCGGCCATAATGCGCTTCAGTTTGTCTTTTTCCTCCGACTTGTAGATGACATTCGCCCGCTTGAACAACAAGTCTTGCGAGTGTTGTTCGGCGGTCTCCAAGTCGGACTGCAAACGTTGTTGGGCTTGGTGGAGTTGGTTGGTTTCGGTCTCTTTTTTGCGCCTATAGACATAGACAAACGCACCCAAGAGCAGCAAGCCTGCCAACGACACGGCCAGCATCCAATAAAGCCGGTTGCTCTTCCGTTGGTGCAACACTTCCTGTTGCTGAAGTTCCTCTTGCTTCTCGAATTCGTCTTTCACCTCGGCCATGTCCTTCATGTGCGCTTCGGGATGCTCCATGGCGTGCATCATGTCGGCAAAAACGACCGCTTTTTTCTCATCGCCCAAGGCCTTGCACGACTCATAAAGCCGTTTGTAAAGCGCATAATCCTCAAACAGCCTGTCGTTGGCCTGTGCCACTTCGATGGCTCGTTCCCCATAATAGACGCAGGAATCGTATTGCTGCATATTATAGTAGGTCTCAGAGAGTCCTTCAAGCAACAACTGCTTGACGTAGCCATAACCATAATCCGCAGTGTCAGTCAAGCAAGCAAAGCCTGCATAAGTCTCTTCAATGGCTTTGTCGAGAAAGTTTTGGCGTTCCTCTTCCGACGCATAATGATTCCCGCTAACCCTGAAATTGTAATAGCTTGCAATACTATGATGCATGTCTGCCACATCATCGGCATAGCCAAGGGCTTCGGCTGATAGCAGCGCATTCTGGAAACAGACCAAGCTGCTGTCGAATTCCTGCATAAGAAGATAAGAATAGGCAAGCGCAGTCGACGAACTCTCCCTGTTGAAGTGGTCCTCCTTCTTGGCAAAGTAGGCATCGGCGAGCCGCAAAGGAGGGATGGCATCTGCAAAGTAAACCGATGCGGTATAGGTCATGCCGAGTTCAAGGTAGATGAAATGTTTGAGATCGTCAATCACCGTCTGCTCATCGGTGGGTTTTGTCGAGAACTGCACCAAGCGTTTGTCCACATGACGACATTCTTCGACGCTTTGCTTGGCTTTCAGTATGGCATCGAGCGAGATCTGTTTGGGCTGCTGCATGTTGGTTGCCTTGTTGGCCATAAGCCAATAGGTCCAAGCCTCGTAATACTTGTCGTTGCCACCTACGAACTGGTTTTCGGCCACTTTTAGCAACGAATCAAGCTCCGCGCCATATTGTTTCCTGTTGTTGACAAGCAATGCACGCAACAAGCAATAATGCGCCCGTTCCTTCTCCGAAAGCACCGAAACATCCAATGTGTCAAGGATTTGCATGGCGCTATCGGGCTTTTGCTGAAGGAAACACTCCACGCGATAGAGTATGTCCTCTTCGGGTGGCGGCACTTCGTGTTGGGCGCAGGCGGCCAAAAGGAAACATGACAATAATATGTGCAACCAAGGCTTCATGGCTGCAAAAATAAGATTTTTTTGAATGTGATTTACTTCTTCACCCACTTCCCCGTCTCAGCGAGGGTCGTTGAGCTTGTCGAAACGCCCGTTCTATAAACCTTCCAAACATAAACGCCCAAAGGCCAATCCGTTGCATCAATCGCCGTCACGTTTTCCGTGAGGGCTTGGCTGTGGACGAGCCTGCCGTTCATGTCGAAAACTTCCACGCGGGCGTTTTGCAAGGCCGTGCGGATGTTGAGCGTGTTGCCGCCTGGGTTGGGATAGACATCGGTTGTCTCGTATGCCAAAGGTTCCTCGACACCCAAAAAATCGTTGGTGACATAGGCCCGAATCATAAATTGAAGATACACATAATAATATGGATTGTAGTTTGCCACGTCCTCCCATTTATTTGCTTCCGTTTGCACCCATCTGGCGTTGGGATTGGGATTGTCGTTATAGCTACAAGTGGCCGAATAGGTTTCGGTGAAGTCATCTTCGGTGAAGACTATCCAAAGGTTTTGCGTCGTATCTATTTCAACAGGCTGATCCAACGGATACTCCCACCAATCCATCAAATTATCTGCGGCTACCCATTGGCGGCTCATCAATGTGAGCGGCATATAGTCGTTCCCATAATAAACGCTAAGCCACAGATGCCCGGAATTGAATTGGTTCTCATACATAGCCACCCTGTTCAAGGTATAGCCTGCATAGGATTGGAGCATACTGTCGGGGAACATTACCGCCCACGAAAACGGGATGTTCTCAGGCCTATAGGCAAGATTCTCGCTGCAAATGCCGTTGTCATAATAGAGCCAATCGTAATCCCTACCTCCATCATCCCTTTGTTGTATAGCATTAGTGACACATGGTTTCCGACAATCAAACAAATCGGAAGCGTGTCGCAGCGCCTGCCCTTGCATCGTCACGCCGCCCGCCATCAGCAGGAGTGCAAGCAGGGTGTAAAATTTCAAGTTTTTCATGGTTCAGCGTTTAAATTGTATCTTACAAACAAACTAAAGAATAGTTTAATACTTCAAATAATGCTCCAGCAGTGGGTTCACCTCGCCGTCGTTTTCGATAAGGCTTTGCAGTTGCGCCCAGTTCTTGATCATGCCGCGCTTCTCGCGCTGGTTGACGATGCGTTTCACCTGCTCATAGTTGAGGTATGGATGGCCGACCAAGGTCTTGAAATCGGCGCGATTGACGTCGATTTTGTGCAGATCGGCCTCACCTATTATTATATACGGCTGGATGGCGTTGAAGCGTGCCGAATCCATGCCCTTCACGTCCCTCAATTGCTCCTTGTCGATGAAGCCGCCCAACTTGTCGCGGAAAGCAAGGATGCGCGAAGCGGTGTAGCCTCCGATTTGCGGCAACTCGACCAAAGTCGTCGAATCCACCGTGTTGAGGTCGACAATAGGAATGGCTTTTTTTTCCTTGGGCTTGGTTTCTTCTTCAACTGGTTGGTTTTCTGACTTTTTCGAAGCCGTTTTGTTGCTTGAAGGTCTACCACCGACCTCTGGCAACACGATAAACGGCTCCAATTGGGCATATTCTTCCTCACTGATGGTGTAGAGCTTGGCTACATCGCTTTTCGAGTAGAACTTGCCGCCCTTGGCCCGATAGTTCATGATGCCGCGCACCTGACGGTCGGTGAGACCCATCTGGAGCCATTCCTCTTCCGACAACGTATTGGGATTGAAGGGAAAAGGATGCAGTTCGTTGACTTCTTGTGGCTTCTCGCTTTGTCTTTGTTGGACTTCCTCGATAGCCGCCTGACGCAAGGCCAAAAGTGAGTCCAAATTATGCAAAGTGCTTTCGCTCAGCGATTTTCGCGCAGGCCGAAACAGGCAGGCCAAAATCAAGACAAGGATGACCGCCATTATCGTGATGATGGCGACCCGCTCGCCTTTGCTGAACGAAAACCATTTGCGGATCGATTTCATGGCACTACTTTATCAATCCACTAATGAAGATGACGATGATGGCCAAAGGAGCCAAATATCTGATGATGAACAAAATAATCCTCTTCAAAGGCGATTTCAGCTTGCCGCTGTTGGTCACCTCGTCGAAGAAATGCGACTTGCCTAACCTCCAGCCCACAAAGAGGACAATGAGTAGGCCGCCCAGCGGGAGCAGGATGTTGGACGAGATGAAGTCCATCCAGTCGAAGACCGTCCTGCCGCCAAAGGCAAGTGACGTATTGCTCTTTAGGCTCAACGAAGCGAAGGAACCAATCAGCATGGTGGCGACACAAGCCAGCACCGTGGCCCACTGCCGCTTGATATGCAACTCCTCGGAGAGATAGGCCACCACCACCTCAAGCAGCGAGATGGTGGACGTCAGCGCGGCAATGGCCAACAGCACGAAGAAGATGATGCAAAACCAATAGCCGCCCATCATCTGGTTGAAAATCATCGGTATCGTATTGAAAACGAGGCCCATGCCCGCTTGCGGGTTGATGCCAAACGAGAAGGCCGCTGGGAAGATGACGATACCTGCCAACAGCGCGATCAAAGTATCGGAAAGCACGACCGAAAATGCCGTGGAAGTGAGATTGTCGTCCTTCTTGATGTAAGACCCATATGTAATAAGTGCCCCCATGCCAAGGCTCAATGAGAAGAAGCCCTGTCCCAAGGCACTGATGAGCACCTTACCCGTAATCTTCGAGAAATCAGGCTTGAAGAGAAAAACAAGGCCGTCTTTGGCACCTGGCAAAGTGGCAGAACGAACGCCCAAGATGACCAAGATGACCAGCAGCACGGGCATCAGGATTTTGGCATATCTTTCGATGCCGTTTTGCACGCCTTTAAAGACCACGAAACCCGTCAAGAAAATGAAGATGGCCTGCCACATCACGTTGCGCCAGCCCATGTCGTGGAAGTTGGAGAAGTCTTGTTCCATCGCAGCCAAGTCCTTGCCTTGGAAGGAGTTGGAGACAGACTTCACGATGTATTCGAGCGTCCAACCCGAGATGGTGGAATAGAAAGCGAAGATGATGAAGCCGCACAATACCCCAATATAGCCCACAATCGGCCATGCTGACTTGGGTGCGAGTTTCTTGAAAGCTCCCACCGCGTTGCTTTGTCCACGGCGCCCGATGACCAGCTCGGAGAGCATCACGGGTATGCCGAGGAAGACGACCACAATGAGGTAAACCAACAGGAAAGCCGCACCTCCGTTGTTGCCCAACTCGCAGGGAAAGCGGTAGATATTGCCCAAGCCGATGGCCGAGCCTGCAGCGGCGGCAATGATGCCGAGCTTCGAGCCGAAGCCATCGCGTTTGTTTTTTTCTTCCATTGTAATCTATTATTTGACTCGGGACGCGGGACTTCGAGACACGGGACAATGACCCGCAGTCTTGCGTCTCGTAGTCTCGTGTCTTGTTTATCTCTTTTCTCCGTATGCCAAATCGCCAGCATCGCCCAATCCTGGGACAATGTAGGCTTTCGCGGTCAGCTCTTCGTCGACGCTGCCCACCCAAATGGTGACAGGCTGGCGCGAGAGGGTGCGTTGCACATAATCCAGTCCGTCCTGGCTGGCCACTGCCACGGCGATGTGGATATGCTTCGGTGTCATGTCGTCGAGCAAGCCGTGCAAGGTCTTGACGATGCTCTCGCCCGTGGCCAACATCGGGTCGCAAAGGATGAGCACCTTGTCCTCGACATCAGCCGAGGAATAATACTCGACTTTGATCTCAAAGTCCTCGTTCTTGTCGTATTTGCGGTAAGCCGCGATGAAAGCATTGTCGGCATGGTCGAACATGTTGAGCATCCCGTTGTGGAATGGCAGTCCGGCACGCAAGATGGTGGCAATGACGGGTTGCTCTTTCATCGTCCGCATCTCCTTGATACCCAATGGAGTGGTGATTTCCTCCTCTTCATATTCGAGGGTCTTGCTGATTTCGTAGGCCATCACTTCGCCGATGCGTTCGAGGTTGCGGCGAAAACGGAGGCGGTCTTGCTGGATAGTGGCGTCGCGCAGTTCGGCCATGAATTGGTTGAACACGCTGTCGGTAGCACCGAGGTCGTTGATTTTAATCATAGGAGTTGGTTTTTATTGGCACAAAAATAGGAATTATTTTGATTATACGGACAAAAAACCAGTAAAAAAGAAATGGGAGTGATTTGTTTTCAACATAAATTGTCATTAATTGGGCACGAATTTTCCATTAATTTTATGAATAATTCGTGATTCATTTGTGACAATTCGTGTTAAGGTTATTTCTAAAACCACATAAAAGAAAACTCCTACGGAGTATACCCCATTGGCTCATTGTGTTTTCGTTATTAAATGGAAGCTCCTATGGAGCATTATAGAAGTTCTCAGACAAGAAATTATCCTTACTTCCTCTTCTTCCAAATGCTCAACAAGGTTTTGCCAATCGGGGAAAGACGATTGAAAGTGTACGACGGATATTGCACTTCCTGTCCTCCAAAACCAAGGTAGAACCGCGCCAAATTGGCATCATCGGAGCCTTCAAAGTCGAACGTTATGGACTGGTTGACATATTTTCGGATCACGCTGTCGAGCAAAAAAGTCATGGCCTGTTTGTCCTTGCCTTCCTGCTTCAAGCCCGAAAACAGGAAAGTGATGCGGTTGGCGGTTTTCATGAAAATGGCAGCACAAAGCAACTCGCCCACACCTTTCTCGGTCACGCCCAAAAGGAAAGCGGACTTTCTGTTGACTGCGATTTGGGTCAATCTGGTCAGGCGGGCATATTCAGCATCACCCCATTTGTCGAGCAAGGCGCCACGGTTGTCGGTGAACAAAGCCACCACATGATAAGGAATCACCGTGTCGACAATCTGCAAATTATTGGCTTCAGCCTTCGCCAAATTGCGTTTCGTGTTGGTGTGGTAATTGGCCTTGATGCTTTCGTAATCGCGGTTCAAGTCAAGAATCACATTCCGATGGTATTCAACACCTTGAACGCTTTCATTGAAAGCATCGCCTTCATTCAAACGGATTTCAGCGAATCGGTATTTTTGGGGGATGGCGTTCAGAAATTCTTCAGTTTTTTCGGGCGAAAGCGGTTCCTTTGAAAACACGCCCAACTGCTGCACAAAATAAGGTTGGTAAAGGTAATGCACGCCAAACTTCTTGCCGCCAGTCAGTGGCATAACAGTCTGATAATCATCTTCAACAAGGGCATCCCATCTCGGATGGACGACATCGAGATACCATGAATAGGCATAGATATTGCCACATTGAGCGATGGTGGCGTCCCATTGGGCCTTATCGATTTTGCTATGTTCTAAGTATTGAATCATTGCTTTGCTTTTTCTGGACTGCTTCGTCGTTCCTCCTCGCAATGACGCTCAATGCTGCTCAGGCGTCATTGCGAGCAAAGCGAAGCAATCCACACAATTGATAAACGTATTCTATTAACTTTCTGTACATCTCAGGCCAGCCGACCCAGCGTTTCTCTCCTCCAAGGGTTTCATTATGAGTAAGATAAATAAACGTACCGCTCACAGCTTTCACTTCATCGACAAGCTGTTTTGCCAAAGCGAGCGAAGCCTCCACATCAAGTTTGAGGTAGTCGCGCATGGTGCCGTCCATCAAGGCGAAAGGATGCACAAGCAGATTGGTAACCATGTCATTTTCAAGGTCGTAGAAGCGGAACGTATCGGCAATGCCCGCACGAAATCCCGCTTGCGAGGCGAAGCCCATCGTATAGTCGTCGCTGATGTCCAACTCAATGAGTTTCTGGTAGCTACGCGGCAGGTTCATTCTCAGGAAATGCTGTCGGCTCTTTGTAATCGGGCGATGCAACACCTCCGAAAGCCTCTCTATTTCGGTCCGCAACTTATCAATATCCAGATACGACGAGAACGAAGGATGGATGCCCACATCGGCATAGTCGCCGAGGGTCTTGATGAGGCTCTGGAAGGCCGTCTTTCGGATGGAAATGTTCTTGTCGTTGGTGTCGTAATCGCCACATAGAATGAAATATATGGGCTTTAACTTGAACTCTTTTTGCAAGTCGAACTGGAAGTCGAACGAATCGAAGGGGTCTTTCCGCTTCCCGCGCAAGACTTGATGGCGCTCACGGAGGTTTTCATGGTCGCCAGCGGCCAAGTCCTTGAAGAATCCGCCCAAGGTACGATAAAGTCCTTTGTGCTTGTAAGCCCAAGCCGCATCAATGTCGTAAGTGGGAACAAATTTGAACTTCATTTGTTTTATAACAAGTTCAGGATAAACTGATTGAAGTCGATTACCTAAAGCAATACTCCAAATGTTTACCAAAGGCTTTTGCAACATTCCGTTCTCATACATCCATGTGGCCTCGGCACGAAAACGCCCGTATTGGTCGCGCACTTGAGACAGGTATTCCTCATAACGTGACACCAAAAAGAACGAGGCCGCAAACACGTCGAAAGGCATGAGGTTGCCATTGCCGAAAACCGCGTATGGTGCCTTGGTCCCCTCAAAGTCGACGGTGCGGAACGACTGTTCATGGATATGTCGCTCAAAGAGCAAGTCCACGGCCTTCACAAAAGGCTCATCGCCAATGCGTTGCGAGCCATAATGCAGCTTCGGGCCATCGTATGCCTTGAAAGACTCGGCATCGGTGGTCAAGTCGAAGTCGATGCCCAATAACTGCTTGAGCATCAATTCGAAAACATAAATCACACGCCCTGTGACCTTGGGGACAAGAACTAACATTTTCATAGGCACAAAAATAAACCATATTTCCTTGCATACGACAATTGAACAGGAAATAATCTAACACACAGCTTGTGTTTTCTTTGTAAAACACGAATTATCAAGAATTTATCACGAATTTCCCTTGAATTATTTTTTGATAAATGCTAGAGAATTTGCTTCGCTGAATCTTCGATTTAATGGAAATTTATGTTTACAGACAAACAAAATGAAGATTTCATAGGCGATTCTGCCGAACCAACGCCGAAAAGTCGTATTTTTGTCGGTTTAAAACAAAGGCTTACCCGATATGGAAAATTTCGTCGTATCCGCTCGAAAATATAGGCCCATCACCTTCGACACCGTCGTGGGACAAGGCTCGATTACCAACACTTTGAAGAACGCCATCCGCAACAACACGCTGGCGCAGGCCTTCCTGTTTTGCGGTCCGCGCGGCGTAGGCAAGACCACATGCGCCCGCATCATGGCCAAGACCATCAACTGCCTCAACCCCACCGAGAACATGGAGGCCTGCAACGAGTGCGAGTCGTGCCGCGCCTTCAACAATAATGCGTCGTTCAACATCTACGAGCTTGACGCGGCATCGAACAACTCGGTCGAGGACATCCGCAGCTTGGTCGACCAGGTGAGGATCCCGCCCCAAATCGGGCAATACAAGGTCTACATCATCGACGAGGTGCACATGCTTTCGGCGGCGGCCTTCAACGCCTTCCTGAAGACCTTGGAAGAGCCTCCGGCGTATGCCAAGTTCATTTTGGCCACCACGGAAAAGCACAAAATCATCCCGACCATCCTTTCACGCTGCCAAATCTTTGATTTCAAGCGTATTACAATAGACGATATTGCAAAACATTTGGCCTATGTCGCTCAAAGCGAAGGTGTCAACGCAGAGCCTGAAGCCTTGAATATCATTGCCCAAAAAGCCGATGGCGCCTTGCGCGACGCACTCTCCATCTTCGACCAGATGGTGAGTTTCAGCGGCAAAAACATCACTTACAAGGATGTCATTGAAAACCTGAATGTTCTGGATTACGACTACTATTTCCAAATCGTCGACCACATCCTTCAAGGCAACACGAGCGACATCCTGCTCATCTTGAACGACATTATCAGCAAAGGCTTTGAGCCTCAGCATTTTGTCAGCGGCATGGGCAACCACTTGAGGAGCCTATTGGTGAGCAAAGACCCAGCGACGGTGCAACTTTTGGAAGTCAGCGAGCAGTTGAGGCAAAGGTACATCGCGCAGTCGCAGGCCTGCCCGATGCCCTTCCTCATCAAAGCCTTGGAAATCAACAACCAATGCGACATCGACTATAGGGCTGCCAACAACAAGCGCCTGCATTTGGAGATTGCTTTATTGAAGATGTGCACCCTGTGCAGCAATGCCTTGTCGATGCCTACCGCGCAAGCGCAGCCCGTGCAAATGCCACAGAATAAACCTTCTACGGGCAACGAGACTGCGGGACACGGGACACAGAACGCTGCCGCACAACAACCTACAGCATCGCCCATTCAGCAACAACCTGTTGCCCAGCCATCGTCTACCCAGGCTCCAAAACCTCAACCTGTTGAAACTCCGGTCTCTCGTCCTGAGGTCACGAGCCAACCAACTATCCAACAGCCCTCAACTCAACAGTCAACGGTTCAGCATTCAACGGTTCAACAACCTCAACCCACCATACGTCCGCGCGGCACAGCAAGCAGCATCTCAGTGAGCAAGGCCATGCAACAAGCTGAGCAAAAGCCCGAAGAAAAGGAAGAGACTTGGGACTCGCCTTTCACGCAGGAACAGCTCACCACTTCGTGGGCAGATTTCGTCAACCGATACAAGAACATATCGCCCAGCTTTGCCGCCGCCATCGGCAAATACACCCCGAAGGTTGGACCGAAGTTTGAAATCCATTTCAACGTCGACAACCTGCTTTTCGAGCAAGACACCGACGGCATGAGTGCCCTGAAACACCATTTGAAAGGCAGCCTCCACAACAACCAGTTCAAACTGAAGCCTGAAGTGATGGAACGTCCCGCCGAGATAGAGGCCTACACCGACAAGGACAAGTTCGAGAAGATGGTGGAGGAACGGCCTTATTTGAGAACTTTGCAAACTGAATTAAAATTGGAGGGAGATTTGTAAAGAAAAGTGTTTCGTTGACTCCCCCCTGCCCCCCTCAAGAGGGGGAAGCGCAAAGCGACGCAAAGTCTAATCCATAGTTTTAAATTTTGAATCTTAAATCTTTAAATTACTCATAATGAAAAAAAGACACTTTATCGCCATGACAGTTTTATGCACAATGGCAGTCGGTTGCGCCGAGAAACAACAGCCAGCCGAACAACCCAAGAAAAAAGTTACTCCAGCCATCGAGCTGAGTAACATGGACACGACCGTGAACCCTGCGGACGACTTTTTCCGCTTCGCCAACAACAATTGGCTGAAAAACAACCCGATTCCTGAAGAATACTCCACCTTTGGAGCCTTCACCGAGATCGACCAACGCAACGAGAAGCTCATCCAAGACATCATCGATGAGGTTTCGCACGACACGACTGCCACACAAGGCAGCGTCGCCCAAAAAATCCGCGACTTCTACAACGCCGGTATGGACACCACGGCCATCGACCAACGTGGCTACACCGAACTCCTGCCCTACTTCGAGCAAATCGACAAGCTCAGCGACAAGTCCGAACTGGCTGCCCTGCTTGGCGACCTCCACAAGAACGGCTTCGGTGGCTTCTTCTATGCCGGTCCCAGCCTCGACCCGAAAGACGCCACCCGCTACATCATGCGCCTCTATCAAGGTGGCCTGAGCCTCACCGACAAGGACGACTACCTCGTCGCCGAATCGCAGGAAATGCGCGACAAGTATGTCGAGCACGTTGCCAAGATGTTTGAACTCACGGGCACCGATTCCATTGAGGCCAGCAAGAAAGCCCAAGCCATCCTCGCCCTCGAAACGGAACTGGCCAAGAACTCAATGAGCCGTGTGGAACGCCGCGACCCCGACAAGACCTACAACATGCGCACCTTCGCCGAGTTGCAGAAAATCACGCCCAACTTCGACTGGAACACCTATTTCAGCAATGCTGGTGCCCCGACCATCGAGAACCTCAACGTGGGCATGCCCGACTTCGTGGCCGGTTTGAACAAGGTCATCCTCAACACGGACCTCAACACCATCAAGGACTACCTGCGCTGGAAGGTCATCCACGGCAGTGCTTCGATGCTGAGCCACGATTTGGATGCCGAAAACTTCAGCTTCTATGGCAACTACCTCTATGGCCAAGAGGTGCAGCAGCCCCGTTGGCGCCGCATCCTTGATGCCACCTCGGGTTGCCTGGGCGAAGCCGTCGGCCAGCTCTATGTGGAAAAGCACTTCCCCGCTGAGGCTAAAGAGCGTATGCTCAACCTCGTTGAAAACCTGCGCGTGGCCCTTGGCGAACGCATCAAGAACCTCGAATGGATGAGCGACGAGACCAAGGCCAAGGCCCTCACCAAACTCGCTGCCTTCAACGTGAAAATCGGCTACCCGAACAAATGGAAGGACTACACCAACTATAACGTCACTGCCGATTCGTATTTCAAGAACTTCCACAACTACGTCCTCTTTGAGAACGACATCGACATGGCCCGCCTCGGCAAGCCCGTCGACAAGGAGGAATGGTTCATGACGCCCCAAACCGTCAACGCTTATTATAGCCCCGAGATGAACGAAATCGTGTTCCCCGCCGCCATCCTTCAGCCTCCGTTTTTCAACATGGATGCCGACGATGCCGTCAACTACGGTGGCATCGGCGTGGTGATTGGCCACGAGATGACCCACGGCTTCGACGACCAAGGCTGCAAGTACGACGAAAAGGGCAACCTCAACAACTGGTGGACCGAAGAAGACGCCACCAAGTTCAACGAACGCACCGCACAATTGGCCAAGCTGTTTGATGAGTTTGACGTGAGAGGCTACCAAATCAACGGCCAACTCACCCTTGGCGAGAACATCGCCGACCTCGGTGGCCTGAATGTGGCTTGGGACGCCTTCCAGATGACCAACCAAGCCAAGGAAAACAAGAGCATCGACGGCTACACGCCTGCCCAGCGCTTCTTCATCAGCTACGGCACCATCTGGCGCAACAACTCGCGCGACAAGTACATCGAGCGCCAAGTGAAGACCGACGTGCACTCGCCCGCCGAAGCCCGCGTCAACCGCACCCTCGGCTCGATGCCGCACTTCTACGAAGCCTTCGACATCCCGGAAGGCAGCAAGATGTATATTGCTCCCGAAGAGAGGGCTAATATTTGGTAAATCACGCCAATAGTCTAATAATCATAAAAAAGCCAGCTGTCAGAAATGTCGGCTGGCTTTTTGGTTTGTCGTCACAACCTTGTCTTTATTTCCCGCTTTTCCGCCGGTTGCATTCGCGGCAGAGCATTTGGCAGTTTTCTGCTATGGTTCGCCCGCCATCACACCAAGGCGTGATGTGGTCGGCCTCCATCAACTCAATGTCGAAAGGTTTTCCGCAAATCTTGCAGAAGCCTTTTTGCTTTTCGTAAATTTCTCGCTTTGTATTGTCATCGAAGGCGCGGATGCCGAGGTGGTGTTCGTCGCCATCGAGGACATAAGCGTAAATGCCTGCCTTGCGCTGCACGTCGCTGTCTTGCATCAGTTTGGCGACTTTGCCCTCCAGCTCAACGGCATCCAAGCAGTCGTCCTTATGGGCATTGTATAGCACTCCCCAAGGCACGGTTTTCATCTCCTTGCGGTATTTCGGGAACTTGGCCGTCAACCAATTGATGACATTCTGGAAATAGAGCCACAACTCATCGGCATTGGGGTCGTGCTGGTGCACGGCCATGTATTCGGCCACTTTCCCGCCGTTCATCCAACTGATGACCGTTTCCAAGTAGTCCTGACGGATGCAAGAGCCTGAAAGATACTTGTTTCCGAGCTTGTAGGCCACACAATTCGTCTTGCTGAACTTCTTCTTGGCCTCGGTGACGAAGCTGCCGGCGAAAACCGCATTGCGCATTTCCTGATCGGTCAGCTTTTCGCCCGCGATGTTGATAGTGCGGAACCAGTCCAACTTCTCGCTTGGCTTGCCGGTGCATACATACACGGTCAGTTTGTAGTCCAAAATCCGTTTTTGTTTGTCGGCAGGCAAGTTGGTGAAGCCGTAGGGATTGTTGTCGCCCTCGAAAACCACAGAGAAGTTGCCGTCAACGTACTCGCAGATGGAGAGTGTGCGTTGCTGACCGTCGATGACCTCAAAGGTGCCGTCGTCGCGCTTGGCCCAATACATCACGTTGAGCGGGAAGTCCTTGGCCACGGTGCGAATGACCGCCTGCTGCTGTTCGGGCTTGTAGATGAACTCGCGTTGGTAAGGCGGACGGATGTCCAAAAGGCCGCCGTAGGCCCTCACGCCGTTTTCTTCGTTGTTTTCGTAGCCGCTCACAAGATCGCGGACGCTGATTTCAGTGAACTTTATTTCCATGATTTACTGTTTTTTGCGGATTAGGATTCGTGCATAAACTATTTGCAATGGGCCATCAGCATTGTCTGCTGTATAATATATGGTGCCAATAGGTGTTGATTTCAGCAGAATTGTTGAACGAGTATTTGCTTTACTTCCATTTGTTTTTGTTCCATCTGCATTAATCTGCATCGGGTTAATGTATTTTTTTATAGGCCATGCCTCTTTGTCAAATTCATTACGGCCTGCGGTAATTCCCAGTATTTCAAATTGTTCAGGGCAATACTTGTCAAGATAGGTTATAGGAACGCCCATTATTCCGTCATAATTCATTGGTATTTCAGCGGTTACACTTACATCAATAGCATTATAGTTATCGTATTTGGGATAATCTTCTGGAGAATATTGTTTATAAAGATCCATAGGGTCGTGTCGCTTCTTATGGTCAAGATTGGTGAACCACCTCACGCCTTTCACGCGGATGAAACGCCGTCCGTCAGGGTCGGTTCCACATCCTGCCGCATTCAATGGATAGCTGTCGGGAACGTTGAACTTGCGGTCGCCACTCGTTATGCTCGGACCAAGCCAAATCTTGTTGTTCTTAATCAGCGGGAACACCTCTTTGTAGGTAATGGCGTTCACGTTACCGATAATCAGGAATTTCTTGCCATAACGCATCAGTTGGGCCATGTATTCTCGGAACAGAGAAAACGGCGGATTGGTCACCACAATGTCGGCCTCTTGCAATAAGGCGACACATTCTTCGGAACGGAAATCGCCATTGCCCTCCAAGCGGGTCAGCACGTTCTTGTCGTTCTTGATGAGCCATTCCACGTCGGCAAGGTTGGTGGCCCCGTCGCCGTTCAAGTCGGTCACTTCGGTAATCACAATCTTATGCGGAACTCCCGTTTTTGTTTGGTTAGGCTTTTCCTCTTCAAACAACGTCAGTTGTTGCTCGGCCACCGGCGAACCCGCATAACAGGTCGCGATGAGCTTCTTCAAGCCCAAAGCGTTGAAATTCATTGCGAAATACTTGAAGAAATTGCTTTCGTAGGGGTCGTCGCAGTTGCAAAGCACTGTTTTTCCTTTGAAATGTGGTTTGTAGTGCCTCATTTCGTTCTCAATATCAGAAAGTTGGGTATAGAATTCATCCTTTCTTGCCTTGTTGGCCGCTGCCAAGTCTTTGTTTCCCGCCATATTATGATTGATAGTTTATGCAACGCTATCAATCCGCCTTACGCAACAAGAAAGGTGCAAGCCCACTTACTGCGTTTAGCTGAGAGGCGGCCTCGGATGGAAACCTCTGTCAATTAATAAGTTACTTGCACCCAATCGGTACAAGCATTGCCTTATGCAATTGACAAAGTCTTCCATTTTAAAAGACTACCATATATTATTTCTGATTGTTTATTTCCAAAAAGTTTCCGAGGCTCTTGGCTAAACGCGAAATAATAGCTAATGCTTTGGTTTATAATATGTTATATACTCTTTTTGTTGATTCTTCTATTACTATTCTCGCTAATGGTTAGTTTTGCAAAGATAGAAAAAACTCCAATGCAAAACCATTTTTTCCAAGAATTGCTTAATTTTGCGGCATAATCTCTAAAACAAAGAGGACATGACGAAATACCCCATAGGCATACAGACGTTCTCCAAGATCATCGAGGATGGCTATGTTTATATAGACAAAACCGCCTTAATCCATCAGCTAATATCCAATGGCGGGTATTACTTCCTCAGCCGTCCGCGCAGGTTCGGCAAGAGTCTGTTAATTAGCACATTGGAAGCGTTTTTCTTGGGCAAGAAAGAACTCTTCAAAGGTTTGGCTATTGAGCAATTGGAAACAGAATGGAAGCAATACCCCGTGTTCCATTTGGACTTGAACACAGCAAAATATGCCAATGCGGACGCACTCACGTCCATTTTGGGCCGACACTTGAGGCAGTGGGAAAAGGTTTATGGGAGAAACATGGAAGATGCAACAGTTTCCGACCGCTTTGTTTCGCTTATCCAGCGAGCCCACGAGCAAACCGGCCAAAAAGTGGTCATCCTCGTCGACGAGTACGACAAGCCGCTCTTGGAGGCCATCGGAAACGAGGCACTCCAAGACGACTACCGTAAGACACTGAAATCCTTCTATGGCGTGGCCAAGTCGATGGACGCCTATATCCAGTTCGCCTTCTTCACTGGAGTGACCAAGTTCTCGAAAGTCAGCGTCTTCAGCGACCTGAACAACCTTAAGGACATTACGATGGATGCCCGCTACGCTACCATTTGTGGCATCACCGAAAACGAGTTGCACAGCGTTTTTGACGTCGAAGTCGGACAAATGGCACAAAACCTCGGAATAAGCAAAGAAGCTTGTTATGAACAACTGAAGCAAGAATATGACGGATACCATTTCAGGCACAACAGCGTCGGGGTCTATAATCCGTTCAGCCTATTGAGCGCTATCGACAGCCAAGAGTTCGACGACTATTGGTTCGAGACGGGCACACCGACGTTTTTAGTCGAGACTCTGAAACGTAACAACTACGAGTTAGAGAACCTTACACGCGAGGAAGTATCCTCCGACCTTTTGGGCAGTCTCGACTCCATTGACCAAAACCCGCTACCTCTGCTCTACCAAAGCGGCTATCTCACCATAAAGGATTATAACCCTGATTTCGGTACATACACTTTGGGATTCCCAAATGGTGAGGTTGAAAGAGGTTTTACAAAATTCTTGTTCAGATACTATGCGCCCATCCGCATCTACGAATCTGATGCTTTTGTCAAAAACTTCACCATTGAGGTACGCAACGGCCAACCCGAAAAGTTCATGCCGCGCTTGGAGGCCATGTTTGCCAACCAAGACTACCAAGTCGTGGGTAATGCGGAGCTGTATTTCCACAATGTCACGAGCCTCGTGTTCAAGATGTTAGGATTCTATGTCGATGTGGAACGCCACACTACAGACGGGCGCATGGACATGCTTGTGCAAACCAAAGATTTCGTCTACATCTTTGAGTTCAAGATTGACAAGTCGGCGGACGAGGCATTGTCACAAATCGAAGAAAAACAATATGCCAAGCCTTTTGAGCAAGACCCGCGCAAACTATATAAAATAGGTGTCAACTTCTCCACGGCCACACGGCGCATGGAGGGATGGAAATTTATTTGATTTATGAGCATCAAGAAAACCATAGGTAAAATCGGACTCAAACTCGGCGGTTGGAAAACCGTCAACAAAACGCCCGAAGGACTGGGCAACGCCGTTTGCATCGTAGCGCCACACACCGCCATCGCAGACTTTCTCGTAGGACTGTGCTATTACTGGTACTACGACATGAAATTCAAGGTGATGATCAAGAAGGAAATGTTCAAGCCCGTCCTTGGCTGGCTACTGAAGAAAGTGGGGGCCATCCCCGTCAACCGTGGCCACCAAAATCATCTCGTTGAGCAGATGGTCGACATGTTCGGCAAAAACAAGGATACCCACCTCATCATCTGTCCCGAAGGCACACGAAAAGCTGTAAAACACTGGAAAAAAGGCTTCTACGTCATCGCCCAAGGGGCAAATGTGCCCATCATCCTCGGCTTCATCGACTACAAGAAAAAATATTGTGGAATAGAACGAATCTTCTATCCCACAGGCGATTACGAAAAAGACTTGGCCGAGATTTGGGACTACTACAAAGACGTGAAGGCCAAACACCCCGAAGGCTTCAACCTTGACGAACAGTACAGGAACAAAGCGGAATGATTGAACTCGCGACAAAAATCCACGACAAGTTCACCTTGGAGTTCAAGGTGGGGTTCAACACGGACGAAGCCGTCAAGCCGATGAAATACAGCGACTTCGTGATGAACACATGGATTTTTGTGCCGAATAGCCTCGACATCAACGGGACGAAATACAGCAAAGAAGATTTCTACCGCGACCTTAAGTCGGACCAGCGGCTCATCACTCCGGATTATGCGCTGCATGACTTGGCAAACAATGAGCAACTGCTTCCTAACCAATCGCTTACTAACGATTTCAACGACTTGTTCATTGCTCCTGGAGACACTGTCGACCTCGTCCACTCGCTCAAGATGTATTGTGCCATCGCCAAAAGCGCTTTCCGCGATGCCTATCGTAATGCCATGGTGTGCAACAACACGTCGGAACGCCTTGAGGCATGCCAAAATTACCTCCAAGACACCCCAAAGGTCCTAAACCGTTTCAGGAACTTATATGACAAGCTGAAAGACAGCGCAATAAAAGGTAAAATCGTCCAGGATTTCGCCTATGCCGACGAGTTTTTGGGCAACATCCTCGAAGAATACACCTACCGTTTGCGCGACCACATGCACCAGTCGTTTCCTGATGACTACAACACGTTGGAAACGACTTTCAAGGAATTGCTGCTGGCCGAGAGAGCCTACAAGGAGCGACAAGGCTACCTCGCCGTCCAGCCCGACGACCCAAAGGGCAACGAGGACTTCGTTTTTCGCGCCAGCCTGTTGAAGAAATTTGCCGAGAGCGACCTCTACCTCAGCTCCAGCAAACGAAAGAACACCTTCCTCGTCGAGCAAATCCTCTACAGCCTTGCCGCAGGTGCCGCCATGGTGGTGGCCACGCTGTCGTCGTTTTTCTTCCAACAGAGGTACGGTAATTTCACTCTCCCGTTCCTTATCGCTTTGGTTATCAGCTATATGTTCAAGGATAGGCTGAAAGACTGGCTGCGGCTCTTCTTCGCCAAGCACGTCAGCGGCAAGGTGTTCGACACGCGCACCGACTTCCGCATCAAGGGACAATACATCGGCTGGAGCAAGGACAGCATGGACTTCATCGACAGCGACAAGGTGTTGCCCGAAGTGATGCGCTTGCGCGACCGTCTGCCCCTCTTCGACGAGGTGAGCGGCAACGACGAGAAAGTCATCCTATTTCGCAAGAAGGTGCAGATTTGGCCTGGAGAATTGGCCAAGGCCAGCCCATTCCCGATGAAAGGCATCAACGACATCATGCGGTTCAACATCACCGAATTCACGCGCAAGATGGACAACCCCAGCATCCCGCTCTACGGCTCTTGGAAAAACGGCACCTACAAGCCTGTGGAAGGCAAGAAAGTCTATCGCCTCACCTTCGTCATCCAATGCGTCTTCGAAGGCAAGACCGAATACAAACGCGTAGTGGTGCGCTGCGACAGGGACGGAATCGTAGCAGTGGAGTGAAAACCTTGCGCCCTATCCCCCAATTTCATCCAACTCCAACCACCTAAGCTCCTTCTCGTCGAGCAAGTCCTTGATTTCCTGCAAACGGTTGCCCATCTGCTGGAGTTTCTGGTAATCACTCTCGTTGTTCAAGGCTTCGGTGAGTTTGGCTTTCTCATGCTCAAGTGATTCCATCTCTTGGGTAAGGCTCTCATATTCACGTTGTTCCTTGAACGAGCGTTTCACCTTTTCACGTTGCTTCATGGGCTTGGGGTCGTCTTTCTTCTGTGCCGATTTCTCCTTGCGTTCTTCCTTCAGCTTGGCATCGAGATAGTCCTTATATTGGGAATAGTTGCCCATAAAGCCTTTCACATTGCCATCACCTTGGAACACAAAGAGTTGATCGACGACTTGATCCATGAAGAAACGGTCGTGCGATACCACAAGGAGACATCCTTTGTAGCTTTGGAGGAAATCTTCGAGTTTCTGCAAAGTCAACAAGTCCAGGTCGTTGGTAGGCTCGTCGAGGATAAGGAAGTTGGGGTTTTGCACCAAGATGGTCAACAGATAGAGACGGCGTTTCTCGCCACCACTGAGCAAGGCCACAGGCTGGCGGTGCATCTTGTAGGGGAACATGAAATGCGCCAACAGTTGGTCGGCGGTGTAGACCTTGTCCTTGCCGTAGTTGACCACTTCGGCAATGTCGCGCACGGTGCTCAAAACGGTTTTGGTCTCGTCGAACTTGATGCCCTCCTGCCGGTAATAGCCGTAAGACACCGTCTCGCCGGTCTTGATGCGGCCACGGTCGGGCAAGACGGAACCTGTTATTAAATTCAAGAATGTGGACTTACCGACGCCGTTCTTGCCAATCAAGCCGATGCGTTCGCCGCGTTTGAATACGTAATCAAAGTCCTTCAAGACAGGAAGGTCGCCATAGGATTTCGACACATTGCTCATTTCCAAGATCTTGCCACCCAATCGTTGCATCTGCAAGCCGAACTCAAGCCTCTCGTCCTGTTCCTGGTATTTGCTCCGTTCCTTCAGGTCATAAAAGGCATCGATGCGGCTCTTCGACTTGCCCGTGCGGGCTTGCGGCGTACTGCGCATCCACTCCAACTCGTATTTCAGCAGTTGGCTGTTGCGCTCGGCAGTGGCTCGTTTCACCTCCTCTCGCTCGCGGCTCTTACGGACATAATAGTCGAAATTGCCGTTGTGGGTGTACATCACGCCTTGGTAAAGCTCAAAGATCTTATTGCACACACGGTCAAGGAAATAGCGGTCGTGAGTGACCATCAGCAGCGTCATGCTTGATTGGGTGAGGAACTTCTCCAGCCACTCCACCATCTCCACGTCAAGGTGGTTGGTGGGCTCGTCGAGGATGAGGAAATCGGGCTCATGAAGCAGCACCAAGGCCAAGGCGAGGCGCTTCACCTGTCCTCCTGACAACTCGTCGACGCTTTGTTCCAAGTTGTTGAGTGCGAATCGGGTAAGGTACTGTCGTGCCTTAAGGTGTTGCTCTTCCGTCAGATCGGCAAGCAAGTCGGAGATGCGCGTCCCTTCGGGGTAGACCGGCAGTTGCTCCAAATAACCGATTTTGATGTCATTGGCGTAGGTAATCGTCCCCGAATCGGGCGACTCCTTCCCTACCAATATCTTCAGCATGGTCGACTTGCCCGATCCGTTGGTGGCGATAAGCGCCGTCTTGTCGCCTTTCTCGATGCCAAAAGTGACGTCTTCGAATAGCGTCTTGATGCCATACGACTTGGATATTGCGTTGACTGACAGATAGTTCATTTCGCAAAACGCTTGACGTATTCAATGGGATATTGCGACTTCTCCGAGACCTGTTCCACCGTCATGCCCGAATCAAGCAAGCGCTTGATGACGGCATCCATAGGCTCGCCGACTTCGATGATATGGAAGTCGGGGTCATAGAAACGGACAATGCGTTGCCCCCACGGAGCTTCCTCAACGCCATGAACATACAGTATTTCCGAAAAGTCTTTCAAATAATCGATAAAACCATCGAAATCATCCTCTTCGAAATAAAGCTCGGCGTCATTGCCATTCCTACGGACTTTTGCGTCATGGATCATCGAACGCCATTTTTTCATCTCTTGCAATGCGAAGCCACCTTCGAATTGGACATTCTCGCCAAAATGAAAGGCAACGCGGTCGCCAATCACTTCTTCATAGAAGGTGATGGCTTTTTCCATGTCGGTAACCGCCAGCAGCGGGCATTTGAATTTCAGCATAACCATTGGTTTTGATACGGCAAAAATAAGAAAAGCCTCGCATCTTCCGACACGAGGCTTCATTTTTTTATCCATTATGGCATTATTTCTTTTCCTTGGGCAGCACCGCGAACTTGTAGATGCAGAGCTGGTGGTATTCCTCGCCAGGCCTCAGCACCGGCACGGGGGCCAGAGCGTCGTGGTTGATGGCATCGGGGAAATACTGGGTCTCAAGGGCCAAGCCTTCGCGGTAGTTCAAGCCTTTGCCACACTTGCCTTTGGCCTTGCCGTTGAAGAAGTTGCCGCTATAGAACTGCAAGCCCACCTGGTCGCTCCACACCTGCATCTCGCGACCGCTGACGGGTTCGGTCAGGGTGGCGTTCCAGGCATACGACTTCGGGGCGTTCTTGTCGATGATCCAGTTGTGGTCGTAGCCCTTGGCGTTGGTCAGCTGCTCGTCTTGTGCGTTGATACGCTCGCCAATGGTGTGCTTCTCGCGGAAGTCGAACGGGGTCTCCTTCACGCCAGAGAACTTGCCGTCGGGCACGATTTGGTTGTTGATGGTGGTCATGTAGCGCGAGTTGATTTGCAGCTCATGGTCGAGGATGGTGCCGTTGCCTTCGCCCTTCAGGTTGAAAAACGAATGGTGCGAGAAGTTGCACAGCGTCGGGGCATCGGTGGTGGCGGCATAACGGATCACGAATTGGTTGTCGTGCGTCAAGGTGTAGCTCATCGTCACGTCGAGGTTGCCAGGGAAGCCGTCTTCGCCGTCGGCAAACACGGTGTGCATCGCGATGACACTGTCGTTGACCGAAGTCACGTCCCAAACGCGCTTGTCGGCACCGACGAGGCCGCCATGCAGCGTGTTCTCACCGTCATTCTTAGTCAGTTGATACTGAATGCTGTCCAAAGTGAAAGTGCCATTGGAGATGCGGTTGGCACAACGTCCGACGGCGGCACCAAGATACCGTTCGCCTTCGTTGTTCAAATACTTGTCGATATGGTCGTAACCCAATACGATGTCCTCGTAGCTACCGCGACGGTCGGGCATCCAAAGAGCCACGACGCGGCCACCATAGTTGGTGACTTGCATCGTCATGAAACCATTGTGGAGGGTGTAAAGCGACACTTGCTTGCCTTCCACTTCCTTGTTGAAGTTCTCGGCAGGAATCAGCTTGACTTCTTTCTTATGGTTGCAACTTGCTAACAATAAGGCAATTGCAAAAATCGATAATGCTTTTTTCATCTTTTTCGATTTCAATCTTCAAAATTTCGGGCTGCAAAAGTACGAAAACTCTTTAATTTACGCAAATACTAATTTGCCATGTTCTTTTTTCACCCTGATAATCAACCTCTTTATGCCTGCGCAAAAAATCGATGAGCATTTCCTCCGAGGTCATGAACATGCTTCGTCCCTCGTCTTGGCTTTCAATGTTGACCGTGGAAGCCATATAACTGTTGATCGCAACCTTATACGTTTTATTTGTCGAGAAACTGCCATTCTTCAGCGTCACATAGGCGTTATCGCCAGCGTCGTCTACCGAATAGGTCATGCCTGAAACATACGACGGGTAGCCGCCATTTTTGCGGTAGCTGTTGAGGATGAACTTCTTCACCTGCGCTCCAGTCATCTGATACACAACGACATCGTTGTTGAACGGGTCGATGGAGTAGACATCCTTGACGGTGATGGGACCTTTCTTGAGGTAAGGCACGCGCACGCCACCCGTGTTTTGGAAAGCGAAGTCGGCACCACTCATCTCACGAAGGGCATCGGTAATCATGCAGCCGAGTTCCTGCGGGGTCTCAAACTTGGTCTTGGCCGTGGCGATGGCCTCGTTCAAAACAGGAGCATTGTTGAATTCATCAATAAGGTTCTTGATTTCTGCCTTTTCTTTTCTTACCTTATTGACGTTCAGCACAATGGCTTCTTTCGCCACGACTTTGTGATTTTTAACGTGCAGCTTCACCAAAGTGGCATACTTCAGATGCGACCCCGATTGGGTAATAAGCACGCCATTGGTTTCGGAAGGATGTTCTATCAAGGTGTGGCTATGGCCGCCTATGATGACATCGAGCCAAGGGTTGGCTTCGGCCAATTCGATGTCGTCGTCAAGCCCGCAATGCGAGAGCAGGATCACCACATCGTTCTGGTTTCTAAGGAATTGGTAATTTGGCAAGACTGCTTCAGGGCGCTTGAAACTCACTTTGGTCAGGTTGTTGGGATGGGCGCCTGGAATGCCATCGTGCCGGATTTCGATGAGGCCCACAACGGCCACTTTCACGCCTTGATGCTCGAAGGCGATGTAAGGCTTGATGTCGAGGTTGACAGTGTCGGGGACGAAAACGTTGGCGCAGAGGAAGGGGAAATCAGCCCTTTCGATGTCGTTTTGCAAAGCCACGATGTTGCCGTCCCATTCGTGGTTGCCCACGGTGCACAAGTCGAAACCCGTGCGGTTCATCAGCTCGATCATGGGATAGTTGGTTGGGCTGTACTGGTCGTTGACAGGGTTGCCCGTGCGGTTGTCGCCTGCCGAATAGAGCAGCATGTCGGGATAAATGGACCGCAGGCTGTCGACCATCGCGGCAAACTTGGGAAACTGGTCGATGCTGGCGTGCATGTCGTTGACCGAAAGGATGACGATGTCGGTCTCGCCACCGATCTGATTCTCTGTTTTTTCTGTATTTCCGTCTTGATTTTCAGGAGCTTTGCGAAGCGTCAGAAACAAAACCACTGCCAGCAAGGCAAGGAGCAACAATAATTTCTTTTTATTCATTTGGAATGGATTTTGCCGCAAAAATAGGAAAAAGTTTTATCTTTGCGGACAATATGGCGAAGAAAAGGAACAACGATTACCCGACTGGGGCGCGGACGAGCTGGAAGGTGGTGCTCACCTACCTCTTCGTGCTCGCGCTATGTGCCGCCTTGTTCTACTATATTTTCAACCTGCGCAACTCCATCCAAAACCAACGCGCCAACATCGTCACCCAGCACGAGGCCTTGGACTGGGCCAACCGATTCACAAAGAACGTCCACGATGCCCAAAACGCAGCCAACCTCTACGCCTTCACCGAGCAAGTCAGATACAAACGCCAGTTCAACGCCGCACGCCAAGCCATCACCGAACAAATCGACTCGCTCTTGGTCGTCGAAATCAGCGAGGAAAACAAAAAGATGGTCAGCGAGATTGACGGGCTCATCAAGAGCAAAGGACGCATCAGCCGCGAGCTGTCGAAACAGTTCCACGACTTCAACCCCTTAGCCGAGTTTGACCGCACCATCGACTCCTACATGCCGCCACCGCCCGAAGAGGAAATTGTGGTCAACACGGTGTCGAAAGACACAATTATACGGGTTCCGAAAGCACCCACGAAAAAAGGCTTTTGGGGACGCATCGGCGAAGTGTTCAACCCTGAAAAACAAGAAGATAGCATTGTGCATATCACCATTGAGCGTTCCGATACGCTTCGCATCAAGCAGCAGCCTATCGACTCGCTCACCATCCTTGCCGACCTGCGCGTCATGTCGAACAAGGCCAAGACCGAGTATTGGAACAAGATCAAGGAATACGAGAAAAAGACCCAGGAACTGGTCAAGGCCGACAACCAACTCTCCGAGCAAATCTCCACCTTATTAATACGTCTCAACCAAGAGATCCTCGACTCCACCATCCACGAAGTTGAAAAGAGCGAGGAAATCATCCGCAACAACATCAAGACATCCATCCTCATTGGGGCGGCCACTTTGTTGCTCATCATCATATTCATTATTCTGATTATCAGTGATGTGAACAAAGGTTATCGCGCCCGCCGCGCTGCCGAGGAAGCCAAACGCAAGACCGAGGAAATCATGGAAAGCCGCCACAAGCTGCTGCTCTCGGTGTCGCACGACATCAAGGCGCCGCTGACCTCCATCATGGGCCATGTGGAGCTTTTGGACAAGAGCGAAAACGAGAAGGAAATCGTCTCCATCCAGCAATCCGCCGACCACATCCTCAACCTGCTCAACAACCTGTTGGAATACTCCAGCCTCGAACAAGGCAAGCTGCAAGTGAGCAAGGAAACCTTCGACATCGGCCAACTCTGCGACGAGATCGCCGAGATGTTCGCCCCCATCGCCAAGCACAAGAACCTGCAATTCCATTTTGAGAACAACATCGAAAGAGGCACGCTGCTGAATACCGACAAACTGAAAATCAGGCAGATACTTACAAACTTGATTTCCAACGGCATCAAATACACCTTGGAAGGCGAAGTCAAGTTCAAGGCACGCTTAGGACGCAACTTGGCCGTGTTCGACATCATCGACACCGGCGTAGGCATCCCGCAAGACAAGCTGGAAGAGGTGTTCAAGCCTTTCGTGCGCATCGAGACCTACAACCAGTTTGCCGAGGGTAGCGGCTACGGCATGTCGGTCGTCAAAGGTCTCGTCGACCTGCTTGGCGGCGAGATCCACACCGAGTCGGAAGTGGGCAAAGGCTCGCATTTCGAGGTCAGGATCCCGGTTGAGGAAATCTCGCAAACGAAAGAAGATGCGGATTCGGTCGACCGCAAGAAGAGCCTCAACATCTTGGTTTTCGACGACGACAACACGCTTCTGTCCGTCATCGACAACATGCTCCATCGCCTCGGCCACCAGGCCATCCCCTGCCGCTCGATGAACGACTTCGACAACGCCCTGCACCAAATCTCCGATTACGACTACATCCTCACCGACCGCGAAATGGGTGCCGTGACGGGCAACGACGTGCTCTATCTGGTCAAGGAAGTCGACCCGCAAAAGCCTGTCATCCTGATGACCGGTCGCATCGAATACACCACCGAAAAGGCCAAGGAAGAGGGCTTTGATGGTTTCTTGCAAAAACCTTTCAACCTCAAGCAGTTGGAAAACCTCTTCGGGAGCGTTGCCAGCACCGAGAGCGAGGCCGGAATGGCCTTCCCCGACTTCCCCACCTTCAGCGAGATGATGGGCAACGACAAGGAAGCCATGGAGAGCATCCTGACCGTCTTCGTGCAATCGACAGCCGACGACTTGGTGACCATGAACAACCTTATCGAAAAGTCCGATTTCGTTGAGATGCAGCACCTTTGCCACAAGATGCTGCCGATGTTCACCCAATTGGAGCGCGACATCACCTTCCTGGCCCGAATGAACGCCCTACGAGGCAAGGACGAGACCGAAACCGACTATCCCAACTGGAAAGACGACGCCACCCAATTCATGGCCCAGACCGATGAATTGATGGACCTGCTGGCCGAAAAGTATGGTATCGCGTGAGAAAAAATCTTGCCACCTGATTGCCAGTCCGATAAAAATTCGTACTTTTGCAGCCGAAACCTCGGGTAGGTTTTAGTTAATTCATTCATAATCAACTTAAAACATTAAATTATGCCTGCAAAGATTAGATTGCAAAGACATGGCAAGAAGGGCCAACCCTTCTATCACATCGTAGTTGCCGACTCTCGCGCACCACGTGATGGCAAGTTCATTGAGAAATTAGGCACCTACAACCCGCTCACCGATCCCGCTCAGATCAACATCAAGTTCGACAGAGCCCTGTATTGGTACAGCGTTGGCGCCCAGCCCACCGACACCGCCCGTTCGCTGCTCAGCAAGACCGGCGTCATGATGAAGTATCACCTGATGCGTGGTGTCCAGAAAGGCGCTATGACCGAAGAGCAAGCCGAAATCAAGTTCCAGAACTGGATGAAGGAGAAGGAAGCCAAGGCCGCCGGTATCGTCAAGGCCAACCAAGAGAAAGCCCGTGGCGAAAAGAAGACCCGCCTTGATGCCGAAAAGCAAGTGAACGAGGCCCGCGCCGCTGAACTCGCCAAGAAGAGAATCGCTGAGATGGAAGCCAAGAAAGCCGCCGAAGCCGAGGCCGCTGCCGAAGCTGCCGCTGCTGAGGAAGCTCCCGCCGCCGAAGCCACAGAGGCTCCTGCCGAAGCCTAAACAGCGAATTTTCATCGAAACGCATAAAAGACCGCCCCGATTGGAGCGGTTTTTTGTTTTCCTATAGACTGCGGAAAAACAAATACGCCTCGTTTTTGACGCAATCGCGCATCTTGCGATAGTCATCGATGGCTGCCGGGCATGGCGGATCAGGGTATTCAAACACCACGTCGAAAGCCTCTGCGCCGACGTCGGCGACATGCCGTGGACGGTAAGCCGACAAATCAGCCAAGCATTCTTTCATCACTTCAACCACCAATGGATCAACGGATTGCAACGGCTTTCGGCCAGCCGAAACCACCTCAATCGTAGTGGAATAGTCGCGCAGGAAAGCCGCCGCCATCGGGCCGCAACAGGCATCCGTCTCGGTGAGCACAAGAATCCTCATACCTTATTATTATGGCTGCAAAGATAGCCCAATTTGCCAAAACAAAAGATTTTTGGCCCGAAAATTCGCCAATTCAAGGCGATTTACTATTTTTGCACCAAATTTTAAAAACCAACAAAACGAACACAAAATGGGAAGAGCATTTGAATACCGCAAAGCGGCCAAGCTGAAAAGATGGGGACACATGTCGCGCGTGTTCCCGAAACTCGGAAAACTGATCACCATCGCTGCCAAGGAAGGCGGACCCGACCCCGACATGAACCCCAAACTGCGCCAGGCTATCCAAAACGCCAAGGCGGAGAACATGCCCAAGGACAACATCGATGCCGCCATCAAGCGTGCAACGGATAAAGACGCAGCCAACCTCGTGGAAATCACCTACGAAGGCAAAGGCCCCTTCGGCATACAGTGCATGGTGGAATGCGCCACCGACAACACCACGCGCACCGTGGCCAACGTGAAGTCGTACTTCAACAAGTGCGGCGGCTCGTTCTTGCCCATAGGCTCGTTGGAATTCATGTTCACCCGCAAGGCCGTCTTCGAAATCGAGATGCCCGCCGGCATGGACAAGGACGAGCTGGAGCTGGAGCTCATCGACTATGGTCTGGACGAAATCACAAGCGAGACCGACGAAGAGGAAGGCACCACCACGACCACCGTCTACACCGCCTGGACCGACTATGGCACCATGCACGACGCCCTTGAGGAACGCAAGATCAACATCGTGAAAGCCAACCTGCAACGCTTCCCCAACCAAACCGTCAGCTTCACCGACGAGCAGATGGTTGAGATCGAGAAATTCTTGGACAAACTCGACGAAGACGAAGACATTCAAGCCGTTTACACAAACATGGAGTAATAGGAGCAAAAGTAATGAGCTGGAACGAACCATTAAGCAAAAAGCTGTCGGCCTATACCGATGCTGAGTTCGAGTATATTGAGACGAAGGATGTGAACGAAGCCAGCAAGATTGACTTAGGCTGCTCTGGCATCTACATGGAAGCCACGGTGATCTATTTCGAGATCAAGAACTTGCCCTACATCCTGAAGGAAAACGGCAGGCGAAAGACTGCCATGATCTACACCATGTATAAGGAGGTGATTACCGCCATTGCAGAGCAGACGGGTGGTTTCGTCAATTGTTTCTCCCCCTTCGCTTTCCTCATCGTTTATCCCAGTCGCGACGAGTCGCTGTCGCAAGGTGTCAAGGGCGCTCTCAAGATCGTCCATGCCCTTAGCGAGGACTTCAAGGACCAGTTTTCGGCCATCAACGGGCTGGAGTTTTCGATGGGTCTCGACCATGGGCACATCATGGGCACCAAGAACCTGTCAGACAACGGCAACGAACACATTTCATGGTTCGGCAGTTGTATCTACAAAGCAATGCGTATTGCCAGGGAATGCGCCCGTCCGTTCTACGTCGGTGTCTCAGGGGTCATCTATCACAGCCTCGGCGAAGACTTGCGTATCGCCACCCGACGCATCTTGGGCATCAAGAAAAGTGTTGAGATCTGGACCAAGGTCACCTACCAATACGAGAACGTAAAGAAACATCTCTACCAGACCAACCACAAAATTTCGCCCGACGCTGAGTAATAAATCGCCCGAAGTTTGCGTTTATCCCATATAAATCGCTAAATTTGCGATTGAAACAACGATTCGTGTCGTGATGAGATTGAAGCTTAGGCCATTATTACGCATCTTATTGATTTTCATATCAACAGCTACCTCCTTCCCGTTGTTCGGGCAAGGGAGGTATGCTTTTATGACCTCGCAAGTCGACTCCATCTGCCAAAACACGATCGACTACATACGCATCAAGCAGCTGCTCACCTTGCAGCAAACCGAAATCAACCAGGATGTCGCCCAGTTGCAACACACCATCGACATCATGAACCAGCACCTTGAGCAAAGCCTCGGTGAAAGCCAAACCATCGAGGCCGAACTCGCCGCCATCAACCGCCATCTCGACTCCATCATGCCCAAGCGCCCCGATGGCCCCAAGCCCAAAGAGAACATCATCAACATTTTGAGCGAAAGGCTCAGTTTTCATGGCAATTATGGCTTGAACATCAACCAATTGGCCCTCTCGAACTGGGCAGCTGGCGGCGAGAACTCCGCCGCAGGAAAAGCTTTTGCCAACTTTACACTGCTCGACAAAAAGAAAGCCTTCGAGCAAAGGCTGACCGGAGCCTTCGCCTTCGGGCTCTCGCGTTACGCCGACAAACGCATCGAGAAGCAAGACGACAAAATCGACCTCACCTACTCCCTGTCGCTCAATAGCAAGACACGCTGGAACATCTCGATGGTGGCCACCTTCAATACGCAGTTTGCCAACGGCTACAAATACCCCAACGACTCAACCGTGATTTCCAGTTTCTTCGCCCCTGCCTACCTCACCGTTTCGGCTGGTTACACCTACAAAGGCCCTGACGAACGCTTCCAGATCTTCTTGAGCCCGATGGCTGGCAAAGTCACTTTCGTGATGAACCAAGACCTCGCCGACGCAGGCAGCTTTGGCGTCAAGAAAGGCTATTACGACCAAGACAGTCTATGGATCCCTGGCGAAAACGTCGCCGCAGCGGTCGGCGTCAACGCCATCATCAACTACAACCAACCCATTGGCAAGAACATCACCTACACCACGATGCTCAATTTGTTCTACAACTACACCGAGAAACGCGACGACGACAGGCTCCGCCTCGACCTCAACTGGGAAAACACCCTCAACTTCGCCATCAGCAAACACTTGACGACCGTGCTTTTCGTCCACCTCAAATACGACCACAACACCACTTTCCCCGTCTACGAAGAGATTGACGGTGTGGAGACCGTAATCGACAACGTACCCAAACTCCAAATCAAGGAATCATTAGGCATAGCATTCATACATAACTTTTAAAATTACTGAAAAATGAACATATTAGTCACCGGCTGCAATGGCCAATTGGGAACAGAGCTGCAAAAGATTTCGCTTGCCGACACGCGTCACCATTGGCTTTTCACCGACATCGACACCTTGGACATCTGCAACAAAGCCGCCGTAGAGGAATGCTTTGGGAAAAACTGCATCGAGGCCTGCATCAATTGCGCGGCCTACACCGCCGTCGACAAGGCGGAAGACGAACCAGAAATGGCCACTTTGGTCAACACCTTCGCGCCCAAAGTGTTGGCCGAAGCCTGCAAAAAAAATGATGCGCTGCTCGTCCACGTCTCCACCGACTATGTCTTTGGCGGCGATGCCACGGAGCCCTACAAAGTGGACGACCCCATCAACCCACAGTCGGTCTACGGCAGCACCAAGGCCGAAGGCGAACGCGCCATCCGCGAAAGCGGCTGCAACTACATGATCGTGCGCACCGCTTGGCTCTATTCCTCCGTGGGCAAAAACTTTGTGAAGACCATGCTCATGCTCGGCGACACGAAAGACGAAATCAACGTGGTGGCCGACCAACGAGGCTGTCCCACTTGGGCACATGACCTTGCTGTGGCATTGATGGCATTGCTCGACAAAAACGGAAAGAACGAAGTTCACGAAACCTTCCACTTCACCAACGAGGGGCAAATCACCTGGCACGACTTCGCCACAGCCATCATGGAACTTGGCGGGAAGGCTTGCAAGGTAAACCCCATCACCACCGAGCAATATCCCACCAAGGCCAAACGTCCCGCATATAGCGTGCTGGATTTGAGCAAGATAAAGGAATTTGCAGGAATTGAGATTCCCGACTGGAGGAAGAGCTTGGAGCAGTGTATTGACGAATTAAAATGGATGGCTTCGCTGCGCTCGCAATGACGCGAAGCGACGAGGAAGCCAAGCCCTGTAGGGGCGACATACCAATAAGCAGGCGACGTAAGTCCCTGCATCAACAGAAAACAAACACAAAACATAACACCATGGATCCTAAAATCATCGAAAGAGCAAAATCGTGGCTCACAGAGCAATACGATGAAGAAACGAGAAAGAGCGTGCAAAACATGCTCGACAACGACCCTAACGAACTGACCGAGAGCTTCTACCGCAACCTCGAGTTCGGCACTGGCGGACTGCGCGGCATCATGGGTGCCGGCACCAACCGCATGAATATCTACACCGTGGCCATGGCCACCCAAGGCTTCGCCAACTACATCAAGAAGATGCACCCCGGCAAGAAGGACCTGAGTATCGCCATCTCCTACGACGGCCGCAACAACAGCCCCGCCTTCGCCAACGTCACCGCTGATGTGATGTCGGCCAACGGCATCAAAGTCTACATCTTCGACTGCCTCCGCCCCACCCCCGAGCTTTCGTTCGCCGTGCGCGAAATGAAATGCGACGCGGGCGTGATGGTCACTGCCTCTCACAATCCTAAAGAGTACAACGGCTACAAAGCCTATTGGAACGACGGCGGACAACTCGTCAGCCCGCACGACAAGAACGTCATCGCCGAGGTGGAGAAAATCACCGACCCCTCGATGGTCAACTTCAAGCGCGACCCCGACCTCATCACCGTCTTGGACGAAAAGTTTGACGAGATCTATTTAAATAAGGTATATGGCCTTTCGCTTTCCTTAGACCTCATCAAGAAGCACAAAGACCTCAAGATCGTCTACACACCGATTCACGGTACAGGTCGTCGCCTCGTGCCCGAAATCCTGAAGATGAAAGGCTTCGAGAATGTGTATTGCGTTGAGGAACAAATGATTGTCGACGGCAACTTCCCCACCGTGAAGTCACCCAACCCCGAAGAGCCTGCCGCCATGGTCTTGGCCGTGAAGAAAGCCCAGGAAGTGAACGCCGACCTCGTCATGGCCACCGACCCCGACGCCGACCGCGTGGGCATCGCCGTGAAAGACGACAAGGGCGAATACATCCTTCTCAACGGCAACCAGACCGCCAGCATCTTTGTCTACTACCTGCTTCGTCGCTGGAAAGAATTAGGCAAACTCACCGGCAACGAATACATCGTCAAGACCATCGTCACCACCGAGCTGCTGTTTGAAATCGCGAAGAAATACGACGTGGACCGCTACGACGTGCTGACCGGCTTCAAGTACATCGCCGACAAGATCCTCGAACTCGAAGGCAAGAAACAATTCATCGGGGGCGGCGAAGAGAGCTACGGCTACCTCGCTGGCGACTTCGTGCGCGACAAGGACGCCGTCATTGCTACAAGCATGATTGCCGAGGCCACCGCATGGGCTGCCGAACAAGGCAAGACTTTGTACGAACTACTGATGGACATCTACAAGGAGTTCGGGCTTTACAAAGAAAAACTCGTCTCACTCACCAAGAAAGGCATTAGCGGCACTGAGGAAATCAAGGCCTTGATGGCCAAGTTCCGCACTACGCCGCCCACTGTCATTGCGGGCGAAAAGGTGGTTGAGATTCGCGACTACAAGCTGCAAGAGGCCAAGGACTTGCTAACCAGCAAGGTCTCGCCTATCACGCTGCCCAAAAGCGACGTGCTGCAATTCTTCACCGAGAGCAGATCGAAGATTACGGTGCGTCCGTCGGGCACCGAACCCAAGATCAAGTTCTATTTCAGCATGAAGGGAGATGCCACCAACGGCTTAGAGGCCGCCATGAAAGCCCTCGACGAAAAGCTCAACCAAGCCGCCAAAGAATTGACGGAATGACAGTTAGCATGACTACAAAAAAGCGGAAAAAATTTTTCCGCTTTTTTGTTGCGCGTATTGAAATTTTCTCTACTTTTGCAACCCGAAAGACGGCGGGGTAGCTCAGTTGGTTAGAGCGTCGGATTCATAACCCGGAGGTCATGAGTTCAATTCTCATCCCCGCTACTTCAGAAGCAAGGTGAAAGCCTTGCTTTTTTATTTTGGAATAAATGTTTCCATTTGGGCAACATAAAAAGAAAACCGCTATCTTTGCAATAAAAATAAAGCATGTCATTCCTATGAAAAAGCCTTTGCAACTCCTTATTATCATATTGGCAATCAATTTGTTGACATCCTGCGGAGGAAACAAATCCAACGAAAACGAAGGACAGGCAACTGACGTGACCATAGAAAGCAACGATTCCGTTACCATGCCTGTGCAACAGACTCCCAAAAACACCCCTAACTATCATGGTATCAAGCCGGCATCCATCGATACCATGCTGGTGGTCGTCAACCGACAAGGCGAACTGATAGGACGATTCGTCAGCTCCACTGCCAGCACCTACACTGTTGTCATCCAAGACGACATTGAAATCCCCAAAATCGGGAACAAAGTGGTCACCTTCCGTGCCACTGACGGCCAAGGCATACTCTTCAACCGCCGTACCAATGTCAACATTCGGCAGCGGCCCGACATCAATTCGCCCGTGATTTGCCAAATCTCACACGACCCGAAAGAAGAATTCCCCGACCCATATCCATGTTTGGGCAAAACCGACGAATGGTACAAAATCCAAGTGGGAAACAAAGTGGGCTACGTCCGCCACGACCTCGTGGAATGGGACGCCATGAATACCTACTAAAAGCCTACGCCCAAAGCAACAGGCCCGAACAAATAATCAATCCTGTGACAAACAAGTCGATGATGCAGAAACCCATGATGTCTTTGGCATTGAGTTTCGCAATGGCCAAGGCTGGCAAAGCCCAGAAAGGCTGAATCAGGTTGGTCCAGGCGTCGCCCCACGAGATGGCCATGCCCGTCAGACCGGCATCGACGCCCAATGCCGCACCAGCGGTAAACATAATCGGTGCCTGAATAGCCCAGTGGCCACCACCCGATGGCACAAACATGTTCAAAATGGCAGCACAGAAGAAGGTGAACAAGGGATAAGTCTTTGGCGTAGAGATGGCTACACAAGCATTGCTGACCACTTCGCCCAAGCAGATGCCCGACTCGCCCACACCCGTAATGATGCCCATGATGCCGGCATAGAACGGGAATTGCAGCAAGATACCAGCCGCACCGCTCACCGACTTGCCAAAAGCCTTGACATAGGACAACGGCGTGCCATGCAAGATGATGCCCAAAAACAAGAACAGCATGATGACCGAACCGAGGTCGAAAGTGCCACCTTTGAAGAAGAGATGGATGACCAAATAGGAAAGCCCAAGCAATGCTATGACCCACGCAAGGATAGGGCTATTCTCGACCCTCTCAGCCGGGGTAGTGGCCTTGGGGACGGTCTGTGTGTCTTCCTCAAAAAGCAATGAAGGCTCGATAGCCACCACATGATCACCCTTGGGATGCATCAGCGAATTGACCACCACGATGGCCACGATGACAACCGCCACCATGATGAGGTTTTGTGGGGCAAGTATGGTTTGGCTTATCGGAACAGGCTGTGTCAAGGCACCTTGCGTCACGGCTTCGAGATTGGAGCCAGGCGTAGCCATCGTCAGCGGAATGGAACCCGACAAGCCCGCGTGCCACACCACGAAACCGCTATAGGCCGATGCGATGAGAAGCCGGTAGTCGACCCCCTTCAGCTTTTTCGCGATTTCCTTGGCGAAGATGACCCCCACGATGAGGCCGAAGCCCCAATTGAGCCAGCAAGCCAAGGCCGAAATGCCCGTCACCAACGCAATGGCACCAGCTGGCGTTTTCGGCTTTGCTGCCAACGCGCTGATGCCCAGCTTGATGGACGGTGCCGCCGCCAACGCTGAGCCTGTCACCAGCACCAAGGCCATCTGCATGGCGAAAGCCAAGAGCGACCACACGCCGTTGCCCCAATGCTCAACCACTTCAATCGGGGTTTGATGACAAACCGGCATGGCGATGATGAAAGCCACCAAGGTCAAAATGACGGCAAAGATGAAAGGCTCCGGCAAGTATTTCTGGACGACTTTGACACAAAAACGGATAAGCTTTTGAAACATATTGATTTGTGATTTAAAGATTTAAGATTTAAGATTCAAGGGTTTGAAGGCTGTAATGGATTTCCGTTTGGGGAAGGAAATGGGCCGTATTCCACTTCTTCCAAGAACAAGGCATGGGCCGGAACGGAGATGCCCGCCGCACAACGGTCTTTCCTTTCGATGACGGCACGGAACTCTTCCACAGTCATTCGCCCCTTCCCCACTTCCAACAAGGTGCCGACGATGGCCCGCACCATGTTGCGCAAGAAGCGGTCGGCCTTGATGCGAAACACCAACAAACCGTCCTGTTCAAACCATCGCGCCTCCATAATTTTGCAGTTGTTGGTCTTCACTTGGGTGTGCACCTTTGAGAAACTCGTAAAATCCTCATAATCAAAAAGAAGATTAGCGGCATCTTGCATTTTCATCACATCCAAGTCGCCATAAAGGAAATAGGCATCATGGGTATGGAACGGATTCTTCGTGCGCGTGATATAATAATGATAGGTGCGCGAAACGGCATCGAAACGGGCATGAAAACGCGGTTCGACCTGCCATATACGGTAAATGACAATGTCGTCGGGAAGAAACGCATTCATCTGATGGGCAAGTTTTTGGGCATCCACTATTTCCTTGTCGAGGTCGAAATGAGCGTAATAGTTCCTCGCATGAACGCCCGTGTCGGTGCGCCCACAACCCGTAATCTCCACTTTTTCACCGAGTTTAAGGCTTAAACATTGTTCAACCGCAGCTTGCACGGTTGGCGTGTCGGGCTGGATCTGGTAACCGTTGTAGCGGCTCCCGTTGTAGGCCATATGGATGAAATAACGAGGCATTGCTTGTTATTGAGCCGCAAAAATATGTAATTTTGCCGTCCAATTGAAAGCCCATGAGCATTTTGTACCAACTTAACGACGACGACTGCTATTTTCCGCCTGCCGACCGCGCCAACAGTGACGGTTTGGTGGCCTTTGGTGGCGACCTCTCGCCCCAGCGGCTCATCGTTGCCTATGCCAACGGCATATTTCCGTGGTATAGCGAAGACGAGCCACTGCTATGGTGGTCGCTCGACCCACGCCTCATCATCCGCCCAGGCGAGATGAAAGTCAGCAAGTCGCTGAGACACACCCTGAAGTCGGGGAAGTTTGAAGTGAAAATCGACACCAATTTCCGCGAAGTCATGCTGCATTGCGCCAAAACGCCGCGCCCCGACCAAGACGGCACTTGGATCCAAGACGAGATGGTGGATGCCTATAGCCACTTGCACGAGCTTGGATTTGCCCATTCTGTCGAGACCTACTCTGGCGACGAACTCGTCGGCGGGCTCTATGGCATCAGCTTGGGACAGGTGTTTTTCGGCGAGTCGATGTTCCACACCGTCACCGATGCCTCCAAGGTGGCCTTTTGGCATCTCCATCGTTTTTTGGCCGAAAATAATTTTAAACTCATTGATTGCCAGCAAGAAACACAGCACTTGATTAGCTTGGGAGCCTATTCCATCCCACGCAGCCAATTCATCGAAGAGTTGCAGACGCTGGTGTATGAGCCCACCCTTGTAGGCAACTGGGGCAACGGAAAATGGGAAGAGATGATTCTCAACATCCATCAGCCGGAGAAAGTCCGATTCAGGAGCTATGAGGTCGACAATTAAAGTCGGTAATGTTTTTTCTACATTTTCGGTCGAAAATCCGAAAAAATCCACTATTTTTGCACCGTTATTGAGAGCCAAGACGAAATCTTGCTCTTGTTTGTTTCACCAAAATGGTTTTTATGGATTCACAAGGAATCAACGTAAGTGTAAACTCTGAAATTGGAAAGCTCCAACACGTTCTGGTCCATACACCCGGTCCTGAACTGGAAAAAGTAACCCCCGAAAATGCCCACAGTTTCCTTTTCAGCGACATCTTGAACATGCAAGTCGCTCAAAAAGAATACGGATACTTCAAAAGAGTGCTCCAGAAAGTGGCACAAGTCCATGAGATTGGCGACTTGTTGACCGACATTTTGCAGATGGAAAACGTCAAGGTCAGTCTTGTCGACCGCATCTGCAAAGCCGAAAACAAAGGGTTTGTAGCCAGCTATCTCAAGTCACTGCCGGCAGCCGAACTGTCGCGTCAGCTGATTGAGGGCGTGCAGTTGGACGACATCACGTTCATCAACAACGAGCGCTATGCCTTGGCCCCTCTGCCCAACCTCTTTTTCATGCGTGACGCATCGTTCACCATGTTCGACAACATCATGATCAGCAACATGGCCACACAGGTGCGTGCCCGCGAATGCCTGATCCTGAATAGCATCTACAACATTCACCCCTTGTTCGACACCAAGGTCATCAACCCCGTGTTGAACTACGACACCCGTGGCGTGGGGACAGTGGAAGGCGGCGATGTGCAAATCATCCGCGACGACGTGGTGGTTTGCGGTCTTGGCTCTCGCACCAATATGCACGGCGTGGAAGCCCTGGTTGAGCACATGAAGACCAAGCCAGGAGTGAAGCACTTGATTTTCCAGGAGTTGCCCTTGGAACCGGAGTCGTTCATCCACTTAGACATGGTCTTCACTATGCTTGATGTCGACAAATGCATGGTTTACGAGCCTGTCATCATGAACAGCAAATACAAGACCTTCCACATCACCATTGATGGCCAAAAAGCCGTTGGCAACGAGGTCCCCGACCTGTTGGCCGGACTGAAAGACGTTGGCATCGACATGGAACCAGTCTATTGCGGCAATCGCAACAACGATTGGGCGGCACGCGAACAATGGCACAGCGGATGCAATTTCTTCTGCCTCGCTCCTGGACAGTTCATCGGTTATGGGCGCAACCAACACACGCTGCAAGCACTCAACAACGCCGGCTTCAATGTGGTGACAGCAGCCGATGTGGTCAACAACAAATTCAACTTGGCCACGGGCAAGAAATTCATTGTTGCCTTCGAAGGCAACGAGCTCTCCCGTGGTGGCGGCGGTGCACGCTGCATGACAATGCCGATACAGCGAATGCCTGTGGAATGGTAAACAAAGAAAAAGGCACCTTGAGTGCCTTTTTTGTTTGTGAATAGTCACAATGTCATCTTCTTATGGGGCCGACAGCCCTTAATATAAAAGGTAATGTTGCCAAAAATGGTTGGTGAGATTGCCAAAAAAACATCGAAAAACAGATAGTCATAAGGGCGAAAAAAACGTATCTTTGCGGCGCGAACTGAAACGGAGGGAGGCACTGCTGGGGAGCAA
>Ga0310697_10000829_pt1 | contig 39164 bp, 30 predicted proteins | sample 172DNAGHGlowgp2_FD_203883 | JGI IMG/M metagenome (GOLD analysis project Ga0310697, IMG submission 203883) | Sheep rumen microbial communities from Palmerston North, Manawatu-Wanganui, New Zealand - 1728 DNA GHGlow gp2 (v2) (version 2) | ecosystem: Host-associated > Mammals > Digestive system >...
ATATAGATGTCCTTTTCCTCTGTTATGTTATTATTCGTTACTCTCTAAGAATGTCTTAACACGGTCAGCGACGTTCTGCTTGAAGTTGTTGAAGAAGAAACCGTAGTCGTGGAGGTGGTAGCTCTCAGGGCCGAACATGGCATCGAACTTCGAGACGTAGTCGATGATGGCGCTATAGTCAGAATCGGGCTTCGGCATGGAAATCTGGAGGTAGTAGGGCATAAAGACGTTGCAGCTCTCTTCGAAGACGGCGGTCTGAATCTGACGCACCATCTGGGCGCCGGCCACCATCATCGTGTCGGTCATGTCGCAAACCTCGGTCTCGGGGCGGAATCCGGTCACGGTCGGGTAGATGAAGAACACGTTGACGGGCTTGAGACCCTCGGTAGCGGTGGCATCGAGCACGCCGTTCTTCACCATTGCTGCGGGCACGTCGAGCCAGCACTCGGCCTAGCTGTAGTCGATTGGGGTGTTGAACTTCTCGAGTCCGACGATGTACTGCGCGGCCTCGGGGATTTCGCCGATTCTCGAAGTCTCGGCAGGTTTGTTACTACTTTAGCACGAGGCAAATGACATTGCTACTAGCATCATCGTTGATGCCATGAGCGTAAATAGATTCTTCTGTTTCATTTTGCTTTCTGTTTATGAATTACTTTTATTTCATTTGATGTTTCCGAAATAGCTGTAGCGGTTGTTATCGGGATTGACGACGATTTGCTCGACGACGATCTCGGGGTCAATCATGATAAGCTTCAGCTTGTGACGACCAGGGGAGGCGTTGGGGAACTTCACTTCCAACCAGCGGGTGTTGTCGAAGACCTCGTCGCGACGGAGCATCTTGTGGCCGTCCTTCCAACCGCTCAGCAGGAGGTTGTTATGCGGCGGGAGGGGCTTCAACACCTTCGACTGGGCCAGGTTCTTCGGCGTGTACTCCTGGAACTCGTCGTGCAACCCCTGTCGGGCATCGATGACCTGCACGGGCTGGTCGTCGAGCTGTACGCCAAGGCGCAGACCGCGGGCGGGCAGGATGTCCTGAGTGGGCAGGATGCCGATGGCTATTTTCAATGCACAATGCTCAATGCACAATGCACAATTATTAGTTGTGCTGTCACATGCGGCAGCCGATTGTGCATTATGCATTGTGCATTGTGCATTAATCTCGTATTCCAAAGCAGGGCCGCTGCCGTCAGCAGGCCATTCCTTCATTACGTCCTTGGCGCCTATGCAACCATCAAAACGTCCAAGGTCAGGCAGGAAAATCCAGTCTTCGTCGGCATCAGAATAAGCGTTGGGACTGATGGCGTACTCCTGCGTAGACAACGATGCGCTGAGAAGATTGTAGTCGACCTTATAGCCCAATTCCATCGGGTTGGTGTTCTTGTCGGGTATCGACCACTTGGTGTAGCCGATATGGTTGTCCTGCATCATGCCGTCCCACTTTCCATGGGCCATCACCTTATTATAATAATCGGTGAGGCGCTGGTCTTTCTCCATGAGAGCCTTGACGGTCTCGCCATCACCCATCGTGGCTGCGTTGTAGAGCATCGCCACACCGGCGCTGGCCACGGCAGGGTAATAGACCAGCTGGTAGAAAGCGTCCTGCGACTCAGCTGGGATGCGCTCCTTCAAGGCCTCGCAGCGCAGGACGATTCGCTGCCATTGGTTGTTCAGACAGAGCATCTCCTCGTAGTTGAAGAGGCCGGGCACTTGCACCTCGGGCTTGCGAATGAGGTTCAGTTTCGAGTAGCGGGCGATGATGTCGGCACAAGCTTGCACGTCTTTTTCCGAGATGTCGCCAAGCACGGACTTGGTCCATTGTCTCAGCCACTCTTCTTCCTGTCCTGATTCGACGCTCTCAGGATTCCAGGCGTAGTCCATGATGAACGAGATAGGCATCTCCTTCGGCTTCAGGTCGCCCACGTTGATGATCCAGATGCGGTCGATGCCTGAACGGTAGGCGAGATTCAGCTGTTCGCGCAGCTTCGGTACGGTGGTGGTGTTCACCCAGCGGTCGTTCCACGGGCCGCCGTTCATGTCGATATGGTAGTACAGGCCGAGTCCGCCCTTGCGCTTGCGTTCGGCGGCGGTACCCTTGCGGCGGATGTAGCCCCAGTTGTTGTCGCAGAATAGCAGCGTCACGTCGTCGGGCACGGTGAAGCCCGCGTCGTAGTAGCGTTGCACCTCGGTAAAGATTGCCCAGAGCTGCGGCACGGCGTCCGAGCGTCCGTAGATGTCCTTGATGATGTTGCGCTGACCGTCGATGACATTGCGGAGCGTCCGCATGTTCTCTTGATCGTCGCCCTTGCCCATCGCCACGTCGCCATCGCCACGCATGCCGATGGTCACGAGGTTATCGTAAGCCTTGTTGCGCTCCATGCCCTCGCGGAAGAACTGATCGACGCGTTCCTTGTTGGTGGCGTAGTCCCAAGGGCCTACCTGCTCCTTGCGGTTCAGGTATTCGCGGTGCGAGCGCATCATCGGCTCATGGTGCGAGGTGCCCATCACGATGCCCATCTCGTCGGCCAGCCTCGGATTCTCTGGATCATCCTCGTTGAAGGCCGTCGCCCACATGGCCGGCCAGAAGTAGTTGGCCTTCAGGCGCAGCAGCAACTCGAAGATATGCTCGTAAGCCTTCGCGTTCACGCCGCCGAAATGCTTTTGGCACCAGCCGCCAAACGACGGCCACTCGTCGTTAATGAAAATGCCGCGATATTTCACCTTGGGTGACGGCTGTACGAACCGTCCGCCGTCATAATACAGCTCGTCCTGATGCTTCACGGGCGCATCGGCCATCCAATACCACGGGCTAACGCCGATGCGCTGAGAGATGTCGTATATGCCATAGATGGTGCCGCGCTTGTCGCTGCCCGCGATAACGAGATTTCCATCCACCACGTCTATCAGGTACGACTCCCACTGGCCCTTCACCCGCCGCACATCAATCTTCTTCTGCTTAATGAGGCGGTCGATGAGCTTGCTATTTCCGATGGTACCGACGATGATGGAATTGTCAATTGTCAATTGTTCATTGTCAATTACGGCAGAGGCCGTTCCCGTCACCCTCTTTATGTCGTCGCCGAGATTGTTAGCCGCACGAAGCACACCCTTCCAGTCATTCTCGTCCACCACAATCGTTGTTGCCTTGCCGTCCTTGGCAATGCAAAACCTATCTTGCGCCATCACCGTCAGCGCCGCAAGCATCACGCAGATTCCAAAAATGATTCTTTTCATAATCGCAGTCATATTGATTTGTGGGTGCAAAGATACGAAAAATGCAGCAAATCACGCAGGATTTTGTTGCAATGTTGGTGCAAAAAGAGGAAAAAAGGGAAAAGTGTTCGATTGTTTGGCTAAAAATGCGTACCTTTGCATGCTTGACAGACAATAGATAAATATGACACAGAGATACGCTTTGTTTTTCGACATCGACGGCACGCTTGTGAGCTTCCAGACGCATGAGATTCCTGCGTCAACGATCTTCGCGCTGACGCAGGCCAAGGCCAATGGCTCGCGGGTGTATATCGCGACGGGCCGCCCGCCTATCATCATTACTAACCTGGGGGCCATCGAGCACCTCATCGACGGCTATATCACCACCAACGGTGCGCTCTGCTATGTGGGCAAGGAGATGGTCACATGCCAGCCGATAGCAAAGGACGACGTGATGACCTGTGTGGACGACTGCCGCGAACGGGGCAACAGTCTCATCGTCATCGGTCGGAAGGATGTGGCAGTCATCGACCCCAAGGGCGATGTCGACCGTATTTTCCGACAGATGCTTGCTGTGAAGAACCTCGACCAAGCCTCGCCGTTGGACGTCGTGCTCCAGCAGGACATCCTCCAGCTGACGGCCTTCTTCCCAGCCGACTACGAGCCCCTGTTGATGGCCCGTATGCCGCAATGCGTGTCGGGACGCTGGCATCCGGAGTTTACGGATATTACCGCCAATGGTGCCGACAAGGGCAAGGGCATTCTGGCGATGGCCCGCCACGAAGGCTTTGATGTCAGCCGCACGATGGCCTTCGGCGATGGCGGCAACGACACGTCGATGATTCTACAGGCCGGCATCGGCGTGGCAATGGGAAACGCCATCGACGCCCTGAAGCAACAGGCCGACTACGTGACCACTTCTGTCGACGACGATGGCATCCTGAATGCCCTCCGATACTTCCATGTAATTTGACGTATGAAGACATTGCTGATACTGGTAGGTAAGACCGCCGACCGCCACTTCGCGGCAGGCATCGGCGACTACGTTGAGCGGATAGGGCACTACATGCCGTTCGACGTGGTGACTATTCCCGAGTTGAAGAATACCAAAAGCCTCAGCGAGGAACAGCAGAAGACGGCTGAGGGTGAGCTCATCCTGAAGCAGCTCCAGCCGTCGGACACGGTGGTATTGCTCGACGAACGTGGACGCGAGTTGCGCAGCGTGGAGTTTGCGCGCTGGCTGGAACAGAAAGGTAATACGGCTCGCCGACTCATCTTCGTCATCGGAGGCCCCTATGGCTTCTCGCCCGATGTCTATGCGCGTGCCAACGAACAACTGTCGCTGTCGAAGATGACGTTCTCGCACCAGATGGTCCGTCTCGTCTTCACCGAGCAACTCTACCGCGCCTGCACCATTATTCGCGGCGAGCCCTATCACCATGAGTAGCCTCGCGCCCGAAGCCCCGAATCACGCCCTCCTGGCCCGCTGAATCATCGTGCGAAGCTTTTGGTTGTACTTGTCGGCCTTCATTAGTTGCTCGATGCTGAGGTGCATGCGGTACTGCCAGTGGTTGTATGGGTCGCTGGGCACGTTGATGCGCTCGTCGCGCACGCGGCTGTTGCGTAGCTCTGTGTCCATCGAGAGCCAGTCCTGCAGCGACAACAGACAGAGCATCGACGGACAGTACAGGTGGCGGGCAATAATCTGCTCGGCCAGGTGGGGAGGTAGGTGCTCCGGCGCATGTCCCTCTTTCTGTAGCATCGTCACATAGTAGCGCTGTGTGCGCTCCGCATTCTCCTCCCACCACAGTCGCAGAGGCGGCATGTCATGCGTCGAGATGGTAGCCACCGAGCGGTAGGGGTTGGCGTCGAGGTGTGCAAACTCGTAGCCTGGCTGTTTGGACATCGTCTGTATCTCGAGTGTCAGGATGCGCAGGGTGTCGAGCACCGGTGCCACGCAGTCGGGCAACATGCCGAGGTCTTCGCCGCAGACGAGCATACGCGTGGACGACAGCAGGTCGGAGAGTCGCTGGATGGCTCTTCCGCCCCAGAACATGGAGTGTCGCTGGTAGAAGAAGTTGTTGTATAGACGCATGAAGGCATCCTTCTCGTCGCTGGTTAGTGCCTCGAACACCGGCTCCTGATAGGCCATGATGCGCGGATGGTACATATCCGCCTGATAGGGGTCGGCCAGGAAGAGCACGTTGCAGAGCAGTCGCAGCAGTCCGTCACGAATCCACAGGCTGTTCTCGTCGCCACGCCCCTCGAAATACTCGGCCACCTTGCGCTGCGTGTCGAATTCAGATTTCAGCATGTAGAGACCGTAGGCCCGCGTCGTGAGGAAGTTGTCGCGCACGTACTGGGCATGCATGCCGAAGAGCCGCTCCAGCACACGGTCGTTGATGAAGGGTCTTGTAAAGAGTTCGCGGCGGAAGGGGAGACCGTAGTACTCAATCTCGCCCACCGTAAGCGGCAGGGCAGGTGAGAAGTGGCCCATCAGTCCGTAGATGGCGTCGGCAGGTATCTCCCACACGCGGAAGAATCCGAGTATATGGTCGATGCGGATGGCGTCGAAGTACTGTTCCATCCATTGCATCCGCTGGTGGAACCAGCGACCAACACCAGAACCGGTTTGGGACTCCCATCGGTATGTGGGGAACCCCCAGTTATGTCCCAGCGGCGAATAGGCGTCGGCGGGCGCTCCCGTCTGGAAGTCGAGATTGAACAGGTCGGGGTGTTGTGCGGTTTCGGCGCTGACGCGGTTGACGCCGATGGGCACGTCGCCCTTCAGCGCCACGCCCTGGCTGCGGGCATAGTCGGCAGCAGCCTTCAGCTGCAGGTGCAGGTTGTACTGGACGTAATAGACGAGAGTGGGGGCGAGTGGTCTTCGAAATTCTGCGTAAGGCTCAAGCCACCACTTGTTTTCGTTAAACCAATGCTTGAACTCCTGTGTGGCCAGCAACTGCTCGCCACGCTCGGCAAAGATGTCGGCCACATACTCGCCCTTCACGCGATGGACGGCCTCGTAGTCGGTCTGCGGCTGCGCGTTCAGCTCGCGCTGCTGGCGGCGGTAGGCGGTCATCTTCTGGCTATTCTTCAGTTCGCCCAGCTGTTCGAGGTCGAGATAGTGTGGGTGCAGGGCAAAGCACGATGTGATGTTATAGGGATAGGAGTCGTGCCAGCGGCCGTCGGTGGTGGTGTCGTTGACGGGCAGCAGCTGGATCATCTTCATGCCCGTAGTCACAGCCCAGTCCACCATGCGGCGCAGGTCGCCGAAGTCGCCCACGCCCCAGGAGTGCTCGCTACGTAGTGCGAAGACAGGCACGACAACGCCCGCTACGCGCCACGTCTTCTCAGACAGGCGCAGCAGTCCGCCGTAGAGCACGCGCACCTCGCCGTCGCCCAGCCCCTCGGTCAGTTGGCGGTTGTCACCCTCTTCCCATGCCAGCAACTCGTGCGTCTTGTCGTCGATGACTACATATTTATATTCCAGCGGCATGGACACAGCATCGAGGTTGACGGAAAGCAGCCAGTCGCCCTGTCCGATGTACTCCATCCGCAGGTAGCGTGCGGGGTTCCAGTTGCCCAGCATGGGGTGGCTGCCCAATAGTGCCAGCGCCTGACCATCTTGCAGCTGAGGTGCTGCCACGCGGAAGAGTGCCGTGCGGCGGTAGAGCGGCGTGCGGCGCGGCTCAGCGTGCTCATCCTGCCGTGCGTGCTGGGTGGTCAGGTAGGCTCGTGAGTACAGGTGCGAACAGAGCGGCATGTCGCGCCACTCGTCGTCGAACACGTAATGCTTCGACGCATCAAAGAAATAGGTGCGGGCAATCTGCGCCCACTCGCGACGCACAACCTGTCCGTCGCCGTCCTCCACTTGATAGTTGTAGACGATGCTGTTGATGGGGTGCTGGCGGCTTTCGATGACTGACGTCTCGAGCGTCCACACCAGACCGTCCTGGGTGTTCATCGGCAGGTTCGACGTCCGGCGGGTGCCGTCGGCGCTATGGTATGCCATGACGACGTGCAGCTGCTCGCCCCATTGGGTAGCGTATGGTATAGTAAACTTCAGTTTCATTGTCGTTTTAAGGTTTTGTGATGCAAAGATACGAAAAAAAATGAAAATGTAGTGCTAACTCGGCAGAATTTTCGTATATTTGCAGCGAAAAAGTGCAAAACAAGAGAAATAGCGATGAAAAACAAAAAAGCCAAATACCTTCTATGGGCGGCAGTTGCCTGTCTGGCCGGCATCTTATCGCTGGGATACTATTATACGATGACCGACTTCACAAGTGCCAGCGAGACCCAGTACGTCTACATCGACGATGATGATACCATCGACTCCGTACTCACCAAGCTGCGCCCCATTGCCAATGAGCACAGCCTGGCGGGACTGGCAACCATGATACGCCACACCGACTATGCTAAGAAGCCGCGCACGGGACGATACGGCATCAGTGGTGGCGAGAGCACATTGGCGGTGCTGCGTAAGTTGCGCAACGGACAGCAGACGGCCGTGATGCTCACCATCCCCGAATCGCGCACGATGGAGAAACTGGCCGCCGCGTTGTCGCACAAGCTGTTGATCGACTCGGCTGAGATTGCCGAGGCGCTGACCTCGAACGAGTACGTCAGCCGCTGGAATTACGACACCTGTACCATCCCCGCTATGTTTGTGCCCAACACCTATGAGTTGTATTGGAATACGTCTCTCGACCGCCTGATGGATCGTATGGCGAAGGAGCACGACAAGTTCTGGAATGCTGAGCGACGCCGCAAGGCCGACGCCGCAGGACTGACCCCCGACGAAGTCTGTACCCTGGCCAGTATCATCGACGAGGAGACAGCAAACACCCAGGAGAAGCCGATGATTGCAGGTATGTACCTCAATCGTCTGCATACAGGCATGCCGCTACAGGCTGATCCCACCGTGAAGTTTGCTTTGAAGGACTTCGCGCTACGCCGTATCTATCACGACATGCTGTTCTTCGACAGTCCCTACAATACTTACCGCAACACGGGACTGCCCCCAGGTCCCATCAAGATTGCCTCCGTCAAGGGTATCGATGCCGTGCTCGACTACGTTCATCACGACTACCTATACATGTGTGCCAAGGAGGATTTCTCGGGCACGCACAACTTCGCTGTCAGCTATGCCGAACACCTGCGCAATGCCGCCCGTTATGCCAAGGCCCTGAACGAGCGGGGCATCAAGTGACTCCGCTTAGCTGTTCCTGAATTGCATTGGCGTCATGCCAAAATGATCCTTGACGTACTTGCCGAAAAAGGATGAGTTGGGAAATCCGAGACGTGCGCAGATCTGCTTGATGTTGAGGTCGGTCTGCTTCAGACAGTAGCGGATGTCCTCCAGTACTTGTTCGGTAATCCATTCGTTGGCAGTCTTGCCTGAGTTCCTTTTGCAGACAACCGTGAGGTATTTGGGCGAGATACAGAGTTCGCTGGCGTATGCTTCCACCGTGTGACGTTTGACCTCGTTGGAGTGCAGCAGGTCGAGGAAACGCTGAAAGTGACCTTTACTAATGGAAAGATTGCAGTTTAGAGCTGTTACAGAGGAAAGCGCCCCTTCTGTTCGAGCGGCGAACAGGCTGTTCGTCGTTGGCTGCAGCATTTGTTTCATAGCCCCGCAGAGGGCGAGGACAGCCGAGCGGAGTAGCGACTGAATCACTTCGGTATGTAAAGGGTTGTCCTTACCTTTGGCAATGGTGAGCGTCAACATATCGTAGAAATGGGTGTAGAATAGTATTTCGTCCTCTTCCATCGTTACAATATGTTGGCGATGGATATACATCATCTCATTCCAGATGTTCATTTTCTCTCGAAGGAAACTCTGCAGGATGCGATTCGTGAGGAACATTCCCTTTAAGTTGAAGTCCGGACTGACCATCACGTCTGTTACTATGACATGTTGTGGAATGACTGCCACCTGGTTTTTATGCAGTTCCATCTGTTGACCGTTCATCTGCGCCTGCACCTTACCGTTGGTACAGATGATGATGGCGTTCATGGCTACATGTGCGCTATTGGCTTCGGCGAACTGCTGGATGCTGTCCACCACCACGATGTCGTTGTCGGAATAGCCAATCAGGATATCCTCATTGTTGGCTAAAGTCTGAATTGTAATCTCTTCCTGTTGTTTCATGTGGCAAAAGTAATCATTATTTCTCGGATTCTGTGTTTTGTTTTGGGTTTTTTGTGTTTAATTTGTATTCTTGAAGGTGAAATAGCACCAAAAAAGGCATAAACAGACATTGGGGATGTCTTGTTTTATGCTATCTTTGCACTCAGAAACAAATCCATAGTTATGAATAAGAGTATTTTGATGCTGCTCTCTGTCATCATATTAGGCAGCTGCGGACAAAAACAGGAACAAAACGTGAAAGCTCCGACGAGAGTGAAAACACAGATGGTATCGCCTGGTAGGCTGGATAATGCCCAGACGTATGTAGGTATTGTTGAGGAACACGAGGCAACGGCGGTGAGCTTTACCGGCATGGGCGTGGTGAAGCGGGTGTTGGTTAGCGACGGGCAAACCGTTGTTCGCGGACAGCTGATTGCCGAGATGGACGATACCCAGGCGCGTAATCTGCTGAGTGGTGCTGAGGCACAGATGACACAGGCCAACGATGCTTTGGCGCGCTACAAGATGCTGCACGACGCAGGGTCGCTACCCGAGGTGCAATGGGTGGAAATACAGAGTAAGGTGGCTCAGGCTCAGTCGCAAGTGGAAGTGGCGCGTAAGAACTTGTCAGACTGTCAGCTGATTGCTCCTGTCAGCGGTATCATAGGCAAGAAACTGATAGGTGCAGGCGAGACGGCGTTGCCCTCGCAGGCCGTCGTGAGCATCCTTGACATCTCAACAGTAAAGGTGAAAGTGGCAGTACCAGAAGCTGAGATAGGCGGTATTAATGCCAGTACTCCTACGAGTCTGACGGTTGAGGCCACGGGTGGCAGTTATCACGGCGGCAGGATAGAGAAAGGTGTCCAGGCCGATGCTCTCACGCATACGTATGATATAAGGATAAATGTGGCTAATGGTGATCGGAAACTGTTGCCAGGGATGGTTGCCAATGTTCGTTTCGTCCCAGACGGCTCTCAGGCTATTGGCAGCATGATGATTCCCGTGACAGCTGTGCAGAAGACGACGGTGAGTACCAATCGTTCGACGGTGAGTACCAGTCGTCAATCCGATGGTACGCTGTTTGTGTGGACTGTGCTCAAAGACAGCACAGCCCATCGTGCTACCGTTAATATTGGTCAGACACAGGGCAATTACGTGAGCGTCATCGATGGGCTGAGCATCGGCGACCGTATTGTCACAGAGGGCTATCAGAAACTCAGCGAAGGAACGAAGGTTGTTTATTAAAGTTATGTCGACATGTCGACATAACGAAATAACGACATAACGAAATATCGAAAATCATGAAACAGATGAACTGGCTCCGATGGCCATTGGAGCATTACTCGATATCGCTGCTCATCGTGGGCATCCTGTTTGTGATGGGCATCTACGGCATGTATATCATGCCGAAGGACGAATTCCCGCATGCCACCATCCGCCAGGGTGTGGTGGTGGCGGTCTATCCTGGTGCCACCAGCGAGGAGGTGGAGCAGCAGGTCGCTCGTCCGCTGGAGCGCTACCTCTTTACATACGGCGAGGTGAACCGCGTAAAGACGACCACGCAGAGCCAGAACGGCCTATGTATCGTGATGGTGAAACTGAACGACGACGTGAACAACAAGGACGAGGTGTGGTCGAAGATTAAACACGGGCTGAATAGCTTCAAGGCCCAGTTGCCCAGTGGCGTGCTGGCCATCGTGGTGAACGACGATTTTGGTAACACCTCGGCCCTGCTCATCGCCATTGAGAGCGGACAGCGTAGCTATCGTGAACTGAAACAGTATAGCGACGACCTGAGCGACCGCTTGCGACGCATCCCATCGGTAGCCAACGTCAAACTGTTTGGCGAACAGAAGGAGCAGATCAGCCTCTATATCGACCGCCAGCGCCTGCAGGCTTACGGTATCGGGCAGCAGATGCTCTTCTCACGCCTGCAAGCCCAAGGCATCACCACGATAAGCGGTTCGATTAGCGACGACGACCAGCAGGTGCCTATCCATGTGGAGGCTCAGGAGAATAGCGAGGAGGAGATTGCCAACCAGATTATCTTCTCCGACCCCGTGACAGGTAAGGTGACACGCGTTCGCGACGTGGCCCGTGTCGTACGTGAGTACGAGCCGATGTCGAGCCGTATCGAGCAGGACGGACATCCCTGTGTGCTGCTGTCGATGGAGATGACGCCAGGCAATAATGTTGTGCTGTACGGACGGGAGGTGGACAAGGTGCTGAACGACTTCCGTCAGAACGAGTTGCCTGAGGACGTTAACGTGACCCGCATAGCCGACAAGCCCAAGGTGGTAGCCATGAGTGTGAGCGACTTCCTGCGCGACCTGCTGATTTCGATGCTGATCATTATCCTGGTGATGATGGTGCTGTTCCCCATCCGTTCGGCCATCGTGGCTGCCATCACCATCCCGCTGAGTACATTTGTCAGCGTGGCTGTTATGTATATGATGGGCATCGAACTCAATATCGTGACGCTGGCTGCGCTGATTGTGGTGCTGGGAATGATTGTCGACAACTCGATTGTGGTCATCGACGGCTATCTGGAGTACTTAGGCAAGGGCTTCAAGCCCTTTGATGCCGCCATCGAGTCGGCCCGCCAGTACTTCATGCCGATGCTGCTGGCCACCATCTGCATCTGCGCCATCTTCTATCCGTTCCTGATCACGATGAAGGGCATGTTCCACGACTGTCTGGAGGACTTCCCTGTGACGATTACCATCAACTTGATGGTGTCGCTGGTGCTGGCGGTAACAGTCATCCCGTTCTTGGAGACGCGCATCATCAAACCGGATAAGGTGAGTACTAATGGAAATGTCATCACCAAGTGGGTACAGAACACATATAATAAGGTATTAGACTGGACCTTTGCCCATCCTTGGATGACCATCGGTGGTGGCATCGCCGTCATTCTGCTGTCGACGCTCATAGCCCCCACGTTGAAGATACGCCTATTCCCCTACGCCGATCGCGACCAGTTTGCGGTGGAGATATTCCTGCCCGACGGTAAGGGACTGGCCGAGACGGAGTTGATAGCCGACTCTGTACAGCATGTCTTGGAGAAAGACGAGCGTATCACAGGTATCACAGGTTTCATCGGCTGTTCGTCGCCACGATTCATGGATGCATACGCGCCGCAGATGGCCGGCAATAACTACGCGCAGTTCATCGTCAACACCAAGAGCGATAAAGCCACAATTGACCTCCTGGCCCAGTATCAGCCACAGCTCAGCGAGGCGTTCCCCAATGCCTACGTGAAGTTCAAGCGACTGGACTATCTGGAGGTGAGCGAACTGGAATACCGATTCTATGGCGACAACCTCGACTCGCTTCATGTGGTGGCTGAGCGCTTGATGGAGCACATGCGCCAGATGCCGGAACTGGAGTGGGTACATACCGACTACTTCCAACCTTATCCTATCATCAACGTCGAACTCGATCCTGTCACTTCGGCCCAACTTGGCATTACGCGCACCACCGCCCAGCTGGCCCTGAGTGCAACATCGAGCGACCTGCGTGTGGGGCAGATTTGGGAAGGAAATTATGAGCTGCCCATCGTGGTCAAGGACGATACCGATATGACTTTCTCTGATGTGGCCAATCTTGGCATCACTTCGCCAGCGTCGATGGTATCGGGAGGTGTGAAGAACACTAATTCCACAGTTCCTCTGCGACAGATAGCCAAGGTGAAGCCCAAGTGGAGCGAGAGTCGTATCATGCATCGTGGCGGCGAGCGCTGTATCACGGTGACGGCTCAGTTTGCACAGGGTGTGTATACGGCGCCTATTGAGAAGGAGATAGCCCGCGTGATGCAGGAGGACATCCTGCTACCTCAGGGCGTTCGTGCCGAGGTGGGCGGCGAGATAGAATACGGCGACGAGGCTCTGCCACAGATCTTCGGCGGTATCGCTATTGCGATGGTCATCGTGTTCTTCTTCCTGTTGTTCAACTTCAAGCAGTACGGCATCACCACCATCTGTATGGTGGCCTTGGGCCTGATGACGCCAGGCGCGCTAATTGGTCTCGGACTGATGGACCGCGCCTTGGGTCTGACCTCTATCTTCGGACTCATCACGCTCATGGGAATGATCATGCGTAACGAGATCCTCATTTTCGAGCATGCCAACGACCTGATTAACAAAGGTGTGCCCGTCAAGCAGGCGGCCTATGAGGCTGGTAAGCGGCGTATGGTGCCCATCTTCCTCACCACGGCTACGACAGCTGTTGGTGTGGTGCCGATGATTATCGCCCAGTCGTCGTTCTGGATGCCCGTGGGTGTCACCATCTTTGCTGGTGGCATCGGCTCGCTCATCATGGTAGTCACCATGCTGCCCGTCATTTATTGGAAAGTAAGTACTAAGTAATTATGAAAAGATTATTAGCAATCATAGCTTGCTCTGTTTGCTGCGATTTCGTTGCAGCCCAAACATACGCTCTCCAGCAGATCAAAGACTCTGCCCTCCACAACAACATTGCTATCCGCAACGCGCGATACAGCATCGAGGCCGCCCAGCAGCAACGCAAGGAAGCCTTCACCAAGTACTTTCCTAACGTCAGCGGCACAGGCCTGTGGTTCAACGCCAACAAAGGGATGGCAAAGATGGATATTGATCCCTCAGGGATGATTTCCCCTGAGTTGGGGGCCAGTCTGGCGCAGATGCTGCCGGCTGAGGCCCTCGCAGCTCTGGGCAATCCTATCAGCATCTCGATGATGAAGAACGGCACTATTGGCTCGTTGATGGCCGTGCAGCCCGTCTTTGCGGGAGGACAGATTATCAACGGCAACAAGCTGGCCAAAGTGGGCGAGGACGTGAGTCGCCTCCAGCTGCAACTGTCAGAAAATGAGGTAGAAAAGACGGTCGAACAATATTTCTGGCAGTTGGCCTCGCTACAGGAAAAGATGAAGACGGTCGACGCCGTTGATACCTTGTTGCGTGATATCTACAAAGATGTCGAGGTGGCCGTGCGGGCAGGTGTAGCCATGCGCAACGACCTGCTGCAGGTTCAACTGCGCCAGAACGACATCGAAAGCCAACGACTGAAACTGCAGAATGGCATCTCCATCGTCCGCCTCTTGCTGTCGCAATATTGTGGTCTGCGCGACACGTCGTTTGTCATCACTTACCAAACAGACCATGCGCAGCCCCTCCCCTCCCTTGTAGGAGAGGGGTCGGGGGTGAGGCTTCTCCCCGAATACCAACTTTTGCAAAAGCAGGTCGAGGCTGCTAACATACAGAAGAAACTGACCGTCGGCCAGAATCTGCCGTCCGTTGCCGTGGGTGCTGGTTACAACTACCATAATCTGCTGGACAACAATCGGACGTTCGGCATGATTTTCGCAACTGTCAGCGTACCCATCTCCGACTGGTGGGGCGGCAGTCATGCCGTCAAGCGCCGCATGATTGAACAACAGCAGGCTCAAGAGCAACTGGCCGACAACGCCGAACTGCTGACAATCCGCATGCAGAATGCCTGGAACGGTGTTGAGGAGTCCTACCAACAATTGCGCCTCACTCAGCGAAGTATCGAACAGGCAGAGGAGAACCTCCGTCTGAATCGCGACTACTATCGTGCCGGAACCTCACGCATGTCCGACCTTCTAGAAGCTCAGATGCTCTATCAACAATCCCTCGACAAGCATACCGATGCCTTCGCCAACTATCAGAACAAGCTTCTGGAATACAGACAGGCAACAGGCCATTAAACGTTATAAAAGACAGCCACCTGGCAAGTACGAATTTTGCTACGTCCAAACTCCCACTTTGCCCGTAGCAAACTCCCACTTTGCTACGTCCAAAAATTTGTTACGATTTTGGCACGATTTTTGCATGTAGCGTATTGGAAACAAATAATAGGAGGAAAAAGATATGGCATTTATTGACTACTACAAGATTTTAGGCGTCGACAAGACGATACCTCAGAAGGATGTGAAGAAGGCTTACCTGAAACGCGCCAAGCAGTTTCACCCGGACTTGCATCCTGATGACCCGAAGGCGAAGGCGAAGTTCCAGGCGCTCAATGAGGCGTACGACGTCATCGGCGACCCTGAGAAGCGTAAGAAGTATGACCAGTATGGCGAACAATGGCGCATGGCCGACCAGATGGGTGGTGGCTTTGGCCGAGACCAGGGTGGCGGTTCGCCGTTCGATGGCTTCGACTTCTCAAGCTTCACCAAGGGTGGTGGCGGCGGTGGCTTCTCGTCGTTCTTCGAGAGCCTCTTCGGCATGGGCGGCAGAAGTGGCGGCAGTTCACCCTTTGACGGCTCGACATTTGGCGGTTTCGGTCGCCAGCAGAACCCGATGGAGTCGCAGGCTGTTGTCAATATAGATATGTACACGGCCCTGCTGGGTGGCGAGGTTATTGTCAGCCTACAGACAGGCTCGAAGCTGAAACTGAAGATTAAACCAGGCACGCAGCCCGACACCAAGGTCAGACTGCGTGGAAAGGGACAGAACGGGGGTGACCTCATTATCACCTATCACGTTCAACTGCCAGCGACGCTGACAGAACGTCAGCGTCAGCTGTTAGAGGAGATGCGGCGGTCTGGATAAAAAATCCTCAGCCCGCTGCAGGTCTTCGGGCGTGTCGATACCGACGGTCTCGACATCGGTCTCGCCAACACGAATACGATAGCCGTTTTGCAACCAACGCAACTGCTCCAGACTCTCAGCTATCTCCAGCGGACTCTGGGGCAGTTGTGTGATTTCGACCAGCACCTCGCGACGATAGGCGTAGATGCCCAGGTGCTTGAGGAAGGGGAACTGTCCGAACCACTCTTGATGCTCCTTGCCACGAATAAACGGTATGACCGAGCGGCTGAAATAGAGTGCAAAGCCATTGACATCGGTAACAATCTTCGGCGAGTTGGGATTCTCGACGGCCTCCATCGACTCGAAGCGTTTGCCGAGGGTGCCTATCTGAGTTTGCGGATCGTCGAACAGACGGCATAGCGTCTCTATCTGCGATGCCTGTACGAAGGGCTCGTCACCCTGGATGTTGATGATGACGTCGGGCGCTGCGGATAGTTTGCTGACGGCCTCTTGTATGCGGTCTGTGCCGCTCTTGTGGTCGCTACGTGTCATAATGGCACGTCCGCCAAAAGCCTCGACAGCCTGCATGATGCGTTCGTCGTCGGTGGCGACGTATGCTTCGCCGAGCACGCTGACGGCCTGTTCGTAAACACGTTGGATGACGGTCTTGCCACCAAGTATGGCAAGCGGTTTGCCCGGGAATCGCGTAGAAGCGTATCGGGCAGGGATAATAGCTGTGAATTTCATCGTTTCAACTTTGTTTTTGCAAAGATACAAAAAAAAGGCGCATAATGCGTTAAAAAAAGGCAATCTTTTTGGAAGTATATATTTTTTTTGCTAAATTTGTGCTTTCAAACTGAATCTACGATGAAAAAATATATAGCAACGATACTATTCACAGCACTTCCATTGATGGCTTGTGCGCAGAAAATCACGCTTGGCTCGGCCATCACGAAAGACGGTGGCCAGTATCAGGGCGAGATGATGGCCAACAAGCCTCACGGCAAGGGGAAGACTACATATAAGAACGGGAACCTTTACGAAGGTGAATACCATAAGGGACGTCGTCAGGGTTTCGGCACCTACACTTTCTTCGACGGCGAGAAGTATGAAGGCGAGTGGTTTAATGACCAGCAGCACGGTACGGGCGTCTACTACTTTGCCAACAACAACCGCTACGACGGTCTGTGGTGGCGCGACTACCAGCATGGGCACGGCGTGATGTACTACTTCAACGGCGACAAGTACGACGGCGAATGGAAACTGGACAAGCGTGAGGGTAAGGGAACATACACCTTTGCCAGCGGCGCCTATTATAAAGGAGAATGGAAGGACGACAAGAAGCACGGCACGGGATATTACGACTGGGCCGACGGTTCAACATACGACGGACAATGGGCGAACAACATGCGGCAAGGTAAGGGAACTTACAGATATGCCGACGGCGACGTCTACACGGGCCAATGGCAGCGCGACCTGCAGCATGGCAAGGGTATCTACCGATTCCAGAATGGCGATGTCTACGAAGGCGAGTATGCTGACGGACGCCGTTCTGGAACGGGTATCTTCACATACGCCAATGGCGACAAGTACACAGGCCAGTTCCAGCAGGGCGACAAGTCGGGGACGGGCACCTTGGTATGGAAGAACGGCAATACATACGTCGGCCAGTGGAAACAGGATAAGCCCAACGGTCGCGGCAAGCTGACGATGAAGAGCGGCGACGTGTACGAGGGGCAGTTCCGCGACGGCAAGATCGAGGGCGAGGGAATCGCCCGCTTTGCCGACGGCATGAAGTTCAAGGGTACGTTCAAGAACGGCAAGCGCAACGGCAAGTGCATCGAGGAGGACAAGGACGGTAAGCGCTTCGAGGGCAATTACGTCGACGATTTTCGCGACGGCCCATTCGTTGAGAAAGACCGCAACGGCAACGTTATTGCACAAGGCACCTACAGCCGCGGACACAGACAAGAATCGAAATAATACAATTGTTTAACTTAAAGACTAAGAGAGAATTATGGTAATTGACACACTTGACAATCTCGACAAGTATGTGGGACTGAACCCCCTGTTTGCCGACGTAGTAGAGTTTCTGAAACAGAACGACCTCAATACGCTTGAGGCAGGCAAGCACCCCATTAAGGACAAGGACCTCTTTGTGAACATCACGACAGCCAAGGGACGTGCGAAGGAAGCTGCCGTGCTGGAGACCCACATCAACATGATAGACATCCAGATTCCCCTGGACACCGAGGAGACCTTCGGCTACACACCGCTGCAAGACCTGCCCGACTTCGAGTATAATGCCGAGAAGGACATCACCAAGTATGGCGACACGATGGCTCAGACCTACGTCACCTGCAAGCCTGGCCAGATGGCTATCTTCTTCCCGCAGGACGGTCATGCCCCCTGCATCGCCACACAGGACATTAAGAAAGCAATATTTAAAGTAAAAGCATAAATTATGGCAACGACAAAGAAAACCACGGAAAAGCCCGCCGCAAAGAAGACTACAACCACCAAGAAGACCACAGCAAAGAAAGCTGTAAAAGCAGTCAAGGAACAGGCCGCTCCGCAGCATATCGGACTGGTACAGCATGACTCATGGCTGGAACCGTTTGAGGGTGCCATCCGGGGCCGACACGACCACGCATTGTGGAAGATAGGCCAACTGACACAGAACGGCAAGAAGACCCTGAGCGACTTTGCTACGGGCCACCTCTACTACGGACTCCACAAGTTGCCCAAGGGCTGGGTGTTCCGTGAGTGGGCTCCCAACGCCACCGAGATCTACCTCATTGGTGACTTCAACGACTGGCAGGAGACAGAGAAGTATAAGTGCAAGCGCATCGAGGGCACGGGAAACTGGGAACTGAAGCTCTCGGAGAAGGCTCTGAAGCACGGCCAGCTCTACAAGATGAAGGTGCGCTGGAACGGTGGCGAGGGCGAGCGCATCCCCGCCTGGTGCCGCCGCGTGGTGCAGGATGACCAGACGAAGATATTCTCGGCTCAGGTATGGAATCCTGAGACGCCCTACGTGTGGAAGAAAAAGAAGTTCAAGCCCAACACCGCCCCGCTGCTCATCTACGAGTGCCACGTTGGTATGAGTCAGGATGCCGAGAAGGTGGGTTCCTATACGGAGTTCCGCGACAACGTGCTGCCGCGTGTCATCAAGGACGGCTACAACTGCATCCAGATTATGGCCATCCAGGAGCATCCCTACTACGGTTCCTTCGGCTACCATGTGTCGTCGTTCTTTGCTCCCAGCAGTCGTTTCGGTACGCCTGAGGAGCTGAAGTCGCTCATCGATACCGCCCATAAGAATGGCATCGCCGTCATCATGGACATCGTGCATAGCCACGCTGTGAAGAACGAGGTCGAGGGCTTGGGCAACCTCTGCGGCGACCCCAACCAGTTCTTCTATCCGGGCGACCGTCACGAGCATCCGGCATGGGACTCGCTCTGCTTCGACTATGGCAAGGATGAGGTGATGCACTTCCTGCTCTCCAACTGTAAGTACTGGCTCGAGGAGTTCCACTTCGACGGTTTCCGCTTCGACGGCGTCACCTCGATGCTCTATTACAGCCACGGACTGGGTGAGGCCTTTGGCGGATATGGCGACTACTTCAACGGCCACGAGGACGACAACGCCATCTGCTATCTGACGCTTGCCAACAGCCTGATCCACGAGGTGAACCCCAATGCCATCACCATTGCCGAGGAAGTCTCGGGCATGCCGGGTCTGGCTGCCAAGTTTGAGGATGGCGGCTACGGCTTCGATTACCGTATGGCCATGAACATTCCCGACTACTGGATTAAGACTATTAAAGAGGTACGCGATGAGGACATCAACGTCTGCTCCATCTTCTGGGAGGTCAAGAACCGCCGTCCCGACGAGAAGACCATCTCATACTGCGAGAGCCACGACCAGGCTCTGGTGGGTGACAAGACCATCATCTTCCGACTCATCGACGCCGATATGTACTGGCACTTCGCCAAGAAGGATGTCAACGATATGGCTCAACGCGGCATCGCCCTCCACAAGATGATTCGCCTCGTCACGGCTGGTGCCATCAACGGTGGCTACCTGAACTTCATGGGTAACGAGTTCGGACATCCTGAGTGGATTGACTTCCCGCGCGATGGCAACGGCTGGTCGTACAAGTATGCCCGCCGTCAATGGAACCTCGTCGACAATCCAGACCTATGCTACCATTGGCTGGGCGATTTCGACCGCAAGATGCTTGAAGTCATCAAGAGCCAGAAGAACTTCCAGGCTACGCCTGTGACTGAAATCTGGCACGACGACGGCGACCAGGTGCTCTGCTTCATGCGTGGCGACCTCGTCTTTGTGTTCAACTTCTCGCCGACACGTTCGTACACCGACTACGGCTTCCTCGTTCCCACGGGTAGCTACGATGTCGTACTGAACACCGACTCCAAGGATTTTGGCGGTAATGGCTTCGCTGACGATTCTATGACCCACGTGACGAACTACGACCCGCTTTATGTGAACGACAAGAAGGAGTGGCTCAAGCTCTATATACCTGCCCGTTCGGCGGTGGTGTTGAAAAAGAATTAAGTCTGTGAACTACAACCGTTCTCTCAAAAACGATAGTAACATGACCGTCAAGGCCGTGTGTACTATCGTTTCTCTTGCTTTTATTTTCCTGTGGCTCTACTGCTTCCAGTCTGATGTGCTCTATGTCGCACAGCATATTCTCAGCGGTGGACATACCCATTACAACAGGGTTGTTGGTGCTGTGCTGATAACAGCTCTGCTATGGTTAGTGCAAGCGCTAACGTTCCGAATCCTGAGATTGCGTAAGCGCAGTCATGCTCTGACCTGGTTCCCATCGATGCTGCTATTGGCTGTGCTGACGTCTGTCAGTCCTGACTCCGCCAACTGTTACAATCTCTCAATCTGGATGTGGCTCATTCCGTTGACAGTTCTGATATGGGGTGGGGCAGTATGGGTAGCTCGCCTCTTTCAGCCCTACGAGCCGGATCGACGAGGGGCGTTCGTGCGTTGTCTGTGGATCAACCTGCTCATCCTGGCACTACTGATGGCGGGTGTGGCAGCTTCCAGCAACACCAATGCTGTATATCATTTCCGTGCCCATGCAGAAGTGGCCTTGCTTGATGGTGATTTCGACGAGGCGTTACGCGTCGGTTCACGTTCGCTTGAGACCGACGACGGACTGATGATGCTGCGTATGTATGCGCTATCACGACAAGGGCTGTTGGGCGAGCGGCTGTTTGAGTATCCACTTGTACCCTCGAGTCATGCCATGCTGCCGACAGGTGAGTCGTCACCCCAGATGCAGGTCTATCCCGTCGACAGTCTCTACCGTCATCTGGGAGCCATCCCCCGTAGACCAATGACGCCTATGGCATATCTCCAGACGATTTTGCGTTCAAGACAGGCCAAGCCGGCCGCCGCCGACTACTTGCTGTGCGGCTATTTGATAGACCGCGACCTCGATGCCTTTGCACGAACCGTCAGCCAGTTCTATACGCTCAACGACAGCATGCCGCGCTACTACCGCGAAGCCCTGATTCTATACACGCATAAGCGCAGCCAGCCGGTTGCGGTTTATCACGACACCGTGCTCGACGAGGACTACGATGACTGGCAAAAGATGAAGGCAGCATGTGCTACCGACACCGAGCGGAAGGGAATGGCGTTGGAGAACTATGCTGACTCTTACTGGTACTACTACGAGTACGCCAGCCGTTAGTGACGCTCCAGATACAGTTCGTGATCGATACACGCAGGGCGCTCATCCTTGTAATGACTTACAAAGATGAGCGTCTTGTTCTTTCGCTGGCAGAATGTCTCGATGACATCCTTCACCAGTCGGCGGTTATAGCTGTCCAGGCCGTGCAGCGGCTCGTCAAGAATCAGCAGTTCGGGGTCTTTCACAAATGCCCGAGCCACCAGCACCAAGCGCTGTTCGCCACTTGACATCTTCAGGAACGAGCGGTTGGCTAGGTGCTCAATGCCGAAGATGCGCATCCAATAGCGGCACCGCTCAAGTTCCTCCTCCGTCGACTGCACATACAGCCCTACGGTGTCTTTCAGTCCGCTGGCGACAATACGCAGGGCTGCGATGTCGCGATGATAGGAACGGTGCATCTCAGGCGAGACGTAGCCGATGTGTCGCTTGATTTCCCAGATACTCTCGCCCGAGCCACGCTGGTGTCCGAAGAGCGAGATGTCGCAGGCATAGCCTTGCGGATTGTCTGCACAGATAATCGACAGAAGTGTCGACTTTCCCGAACCGTTTTGTCCGCTGAGCACCCAATGCTCTCCGTTCTTGATGCGCCAGTCGAGGTCTTTCAGTATCGTACGCTTGTCGTATCGGATGCTCACATGCCGCATAGCCACCACTTCTTCAGCGTCATACTCCTTTTCCTTATAGGGTAAGTCAAGTATCATCTGTCGTTGTTCGGCACCCAGTCCCGGGCCGTCGTCACCGTTGATGTCATCCAGCCTGATGATGTCTGTGACATAGTCGGGCACGTCCTTCATCATCGACAGTACGAGATAGATTTCCAGGCCACGCTCTCTTGCCAGTTCATACAGGAGGTCGCGCAACTGTTGGCGTGCGTCGCTGTCGAGACCGATAAATGGTGCATCCATGATGATGGTCGTCGGCTGCGCAAGCAATGTCTTTGCCAGTTGGAACTTTCTCAACTCACCACTCGACAACGTGATGATATACTTGTCGAGCATTGGCGTCAGCCCGAAGAGGTCATAGACGTGCTGCTGCCAAGCCCGCCGCTCCTCTGTGTCGGGTCCCGTTAGCAGGAATGTGCGCTCCAGCAGTTCACCCGTGTTGGGCGTCTCGGCGTCAATATCGTGCTGGTTCCAGCGCAGCTGTAGATAGTAAGCCTGGTCTGTAGCCACTCCGTATGAGTCGCGGAAGGCGATGTAGCGCACTTTGTCGCTGGCCATTCGGCGGCGCATCTGCTCAACATATAGCGTCTTTCCGCTGCCGTTTCTTCCTATGATGGCAATCACTTTCATTGTTTGCGTTTTGATATCTTGTCTTGGTTCTTGTTGATGAAGTCTTTCCAGCCACGATACTTGGCGTCGCTCTCAGGACGCCCCATCTGCATATAGTGGCAATAGGCGGCGCCCAGCGCGTCGGTGGCATCCATGAATTTCGACATGTCGTCGTCCTTCAGCTTCAAAAGGCGTTGCAGCATGCCTGCCACCTGCTCCTTCGAAGCCGAGCCGTTGCCCGTAAGGGCCATCTTGATCTTCATCGGCGCATACTCATGAATAGGTACGCCGTGATGGGTGGCGGCGGCTATAGCAACGCCCTGGGCACGGCCCAGCTTTAGCATCGACTGTACGTTCTTGCCGAAAAAGGGTGCCTCGATAGCCATCTCGTCTGGCAGCCACTCGTCTATGATGCCTGTGACGCGCTCGAAGATGTGGGCCAGCTTCAGATAGCCATCGGCGAAATGGCGCAAGTCAATCACGCCCATCGTCACCATCTGTGCCTTCCCGTCGACTACTTTTATCAGTCCGTAGCCCATGATGTTTGTACCTGGGTCAATGCCCAGGATAATCTTTTCTGTCATTTCCAAGCAATTTCGTCTGCAAAGGTAGTTATTTTTCCTGAGAAAATCTTCATTATTTGTAGGTATTCTGTTATTTTCCTTGCTTAATGTGACTGAGTTCCAGATTTTTTGTTGTATCTTTGCAGGCATGAAATTGTCTGAACTACATACTGGCGAACGTGGCGTCATCGTCAAGGTGACGGGACACGGTGGATTCCGTAAGCGTATCGTCGAGATGGGATTCGTCAAAGGCCAGACGGTAGAAGTACTGCTCAATGCGCCGCTTCACGATCCCGTCAAGTACAAGATTATGGGCTACGAGGTGTCGTTGCGACATCAGGAGGCCGACATGATTGAGGTGGTATCCGAGGCGCAGGCCGCCAGCCAGCAGGCCGTCAATACCGCCGGCGACAGGACACCCATCACCGAGGCCTACCTCAGGAGTACGGCCTTCCGTGAACGCCGCCACCTGAATGTTGCGCTTGTGGGCAACCCCAACTGTGGTAAGACCTCGCTCTTCAACTATGCATCAGGTGCCCATGCTCACGTGGGCAACTATAGCGGCGTCACCGTCGATGCCACGATGGCCGAGGCCAGATTCTACGGCTACGATTTCTCATTGACAGACCTGCCCGGCACTTACTCGCTGACCTGCTATTCGCCTGAAGAACTCTATGTGCGGCAGCATCTTACGGAACAGACGCCCGACGTCGTCATCAACGTCATTGACGCCTCTAACCTGGAGCGCAACCTCTATCTGACGACCCAGCTGGTAGACATGAACATTCGAATGGTGTGTGCGTTGAATATGTATGATGAGTTTGAACGACGCGGCGATCATGCCGACCTGAAGACGCTTTCCACACTCTTGGGAATGCCCATCGTGCCAACGTCGTTCAAGTCGGGAATGGGGGTGAAGGATTTGTTTAAGGCCGTCATCCAGGTGTATGAAGGAACGCAGCGCGCCGCCCGACATATTCACATCAACTACGGACACGAAATAGAGGACGGCATCAGCCACATACAGCATTTCCTGAAGGCCGACGAGCACATCCGCCAGCGCTATTCCACACGATACCTCTCCATCAAGCTACTTGAAGGCGACACGTCGGCTGCCCAATACATTGAGCACCACTTTGCCGATGAGCACCGTCCCGAGGACTATGCCGCCCTGCAGAAAGCATGTCAGTATGCCCAGAACCGCGTCAGAGAGGAGACGGGTAACGATGCTGAGACGGCTATCATGGATGCCAAGTACGGGTTCATCAACGGCGCATTGACAGAGGCGGGCTATCGTACGGGGACTAAGGAGAACATATATCGCACGACACACATGATAGACAATGTGCTGTCAAACAAGTACATCGGATTCCCCATCTTCTTCCTCATCCTCTATATTATGTTCCAGACCACCTTCTCGCTCGGACAGTATCCTATGGACTGGATTGAAATCGGCGTGGAGAAGTTGGGCGAATGGATTAGCGGCGCTATGCCCGAAGGCCCGCTGCAGTCGATGCTTGTCGATGGGATCATCGGAGGCGTTGGCTCGGTGATTGTTTTCCTGCCACAGATCTTGATTCTTTATTTCTTCATCTCGCTCATGGAGGACTCGGGCTATATGGCGAGGGCTGCATTCATCATGGACCGCCTGATGCACAAGATGGGGCTTCACGGCAAGTCATTCATTCCGCTCGTCATGGGCTTCGGATGCAATGTGCCGGCAGTTATGGCCACGCGGACGATTGAGAGCCGACGCTCCCGACTCATCACGATGCTGGTGCTGCCCTTCATGTCGTGCTCGGCTCGATTACCTATTTATATTATGATAACGGGCTTGTTCTTCGCCGAGAACTACCAGTCGCTCGTCATGATCTCACTATATGCCGTCGGCATACTCACGGCTGCCATCGTCAGCAACGTCTTATCCAGATTCGTCATCAAGGGCGAGGACACCCCCTTCGTGATGGAACTGCCGCCATACCGTTGGCCGACACCTAAAGCCATCGGCCGACACACATGGGAGAAAGGCAAGGAGTATCTCAAGAAAATGGGAGGCGTCATTCTGGTGGCAAGCATCATCGTATGGGCATTGGGCTATTTCGGTACGATGGGGGTAGCTCCCTCATTGGCCGAGAGTTTCATCGGACGAATGGGACAGGCCATTGAGCCACTCTTTGCCCTACAGGGCTTCAACTGGCAACTCGACGTCAGTCTCATTGCCGGCGTCGGAGCCAAGGAGATTGTTGCTTCGACAATGGGCATACTCGGTGGCTTCGATGCCATCACGCCGCTGACGGCCTATGTCTATCTGCTCTTTGTATTACTCTACTTCCCGTGTCTGGCTACGCTGGCAGCTATCAAGCACGAGACCGGCTCCTGGAAGTGGGCTTTCATCTCGAGTCTCTATACCACAGCTCTCGCTTGGCTGGTGTCGGCTGTCGTCAGCCAGGTAGGTCGTCTATTTTAGTATCTTATAGCCGTATGAAACAGATTTCGCTGTTTACGTTCTCATGCATTGTGAGCATAGGCACGTTGTTGGTTTACAACCTGCCGTTCTTTCATTTCGTGGCTGCCAATTCTCAGGCCAGCGCGGGCGGCAGGATATTCCTGCTGGCATCGCTGGTGCTCATCATGCTGGCAATCAATTTCATGATGACCTATCTTCTGATGTGGGTCTTCAGGTGGGTGGGGCGACTGCTGCTGGCGGTCCTCTCAATCATCAATGCGACAGCAGTCTATTTTATCTTCACCTACAGCGTCATGATTGATGCCACTACTGTCGAGAACGTGTTCAACACTAGATACTCTGAGGCTTCAGGCTTTTTCAGTACCTCGCTCTGGCTCTTCATACTCGTCGGCGGATTCCTGCCCGCCTTGTTCTGCCTACTACAGCCGGTGAACTTCGGTAGGGCAAAGAAAATGGCCATCTGCTGCGGCGCTTCATTGGTCATCGTCTTAGTCGTCGCTGCGATGAACATCAGCCAAACGCTATGGGTCAGTCAGCATGACACCGAACTGGGCGCACTCTTGCAGCCCTGGTCATACGTAGTGAACACCTGCCGCGTCTTCAGTAGCTCACACGACGAACAGGCTGAAGAAATCAAACTTCCCGACGGCAGGATTGGCGATCATGAGAAGGCCGTAGTTGTGCTGGTCATCGGAGAGTCGGCACGCAAGGCCAACTTCCAACTCTACGGCTACCAGCGCGACACCAATCCACTACTGTCACAACGCAAGGGGCTCAAGGTCTATCAGACCGTCTCGTGTGCCACCTACACGACGGCGGGCGCGAAGGCCATACTGGAGCCGATTGACAGCGATGAGCTGTATGAACTGCTGCCCAACTACGCCTTCCGTACGGGAGTCGACGTGTCCTGGCGCACCTCCAACTGGGGTGAGCCTCCCATCCACATCGACGAATATCTCACCGACACCGAACTTGCCGCTGCCGCCACACCCGACGGGGCGGCGTCGCATACCACCTACGACGACATACTCTTTAGCGGACTGCGCGAACGCATCTTGGCCAGCCGCAACGACAAGGTGCTCATCATCCTCCACACCAGTACCAGTCACGGACCGAAATACGTCGACAAATATCCCAAGGAGTTCCAATACTTCGAGCCAGTAGCCAGTAGCGTCGAAGAGGGACAGCAGAACGTCGACATGTTGGTCAATGCCTACGACAACACTATCCGCTACACCGACTTCCTGCTCGATAGTCTCATCAGCACCCTCAGCACCCTCACCGACCGCCACAGCGCCATGATCTATATCTCAGATCACGGCGAGTCACTCGGTGAGAACAAGATGTTCATGCATGGACTACCCGTCAAGCTCGCACCCAAGGTGCAGTACGAAATACCGTTCCTCGTATGGACGTCCGACAATTTCAGACAATACAAGCCGGCAGGGCAACTGCCTGCCGTCCTCGACCAGCATTACATATTCCACTCCGTGCTCAATCTACTCTCTATCCAATCACCTGCCTACAACAAAGACTACGATATCTTTACCAGCCCAAGCCAGTAACCCTTGTTATAATTGGTATTTGTTGTGCTCACGGTGGGCTTTGCGCGGATTGTCACTAAAGCCCTGACGTGGCGTCTTCACGCTGCGATAGGTGTCCCAGCGCTGCTGAATCTTCTCGACATAGTCGACGGTCTCTGTGCCGCGCATGTATCCATGCTTGACAATGGGGTCGTTGTAATACTGAGGTTCTGCGAGCTTCAGGATGTAGTGGCGTACGTCTGACCATTGGTGAGGATTGCCTCCGTCGCGCTGGCATAGTTCCATCGCATCGCGAACGTGGAAGCTGCCGCCGTTATATGACGCCAGCACAAAGTTTGTTCGTTCGCGGCGGTCGCTGATGTCGCTGAACGTATGTTCCAGTTCGTTGAGGTAGCGTGCGGCGGCGGCGATGTTCTTCTCGGGATCATACATCTGGTCGCGAGCCAGTCCCAGATGGTCGGCCGTAGCTGGCATAATCTGCATCAGACCGCGGGCACCTGCCCACGATGTCGCTTGCGGGTCGAAGGTTGACTCCTGATAGCATTGGGCCGCCATCAGTCGCCAGTCCCAGCGGATGGGACGGCAATACTCCATGAAGAACCCGTCATAATGCGAGATGATGCCGCTCTTGCTGTCGAGCATGGGTGAGAAGACACGGCGGCGCACGCTACGGCTGCTCAGCAGATAGGCTTCCTGACGGCGCACCTCTTCCAGTAGCTTCGGATTGTACCAAGCCTTGAGCTCGCGTGCCAAATCTTCTTTGGCAGGCGAAGCCAGCAGTCGCCCAACCTCCGTAGAGGCCATGATGTCGCCCTCGTCAGCCTCCAGGCGTGCCGCCATATCAGCTGAGTCGCGGCAGACCTCCACGCGGAGGCGTACTCCCAGACTGGCCGCAAACTTCTCGGCGAGCAGATATTGTGTTCCTAAGTGGCGTCCGCGATAGTCATAGTAATATTGCGGCCCGGTCAGCGTCAGTAGAATCATCTCGCCGCTACCTTGTATCTCGGTGAGGTCGAACTCGTCATCGACATCGACGGTGTCGTCAATTTCTCCCCACGGCGTGACCACAGGACCAGCCTTCTGATCGGCACAACCTGCCATCAGGCAGACGCAAAACAGTATAAATATGCTTTTAATCTTCAATTTTCGTAGAATTTCGCTGCAAAATTACACAATTAATTGCATAATCGAAATAATTTGTGTACTTTTGCACCACTTTTTTAGAGATAATTAGGCTTTCAATCGTATGTTAAGAATTGCAGTCCAGTCGAAAGGCCGTCTTTTTGACGACACAATGAATCTGCTTAGTGAGGCAGATATCAAGGTGAGCGCATCGAAGCGCACACTACTTGTTCAGTCTAGCAACTTTCCGCTTGAGGTGCTTTACCTGCGCGACGACGATATACCACAGAGTGTGGCATCGGGCGTTGCTGACATCGGCGTTGTCGGCGAGAACGAGTTCATAGAGCGCGGCGAGGATGCCGACATCATCTCGAGACTTGGTTTCTCGAAATGTCGTCTGTCGCTGGCTATCCCCAAGGAAATCAATTACACGGGCATAGAGTGGTTTAACGGCAAGAAGATTGCTACATCTTATCCCGCCATCCTGCGCCAGTTCATGCAGCAGCACGGCATAGAGACCGAGATACATGTCATCACAGGTTCTGTCGAGATCAGTCCGGGCATCGGTCTGGCCGACGGTATTTTCGACATCGTCAGCTCTGGTTCCACGCTCGTTTCCAATAACCTGCGTGAGGTGGAGGTCGTGATGCAGAGCGAGGCGCTGCTCATTGGCCATAAGGGTATGGATGCCGAGAAGCGTGACATCCTGGAGCAGATGCTCTTCCGCTTCAAGGCTGTCAAGAATGCCGAGGATAAGAAATATGTACGCATGAACGCCCCCAAGGCGCGTTTGGAAGAAATCATCAGCGTCCTGCCAGGTCTGAAGAGTCCTACGATTATTCCGTTAGCTGACGAGGAATGGTGCTCTGTGCACACCGTGCTCGACCAGAAGCGCTTCTGGGAGATTATTGGTAAGCTGAAGGAGATGGGCGCTCAGGGCATACTGGTCACTCCGATTGAAAAAATGATCCTGTAATGAACATCATCGAATTTCCAGCCCGCGAGGATTGGGCAAAGATCGTGGAGCGTCCGCATCTGGACGTGACAGAGTTGAATGCGACAGTAGCTGCCGTCCTGGCTGATGTCAAGACACGCGGCGACGAAGCTGTGAAGGGTTACGAGCTGAAGTTCGACCACGTAGACCTTGACACCCTTGCCGTCAGCAAGGCTGAGATGGACGAAGCCGAACGGCTGGTCTCTGCCGAACTGCGTCAGGCTATCGAACTGGCCCATCACAATATTAAGCTGTTCCACGAGTCACAGCGGTTCCACACGAAGAAAGTAGAGACGCAGCCGGGCGTTGTCTGCTGGCAGAAGAGTGTCGCCATCGAGAAGGTTGGACTCTATATTCCCGGTGGTACGGCTCCGCTTTTCTCAACCGTACTGATGCTTGCCACACCTGCCAAGATTGCCGGATGTAGCGAGATTGTGCTCTGTACGCCGCCCGACCGTCAGGGACACGTCAACCCCGCCATTCTCGTGGCTGCCCGCATAGCCGGCGTCAACCGCATCTTCAAGGCTGGTGGCGTACAAGCGATTGGCGCGATGGCCTACGGTACGGAGTCGGTGCCTAAGGTCTACAAGATTTTCGGACCAGGCAACCAGTATGTGATGGCCGCCAAGCAGCAAGTCAGCCTGCACGAAGTGGCTATTGATATGCCTGCCGGACCGTCGGAGGTCTGCGTCATTGCCGACGAGCTGTCTGATCCCCGATTCGTGGCAGCCGACTTGCTGTCGCAGGCCGAGCACGGCGTTGACTCGCAGGTGGTGCTGATTACGACGTCGCATAAGTTGATAGATGAGGTTCAGAAAGAGGTGAGTCGCCAGCTCGACTTGCTGCCACGAAAGGAAATAGCCCAGCGGGCGCTTGAAAACAGCCGCATCATGCTTGTGCGCGACATGCTTGAAGCGATAGACCTGTCGAACGCATACGCGCCGGAGCACTTGATTATCCAGACCAAAGACTATGAGCGGCTGGCCGATCTCGTGATTAATGCCGGCAGCGTTTTCTTGGGACGATATGCCTGTGAGAGTGCCGGCGACTACGCCAGCGGCACCAACCACACATTGCCTACTCACGGCTATGCGACTACCTATAGCGGTGTCAACCTCGATAGCTATATGCGCAAGGTGACTTTCCAGCACCTGACCGAAGAGGGCGTCCGTCGTATTGGTCACGCTGTCGAGTTGATGGCCGAGGCTGAGCAGTTGGATGCGCACAAGAATGCGATGACGGTGCGCTTACACGAGATTGAAGATTGAAGATTGAAGATTGAAAATTGAAGATTGATGAAAGCATTACAAGAGTTGACAAGACCTAACATCTGGTCGCTTGCACCATATAGTTCAGCCCGCAACGAGTATGCGGGCCGCGAGGCACGCGTCTTTCTCGATGCCAACGAGAACCCGTATAACAATCCTTTTAACCGTTATCCTGACCCGCTGCAATTGGAGTTGAAGGCTGCCATTTCAAAGGTCAAGGGCGTGCTAGCCGAGCAGATATTCCTTGGTAACGGCAGCGACGAAGCCATTGACTTGTCTTATCGCTGCTTTTGCCGTCCTGGCGTCGACAATGTGGTGGCCATCGAGCCCACCTACGGTATGTATAAGGTGTGTGCCGACATCAACGACGTCGAGTACCGTCCTGTCTTGCTTGACGAGAACTATCAGATTACAGCCGACAAGCTGTTGGAGGCCTGCGACGAGCACACCAAGCTCATCTGGATTTGCTCACCCAACAATCCGACGGGAAATAATATCCTGCGCGATGAGATTATCCGCGTCATCACGGGGTTTGAAGGTATCGTCATCGTCGACGAGGCCTATAGTGATTTCTCGTCACAACCCTCGTTGCGTAAGGACTTGTCGAAATACCCCAACCTCATCGTACTCAATACGATGTCGAAGGCTTGGGGATGTGCGGCCATCCGATTGGGTATGGCGTTCGCCTCGCAAGATATCATTGACCTGTTCAATAAGGTGAAATATCCCTACAATGTGAACCTGTTGACCCAACGTCAGGCGCTTGAAGCCATTTCTGACCCCTTTCAGGTCGACAAGTGGGTGCGTATGCTGAAGTTGGAGCGCGACCGCATGATTGAGGCCTTCCGCCTGCTGCCTATCTGCCAGAAGGTTTACCCGACGGACGCCAATTTCTTCCTGGCTAAGATGGATGACGCCCAGAATACCTACGACTATCTTGTCGACCAGGGTATCATCGTGCGTAATCGTACCCGTGTAAAACTCTGCCAAAACTGCCTGCGTATCACGGTGGGCACAAAAAATGAGAACAACGAACTGATCGCTGCCCTCAGACAATTATAGACGGACTGAACGATCAGTCCCTTCCTTTCAGATAATTATCGTATTCCAGACGGTCCTTATTGGTGACTTTTTGAAAGTCGTTTTCCTGAGGAGCGTCTGGAATATCTATTAGAGGCTCGTCTAATGATGGTTCCTCGACACCCTCTATGTCATCGTGAGCCAACGTATCGACAGGGATACGTGCGTGAACGACTTTGTAGTTGCGATGACATCCGGCCGCCAGTAGTGTGACAGCCATCAGCAGTAGGTACACGGAACGTTTCATAAGCCAATTCTAATGGTGCAGTTCGCACGCTATTTATCTTCTAATAAGGTTTGCGTGCGTACGCGCGAGAGTGTCTCTGGCGTCATCTGCAAGTAAGAGGCGATGTAGACCAACGGGGCACGAAGCACCAGCTGGGGCGAACGCTTTACCAGCTTCTGGTAACGGTCGAGGGCCGATTCGAACCGCAACATGTCAGCATGTATCTGACTGAAAATGAGGCTCTCCTCCAAAATCTTGCGATACAGAATCTGGATGTTGACACTCTTCATGGCCACAGCTTCAAGCTTGGCCTTGGGCAGACAGTATAGCAGGGTGGGTTCAAGGGCCATCATCTGCAGGTGGGTAGGTTGCTCACGGAAGAGGCTCTCAATACACATGCAAATGGTGTTCTCCGTTGCCATATACTCGGTCAGTTCCTTACCGTTCTTATAGTAAAACTGGCGGACGAGTCCCTTGACAACCCAGTAGATGTTCTCACATACTTCACCCTCGTCAAGAATCTTCTCATTCTTGGCATACTTCTTGGCGACCAGTATGCTTTCCAGCATATCCAACTCGTCGTGTGTCATTGTACTGTAGCGGCGAGCCAACTCGCGAGCTACGTCTCTGGGTGCTAAACTAATGGATGGCATAGGCTATGTTTTCGAAATAGTTTTTCTTTTGGTTTGTTTGTTCTTAATCGAGTTTCAATACGGCAAGGAAGGCTTTTTGCGGCACCTCTACATTGCCTATTTGTTTCATGCGCTTCTTACCGCGCTTTTGCTTCTCAAGTAGTTTGCGCTTACGGCTGACGTCGCCGCCGTAGCACTTGGCTGTCACATCCTTACGCACTTGCTTGACCGTCTCGCGCGCTATGATCTTGGCACCGATGGCAGCCTGGATGGCGATGTCGAACTGCTGGCGTGGAATCAGCTCTTTCAGCTTCTCGCACATACGCCGACCGAAGGTGACGGCATTGTCCTGATGGGTCAGCGTCGACAGGGCATCAACAGGCTCGCCGTTCAACAGGATGTCCAGCTTGACAAGCCGCGACGGGCGGAACGAGTCGATGTGGTAGTCGAACGAGGCATAGCCCTTCGATATCGACTTCAGCTTGTCGTAGAAGTCAATGACAATCTCGCCAAGCGGCAACATGAAGTGCAGCTCCACACGATTGCCGCTGACATACTGCTGGTCTATCAGTTCGCCGCGCTTGTCGAGACAGAGTGTCATAATCGGTCCGATAAAGTCGGCGGCCGTGATGATACTGGCACGTATATAGGGCTCCTCAATATGGTCTATCATCGTCTGGTCGGGCAGTCCCGAGGGGTTGTGCACCTCCTTCACCTCGCCCTGCTTGGTGTAGCAGATGTACGACACGTTGGGAACCGTTGTGATGACGTCCATATCGAACTCTCGGTCCAGGCGCTCCTGTACAATCTCCATGTGGAGCAGTCCCAGGAAACCGCAACGGAAACCGAATCCCAGCGCTACCGACGACTCGGGCGTGAACGTCAGCGACGCGTCGTTCAGTTGCAGCTTCTCAAGCGATGCACGCAGGTTCTCATACTCCGTCGGGTCTATGGGATAGACGCCAGCAAACACCATCGGCTTCACCTCCTGGAATCCCTCGATGGCGGCGATGCAAGAGTTCTCGACGTGGGTGATGGTGTCGCCCACCTTCACCTCTTTCGAGTTCTTGATGCCGCTGATGATGTAGCCCACGTCGCCCGTCTTGAGCTCCTGGCGGGGTATCATGTCCATCTTCAATACGCCAATCTCGTCGGCGTCGTATTCCATACCTGTGTTGAAGAACTTCACGAGGTCACCCTTGCGGATGCTGCCGTTCACAATCTTGAAGTAAGCGATGATGCCGCGGAAGGAGTTGAACACGGAGTCGAAGATCAGCGCCTGCAGCGGTGCGTCAGGGTCGCCGACGGGGTGGGGAACACGGTCTACGATGGCGTCAAGGATTTCGCCCACGCCTTCGCCCGTCTTGCCGCTGGCGCGAATGATGTCGCTGGGGTCGCAGCCTATGAGGTCGACAATCTCGTCCTCCACCTCGTCGGGCATAGCCGACGGCATGTCAATCTTGTTGATGACGGGAATAATCTCCAGGTTATGGTCGATGGCCATATAGAGGTTCGAGATGGTCTGTGCCTGCACGCCCTGAGTGGCATCGACGACGAGCAGCGCCCCCTCGCAGGCAGCAATGCTGCGCGACACTTCGTATGAGAAGTCGACGTGTCCCGGCGTGTCAATCAAGTTCAGGATATACTTCTCGCCATTGCGTACATATTCCATCTGTATGGCGTGACTCTTGATGGTGATGCCACGCTCACGTTCCAGGTCCATGTCGTCAAGCATCTGTCCCTCCGTCACCTGAATGGTGTTCGTAGCCTCCAGCAGACGGTCGGCAAGCGTTGACTTTCCGTGGTCGATGTGCGCAATGATACAGAAGTTTCTTATATTTTTCATTATTCAGAATTCGCAAATGATTTGCAAAGATACATAAAAAATCGCGAATCGCCGAATAAATTAGCTTTTTTTTGTAACTTTCGCGTTATAAACTGCGCTTTTTTACAAATGCATAGGGGATTGGGGCAAAAATAGAGGGGATTAAGGCAACCTCCCCTGTCATCGTTTTGGTACGTGCAAACCCTGCCTTTGCTTTCGGCAAACGCCCGCTTTGCTTACGGCAAAATTAAAATTGAAGTGGTGCGGTCATTTGGTCATTTGGTCATTTGTCAAAATCGAAAACGGATGCTGTCAAAACCGTCACTATAATATAAATATTTATATTTATATATAGTGAGCAATGACCGCGTTCCCGAAATCGAAAATGACCAAAATGACCTTGACCATTTTGACCACGTTTTGTGTAAATAATGTGTAAAAAAAAGGCCACGAATCACACCAATCTAAGGAAATAATTGATCTTTGCAATCAACATAAGGAATGCAATAAAAGAAATGGCAGAACAGGAGAAATGGCAATGGCAGGAGCCGGGCACGGCATGGAGGGGTGTGGGCATCTATCATATTACGCTGACGGTGCCGTCGCGCCAGCCGCTGTTAGGCACGTTGGTGATACCTCAGAACGACCCTTCTCAAGCGCGAGTGGAGCGCACGGCATTGGGCAATGCGGTTGTTGATGAGCTGTATGTGATGTGCAAGCACTATACCGCCATTCGCATTTTTCAATTCTGCCTGATGCCCGACCACCTGCATGCCGTCATTCGGGTGACAAGGGTCATGGATACAAGCATACGGAGCGTGATTCGCGGATACTGGCAGGGGGTAAAGAAGCTGGGGCGGGCGTATACTTTGGCGGTTTCCCCCGAATTAAAATCGGGGACAACGGACAAAGGAGGGACAACGGACAAAGGAGGGACAACGGGCCAGGAAGGGACGACAGACGGCGGTTGGGCCTTTCCTATTTTCACGGAGCGGCCGTTTATTCGGCCTTTGTCGCGGCGGGGGCAGCTGCAAACGATGATGCACTATGTGAAGATGAACCCTCAGCGGTTGGCCACGAAGCGGCTGATGCCTGGTTACTTCAGGGTGCAAAAGGACATCGAGATAGGGGGGCGCTGTTTTGACGGCGTGGGCAATGTGGCCCTTCTGCATGCCGAGCAATATGATGTGGTGCATGTGCGCAGCGTCTGGGTGAAGGCAGCAGAGCACGGTGACAACCAGACCCTTCGGGACTATATAAACAGCCGCGTGCTCAAGGCTCGCAAAGGGGTGGTGATGGTGTCTCCATTCATCTCGCCGCAGGAGAAGCAGGTGATGCAGGTGTTGATCAACGAGCAGCATCCCTTCATCCTGCTTGCCGACAATGGTTTTCGCGATTATTACAAGCCCTCCGATGCGCTTTTTGATGCCTGTGCTGCCGGTCGGGTGTTGATTTTAAGTCCTTGGCCATACGACGCTGGTAAGCGTCACATCAGTCGCACCGAATGTGTGAGCCTGAACAATATGGCCGAAGCGTTTTGCAAAACAATGATTGACAATCCTTAACAGAAACATCAATCAGGTGTAGGACGAGCTTCAGGCGCAGGCTGCACATGCTGTGAACCTATCACTCACGGCCTGAAAGATGGAGCCTGCATGGGAGAAAGTAGCCGAATCGAATTTTCGATTGGGGTCTTACGCGGACGCCAACGGCGAGCTTCGCCCTTGTTACCAACTCACCAAGACGAAGGAGTATAAACGGCGCTTCGCTGCTAACTCTTCAGCTTCATCAATACCAAGCCGATGAATATCCAAATGATCTCACGGACACGGCAGATGATGCTGACGAAGATGCCCAAGGCGGCCGACAGTCCGAGAGCGGCGATAGAGAGGACGAAGCCGCCCTCCTGGACGCCCAGCTGCATGGGCAGAAATCCAATCAGGTTGGCAAAGAGCGTGGTGAACGAGACAATCAGGATGCTGTGGAGGAACGTCAGCGTGATGCCTGTGAAACCGCCGCCGCAGTCGATGCCGAAAAGCAAGAGCATGAACAGCACCTCGGTGCTCTGTACCACGCGCGACAGGTACTCCAAGATCAGACTCTTGTAGAAGGCATGCTTGTCCTCAGCGTGGAGCGCCGCTATCTGTTCGTCGATGTTGTGCAGCGACTCGGCGTGGCTTTCCAGGAAGCGTGCGCTCCACTTCTTGAGTCCGGGAATGTGGCCAATGCCTCGGATGGTCTTCACCACCAGTCCGTTGCGGTAGCCGCGTGAGAAGATGTAGAAGGCTATCAGGCAGAACACGATGACGATGGCCAGCACGGTGCCGATGGTCTTGTTGATAGGCAGGTCGCCGACGGCGGCCAGCACCAGATAGATGAAGATGCTGGAGAACCAGAACCAGAAATGGGCGAAGAAGTGCATCATCGCATAGAGGATGACCGACGACGTGGCATGCTGGTTGCTCACGTCCTTCGACAGCTCCAGGATACGGTAGGGCTCTCCGCCGAGTCCGCCTACGGGTGTGGCGTAGTTCAGGGCGTAGCCTGTGATGGTGAGCCGGTAGACGCGCATGAAGCTGACGTGCTCGTCCGTCCCCCGTATCTTGCTCTGGATGATGGTGTTCCACGACCAGGCATTGATGCCATAGATCAGTATCCAGACGCCGAGGATGGGGACGAGCCAGTAGCCGGCGTGGCAGAGGTGCTCCCACAGCTCGACGAAGCTGACGTCGAAGGTGAACAGCATCACCACGCAGGCCAGCACGCCTACGATGAAGAATAGGTTGTTGAGCTGTTGCTTGCTGAGCTTCATAGGCTGTCGGCCATCTGGCGGCAGAACGTCTCGTGGCGATGGTTCACGTACTTGTAGAGCAGTCCCATAGCGACAATCTCGAAGACGAAGTGGGCTACGGGCACGTCGAGCAGACAGAAGAGGAAGAGCCACGTCTCGCGGAAGTTGAACGTCAGCAGGCCGTTCCAGAAGATGACCGGCAACGACTTCTGACGGAACTCCTCGCGCACCTCGGCGGGGATATTGTCCGTCGAGCCGAACTTCTCGCGCAGGCGGGCCATCAGGCGCTGGAACTGCGGGGTCACTTTCTCCTGCTTCTTCGTGTAGTCAATATACGACTTCTGGAAGTAGCGCTCCACGGCGCTGTGTGTCTCGGGCGTCATCTGGTCGTAGATTTCCTGCTGGCGCTTCGAGTTGTCGAGCTCGGCTCCCTTCTCACCCTTCAGGAAGAAGAGGTGTACCTGGATATAGTAGTCGGCCAACCGCTGCTGTCCGGCCAGTCCGGCGATGCCGGCAATGAGACCTAAGGCATAGACGACGGCGGTGGCAATCCATACGTTCTGCTCCGTGTCGGCAATGCCCAGCAGCGAGAACTCAATATCGTGGTGCAGGTAGAAACGGTACACCAGCACGTGGTAGATGGGAATGAACCACGCGAAGCCGGCCACACCGTCGAGAATGCGTCCCATGCGGCTCTTCTTGCCCGTCATGCGGGCCAGCTGTCCGTCGGTGCAGTCGAGCACGTCGGCTATCATCAGCAGGATGATGGCTATGATGTTGTAGATCAGTCCAAGGGTGGTATCGCCGTGGGCGTTGTCACCATAGAAGAAACTGCCCTGCGCAAAGAACCAGGCGCTGGCGGCGCCGATGATCATCGACCAGATAGTCACCGTGTTGGGGTGAATATCGAACTTGGCGAAGAAGACGGCACAATAGTAGCAGAAGGGACGGATGACGTGCAGGTCGAGCCAGTCCTCCGTCTCTGCTGATTTCAGGGTTGCTCTGTATTTCTCGTTCATATCACTTTACCTCCCCAAGCACTTTCTTGATGGTGTCGACGACGGTCTGCGTCTGCTCGCGGCGTCCCAGCGTGATGCGCAGGCACGACTCCAGTCCCTTGTCGCCCATGAACTTGATCTTGTAGTCCTGAATCTTCAGCGCCTGCATCAGGGCCTCCTTGATTTCGATGGGGTACTTGATGAGGATGAAGTTGGCCACCGACTTATAGACCTTGAAGCCGGGCAGCGAGCCGAGCTCCTTCTTGTAGAGTTGTCGTCCCCACTCCATCTCGTCGGCCACGTGGCGGTAGTGCTCGTCGCTGTCGAGAGCGGCCAGGGCAACAGCTTCGGCAAAGCGGTTGAAGCCCAGGTACTTGTTCGAGTAGCTCAGGAACTGGTCGTGTCCCTTGCCGATGAATCCGAAGCCGCAGCGCAGGCCGGGCAGTCCGTAGAACTTCGAGAGCGTGCGCGAGATGATGAGGTTGTTGTACTTGTTGACTAGCGGCGCAATGTAGTCGGTGTCGGTGGTGATGAAGCTGGCGTAGGCCTCGTCCACCAGCACCATCGTGTCGCTGGGGATGTTCTCCATGATCTGACCGATCTCCTCGCTGGTCAGGCTGTTGCCCGTCGGGTTGTTGGGCGATGCCAGCAGCAGCATACGCGGATGCAGGCGGTTGGTGTATTCGATGACCTCGTCGACGTTGTATGCAAAGGAGTCGTCGGTCTCGTGCAGGGGGTACATCTCGAACGTACCGCCACACTC
>Ga0310697_10000831_pt1 | contig 39114 bp, 31 predicted proteins | sample 172DNAGHGlowgp2_FD_203883 | JGI IMG/M metagenome (GOLD analysis project Ga0310697, IMG submission 203883) | Sheep rumen microbial communities from Palmerston North, Manawatu-Wanganui, New Zealand - 1728 DNA GHGlow gp2 (v2) (version 2) | ecosystem: Host-associated > Mammals > Digestive system >...
GTGTCAAAAAAAGGCCAAAAGGCATAAGCTGGGCAATGTAAACCACAAAATAAGAGTGGTTGCACTAAAGGTGTCAAGGACAAGACATCATGCAGGACTACACAAAATAATTAAACGACTATCCCTAGGGTAATGAAGGATGGGATAAAAGCAACACTTGCCCTTCATTCTGCTCATTTATCGTATAAAGATACAATCTAAGGCCATGTTAAAAACTAATCGTTTTTCAATATCGTGTAATCGATTTCACCCCATTCTGCCGCCGTCAACAAGAAAGTAGAATGAGAACTGGCATACAATTTCTTGCAATGTGAAAGATTTGCCAAGTCCACCACAGCGTCTTCCATACCTGTTATGGTGATACGGTCATTACGCCGCTTGGGATAAACCAAAATTCTGTCACCAAACTTTTTCTTGATATCAGCCTCTTCCTGAGGGTCGTCTGTCGCTAAATAAAACTTCACCGATGGATTCTGACGTATTTCTTCTTCCATCTTTTCAATGAAAAGGTAAGTAGGGGAACTCTGGATAGACCTTTCATTGTCTGTCCGCCGAATATGGATGCCACAGACTTCCCTCAAGTCATCCAGGGGGTAAAGAAGTGGTTGCAAATGTTTTTTTACCCTGAACATAGAATAGCCAACGGTTCCTGCCACACCATGGTAGGTATCAAGCAAGCCATGGTGTCCTTTCAATCGCTCGTAATAGTCCATTGTCTTAAGATTCGGGAAAAACCTATTACTAATCATGTAAACAGGCCGTAACAACTGAATCATGCGGTAACAGACCTTATAAGCCAGAGAATCGTTACCAGAGAACTCCAGAACATGATAAGGCAAAGGTTCAAATAAATCCGAGAACTTAGCATTCAACTCCATGTCTCTCACCCAAAGAATGACCAATCGCATATTGTAACGATGTGACAAATAGATGGCACTCGATATCACACGCATCCTATTACACAAACCAGCTCTCGGAATTACAAAAAGTATTTTCCTCATAAGAATCAGGGACAGTAAGGCTATAGCTTGAACCTGAACTGTCTCAATCCCTTGTAAGTGTTGATTGAGACTGCTACAGAGTCCATTGCAGAGTCCACATACTCGTAGAGAGGCATGCTGAGATAGACATTTTGAGTATACGATTCAGGATCCTGTATCCTACGGTGAGTCACCGTGCAATAGACAGTCCTATGTCCCTCTGTTCCCGTCATAACAGTATCTTCAGTGAATGAGTAGACGTGGGACCCACGGCCGTTAGTGAGCAAAGCGAGCGACATATTCACATATCGGGAAGTCTTCCACACGCTATTCACGTTCAAAGGGTCGGTCCACAAGGTGTCCGACTCAGCCAAACGTACGGGTTTCTTCGAATAAATGGAACGCAGGTCATACACATTGCATTTTCCATTCTCCAGCGCATACTGGCAAACACAGCGGTAAGTGGTGTCGGGACGGGAGGCGCTGATGGTGGACGAGGGAGAAAGACGCTCGCCTTCATCGGTCAGGATGTAATCAACGATAGACTTGCCATTGGTGAAAACCTCCACAAACTCCATTCTCAAAGGAGGCATGGGGTCTTCTTCGTCGTCATCGCAAGAAAGCATCACGATTGGCAATACCGATAAAAGAAACAACAGCAACCGTGTTCTCATGAAGCATGCTCTTGATTAAGGGTTGGATTAGCGTACATCGTAAGTATTCGCTCCCTCAGATAGTCGTGGTCAGCATTTTCCAAGTCCACCATTCCCACTTTCTTCTCCACGTAAGCCACGAAAGCCGTTTTTTCCTCCTCTGTGTAATGAGCACTTCGCTGTTCTGTGCCTTGCAGTATGTCTGCGGCAATATAGTTGGCCGGATAAAGTCGGTAGTTGAGGTGTATGCCTTGGTCTATCTTCTCGGCCACCATTCGGAACAATTCCGACTTTGGTGTTTGGGGGTCGATGGTGTCAAGCCACTCATTGATACAAGGAGCCGACTGGTAGTGAATGTGCCCTTTATAGCCGAAGATGCCGGTTTTCATGTTCAGCAAGTCGTCCTCGGGGCTCTTCTTCCACCCTTCGATGTCTCTCTTTTGCTGGAATTCCTTGGCTTTGAGGTAGTCGCAGGGGTCGTACTCGTAGGATATGCTCATCGGTACGATGTTGAGGTCTTTGAGACGGTTGATTACATCTCCTTCACCTCCCATTGCCATCATCTTCAGCACACTGTCCTGGGTGCGGTCATCTGAATCCTTGGCTCGTCCCTCACGCTGCGCAATCCAGATGTTTTGCTTCTTGTCGTTGATGACGTAGTGCATGTAGCGCGACATCTTGGCTGAAGCAAGAAGCATCTGACGCATGGTCAGTGCACGCTGCACGATAAAGGACTTAGCCACCCTGACCAGTTTCTTGATCCAAGGGTAGATGAGCAGGTTGTCGCCTATGGCAATCTCCGCAGTGTCCATATTGTTCCGCAGGAGTGAATAGTCGAGGAAAGCGGAGTCGAGCACAATGTCGCGGTGGTTGGAAACGAAAGTATAGCAAGTCCCGTCGTTGGCTATGGAAGAGAAATCCGAAGTCAACCCTTGACTCTGAGTGGCTAGCAATTGAGTCAAGACGGGGTAGACAAGTTTCACCTGCATCTCCGTATTGGTCTTGCAGGAACGGAGGGTGGCGGCCACGGCCTCAAAGGGTAAATCCTTATACACTATGGCAATCATGTTCCTGAACTTCTCGTCAGCGAGCAGTTCCTCATATATCTGCGGCAGTTCTTCGGGCAGATAGGGGCGGATGTCTGAATAGTCTTCCATAAAAATTTCTAGGGATTGGTTCTACATTAATAATATGGTATAGACCGGCATCAAGACAACTTGTCCTCAATGATATCGGACAGAAGGTCTTTCATATCGATACCTGCGGCCTTGGCCTGCTGGGGTATGAAACTGGTAAGGGTCATGCCTGGCGTAGCGTTGATTTCGAGCAGATTGATTTTGTCCACCATGTTGCCATCTTCCTCTTCTTGTGTGATGATGTAATCCACTCGCATGATACCCTCTGCGCCAAGAATCTCGTAGATAGCGGCTGTAAGGGCTTTCACCCTATTGGTGGTACTGTCAGACAATCGAGCAGGAGTAATCTCCTCAACCTCACCATTGTACTTGGCTCCATAGTCGAAGAATTCGTTATGGCTGCACACCTCAGTGATGGGAAGCACCTGAATGCCGCTCTTCTTCGTCTTATATACGCCATTGGCGATTTCAATGCCTTTCAACTCAGACTCTATCACCACCTCAGGGCTTTCCTCCATCGCCTTATTTATAGCTGGGAGTATGTCGTCGGCTGTACGGCACTTGCTCACGCCGAAACTTGAGCCACCTTCATTAGGCTTGACAAAGCAGGGAAGTCCCACACGGCTGACAACGTCGTCAGCACTGACCGAACGGCCTGCGCGGACGAGCATAGACTCGGCGATACGGACACCAAAACCTTTCAGATACTGGTTGAGGGTGAACTTGCTGAACGTCAAGGCTGCCACAAGGAGGCTACATGACGAATAAGGAATATGCAACAAGTCGAAATAGCCCTGAAGGATGCCATTCTCTCCCGGGGTGCCGTGAATGGTAATGTAGGCATAGTCGGGTTTCACGTTCTTGCCATGGTCCTCAAAGCTGAAATCATGACGATTGACTGGAGACTTGCTGCCATCGGAAAGATGGGCCTCCCAAGTCAGTCCTTTAATCTCTATTGTATATACATCGTACTTTTCCTTGTCAATCCATGAATTAATGCCCTCAGCACTACGGAGCGACACATCGTGCTCCGAAGAGTCACCACCTGCTATGATTGCTATTGTCTTCTTCATTGTTTTAATGATAATAATATTGTATGTTTACTCGTTTTTCAATGTCAATGGTTAATGTCCCATGATAGTTGTTTGATAATAATTGCGCCATCTCTCTATCAATGCCGACATGTCGGCGGGAAGTTCAGAATCAAACATCATTTGCTCTCCTGTGCGGGGATGCACAAAACCCAACGTCTTGGCATGCAAGGCCTGGCGGGGGCAAATCTTGAAACAGTTCTCCACAAACTGACGATACTTGGCATGTGTGGTACCTTTGAGGATAGTGTCACCTCCATAGCGTATGTCGTTGAAGAGCACATGGCCGATATGTTTCATGTGCACCCTGATTTGATGCGTTCGTCCGGTCTCCAGCACACACTTCACCAATGTGACATAACCATACCGCTCCAGAGGATAATAATGGGTCACCGCATGCTTCCCTTGGTCTGAACCCTCAGGAAAGACAGCCATCAGCATCCGGTTTCGTGGGTCGCGCCCGATATTGCCTTCCACTCGTCCCTCGTCTTCGGGGATATTCCCCCATACAAGGGCATTGTACTCACGCTGTGTTGTCTTGTTGAAGAACTGACGGCCAAGCGATGTTTTGGCTTCAGGAGTCTTGGCTATGCAGAGCAAACCGCTCGTGTCTTTGTCGATGCGGTGTACCAATCCTATGTCGGGGTTGTTGATGTCGTAGCGTGAGTCGTCCTTGAAATGCCACGCCAAGGCATTGAGCAACGTACCCGTCCAGTTGCCAACGCCCGGATGTACCACAAGACCTGCTGGTTTGTTCACCACCAGCACATCATCGTCCTCATAAACAATGTCCAAAGGAATATCCTCGGGAAGGATGTCGTTGCTGTAAGGAGGCCGGTTGAGCATCACCTTGATGACGTCGAAGGGCTTCACCTTGTAGCTTCGCTTCACCGGTCGGTCGTTGGCGAAGATGAAACCCGCGTCGGCGGCATTCTGGATGCGGTTCCGCGATATACCGCTAAGTTGGTCGAACAAGAACTTATCGACCCGAACCATCTTCTGGTTCTTATCTACGGGGATGCGGTAATGCTCATACAATTGGGATGTTTCGCCGTCACCAGCATCCAAATCGGCGAACTCGCTATGCGCGGAAAGTGCGTCAAGGCTCTCGTCGTCGATGTCATCGTAGTCGGATGACACAAGTGGATGGGATGGAGGGAGCGAGATATCCATTATTCTGTTACTGAGTCGTCGGTGTCAAAATCAGCAGCAGTCTCCACCATAATGGTGTCGTCAACATAGCCAAGCGTGTCTTCTGGGAAGCCGGCACCCACAAGAAGAGTCAAGGCGCGCTCAGTGGATATCAGGTCACCTTTGTGAACTTCCCTTGTACCTTGTTTGATACCGACAACCAAGCCTTTAGGATAGCCCTGGATTTCCTGCACTGGAGAAAGCTTGAAGTCAAGTGCTTTAAGCTTTGCCTCAGCCTCACGCCATGAACTGTTGTTCACCAAGTCAGGCATTCTGACCAAAGGCTTGCCGTTGAGGTTAATGGTCAGATAGACGATACGTCCACTTTTCACCACACTTCCCGCTGCAGGTGTCTGCTCTAGAATGGCACCTGGCTTATGCCCTGGTGAATAGGTGGAGTCACCGATAATGCACAAGAGCCCTTCCTTCTTCAACATCTCTGTTGCCTGATAGGCATCCACATTCACCACGTTGGGGACAGTGATTTTCTCTCCATGATGTGTCAGACTGTTCAGGGAGTAGAACGCAGCGAGTGGCACTCCTACCAACACGGCCAAAGCCAGAAGCGCGTTGAACCAGAAAAGAACTCCAGATTTACCTTTGAAATATTTTTTCAGTCCCATATATCGATGTTTTTTCTACTTGAATTGAATACATTCCAATTCATCATGCAAATATACAACAAAAAAAGCAGAAGTAGGTCAGTACTCCTGCTTATTTTTTCGCATATAACACTAATCGGTTATTTACCATGACGCTCGCTCGATACTGTAAGTTGCTTACGACCCTTCTTGCGACGCATAGACAATACACGGCGACCATTGGCTGTTGACATACGATGGCGGAAGCCATGCTTGTTCACTCTCTTTCTGTTGTGAGGTTGGAATGTTCTTTTCATCTTATTTGATATTTATTTGTGATTATTATTCATTCAATTGCTTGGCTTGATTTTCACCCAACACTCATTCTGTCATCACGACTTTTATGAACAAACGTGTTGGAATTCCTTGACGACGTATCAGCTTTCACTCCTTTTTTGACACCTCGTTCATGGATTTCAGCGTGCAAAATTAGTGATTTTTTAATTATTACCCAAAGTTTATCGGGTTTTTACGCTCTTTTTTTTGTCATTTTATGAAAAAACACTAATTTTGCGCTTGATTTTCTGATTATTATCAGACTTTTTCCGCTTCTCCGCATTCAACAGGGGAAAAAGGGAATAGAAAAAGCGTCACAGAACGAACCAAGGTCAGGAGGCCCTGATTCCTCAATTCGACAATTATCATTCAGGAATATTATTTTTATTACAAACAACATTCAAATTTATGATTTTAGCAGGTGACATCAAGAAAGGCGTATGCCTCCGCCTCGACGACAACAAGATTTGGGTAGTCATCGACTTCCTTCACAAGAAACCAGGTAAGGGCAACACAGTGATGATTACAAAACTCCGCAATGTGGAGGACGGACGTGTACTCGAACGCACATGGATCGTATCGGCAAAGCTCGAAGACGTGACCGTTTCTCACCAACAGTTCCAGTACCTTTACAAGGAAGGGAACGACATGGTGTTCATGAACACTGAGACTTTTGAACAGGTCAATATCGCCAAAGACCTCATCACTGGCGGCGATTTCCTGAAGGAGGGCGAAACGATGGTGATGGCCTCTATCGACGACCAGACTGGAGCAATCCTCACCGCAGAGGCTCCTATCAAGATTGTGCTTAAAGTGACTTACACTGAGCCAGGACTCAAGGGCGACACAGCCACCAACGCCACCAAGCCGGCAAAACTTGAGACCGGTGTGGAAATCCGCGTACCTCTCTTCATCAACGAGGGTGACTTGATTGAGGTTGACACCCGTGACGGCAGTTACGTTTCACGCAAGTCGTAACGACAAGCCAACTGTCAAAGACTCAAATTCAAACAGTCAATTCTTTTATAGACCAACGATTAAAGGCTGCGAACCGATTCGCAGCCTTTAATTTTTTCTAACTCAAGGAGAACAACTCCGTTCTGACGATGGAATAAGGCCTGGATTTAAAAGGCATGCATTGCCGTTGCATGCAATTCAGTACCACGGAGTTGTCCCTGCTGACACATACGCGCAAACAAGCGAACAAGAAATAAAGCATCACCACTTGCGTGAAGCGCCTTACGCTTCATTTCTACGATACGTTGGGTGGAAGATGTGTTGGAAGGAGGAGTAGAATTTGTCATAGGCATGTGTTTTGGGTGTTGTGAGAGCGGTTCTGTCGCTCCCTTTACTTTTATAACGCACACCAATACATTTTATTATAAGATATGTACAAAAAAGTTTCAGAGAAAGCTCCATACATTTCCCGACACATAACTGTGGGAGTGAGATTCGTCTGAAGCATCGATTACAAGAACAAATCGGAGATGATTCCATTTGAAGTGAAGACAGCACCGCGTGTGAGACGAAGTGCTTCATCTGCCGTAGGTTCCACTGTGTCGATAGGTACATAGCGACCTACCTCCAATTGTTCTCTGTCAATGTATGGGGCAGCCTTGGACAGAAGCAATATCTTCATCTCCTGGCCAAACTGACGCTCCAATCGTGTCAGGTTCACACCAGAGGAAGTGCGCAACGAGGTCATCAGCATCTCATTGAAACGGGTACGGTCATCCAGCTTCTCACTACCCCTATAGCCGTTCTTTCCTTCCAATATCCCCGCGAGATATAGTTCTATCGAACACTCATTCCATTCACGCGACTTTCCATTGTAGGAATGGGCACCGGCTCCTATGCCGAGATAATGGGAACCATCCCAATAACCGCTGTTATGACGGGAATGAAATCCAGGCTTGCAGAAATTGGAAATCTCGTAATGGCGGTAACCCGCGGCTGTCAGCTTCTTCAACAGCAATTCGTACATACTGACGCTGACCTCCTCATCCACTTCTTCCACAACACCTGACGACAACATATCGTACAAGGCCGTGCCCTCCTCATACATCAATGAATAGGCCGACAGATGCTCCACACCAAGGTCGATTGCTCTGTCGATGTCGGATTCCCACTCTTCAAGCGACTGGCCAGGGAAACCATATATCAAATCGATACTCAGATTGTCATAGCCATAGGCTCTGCACCTTCGCAAAGCCTCAATGGCCCCCGAAGCGCTGTGGCGACGGCGCAGGAACGACAACCGGCCATCGTCAAACGTCTGAACACCAAGACTCAACCTATTCACAGGAAGGCGCGTTCTCAGAGCGCACAAATACTCATCACTCAAATCGTCGGGATTGCACTCCATCGTAATTTCCGCATTGGGCGACACATCAAAATGAGAGTACACACAATCCATCACCTCCGACAACATGCCTATATCCATCTGTGAGGGTGTGCCTCCGCCAAAATAAAGCGTCTTGACCTGAGAAGACGACAGATAGCCGCACTGCATCTCCAACTCCTTCTTCAACGCCTCAACATAACGGCTACGAAGCCCAAGAAACGTTGTTGAAAAGAAGTCACAATAGATACATCTGCTCTTGCAGAAAGGAAAATGTATATATATACTCGCCATAATTTTGCAAAATTAAGAATATTTTGTAACTTCGCACCGACTTTCAGCGAAAATGTACTTAAAAGACCGCCAATATGTTTTACAACATATCTTCAGCAAACTCCTAAACGGCCAAATTGTCGTACATTCGCCATTTGAAAAGAAAAATCATGCGATGCGGCATTGAAAAAACGCCGCAAATGTGTTTTTGCGAATAGCGGAAAGAATATTCAAACCTAAGATAACAAAGCGTAACAATTATGAAAATTTACCAATCAAAAGAGATTAAGAACATTGCCCTCTTAGGCAATGACGGTGCGGGTAAAACCACACTTACCGAGACCCTGCTGTTTGAGGCTGGGGTGATCAGTCGCCGCGGTAGAATTACAATGAAAAACACCGTGAGCGACTATTTTCCTGTAGAGCAAGAGTATGGATACAGCGTCTTCTCAACCGTTTTCCACACAGAATGGAACGGCAAGAAGCTCAACTTCATCGACTGCCCGGGTTCTGACGACTTCGTCGGAGCTGCCATCACTGCCCTCAATGTCACTGACACCGCAGTGTTGCTCATCAACGGACAAAGAGGTCCTGAAGTAGGTACTCAAAACCACTTCAGATATACAGAGAAACTCGGAAAGCCTGTCATCTTCCTCATCAACCAACTCGATAGCGAGAAGTGCGACTACAACAACTGCGTTGAACGCCTCCGTGAGACTTACGGACAGAAGGTTGTTCAGGTGCAGTATCCCATCAACGAGGGTCCCAACTTCAACTCACTCATCGACGTGCTCCTCATGAAAAAGTATTCATGGAAACCTGAAGGTGGAGCTCCAATCATAGAGGAAATACCTGATTCTGAAATCGACAAGGCCACAGAATTGCACCATGCACTGGTGGAGGCCGCCGCTGAGAACGACGACGAGCTCATGGAGAAGTTCTTCGAATCAGAAAGCCTCACTGAGGACGAAATGAGAGAAGGTATTCGCAAGGGACTTGTCACAAGAAGCATTTATCCCGTATTCTGCGTTTGCGCCACTAAGGACATGGGCGTTCGCCGTATGATGGAATTCCTCGGAAATGTCGTGCCTTTCGTTGACGAGATGCCGAAAGTGAAGAACACCAAAGGTGAAGAAATAGCACCAGACTCCAACGGACCTACAGCACTCTATTTCTTCAAGACTGCCAACGAGCCACACATCGGTGGTGTGCAGTACTTCAAGGTGATGAGCGGTTCCGTTAAGGTTGGCGACGACCTCACCAATGCCGACAGAGGTTCAAAAGAGCGTATTGCCCAGCTGTTCGTTTGCGCCGGCGCCAACAGAATGCCTGTTGACGAGCTCAAGGCTGGTGACATCGGTTGCACAGTGAAACTCAAGGACGTGAGAACAGGCAACACACTTGTTGACAAAGACTGCGACTACAGGTTCGACTTCGTCAAATATCCAGACCCCAAGTACATCAGGTCAGTGAAGCCAGAAAACGAGGCAGATTCCGAGAAGATGATTGCCGCCATCCAGAAAATGGCACAGGAAGACCCAACATGGATTCTCGAGCAGAGCAAGGAACTCAAGCAGACCCTCATCAAGGGACAGGGTGAGTTCCACCTCCGCACCCTCAAATGGAGAATGGAGAACAACGAGAAAATCAAAATCAAGTTCGACGAGCCTAAGATTCCTTACCGCGAGACCATTACCAAGACCGCAAGGGCCGACTACCGTCACAAGAAGCAGTCGGGTGGTGCCGGACAGTTCGGTGAAGTACACCTCATCGTTGAGCCATACGTTGAAGGAATGGAAGACCCCGTGGTTTACAAGTTCGGTAACCAGGAGTTCAAGATCAACGTGAAGAGCAAGGAAGAAATCGACCTCGAATGGGGTGGCAAGTTCGTCTTCATCAACAGCGTTGTGGGTGGAGCCATCGATACCCGTTTCATGCCCGCAATCATGAAGGGTGTGATGAACAGACTCGAGTCCGGACCTCTCACCGGTAGTTACGCACGTGACGTACGCGTCATCGTTTACGACGGAAAGATGCACCCTGTGGACTCCAACGAGCTCTCCTTCATGCTTGCTGGTCGTCACGCCTTCAGCGACGCGTTCAAGAACGCCGGTCCAAAACTGCTCGAGCCTATCTATGATGTTGAGGTATTCGTGCCAAGCGACAAGATGGGTGACGTGATGAGCGACCTGCAGGGACGTCGCGGCATGATTATGGGTAGCCACAGCGAAAGCGGATACGAGACTCTCCAAGCCAAAGTGCCTCTGAAGGAACTGTCCAACTACTCCACATCACTCAGTTCCATCACTGGTGGACGCGCTTCATTCACCATGAAGTTCTCAAGCTACGAACTCGTTCCAACCGACATCCAGCAGAAGCTGATGAAGGAATTCGAGGAGCAGAACACCGACGAGGATTAATCCTTCTTGAACGAGGAAAACCAAGATTCTTTGGACAGCCAAAAAAACTTGAAGCCACTAGAAACCCAGGTTTTCCCGGAAAAGCGAAAAAGCCTTGCAGACGATTGCCTGCAAGGCTTTTCTTTTCTCCAAAGCGTCCTTTTTTCGCCTCATGAGTCTTTTTTTCGACATTCATCGACCGTATGTCAGCTTTTTTGATTATGTTTGTACTTGATTTTGAAAAAACGATTCATCCGCAATGAAGAAGAACATCATCATCTGGAGTGCAGTAGGTGTGGTTATCGCAGCGCTTGCAGCGGCCATCATCTACCTCAACCAGTCGCTCAAAAACGAAAAGATAGAGAACGAAGAACTCATGCAACTGGCCGAAATCAACAAGCAGGAGATGGAGAACCAGTACAAGCAATTCGACGTGCAATACAGTGAGCTGCAGAAGCAGTTGACCAACGACTCACTGATGGCGCAGATTGACATCGAACGCCGCCACACCCAAGAGCTTTTGGAAGAACTGAGAAGGACCAAGGCTACTGACGTGGCTGAAATCACACGTCTGAAAAAGGAGATTGAGACACTTCGTGGAATCCTGCGTTCATATATCGTCCAGGTTGATTCCCTCAACCGACTCAACGAGGCGCTCACCGCTGAAAACACCACCATCAAGAAACAATACGATGAGGCAGCCACCCAAATCACCAATCTGTCGGAAGAGCGCAACAAACTGAAAGACAAAGTGGATATCGCAGCCCAACTCGATGCCACAAAATTCTGGGTCCAGACACGTAATAAACGAAACAAAGAGGCCAAGAAAGTCAAGGACGTGAGGAGCATCGCCTTCGGATTCACCATCACAAAGAATGTCACCGCACAAAACGGGCAGAGAATCATCTACGCAAGGATTCTCAAACCCGACAATTCTGTTCTCACCAACAGCAACGCTACATTCCAATATGAAAACACGGAGCTCACCTACTCCATCAAAAAGTACATCGAGTACAACGGAGAAGAACAAGATGTAACACTTTATTGGGATGTCAACGAATACCTCAGCGCCGGAACGTACAAGATTTTCATCTTCGCCGACACAAGGATGATTGGACAGACATCATTCGAACTGAAATAAACAAAGCTACAACCTTAATAATCCATATACTATTATGCAGATAATATCACCTTCTCTCTTGGCAGCCGACTTCGCTCATCTCGACAAGGAGATAGATATGATCAACACATCGCAGGCCGACTGGTTGCACCTCGACGTCATGGACGGGGTGTTTGTCCCCAATATCTCGTTCGGTTTCCCTGTACTGAAAGCAGTGGCCAGAATCTGCACCAAACCGCTCGACGTGCATCTGATGATTGTGCAACCTGAGAAGTTCATCAACGAAGTGCGCGACCTCGGTGCAATGATGATGAACGTACACTACGAGGCATGCCCCCATCTCCACCGAGTGGTGCAGCAGATTCACGAGGCAGGAATGAAGGCTGGTGTTACACTCAATCCCTCAACGCCAGTCTGTATGCTCAACGACATCATCAACGATGTGGACATGGTACTGCTCATGACTGTCAACCCGGGATTCGGAGGGCAGAAGTTCATCGAGCATTCCACCAGCAAAGTCAAGGAACTACGCCAACTCATCTCCGACAAGGGCAGCAAGGCCCTCATTGAGGTTGACGGAGGAGTGAAAGCCGACACGGGCAGACTGCTCGCCGACAGCGGAACAGACGTGCTGGTAGCAGGTTCATACATCTTTGGCGCAGAAAACCCACACGAGAGAATCATCACTCTGAAGAACCTCTGACAGTAAGATGGCCCCACTACCGCGCATCTTAGTGGCTTTCATCATAGGCATACTACTGACATGCTGTTATCCCAAGGCATTCGGTCAGCAGTATGCCTTTATTGCTTCGGTCGTATTGCTGTTCCTGATTTACCTGCCGTTACCTTTCTTGGCGCGGAAAAAGGGCAACACCACCACTTTCGGTGTCCTCGCCATCCTTTTCGCCATGACCCTCGGCATCGTCAGGGCAGGATTCTCCCACTATGCGTTGTCTCATCCGGGGTACAGCAAGGGCAAGACCGTGACTGCGACTGTGGCCGAATACGCAGTAGAGAAAGAGAACAGCTACTCTACCGTCATCGACTGTGGGGAAAACGGAGGTAAGCAACTGGTTTACCTGTGGAGTTCTGGCGACCGTCCCATGCATCTGATGCCAGGGGAAGTGATACAGTTCCACCCCAAATACCGAAGGTCAGTGATGCGTGAGATGGAGAAGACCCAAGCCAAGGGCGAGGAAGGACGTCAACTGCTGGGATACCAACGGCATCTCTACTATTCACACATCACCACCACGCAATATGCCAACAGGTGGTGGAAAGCGAAAAAGTCTGAGCACCCGAGTTCTTTCTCATGGGCGAGGCTGAGGAAAAGCATCGCCGACCAGTACAACACCCTTGAATTACCTTCTGAGGAGGCGGCCATCCTCACTGCCATGACATTGGGCGACCGAAGGGCACTGAGAGAAAGGGGGATGACGCTCCGCAACCGCTACGCCAACGCAGGCGTATCCCATGTACTCGCATTGTCGGGCTTTCATCTCACCATCATCTACTCCTTGCTCGACATCTTCTTCCTCACCTCATTCTTCCGCCGGAAGCGGAAATGGATACCCCGTCTGCTCATCATCAGTTGCCTGTGGGCATACACTCTCCTGGCTGGCTCACCACCCTCATTGGTCAGGGCTGCGGCCATGTGTACCATTATCAGTCTCGCACAGACCTTCTACGGAGGCAAGCTATCGGGACTTGACGCATTGGTGCTTTCCGCATTCATCATGCTTCTATTCGACCCTTTCAGCATCATGAATGTCAGTTTCCAGTTGTCGTATGTCTCTATGTTCGGCATTACCCTGGCCACCCCCACACTTAGCCGACTGCAGGTAGTCATCAACAAGTCGGTGATGCCTTCGTTGGCTAAAAAGGCATCAAGCTACTTCGTCGGCATCATCCTCATCTCAATCATCGCCACAGTAAGCACGGCAGGTATCGTGGCCTACCACTTCGGAACCATATCCCTTGTGGGCATCGCCACCAATATCTGCATCAGCATTCTTGCTTCTGCCTTAATGACGGTGGCTGTTGCGTGGTGGCTGTTCAGATTGGCATTCTCCATCGGCACGTTGTTGCAGACATCACTGGGTCAGGGCATCGACGGAGCTATCGGCAATGTCATCCACTGGTTACTGAACGGCATGAACCAGACAGTGGATTATTTCTCCTCACTCCCCCACGCCACCCTGCATTGGCAACCTTCCCTTTGGACCTCCATCATCTATTATGCGCTGCTGGGCTTGCTCATCTACCTGTGCAAGAAACGGTTTAGTCACTTACACGCCTTAAATAATCATAAATAACAACACTTAGACAGCGAAAATAAGGGCTGTTAGCGCAAAAAGTTATAACTTTGCACGAAAATTGCGGCATCCATCCCTATGGATGCACTTATTGATTGTCAAACGACACACATAACCCAAACAAAAAAAATGAGAAGATCCATTTATCTGCTTTCAGCGCTCGTGATTGTCATGACAACCGTCTTCTGCACCACAAGTTGCAATGATGGAGAGACTTACGCCGAGATGAGAAAGAAAGAAAAGAGAGCCATTGCCCGATTCCTCGAAGACAACGATATTTGCGGAAAGATAAAAGTCATCACCGAAGAGCAGTTCTACGCCAACGACACCGTGACCGACACTGTGTCCAACGAATTTGTCCTCTTCAACGACGATGGCATCTACATGCAGATTGTTCGGAAAGGCGAGGGAAGCACCATGAAGGAGATGGCAAGAGCCAATGGAGACAGTATCATCAACCGAACCATCTTGTGCAGGTTCATGGAGTACGATATCGAAGCGGGAGACTCTACCTACTCCAACTACTACTCACCTTCTATCGTAGACAAGATGCTCTGCAACTACAACGACAAGAACAACACTTTCTCAGCCTCTTTCACCGAAGGAATGATGAGTTCAAGATATGGGTCAAATGTGCCTAAGGGATGGATTAAGCCTCTCACTTTCGTACGTTTGACAAGGTTTGCAGGCAAAATAGCGAAGGTCAGACTCATCGTGCCTCATGCCTCAGGCACTACCAACGCTTCCAACTACGTCCTGCCTTGCTATTATGAAATCACGTACCAACTTGGCAAGAACTAAAGGAAATATATAAAGCTATTCCACGGGAATAAACCATTAAAAATCTTTTAAAGACAATGTCATTAATCAAATCAATTTCAGGAATCCGTGGCACCATTGGCGGACGGGCTGGAGAAGGGCTGAACCCTCTCGACATCGTGAAGTTCACCTCTGCCTACGCCACACTGATACGTCGTACCTCTACATTGAAATCCAACAAGATTGTAGTGGGAAGGGACGCGAGAATCTCCGGAGAAATGGTCAAGAATGTGGTGTGCGGAACCCTCATGGGAATGGGATTCGATGTTGTCAACATCGGACTGGCAACCACACCAACAACAGAGATAGCCGTGACAGGTGAAGGTGCTGAAGGTGGTATCATCATCACCGCAAGTCATAACCCAAGACACTGGAACGCGCTCAAGCTGCTCAACAGCAACGGAGAGTTCCTCAACGCACAGGAAGGTAACGAGGTACTGCGCATCGCAGAGGCAGAAGACTTCGACTACGCCGAAGTGGACCAGCTTGGAAAATACAGAGAGGACAACACATACAACCAGAAGCACATTGACATGGTGTTGGGACTCAAACTCGTCGATGTGGAAGCCATCAAGAAGGCAGACTTCAAAGTCGCTTTCGACGCTATCAACTCCGTTGGAGGCATCATTCTCCCCATGTTGCTCGAACAACTGGGCGTGAAGCATGTTACACCGCTCTACAATGACCCGACTGGCGACTTCCAGCACAACCCCGAACCTTTGGAGAAGAACCTCGCCGACATCATGAGTCTCATGGCAAAAGGCGAACACGACGTGGCATTCGTGGTTGACCCAGATGTGGACCGCCTCGCTTTCATCGACGAGAAAGGACACATGTATGGAGAAGAGTACACGCTCGTGACTGTCGCTGACTACATCCTTCAACACACCCCAGGAAACACTGTCAGCAACCTCAGTTCTACCCGTGCGCTCAGGGATGTGACCCGCAAATACGGCATGCAATACAATGCCAGTGCTGTGGGAGAGGTGAATGTGGTGAAGAAGATGAAGGACACCAATGCCGTCATCGGAGGCGAAGGCAACGGAGGCGTCATCTATCCCGAGGCTCACTACGGACGTGACGCACTTGTCGGCATAGCACTCTTCCTCAGCCATCTCGCACACGAGAAGAAAACCGTCAGTGAACTGAGGCTCACCTACCCCAACTACTGCATCGCCAAGAACCGCATCGACCTTGACGCTTCAACCGACGTGGATGCCATCCTCGCCAAGGTTAAAGAAATCTACAAGAACGAGGAGGTGAACGATATCGACGGTGTGAAAATCGATTTCCCCGACAAATGGGTACACCTGCGGAAGTCGAACACCGAGCCTATCATCCGTGTGTATAGCGAGGCTAGCGACATGGAAGCCGCTGAGCAGATAGGAAAGGACGTGATGAACGTTATCCTCAGCATGAAATAAGCGAGCTATCCACTACCATACAAACAAGAAAGCCAGGACGTCAAATCCTGGCTTTCTTGTTTTGAATCAGATGATTACTCGGCAGCATGCCGAAATGGCACATCTACTCTTCTTTGCCTTCAGTTTCCCCGTCTGAGATGACAAGTTTATAACCCTTTCCATGAACATTCAGAATCTCCACCTTGGGGTCGTCCTTCAGATGCTTGCGCAACTTGGTGATATACACGTCCATGCTTCTGGCATTGAAGTAGTTGTCGTCTATCCAGATGGTCTTCAGGGCGAAGTCGCGCTGCAGCAACTCATTGGCCTTGCTGCTCAGGAGTGTCAGCAACTCAGCCTCCTTTGTTGTCAGCTTCACCTGTTCGCCATTGCGGGACAGTATCTGCTTCTGAGTGTCGAACAGATAACTGCCAATCTGGTGAACGGTAGTCTCTTTGTTCTTCTTTCCACGAACGCGGCGCAGAATAGCCTCAATGCGCATCACCACCTCTTCCATGGAGAAGGGTTTGGTGATGTAGTCGTCGGCGCCAATCTTGAAGCCCGACAGAACATCCTCCTTCAATGTCTTGGCTGTCAGGAAAATGAAAGGAGTATCTGAATTCAGCTCACGTATCTTGGCGGCAAGAGTGAAACCATCCATCTTCGGCATCATCACGTCTAAGATGGCCAGGTCGTACCGGCTTTCTCTGAAAGACTTGTAGCCCAACTCACCGTCAGCACACAACTCAACCTTGTAGCCTTTGGCTTCCAGATACTCACGGAGCAACATTCCCAAATTCTCATCGTCTTCACATAGAAGAATATGAGCCACGTCAAAATTCTCGTCCATATAATCACTCGTTTTTTATCGTTAATAATTTAATGATGAATTTCGTTCCAATACCAAGCTCGCTTTCGGCATGAATCGTGCCGTTGTGCTCGGTGATGATTTTTTTCACATAGGCCAGGCCCAATCCGAATCCCTTCGCGTCATGGAGGTTACCTCGGTGGACACGGTAGAATTTCTCAAACACTTTCTTCAAGTCGTCTTTCTTGATGCCTATGCCATTGTCCTGAATGGAAATCAAGAGATGGTCTCCCTCGTTCCATGTACATACCTTCAACTCCAACGACACATCTTCGCGTCGGTACTTCACGGCATTGTCCATGAGGTTGAACATCACATTCGTGAAGTGCATGTCATCGGCCAGTATCATCGAGTCCTTGGCTTTCAAGTCACTGATAATCTTGCCGCCATTCTTCTCCACCTTCAACGCGAAGGTATGAACCACTCCGGCTATCAACTCATTCGCATTGATTTCCTTCAACTTGAAGTTGGCCTTCTGGTTCTCGTACAGCGACACCTGCAACACCTTCTCGACTTGGAAACGCAGACGTTTCGTCTCGTCCATAATCGTCGTCGACAAACGCTCAAGCATCGAAGGAGACTTCGGCAACGACTTGTCGTTCAGCATCTGAGCCGCAAGTGAAATCGTCGATATCGGAGTCTTGAACTCATGCGTCATATTGTTGATGAAATCATTCTTCATCTCCGACAACCTCCTCTGGCGGAATATCAACACCAAGGTCACAATGAAGGAGATAATCAACACCAAGGTGAAAATCAAGGCGGGCACGATAAACTTCAGAGAACTGTAGATATATGACCCCAAGGTGGGGAAATTGATTTTCAGCACTCCCATCTTTTCCACTGGGTCGTTCTTGAAGATGGTGGTCGAGAAAGTTGATTTTCCGTCCTTGTCGGAGGCAAAGTCCGGACAAGCATAAACACGACGTCCGTTGCTGGTAAGCACCTCAAAATGATAGGGGATGTCGATGCCGTTGTTGTGGAGATGCGCTGTCAGGATATGGTCGAGCTCCTTGAAGTCAATACGGTCGTCCAAAGGCCGGTCGCTTGCGGTGTAGAGCAGGCTGTAGATGACCTCGTCAACCAGTCCTTTCTCGTAGTTGTACTTATCGGCCAACACTTTCTTCAAATCCACACCTTTGTCTTTCAACTTCCTGCCCGAAACCAGCTGGTTGCTGAAATTGGTGTTGGCATGGGTCTCAAGAGAATAATAAACACTACCGTCACGCGCCGTCACCTGATGCTTGTGCTGGATGACGGAGGAGTCGGTCGTCACAATCACTGAGTCGTAAGCGGTGGCGATGCCGTCCATGGCGGCCGTGCCATGCTCCAGATAACGCCGGGCTTCGCTAACTTCCAATTCATGAGTCGCCTGATAGAGACTGTGTTCCACCGACTCGTTGAAATGCTCGCGGCGCATGTTAACAATCTCCTCCACATATTTCACCTGCAGACCCAGCAGACTCACCAACGATAAAGCCATGAGGACGCCTGATATGATTATTGATGTCTTGCGCATGTACTCTTCCTTAAGGAACTTTTTGATTAACAATGCTGTGAACAGGGATTTCTTTACGTACCTTTTTCCATCAGCGATTGCAAATTAAACACAAATCAAACACTCTACCAAACTTTTATTTAACTTTTTAACCGAAATTATATTAATAATTTATCAATTTAACATTTATATCATTTATAATTAAAGTTTTGATAACTAAAACAATATTCACTTTATTTCAAACCCAGCACGTTATCCTTCTTCACATCAAGGCATAAAAAAGGCGCGAAAATCGCGCCCCTTTATTGCATCCACTTCCAGAACGAGTAAAGCCGTCTGGTCCGCAAGTAACCCAAATTGGCCTCATTGGCATAAGCCTCACGCTCAAAGCATATCTGATAGTAAGCTTTCATCCAGTCCCTCAGTTGCAAATACCTCACAAACCATTCCACAACGTACCAGAGATAGAAAAACACTACCAGCAGTTCCAACATCTGGGCGGTGTGAATCTTCTCGTGGTTGACCAACATGGGAGTGATTTTCACACCATGCTTGACAAACAGGACACCAAACAGGTTGATTGCCGCAAAGCGACGCCCTGGCAGTATCTTATTTCGAATCATCCACATAGCCCAAATATAATAAATATATAATTAGGTATAAGTGCTCGGAGAGGAAAGTGATTCAAACCCAAAGGTTAATCCGAATCCTCATCGCGCACCAAGTCGTCAAGCGTTGTGTCGCCCAGGATGTCCTCGTAACCATCTTCGGGGTCCTCATCATCCATGTCGTCCATTTCCTCGTCGTTCTCTTCCTCTGGAAGGTCGCTGTCGTCTTCTTCATCATCATCGTCCAATTCCTCATCATCACCCAGACCCAATATAGAACTGCCGCTCGACTCGAAATGCATTTTCTCGTATTTCGGTTTGGCTTTCAAGAAGATAGCCTCCACCCACGAACCCCGAAGCAACTCAAGGACATCATAACCATCGTCTTTGCGCTTGTCGATGATACCTCCCTTGCGGTGCATCATCTTCTCAGGCATCGTCGTGTTATCCACATAGAAGGTGGATTCTATGATATCCTGTATATGAAGTGGAATACCATTCCAGCCAGTGTCCATGTTGTTCTTGATCAACTCGAGAACCTCCACAGCAGTCAAATGTCGGATATTTTCCAATGTCAAGTCTGTGATGCGCTTGATAGGTCGTTTGCGTATGGCTATGGCGTTATTATCACCATCGTTGGGAGAGTGGAAGATTTGATAATGCTGGGCTTCAAGGGCCGACACTTTTTTTGCATCATCACGGTTCAGTTGCTGCAAATCGAAAACTGGGCGTATAATGTTCATGTAGCGTGCCTCGTTTTCCGAATATCCCACTTCATGCTTACCCTCCATCAGCAATTGGTACAGCTCATTCTCATCCAATGCCCAAACGTTGCTCTTCGTCAACAACGACAGAGAAAGCTTAGATTTTGATTTTCCCATTTCTTATATATTGTATTTAAGGCGCCATAAAAGCGCACACTATGTTTTTGATATCTTTGCTTGCAAAAGTAATAAATTAAAGTTGAAAACAAAAAAAAAATTCACTTTGCATTAAACATTTTGCTAATTATGCAGTCAAAATGATGATTACAGCGCAAAACTATGCGCTTAATCCCCTTTTTCAGCACCAAAAACTAAGATTACTACAATCAGTCTGACACGTCCGGCACTTCTGCCACGTACGACCTATCCGACAAAAAAAAGAAAACATAATATGAAAAAAATCCTCTTGACGCTGTTGGTGGTCATAATTTCCTCTTCAGCCTCTTACGCACAGAAGTATTCCGTCACAGGAAAAGTTGTTGATGAAACCAGCGCGGGTGTTCCTATGGCCACAGTACAGTTGCTGGCCGTTAAAGACAGTTCATTTGTATCAGGTATAGCCACATCCTTACAAGGCGATTTCAACCTCGCCAAACTGAAAAAAGGAAACTACATCCTTAAGGTTTCGTATGTCGGCTACAAGAACTACTTCCAGAATGTGGAGCTCAACAGCAGGAACGAAGTCAATGTCGGCACCATCAAACTGAACACCGACGCCGTGTTGCTTAAGGAGGCTGTGGTTACTGCTCAGGCTGCCCAGGTACAGGTATCTGGCGACTCCATTGTCTATAATGCTTCCGCTTTTCGCGTTCCAGAGGGTTCTACCCTCGAAGCGCTCGTCAAGAAACTGCCAGGCGCCGACGTGGACCAGGACGGTAAAATCACCATCAACGGTAAGGAAGTCAAGAAAATCCTCGTGGAGGGCAAGGAGTTCTTCCTCAACGACCCTGATGTGGCCATGAAGAACCTGCCGACGACGATGATTGACAAAATCAAGTCCTACGACCGCAAGAGCGACCTTGCCCGCGTCACTGGCATCGACGACGGAGAAGAGGAGACAGTGCTCGACCTCACCGTGAAGAAAGGCATGAACCAAGGATGGTTCGGCAACATCGACCTCGGTGGCGGTACGAAGGAAAGATACAGCACACGTCTGAACATCAACCGATTCGACGACACCTACCAGATGTCGCTCATCGGTTCGATGAACAACGTCAACGACATGGGATTCTCTGGTGGAGGTGGCCGTTGGTTCGGAGGCGCGCAAGGACTGACCACCAGCAAGATGGCTGGTTTCAACTTCGCCACCACCAGCGACAAACTCGAGACAGGTGGTAACGTCAGATACAACTACAGAGGAACTGACAACCAAAACCAATCAACCACACACAACTACGTTACCGCAACCGGTGCCTTCAGCAACAGCAAGAGCAAGAGCATCAACTCCAACCACAATGTCAACGCAGACTTCCGACTCGAATGGAAACCCGACACCATGACCAACCTCATCTTCCGTCCGAGCATGAACTACTCCCACTCGACAAGTTTCTCCAACAGCGCGTCGGCAACCTTCGACAACAACCCCAACGAGATTGTGGAGGACCCACTCGATGAAGTACAGAAATCAACCGACCAGATGGCTTCCGACCTGCTCGACATCATCGTCAACATCAACAACAGCAGAAGTCAGAACTACAGCGACAACAGAGGAGCGAATGGTGAACTGCAGTTCAACAGAAGAATAGGCAACAAGGGACGCAACATCACGTTCCGTGCCACGGGTAGTGTCAACGGAAGCGACAGCAAGCAATTGTCAGCATCCGAAGTGAGGTTCAGACCAGGCAACGAGGGAATGGGTTACAGCACCATCAACAACCGTTACTACAACACACCCGGACGCAGCCACAACTACGCGCTGCAGGCCACTTACAGCGAACCTATCTGGAAACAGGCCTTCCTGCAGTTCAGCTACCGCTTCAACTACAGTTACAACAAGAACGACCGACAGGCCTACACTTATTCTTCCGACGCTTACGAGATGCTCTACGAGCAACTGCTCATGAATAGATACAACGTCGAAGGCATCGTCGACCAAATGCTCAGCAGCGGCTACAACCCACTCCCCAACGACTCGCTCAGCCAGTTCTCCGAGTATAGGAACTACAACCAGAGCATACAGCTCATGCTGCGCATCATCCGTCCAAACTACAACTTCAACATCGGTGTAGAGGCATTGCCACAGCGCTCCACCCTCAACTACAAGTACATGGCTAAGGAGTATCCTGAAATCACCCGCAATGTCTTCAACTTCACACCTACATTCGATTTCCGATACAGGTTCACACAGCAGCACCAACTGCGTTTCAATTACCGCGGAAGGACAAGCCAGCCCAGCATGACCAACCTGCTCGACATCACCGACGACTCCAACCCGCTCAACATCTCCAAGGGTAACCCTGGACTGAAGCCATCGTTCGCCAGCAACTTCCGACTCTTCTACAACAACTACATCGTAGATCGCCAGCAGAGCTACATGGCCAACATCAACTTCAACACCACAAGGAACAGCATCTCCAATATGGTGTCCTACGACCAGCAAACTGGTGTGAGAACCACTCAGCCCATGAACATCAACGGCAACTGGAGCGCTGGTGCGTTCTTCAACTTCAACTCGGCTCTCGACCACGACCACTTCTTCACCATCAACACCAACACCAACTTCAACTACAGCAACAATGTAAGTTACCTTGACCCGAAGCAATACACCGAGTCAAAGTCAAAAACCAAAAACACCACCATTGGTGAAAGAGTGTCGTTCAACTACCGCAACGACTGGGTAGATATAGGCATCAACGGAAACGTCAACTACAACCACTCCGAGAACAACGTGGTCAAGAATAACAACACACCCGACACATGGACCTTCTCTTACGGTGTCAACACCAACATCACAATGCCTTGGGGAATGTCTATATCCACCGACATCAACATGAACAGCCGTAGGGGATACCAACAGGCTTCAATGAACACCAACGAACTCATCTGGAACTTCCAGATTGCACAGAGTTTCCTCAGAAGCAAACTGCTCACCGTATCCTTCCAGGCTTACGACATCCTTGGCAAGCAGAGCAACGTCAGCCGTATGGTCAGCGCCACACAGAGCAGCGACTCGCGCTACAACGCCATCAACCAGTACTGCATGCTCCATGTCATCTACCGACTCAACATCTTCGGCAATCGTGAGGCTCGCCAAGGCATGGGTGGCTTCGGAGGCTTCGGCGGAGGCTACGGCGGTGGCGGAGGCCGTGGTGGCCGCGGTGGCGGTGGCGGAGGCCGTGGTGGCGGCGGCTTCGGCGGAGGCGGCTTCGGCGGTTTCTAAATCTCACACCTTTTACATATTTCATAAGCAAGTTCAAAAAGAGTGGCAGCAATCATTTCTGCCGCTCTTTTTGTTTTATTTAATAAAATGTTTTAACTTCGCAAATGGAATGGCCAAACAGACTATCAACGTTCAAAAATGCGGTTAAGCGAGAGCTGAGCCGAACTTGTTCGAGCTATGCCGAGCGTGAGCATTTTATCTAATGGTTAATGGTCAATGGTCAATGTTCAACGTTCAATGAATACAATATGAAAATCATCGCCGTCGGCATGAATTACGCCGCACACAATAAAGAGCTCAATCCTTCGTTATTAAAACCAAGGGAACCAGTCATCTTCACCAAACCCGACTCGGCGGTGCAGAGCAATGGAAGACCCTTCTTCATACCCGACTTTGCCCGACAATTCGACTATGAGACAGAAATCGTGGTCCGAATCTGTCGTTTAGGCAAACACATCGACCAGCGTTTCGCGCATCGATACTACGATGCGGCGACTGTGGGTATCGACTTCACTGCAAGGGACCTCCAGACGAAGCTACGCGAACAAGGCCTGCCTTGGGACCTCTGCAAGGGATTCGACAACTCCGCCATGATAGGCCAGTTTGTCAGCATCAACGAGATACCCTCCATACAAGACCTGCACTTCCATCTCGACATCGACGGCAAGACCGTACAGACGGGGTGGACGGGCGATATGATATTCACTATCGACAGTATCATCGCTTATGTCAGCAGGTTCTTCACACTCAAAATGGGCGACCTCATCTTCACCGGCACTCCGGCTGGAGTAGGGCCTGTTGCCGAGGGAATGCTCCTTCAAGGCTACATCGAGGACCGAAGGGTGCTCGAGTTCAAGGTCAAGTAAAAACCACCCAACAACCCAACCGACAATGAACATCCAGAGACTATATATCGCATTGACGATGCTGGTTGTGTCCACTGCTTCCAAGGCCCAGTTTATCTATCTGGATTGGAACGGCACCGACAGCATACCTCCCGCATATACCAACAGCTACGACCTCGGATACGACTACCGCGACAAGGAATGCCGGTTTGTAATGGAATACCCCGAGTACCAACAAGCCACCCAAGAGGAAATCACTCGCTACGCTGTCGATGTGGATGCATTGACCGACAACTTCCCTGTCAGCGTCCGCAAAGCGGTGAGCAGAAAGAGAGGTAGCCTCGAAGTGTCTGTCTATCCTTTCGCCAAGAAGGGCAACGAGGTGGTCAAACTGCTCTCTCTCAAGCCTGTGGTCAAGATTGAGCAAAAGGTCTATTCCACCCCGCGCATGGAGGGTAACTCAAGCAGATATGCCGACCACTCCGTCCTCGCTTCTGGCAAGTGGGCAAAGATTCATGTCGATGATGCGGGTGTTTACCAACTCACCCCCCAGTTCCTGTCTTCGGCTGGCTTCAGCAACCCTGCCAAGGTCAAGGTTTATGGATACGGAGGCGAGGTCATCTCTGAAGGAGAAATCGACAACATGCAGGACGACCTCAACGAGGTAGCCACATACAGGAAAACCGACGGCACCATCCTCTTCTACGCTCGTGGAACCGTCAACTGGAAATGGAACTCCAAGACAAGGTCGGCCATCACCTTCACCCACAGGAACAACACCTATTCACGCCATTCCTACTATTTCATCACCGAGAACGACAGCACACCGCCGATGACCATCCAGGCGGAGGAGGCACCTGAAGAAGAGGTTTTCCACGCCACCAGTTTCGTCGAGCACACCACCATCGACAACGATGCTTTCAGCTTCCTCAACACCGGACGCAGATTCTTCGACAGCTACGACTTCGTCAACGGCAGCACACACAACTACGACATCACACTGACAGGCCTTGTCCCTGGCTCCAAATCGACGGTCATTGTCGCCTTTGCCGCTGCATCGGCCATGTACTCCTCCACAGTCGAAGTCGCCGCCAACGACTCCACGCTCGGAACACTCTTGTTCGCGGCCAACGGACAGTACGACAACGCAAAGTTGGTGACCCGAACCTTCAACAACGTCCTACTCAAGGAAAACACACGCTTCAAACTCAATCATAATAGAAACACTGGCGTCAACGGTCGACTCGACTTCATCGACGTGGCATATACAAGGAAACTGGCCATGTCTGACAAGTCATTGAATTTCAGATTTGTCAATAACGGAACCGTTAACTCCAACGTCACTTTCGACCTCGCTGGCACCAACAGCGACACACAAATATGGAGAGTCACGTCGCCTGCTGCCATCACAAGAGTCAACACCTCGTCTGAAGGCTCCACAATCACGGGTACCGTCAGTTGCAAACCCGCCATCAACGAGTTCATCGCAGTCAACACCAATGCCGAGTATCCCGTTCCCACCCTGGATGGCGAAGTGGAGAACCAAGACCTACACGCCCTGCGCGACATCCACCTCGTCATCATCATCCCAACCAGCGGGAAACTCAAGGAGCAGGCGCAAAGACTGGCCGATGCCCACCTCACCTACGACAGCATCACTTCTGTCGTCGTCACAGCCGACAAAATCTATAACGAGTTCTCATCCGGCACCCCCGATGCCACTGCATACCGCCGGCTCATGAAGATGCTCTACGACAGGGCCACCGACGACGGCAAGGCACCACAGAGCCTCCTGCTTTTCGGAGGCGGATTCTGGGACAACCGTATGATCAACAGCACACTCAAGGGATTCGACCCCGACGACTACCTTCTCTGCTACGAGTCTGACCTTTCCACCAGCAAGACCGACAGCTACGTGCTGGAAGACTACTACGGACTGCTCGACGACGGCGAGGGAACAAGTGTGCTCAAGGACAAGATAGACATCGGCATCGGACGACTCCCCTTCGACAACGCTGCCGACGCCAAGCAGATGGTCGACAAACTCATCGACTACATGTCCAACAAGTATGCAGGGCCATGGAAGAACACCATCTGCATGATGGGCGACGACGGAGACAACAACGTCCACATGAACGACACCAAGGCTGTTTGCCAGACCATCGAGACCAACAACCCCGACTACCACCTCAAGAAAATCTTCTGGGGAGCCTACCCGCAGGAGGTCTCTTCCACTGGCAAGTCATTCCCCTCTGTCACAGCCGAGATTTACAAGCAGATGTCCGACGGAGCGCTCGTCTTCAACTATACCGGCCATGCCGCCGCTTACACACTCTCTCACGAGCAAGTGCTCAAACTCGCCGATTTCGCATCCTTCAGCACCAACAAGAACCCCCTATGGTTCACTGCCGGTTGCGACATCACGCCCTTCGACCAGAACGAGGAGACTGTAGGCGTCACTTCTCTGCTGAACAGACGAGGCGGTTCCATTGGATGGGTCACTACCGCCCGAACCGTTTATTCCGCGCAGAATCAGAAAATCAACAAGGCCTTCATGACACATCTCCTCAGCCATCCCGATGATTACAACCCCATCAGTGTCGGCGAGGCGCTCAGGAGGGCCAAGGTCGATATGGTCTCATCCATCACCACGGCACGCGACTCCCTCAACAACGCCCACTACATCCTGCTCGGCGACCCCGCCCTGCGCATGCGTACTCCTTATTATAAGACCGTCGTCGATTCCTTCAACGGAAAAGACGTCACGACCGCCAACGACACCATCAAGGCAGGAAGCGTGGTCAAGGTCTCCGGACACGTGGAAGACCAGAATGGAAAACTCGCGGAGCATTTCAATGGTAAAATCGCCGCTAACGTCTACGACAACCTCGAGACCATCACCTGTACCATTTACGACACCGACACCGAGAGCCCCTTCACTTACACCGACAGGACCAAGACCATCTACAGCGGGTCGGACTCTGTCAGAAACGGACGATTCGAGTTCGCTTTCCCCGTGCCAGTGGATATCAACTACTCCAACGAGAACGGAAGAATCGACATCTATGCCATCAACGACAGCAGCACCATCGAGGCGCAGGGACGGTTCGAGGACTTCAAGGTCGGTGGAACATACCTATTGGCAACCAACGACACCATAGGCCCTGACATCAAATTGTTCCTCAACTCTGAAGACTTCAAGGATGGCGACGTCATCAACGAGACTCCTGTCCTCATCGCATACCTGCACGACGACAGCGGTATCAACACCACTGGCTCTGGTATCGGACACGACATCATGGCTATTGTCGACAACAAGGAGGCTTTCACCTTCTCACTCAACAACTACTACGTCTCCAACGTCGGCGACTACACCAGTGGCCAAATATCCTATCTCATGCCCGCCATGGAGATTGGCGACCACACGCTGCTCTTCAGGGCATGGGACGTGATGAACAACCCCTCCGTCAAAGAGGTGCACTTCACGGTAGAGGAAGGACTCCAACCCGCCATTTTCGACTTCACCGTCAAGGGGATCGTCCGTACCAACACCATCTTCCAACTCACCACCGACCGCATGCAGTCGGCACTCAACATCACCATCGACGTCTTCGATGTCACCGGACGTAAGGTGTGGACAAAATCCGACATCAGCGAAAGCGAAACCAATATCTACAATGTGACTTGGAACCTACAGTCCGCCGACGGCAGCGTGCCCCCAGGTGTATATGTCGCACGCGCTTCTGTCGCTTACGGAAACGGCAGTCATGCCCACAAGGCCGTCAAGTTCGTCGTCGTCGGAAATAAGAAAAGCAATTGAGCATTTTAGGCGAAGCCAACGGTCAATGAACAATAGCACAATAAAAACGCCTTTTTGTAGTTATTACTATTAGCAACATCAAATACACCAAGAATGAATAGAAAAAGATTGTCGATACTGATAGTGTCCTTCCTCCTGCTCACCGCAGCACGTGCCCAGGACGTGAAGAACCAGCTCAACCCCGTTTATTACGGCGTCAACTCCCTCATCATCGCCCCCGACGCACGAGCCGGCGGCCTCGGTGATGTCGGCGCCGCCACCGACCCTGACGTCAACTCACAGTACTGGAACCCCGCCAAGTACCCGTTCAACATCAGCCGTGCTGGCGTGTCGCTCAACTACACCCCATGGCTCCGACAACTCGTCAGCGACATCGACTTGGCCAACATCACGGGCTACTACCGCATCGGCAATTACGACGCACTCAGTGCATCACTCCGTTATTTCTCTCTCGGTGAGGTCATCGCCGACGAATACACCATCAAGCCTTACGAGATGGCTGTCGATGTGGCCTACTCACGTATGCTCAGCGAGACCTTCTCCGCTGCCGTTGCCCTTCGCTACATCTACTCCGACCTCGCCTACAAGCAGGATGACGAAACCACCCCTGGTTCCGCCTTCGCAGCGGATATCGCGCTGTACCACAACGGATACATCAACCTCGGACAACGAGAGTGCCAGCTCGGATGGGGACTCAACATCAGCAACATCGGCTCCAAAATCTCCTACGACGACGGAAACACCAATGAGTTCATCCCCACCAACCTGAGGCTCGGAGCCGCCCTCATGGTTCCCATCAACGAGTTCAACACCTTCACCATAGCGGCCGACGCCAACAAACTGCTTGTGCCGACCCGCCCCACCATGGAGCAGTATATCAAGGAGACAGGTGCAAACCAAGACGACTATTCAGGCTACACATCATGGCTCATGGATGAGGGATACTACAACATCTCGCCCATCTCGGGTATCTTCAAGTCGTTCCACGACGCGCCAAATGGCGGCAAGGAGGAGCTGCAGGAGATACAGTGGAGCGTTGGTATGGAGTACGCCTACAACAACCAGTTCTTCCTTCGTGCGGGCTACCACTACGAGCATCCCAACAAGGGAAACCGTAAGTACTACACCCTCGGAGCTGGTTTCAAGATGAGTGTTTTCTCCATCGATGCGGGATATGTCATCTCGGCCGCGCAGAGCAATCCGCTCGACCAGACGTTGCGTTTCTCCATCGCCTTCGACATGGACGGCATCCAGGATATCCTCGGCAAACGCCGCCGCTAAATAAACTCCCCTCCCTTTCAAGGGGAGGGAATCCAACGGTCAATGGTCAACGGTCAAAAATGCGATTAAGCGAGAGCAGAGCCGAACTTGTTCGAGCTATGCCGAGCGTGAGCATTTTAGGCAAAGCCAATGGTCAACGGTCAACGGTCAAAAATGCGATTAAGTGAGGGCAGAGCCGAACTTGTTCGAGCTATGCCGAGCGTGAGCATTTTAGGCGAAGCCAATGGTCAATGTTCAATGGTCAATGGTCAACGGTCAATGGTCAACGGTCAATGGTCAACGGTCAATGGTCAACGGTCAACGGTCAATGTTCAAAGTACAATGAGAATTAGAGTAGGTTACGGTTACGACGTCCACCGCCTCGTCGCAGACCGCGAATGCTGGATAGGCGGAGTGAACATACCTCACGACAAAGGTCTTCTGGGCCACAGCGACGCAGATGTGCTTATCCACGCCATCTGCGACGCCCTGCTCGGTGCGGCCAACATGCGCGACATCGGTTTCCATTTCCCAGACAACGACCCCGAGTTCCATAACATCGACAGCAAGGTTCTGCTCAAGAAAACCGTCGAACTCATTGCCACAAAGGGTTATAGTATCGGCAACATCGACGCCACGGTCTGCGCCGAGCGCCCTAAACTCAAACCCTATATCCCTACGATGCAGGAAGTGTTGGCTGGAGTCATGGGCATCGACACTGAAGACATCTCCATCAAAGCCACCACCGAGGAACGTCTCGGCTTCACCGGTCGCGAGGAAGGCATCTCAGCCTCAGCTGTCGTACTCATCATCCGCCCCTTCTAATAAACTTCAATGTTCGATGAAATTTAAAATTCTCCCCATCCTTTTCTTTCTCTCCAGCGTGTGCGTTCGTGCCCAGGTCATGGCGATGGAACGCTACCCCCTCATCCCAGAGGAACTTAACGGTGTCTTCCTCGATGCCGTTAAAGACAACATCGCTGGAGTGATGAAGAGTGCCTTCGGGCAGTATTTCGGTCAACTCAACCCCCAAAGCGAGATTTACGGCTACGGCACCTACTATACCAACTCCGATGGTGAAGTCTACGGACAGTTCCGCAACGGCAACCTCGTCTTCGGCATACGCATGAACAACGAGACGGCCCGAGTAGGCACACTCACCGACTACATTGCCTACGACCTGCGTTCAGGCGACCCGCTCTACATCATCCGCGACAGCCTCCGCTACCTGCCCACCACCGACTTCCAGGAGAAATACCGCTTCGTGTCGCTCACCTACCAGAACGGCGACCGTTATGTCGGTGAGATTGTCAACGGCAAGCGCGACGGCTACGGCCTCTACTACTACGCCGAAGGCAACTACTATTACGGCCAGTATGCCAATAACAAACGCCGTGGATACGGCGCCCTCTTCCGTTCCGACAACTCCATCGCCCTCCAGTTCTGGGGACCCGATGATGAGTGAATCGTCAAAAATGCGATTAAGCGAGAGCAGAGCCGAACTTGTTCGAGCTATGCCGAGCGTGAGCATTTTAGGCAAAGCCAATGGTCAAAAATGCGATTAAGCGAGAGCAGAGCCGAACTTGTTCGAGCTATGCCGAGCGTGAGCATTTTAGGCAAAGCCAATGGTCAACGGTCAATGGTCAACGGTCAATGGTCAATGGTCAATGGATAATGGTCAATGGTCAACGGTCAATGGATAACGGTCAATGGATAAAGGCTATCCGCCCTAAGACACTTACAGGTGCGCTTGCACCCGTGTTAATCGGAGGTACGCTCGCCCTTCACGACATCGGCGACAACTTCCGATGGCTGCCCTTTATCCTCTGCGTTGTCTTTGCCCTTGTCATGCAGATTGATGCCAACCTCGCCAACGATTACTACGACTACCTGAAAGGTTCCGACGACGCCGACCGCCTCGGACCCAAGCGAGCCGTTGCCTCAGGCTGGATAACCCCAAAAGCCATGCGCCGTGCGCTGTGGATGGTGACTGTCGTTGCCTGCCTTATCGGACTTCCCCTCGCCTACTATGGAGGTTGGTGGCTCATCGGCATCGGCATCGCCTGCGTCGTCTTCTGTTTCCTCTACAGCACACTTTTCTCCTACATCGCCATGGGCGACATCCTCGTCCTCATCTTCTTCGGCATCGTACCCGTTGGTTTCACTTATTACCTTCAGGCTGGTGAATGGACGCTGCCTGTCACACTCTGCGCCATCGCCAACGGCCTCGTTACCGACAATCTCCTGATTGTCAACAACTACCGTGATATCGAACAGGACCGCAAACACAACAAACGCACTTTGGTCGTCCTCATCGGACGTAAGGCGACCTTCTGGCTTTATGTGTCGTTCGGTTTCATTGCTGTTGCCCTCGCTTTTATTGCACTCCATCTGCTGGGCAACACCATCTGGACACCCCTTCTCGGCATTTATCTCGGCATACACCTGCTTTCCGCCGCTCGTATGCACCAGCGCAATGGCACTGACCTCAACCTTTCCCTTGCCGACACCGCCCGAAACATCCTCATCTTCGCCCTTCTGCTCTCCCTCGCCATACTGTTGTAGGTCCGCTGGGTACGCGGGCTGCCAGCCCGCGAGAAATATCACATCTCGCATCCATTTTCACCATTCCATATCGCCAAAAAAAAGCGATGTCTTTCTTCTGTGTGCCTTAACACAAACTTCGTCTTCATCCAAACTGAAAAAAAATGCATCATTATTTTGTTATTCACCTTAATTCGCCTATATTTGCATTCTATAACAATAAATAACTGTGATTATCAAAAACAATCATATTTATTTTTTAACAATCAATTAAAACTAACAAACGCTTATGAAACATTTAAAACTTTTGCTGGCGCTTGTCGTTTCATTGTTCGGTATGAACGTGAACGCACAAGACGGCTCGGCAGTTGGGGAAGGCCAGTTCTTCCTCTACAATGTCGCAGAACAGGCATTCCTCTGCGGCGGCAACAACTGGGGCACAAGAGATTCCGTTGACCCCCTTGGTGTGATGATATGCACACTCTCCGAAAACGTTGGATACGGAGGCTACCTCATCAAAACTGGTAATAACGGAACAAGAGATGTCTTCCTCGGAATGGACGGCTATGTTGACAAGAACTCCGATGACGGCAACTACACTGGATGGACATTCGATCCAGTAGAGGGTCAGACCAACACCTACACGATGAAGGCCGACCGCAACAGCCAGTACCTCGTCTCGAATGGTGACGGTAAGATTTACGTGATGACAGCTGACGCACCTACCGACAACAAAGGCTACTGGAAACTCTTAACCCGTGAGCAACTTCTTGCCCAGAAAAACCTCAGCGATGCATCTGAGAGCAACCCCATCGACTTGACCTTCTTGCTCACCAGCCCGAACTTCCTTCGCCAGGTTGACGGTCAATTGGCAAACCCCGGCGCGTTGAACAATAGAGTGGTCAATGGATGGACAGTGACCACAAGTGGCAACAACGTTTCCATCAGTGTTCCGAATAACGGAAATTCTGACCAAGTCAACTCTGGTTGCGAGTTCTGGAACAACTCTTACGACATTTTCCAGGTTATCAACAACGCCCCTAACGGTAAGTATATCTTTGCTGTTGACGGCTATGACACTGGTGATGGTGTCATTTATGGTAACGAAGTGGAAACAGCTTTCACCAAAAAGACTGGCGCTTCTAACTTTGCCACCGCTCTAGCCAATATAGCAGACTATCACGACAACCGCACTGATGTCATCACCGTAGGAGGTGGAACACTGAAAGTCGGTGCTAAACGTACAAGCAACTACGGCGGCAAGTGGTGTGTGCTCGACAACGCACGTCTATACTATGTGGGAGGCGTTGTTCTTGACGACCTCATCGCCGCCTACGAAGCAGCCCTCGCTGCAGCACAAGGCGTGGATCAGTCCGCACAGATGAACGTTACCACTCTCGCCAACCTTCAGGATGCACTCGACAATTACAGTTCAGGCGTTGACCATGCAAGTGCAGCTGCACTCACAGAGGCTACAGAAGCACTCAATAACGCCGCTTCCGCAGCCAATGCATCCATCAGTGGATACGCATCAGCCGACATCGCTGGCTACCTCGCAAGGATGGCCGGTGTGCTTGAATTGACCAACGTCTATACTACTGAAGCCTACAACTACTGGTACGCCGACATAGAAGCCAACTACGCTGCCGGAACCATTCCCGACGATGTGGTGGGTACACTCACACCTAATGGTGCTTATCCAGGAGGATGGCCTCCCAGTCACGAAACCATGCACATTGATGATGTGCTTCAGTCAGCATGGACCATCGGAGGCACGCACTACGACGACAAGACAGGTCCTCTTTATGTCAACCATTGGTCAACCGAAGGTAATAATGACGAATCTGGCATGACCACTCCGTTCATGGAGTACTGGACAAGCGACGGTGCACAACTCGATGCCACCACTATTGTAGCCACTATTCCAGGACTCAATAAATCGAAGAACTACAAAGTGACAGCCCTTGTACGCGTACGCCAGCAAGACGGCCAAACGAAAGTGGACGACGGCATCACCTTCTCCGTTGGCGATGGAATAGCCGTGAATGCTGCCGACGGTGCTGTCGCTCAGGAAATCTACTTCTACAAGACTGTTACTGCTTTTGGCAAACCCGATGATAGTGGAAACCTGACCATTACCTTCACCGTCAAGGCCGACAGCCATATCTCTTGGCTCTCATTTAAGAATGTAATGTACGAAGAGTCTGCTATCACTCAAGAGATGATTAATGAACTCTATGCATCCATCCAGACCCCTCACAACGTGAAACTCGATGCTGCTGTAACAACCACCAAGGCAGCAGTTGAGTCAAGTATGAGCGTAGCTGACTTCACAGCCTTCCAAGAGGCAGTCGGGGCTGTTAACGCTTCAGCAGCCGAGTATGCCACAGTGAAGACCGCTCTCGACGAGGCTGAGGCTATATATGCCAACATCAAGAATAATATCCCTGCAACAGAGGACGCCCTCTATGGGGAAATCATGGAGCGAGCCAAGCCTGCTTACGAACAAGGTTTAATTGAGTCTTCCACTCAGATTGGTTCTTGTGCCGTAGCACTCGCATACATCGAGCAAGGCATCCGCCGCTTGGTCATCAAGCAGAATGTTGCAGGCTCAGTTGTTGACCGCGGTTATCCAGAAAGCAACCTCTCCGGTACAGACGTGACAACAGGTAACGTAAATGTAGCATACGACGGTTTGGCACCTTGGATGATTTCTGAATCAAAAGCATGCACATGGCATGTCAACACATGGTCGGGCGAAGGTGCTTCCGATGGTTCTAATTTGACAACCCCGTTCATGGAGTACTGGGTTTGGAGAGCTGGCAACCTCGATGATGTCACCATCAGCAACACCCTAACTTCGCAGAACCTCGGCAACCAGAATGTCACCCTCTATCCCAACAGCGTTTATGAGGTGAGCGGAATCATCCGTGCAGCTAAGGAAGATGGCACCGAAGACATCACTGGCGTCAGCATCTTCTGCGGTGATTTCGAGAATGACCTAGCCACTGAGGGCACACAGGCTACAACAGCCTACGGACGGGCACTCTACGGTCCATTCACCGTGAAAGGTAACACCGATGCCAATGGTAACCTTACTTTCGGTATCAAGACCAAAGGCACCAACGCCAACTGGATCGGTTTCAAGAACTTCAGCATCAAGTACATCAGCAACAACGTGGACGACCTCTATAAGGAGGCTTACGAGAAGATGCTTGCCAAGGCTCAAGCCGACATCAACGATGAGGAATACGCCGATGTGGTAGGTGCTGAGAGAGATTTACTCTTAGACGTAATCAGCAACGATGAGAACGTGCCTACCCCCATATCCTACAAGCAAGGCTACGACAACCTGAAGGATGCCGACGACGCATTCATCGCCGCTAAGCCCGCTTACGACGCACTTGCCAAGGCAAAGAGTGACGCCGCTCTATACACAGGCGATGCATGGCCATACGCAAGCGAAGAGAAAAATACCGCTCTTGCCACTGCTGTTGCAGCCACTGCTACAGACGCTACAGACGCTTTAGCTAAGGCTGACGAAATCATCAAAGCTTACCGTGAGGTGGTTGAATCTAACGGTTTGGCTGAGGGTGTTGAAGGCGCAGTCAACGTGACGACAAGCCTCGCATCCTACGACGCTGATGTCAGCAACTGGTCTGGAATTGGCACGAACCAGGGTCAGGGTTATACCTACAGCGACGGCGCTCTTTATGCCGGTAAATATTATGATGGCGGTTGGTCTTCAAGTACAGGAGCAAATATCCATGTATCACAGGATGTAGAACTGCCACAGGGTAAGTACTTACTGCAGATTTCAGCACGTGGCGCATTCGACTTGACGAACTACACGATGAGCGCCTTCAACGGCGAGACTGAACTCAGTTCTGTTCCTCTGCCAGGTATAAGTGCTGATGCCAATGCAGGTACTTTCAAGAACGGATGGGAAGACAGATTCCTCGTATTCGACGTGACAGAGAACAATCCTACTACTATCAAGATTGACGCTACTTCAGATTTGACTCAGCGTTGGGTTTCCTTCAACAACCTCCGCCTTATCCGCCTCGAGCTCTACACCGTGATGGCAGACGCTGAAGACTATGCAGCCCTCAACGCAGCCATCGCCGCCGCTGAAGGCAACACACTTGGATTCATGGATGGAGAGTATGCACCATACAACAACATCGCCGCCCTCCAGACACTGGCTGAAGCTAAGGCTATCGACCAAGATGCAGAGAATACCAAAGATGCTATCACAGCCATGACAGCATCATTGAATGAGGCTGTTTGGACTGCCAACTCAGGCGAAGTGAGTGCCATCGACTTGACCAAGTGCTTCGACGGTTCAAAAGACGGCAGCAATCGCTATTATGCCCTCGGATGGGGTAAGAATGGCGGAAGCGACGCCTACAACACCCGCATCATTTCTGGATCCGAAGGTAATCCTGGTATGGCTGCTGTGGACAACGAACTGGCCCTCTTCACCAAGTTCGGCACCACTTACGGCACAGACCTCGGCTACACCATGCCACTTGCCGCTAATACGCTCTACAAATTCGCGTTCAAGTATGGCGCATTCGGTGAGAATAAGGACATCACCACCAACCTTGCGCTTGCCAGCGAGGATGGTTCAACTACTGTTGCCATCAGCCCAGCATCGTTCACATACGTTAAAAACTCAGGACTGGCCAACTCAGACCCTGAAGCATGGTTCGACTTTGTAGGTTACTTCAAGATTGAAGATGCAGGCAACTACGTGCTTACTCTTACTAAGAACAACAATGGTGAGCAACGCCAGATTGTGATGGGTAATATCTCTATCCTCTCTTGCGAAGCTATCGAAATCGACGAGAATGCTGATTACGACAACACACTTGCCGTTTCGGGTGTTGATGTATCTCTCAAACGCACCATCACAGCTTCTGGCTTCAACACGCTCGTTCTGCCGTTCGACCTTACAGAAGCACAGATTAAGGCTGCATTCGGCGACGACGCTCAGGTTTACGCTTACGAAAGTGGCGAAGGCACTTCTGTGAAGTTCTCAGAGGCTACAGCCATCACAGCCAACGTTCCTGTACTCCTCACCACTTCAACTGCATCGGCCAGCACTCCTTACACCTTCTCGAATGTGGACATCAAGGCGGCTACTAAGGCTGTCGCTGAGGGTGCAGACATCGACTTCGTAGGTACTTACGCTGCAGAAACATCGATGGATGGCAAGTACTTCATAAGCGGCAGCAAGATCTTCCTCGGCACTGATCAATCACAGAAGATGAAGGGCACACGCGCTTACCTCGAAGTGAAGAGCGGTTCAGGCATCAACGCACTCAGCCTCAACATCGACGGTGAGAACATCACTGCTATCCAGGGCATCGACGGCACCATCACTCCGAAGGCTATCTACAACCTCCAGGGTCAGAAGGTGACTACTCCTGTCAAGGGCGGTATCTACATCATCGACGGCAAAAAGACGCTGGTGAAATAATTAGCAAACTTCATCCAACTCCCCCTCCCCACTACGGGGAGGGGGCGAGATGGAGCCCATATTATCAATCACTAAAAAACATCAACTATATGAAGAAAGCATATATCACACCTGCCCTGCAGGAAACACCAATGGACCTGAGTTCAGCAGTAGCCCAACTCACAGGTAGTGCCGGAGACAACCACCTCGACGACGGTGGCGTGGACACTGGTGGCAACACACCAGGCGCCAACAGCCGCGACAGTTGGGACCAGTTCTGGGAAGACCGCGAATAAACGCAAACGTATCAACGACAAAAAAGGAGGGCAATCGCCCTCCTTTTTTTGTCGCAATGCTTAGCGAACACACTGGCTCCGAAAGCCAAGGAACTAAGACTCCTAAAGTCTTCCACCTTGACCCGTTGCCGCTCCTTGAAGAGGTCGGGATGGGCTTTTAGATAGGCGTGAGGCATTAGGCGCCAGGCGTTAGCTAAGGCCGCTTGCGGCCAGTCCTAAGAGTCCTAATAGTCCGTAGAGGAATTAAGGCCGCTTGCGGCCATACTCCTTAACTCCTCAACTCCTTAGACCTAAGAAAAAAATCGCTAAGGAGATTAGGAGAAAAGGAGTTATGCAACGGCAGTGATTACTTCCCCAAGAACATGGAGGACACAAGGACTGCCGCCGCTTGCGGCCGCGCTCCTTAACTCCCTAACTCCTTAGACCTAAGAAAAAAAATTACATTTCCCTTTGTTGTTTCCTCATTTTAGCATAATTTTGCGGAAAAAAAATTATGATGAGAAAACGCCCATACACAGCACCATCCATCCGAATCACGGAAACCCAACTGTCCGCAATCATCCTCCTCACCGGCATTGATGAGCAAGGGCAGCGTTTCATCACTCATGGTGGCACCACCTCTGAAGCCGGCATCACCGAAGCGGATGCGAACACCCGCCAAACCACCTGGGGCAACCTTTGGTAACTACTTTTGCACCTTTGTTGGAGCCTTACACCGGCCTACGAAAGGTTTCACTGGCTTCCGAAAGGCTCAACAAACGCTTACACCAGCCTCCGAAAGACCGGGAACTTTGGTTTCCCCTCAATGAGAGGTTCAAGTGAGTTTCACTGTAAATAGGGATGTTCTATTTATCACGAATTTTCGAATTTTCGAATTATTATTCTGTTGATATTAAGAATTTTATGGAATTATCGATATAATCGCAAGCGATTTTTAGAAGTTAACAATAATAACCCACAAAAAAAGCGGAGGACAATCCTCCGCTTTTCTTTTTTCAGTTGATGGCCTTTGGAATTACTTAACTAAGGTCTTCTTGCCGTCGATGATGTAGATGTTGCCCTTGACAGGAGCGCTGACGCGCTGACCCTGGAGGTTGTAGATGGCTTTCGGAGCCTTGTTGGCAGCGTTG
>Ga0310697_10000832_pt1 | contig 39088 bp, 35 predicted proteins | sample 172DNAGHGlowgp2_FD_203883 | JGI IMG/M metagenome (GOLD analysis project Ga0310697, IMG submission 203883) | Sheep rumen microbial communities from Palmerston North, Manawatu-Wanganui, New Zealand - 1728 DNA GHGlow gp2 (v2) (version 2) | ecosystem: Host-associated > Mammals > Digestive system >...
CCTATACCGACAACCATTTCGTAACCCTGATCACCAAGCGGGGCGTCATCAAGAAGACCAACCTGACGGAGTATTCCAACCGCCGCAGCCGCAACAAGGGCATCATCGCCATCAACATCCGCGAGGGGGACGAACTGCTCGACGCGCTCCTGACCGACGGCGGACACGAGATCATGATCGCCGCCCGGGCCGGCCGCTGCTGCCGCTTCAACGAGGAGGAGGTCCGCGCCCTCGGGCGCAATTCCTCCGGCGTGCGCGGCATCAGCATCGAGGACGACGACGAGGTGGTCGGCGCTGTCTCATGCGACCCGTCAGCTCCCGATGCTTCCGCCCATACCATCCTGGTAGTCAGCGAGAACGGCTATGGCAAGCGCTCCGACCCGCAGGAGTACCGCTTGACTTCCCGCGGCGCCAAGGGCGTGAAGACGATCAACATCACCGACAAGACTGGCCCGCTTGTTGCAATAAAGAACGTGACGGAGGACAACGACCTGATGATCATCACCAAGTCGGGCCTGACCATCAGGATGGCCGTCACCGACATCCGGGTCGCCGGCAGGGCTACCCAGGGTGTGAGACTGATCAACATCCGGGAGGGAGATGCGATCGCCGCCGTGTCGCCGGTCGCCAAGGCAGAGGAAGAGACGGAGACCCCGGAGGTGGCACCCGAGGCGGAGACAACCGCATAATGGACAATGAATCAAAGCATTTTAACTTTTAACGAATAACCCAATGAAAAAGATCCTAGCAATCATCGCAATCGCTGCTTCCATGTTCGCAGTGAATGCACAGGCCCAGAACGCCAAGAGCGTCGCCGCTGCCAAGGCCGCGGTCGACAAGGCCCAGGCTGCCGTGGAGAATGCGAAGCAGAATACCAAGACCGCTACTTGGCTCAAGTACGGCCAGACCCTGCTCGACGCGTACAATGCTCCGGCCGGCAATGTCTGGGTGGGTATGTCCGCCCAGGAACTCCAGGTCCTCGCCGGCGGCGAGAAGCCCGTCTCCGAGAGCCAGGCCGTGGTCGGTGGCCAGCCGATGCTCAAGCAGGAGTATGCCAACAAGAACATCTACTTCAACCAGGCCGGCCAGGTCGCGCTCATCGAAGTGACCAAGCCGGTGGTGGAGAATGCCCTCGGCAAGGCCCTCGACGCCTACAAGAAGGCCGCTGAGCTCGATGCCAAGGGCCAGAAGACCAAGGACATCCAGACTGCGATCGGCAACATCGCCTCCAAGTACATGGACGATGCCTACAACGCCTACACGATGGGTGACATGGCCAAGGCTTCCTCCCTCTTCGAGCAGGCTGCGAAGGCTTCCGCCACCGCCCCGCTCAGCCAGATCGACACCAACGCCCTGTACAACGCCGGCTTCACTGCCTGGTCCGCCCAGAACTGGAACCGTGCCCAGGGTTTCTTCCAGGAGTGCCTCAAGCACAACTACTTCGGTGAGGGCGGTGAGGTCTACGCCAAGCTCGGCGACATCGCCGACAAGCTGGGCGACAAGGCCGGTGCCTTGAACATCCTCAACGAGGGCCGCGCCAAGTTCCCGGGCAGCCAGACCATTATCATCGGCCTGATCAACCTGTACATGACCGAGGGCAACCACGACCAGGTGTTCTCCCTCCTGCGCGAAGCCCAGAAGAACGAGCCGAACAACGCTTCCCTCTACTATGTCGAGGGCAACACGCTCGCCGACATGGGCAAGGTCGACGAAGCCCTGGCCGCCTACGACAAAGCCTCCCAGGTCAACCCGGCCTACGAATACGGCTACATCGGCAAGGGCAAGTTCCTGTATGACCGCGCCGTCGACATCCAGGACAAGGCCAACGCCGAGTCCGACGACGCCAAGTACATGGCGCTGATGGCTGAGTTCGAGAAGTGCCTCAAGGGCTGCATCGAGCCGTTCGAGAAGGCTTTCGAGGTCACCAAGGACGAGAGCCTGAAGAAGGCCGTGGCCGAGTACCTCAAGAACGCCTGCTTCCGCTTCCGTACCGAGAGCGCTGACTTCCAGGCCAAGTACGAGAAGTACAACAACTACATGAACAGCTAGTCGTTCAGTCTTCGATCCCGGTGGCGTCCAGTACGCGCCGGTACGTAGACATCATATTGTCGAAATCTGAAGGAGTGAGCCAATCGCCGCGGCGGTTGGCCCACTCTTTTACGAAGAGGGTGGCATAGCTGTCGGGAAGCAGCATTCCGGGCAGGGTGCACCAGGTGAAGCGGAGCTCGGGCTCGAGCATCCGCTTCTCTCCGCTCACGGGGTCATGGACGAAGCGCAGGACGGCCATCAGGCCGATGCGGGTGTTGGTGGCGCTCATGTTGGAGACGGCGTTGCCCAGCGAATAGATGACGGGGACGCCCCGGAGATGCGTCGTGTCCTGGACCACGTGGGGATGGGCGCCTACGACGGCATCGACGCCCTGGCCGGCGAGCCACTGCGCCCATTCCTGCTGGGCGGCGTCATGGCGCAGCCGGTATTCCGTGCCCCAGTGCGGCAGGGCCACGACGAAGTCGGCGCCCTGCTCCCGCGCGCGGCGGATGGCGGCGCCCACCTCGTCCTTTCGCATCCGGTTGACGGCGGGCCACTCCGCCTGGGCGGCGTAGTTGGTCCCGTAGGTGAAATTGACCAGCGCGATCCGGATCCCCTGGCGGAAGAGGAGGAGGGGATAGGATTCCTGCCGCTCGCCGGCGTCGCGGGCCGCGCCCGTCTGCCGGACCCCCAGCGAATCGCGGATCTGCGCGTAGACGTCCAGGGTCCGCGCCAGGCCCTTCGTCCCGCGGTCCAGGACATGGTTGTTGGCCGTGAGGAACACGTCGATGCCGCAGTCTTCGGCCGCATACCACGCATAGTAGTCCGGCGTGGAGAAGGATGGATAGCCGGCATAGGGCTCCCCGCCGAGCGGGAATTCCAGGTTCGCCACGGCGAAATCGGCCTTCCGCAGGGCGGGACTGATGCGCGCCAGGAAGGGGTGGTGGTCGTATTCCAGCTGTCGGGCATGCATCATCACGTCGCCGATCACGGCGACCGTCACGGTGTCCGGTCCGGCCGGGATCGCTTTCGGGAACGGGATTTGATAATGTCGGGAGAAGTAAGGATATCGGGCCGGCTGCGCCCCGAGGCTTGCGCAGGTGAAGACAAGCGGGAGCAGGAGGGGTATGAGGCGGAACGGTTTCATAGGATTGTACAAATATAAGACTTTTTGTAAATTTGCCGGAATGAAAAAATGCCTGATGATTTCCGCGCTGGCCGTCTCGGTCTGCCTGCTGGGGGGATGTGATTTCTTCCGCCAGCTGGCCGGGCGTCCTACCTCGCAGGACATAGCGGCCAAGCGTGAGCGGATCGAACGGGAGGCGGAGGCGCACCAGCGCCGCCTGGACTCGCTCAAGGCGGTCCAGAAGCAGATCTCCGATTCGCTGGCGACCCTTGACTCGCTGCGCAAGACCAAGGATGCCATCCGCTCCACCAAACAGCTCGCCACGCGTGCGGACTACCAGCCTGAATACCGTTATTATGTAATGGTCGGCGCCTTCAGCAGCCAGGCCAACGCCGCCAGGCAGGCGGCCAAGGTCGAGGCGGCCGGGTACCCCGCCACGGTGATCCCCTTCAAGAACGGCTTCAATGCCGTGGGCGTCTGCCCGTCCAACAGCCTGACCGAGGTGTTCGCCTCGCTGCGCAAGGTCCGTCAGGAGCGGTTCTGCCCGGCGGATGCCTGGATCCTCAACAACGAGAGCCTATGAGAAAGCTGCTGACCCTCTTGTTGCTGCTGCCCGTCTGCGTGGCCGCATCCGCGCAGTTCCGCGCGGGGTACCGCTCGCTGGACGACTCCGAGGCCGTCGCCGCGATGAAGGAGCACGTCTCCTACCTGGCTTCCGCCGCCCTGGAAGGCCGCAAGGCCGGCTCGGAAGGCGAGGCCGACGCGGCCGCATACGTCGCCGAGAAGCTCGCCTCATACGGACTGGAAGTCCTGAGCGGCCCCGACGGCGAACTGTTCGGCATGAAGCAGGAGGGGGGTGACACCCTGACCTCTCGCAACGTCATCGCTTATATCCCCGGTTATGACCGCACGCTGAAGGACCGCTACATCGTGATCAGCGCCCGCCTGGACAACCTGGGTTCCATGACGGTCAACGTCGACGGCGGGCAGCGCGAGAAGATCTACTACGGCGCCAACGGCAACGCCTCGGGCCTCGCCGTGCTGATGGAGCTGGGCCGGATGCTGTCCGCGCACAGCGTGCTGCTCAAGCGCTCCGTCATCCTGGCCGCCTTCGGCTCCTCGCAGGAGTCCGGGGCGGGGGCGTGGTATTTCCTCAACCGCTCCTTCCAGGCCGCGGACCGCATCGACGCCATGATCGAGCTCGACATGCTCGGCACGGAGTCTGGCGGCTTCTATGCCTTCACGGCCTCCAATCCGGACCTCAACAAGCTCGTGGAGGCGGTCAACGCGACCCTCCAGCCGATCCGTCCGGAGCTGGTCACCCTCGAGCCGGTGGCCTCCGACCGCCGCATCTTCTACGACAAGGAGATCCCTGCCGTCCTCTTCACGACGGGGATGTACCCCGAATACAATTCCGACCGCGACACGCCGTCCATCCTCGAGTACGACGGGATGGAGCGCGAGCTGGAGTACCTCTACAATTTCTCCCTGGCCCTGGTCAACGGCGGCAAGCCGGAATTCCGGAAGGACGAGGAGGGACGGTCGCGGCGCCTGCTGGAACCCGACGTCATCTCCTTCTATGACTGCGACGTCCGCCCGACCTTCTTCCGCTCCAGCGACCCGGCGGAGTTCCTGAAGCGCTGGGTGTACGTGTACCTCCGCTACCCGCAGAGCGCCGTGGACGAGGGGGTGCAGGGGCGCGTGCTCGTGGATTTCGTTATCGACGAGAAGGGCAAGGTGACGGACGTGAAGGTGGCCCGCGGGGCGGATCCCCGGCTCGATGCCGAGGCGGTCCGCGTGATCAGCGCCTCGCCGGACTGGCGGCCGGGCATCCTGCGCGGCAAGAAAGTGAAGTCCGCGATCTCCCTCTACGTGGAGTTCCGGCTCGAAAAGAAGAAAAAGAGATAACAGAACATATGGATTACGATTTCAAGTCGATCGAGAGCAAGTGGCAGGCCTGGTGGGCCGCGAACAAGACTTTCAAGGTGGTCGAGGACCCCGCGAAGCCGAAGTATTATGTGTTGGACATGTTCCCGTACCCTTCCGGGGCGGGGTTGCACGTGGGACATCCGCTGGGCTACATCGCCAGCGACATCTTCTCGCGCTACAAGCGCCTGAAGGGATTCAACGTGCTGCACCCCATGGGCTATGACGCCTTCGGCCTGCCGGCGGAGCAGTACGCGATCCAGACCGGCCAGCACCCGGAGGTGACCACGGACAAGAACGTGGCCCGCTACCGCGAGCAGCTGGACCGCATCGGATTCTCCTACGACTGGGACCGCGAGGTCCGCACCTGCGACCCCGGCTTCTACAAGTGGACGCAGTGGGCCTTCCTGCAGATGTTCGACAGCTGGTACGATCCGGCGCAGGACAAGGCGCGCCCGATCGCCGAGCTGATCGCGAAGTTCGAGTCCACGGGCTACGAAGACGTGACGCCGGAGCAGTGGAAATCCGCCTCGGAGAAGGAGAAATCCGACATCCTGATGCGCTACCGCATCGCTTACCAGGGCGAGACTTCCGTCAACTGGTGCGAAGGCCTGGGCACGGTGCTCGCGAACGACGAGGTCAAGGACGGCCTGAGCGTGCGCGGCGGTTTCCCCGTGGAGCAGAAGAAGATGACCCAGTGGCAGCTCCGCGTGTCGGCCTATGCCGGCCGCCTGCTGGATTCGCTCGAGAAGCTCGACTGGACGGACTCCCTCAAGGAGATGCAGCGCAACTGGATCGGTCGCTCCGAGGGCACGGAGATGGTCTTCAACACCATCTGTGACGGCCGCGAGATGCCGGTCACGATCTTCACCACCCGCGTGGACACGATCTACGGCGTGACCTTCATGGTCCTGGCCCCGGAGAGCGACCTGGTGCCGCAGCTGACGGCCGCCGACCGTAAGGCCGAGGTGGAGGAGTACCTCAAATACGTGAAGAAGAAGACCGAGCGCGAGCGCATCGCCGAGACAAAGACCGTCACCGGCGTGTTCTCCGGCGCCTACGGCATCAACCCTGTCACGGGGCAGAAGGTGCCGATCTGGATTTCCGAGTACGTCCTCGCGGGCTACGGCACCGGCGCCATCATGGCCGTGCCGGCGCACGACAGCCGCGACTACGCCTTCGCGAAGAAGTTCGGCTTGCCGATCGTCCCGATCATCGAGGGCTGCGATGTCTCCGAGGAGAGTTTCGACGCCAAGGACGGCATCCTTTGCAACTCCGGCTTCCTCAACGGGATGACGGTGAAGCAGGCCATCGAGGCCGCCAAGGATTATGTGGAAGAGAAGGGCCTGGGCCGCCGCAAGACCAACTACCGCCTGCGCGACGCCATCTTCTCCCGCCAGCGCTACTGGGGCGAGCCGTTCCCGATCTACTACAAGGACGGCATCCCGACCCCGCTCCCGCTGTCCGAGCTGCCGCTGCGCCTGCCGGAGATCGATTCCTTCAAGCCTTCGTCCGACGGCGAGCCGCCCCTGGCGCGCGCCAAGGACTGGACCTATCAGGGATACCCGCTCGAGAAGAGCACCATGCCCGGCTTTGCCGGTTCGAGCGCCTATTACCTGCGCTACATGGATCCCCACAATGACAACGCGCTGGTCAGCCGCGAGGCGGATGACTACTGGCGCAACGTCGACCTCTACATCGGCGGCACGGAGCACGCCACCGGCCACCTCATCTACTCCCGCTTCTGGAACAAGTTCCTCTACGACATGGGTTATGTCTGCGAGGACGAGCCGTTCCGCAAGCTGATCAACCAGGGTATGATCCAGGGCCGCTCCAATTTCGTCTACCGCATCGTCGGGACCAACACCTTCGTGTCCCTGGGCCTGAAGGACCGGTACGAGACCACGGAGATCCACGTCGATATCAACATCGTCCGGAATGACCGGCTCGACCTCGAGGCCTTCCGCCGCTGGCGGCCGGATTTCGCGGATGCGGAATTCATCCTGGAGGACGGGGAGTACATCTGCGGCTGGGCCGTGGAGAAGATGAGCAAGTCGATGTACAACGTCGTCAACCCCGACGATATCTGCGACACCTACGGCGCCGACACCCTCCGGCTCTACGAGATGTTCCTGGGCCCGCTCGAGCAGAGCAAGCCCTGGGACACGAAGGGCATCGACGGCGTGGCGCGCTTCCTCAAGAAATTCTGGCGCCTCTACACGGACCGCGACGGCCTCGCCGTGACGGACGCGGAGCCCGCGCCGGAGGAGCTCAAGGCCCTCCACAAGCTGATCGCCAAGGAGCAGGAAGATATCGAGAACTTCTCCTTCAACACGACCATCAGCGCGTTCATGATCGCCGTGGGCGAGCTCTCCGCGCTGAACTGCCGCAAACGGGCGATCCTCGAGCCGCTCTGCGTGCTGCTCTCGCCGTTCGCCCCGCACATCGCCGAGGAACTCTGGCACTTGATGGGCCACGATGACAGCGTGACCGATGCCCGCTTCCCGGAGTATGTGGCTGCCTATACGGTCGAGGACAACGTGACGTATCCGGTCCAGTTCAACGGCAAGATGCGCTTCACCGTCGACCTGCCCAAGAGCGCGGCGCCCGCCGAGGTCGAAGCCGCGGTCCGTGCGCTGGAGCAGACGGCCAAGTGGGTCGGGGACAAGCAGATCGCCAAGGTCGTCGTCGTGCCCGGCAGGATCATTAACATCGTGGTGAAATGACGCGTCACGACAGGCTCCATCTCGTTTGGGAATATGTCACCCTGACCATCGCCTGTTTCATCTTCGCGATGGCCTGGGAATGTTTCATGATTCCGAACGGCATGTCCGCCGGCGGCATGATGGGTCTGTGTACCGTGATCCAGTATGCCACGGGCGGCGCCATCCCGGCCCAGTATTCCTATATCGCCATCAACGCCGTGCTGATCATCGTGGCGGTGATCGCGATGGGCATCGGGTTCGGCTTCAAGACCATCTGGTGCATCCTGGTGTCCACGCTTGCGATGGACCTGATCGGCCGGACGGGTGCCCTGCACGCCGTCCCCGGTGAATTCTTCTTCGTGGAGGAGCGCATCCTGATCCCGGTCATAGCCGGCGTGCTCGAGGCCGTCGGCCTGGGGCTGGTGCTCCGCTATGGCGGCAGCACGGGCGGCACGGATATCATCGCCCTGATGGTCAATAAGTACTATCCCGTCTCGCTCAGCACGGTCTTCCTGCTGTCGGATGTCGTGATCTGCTCCTTGCTGCTGGCGCTTCCTGAAAAGAACTTCTCCGACATGTGCTATGGTCTGGTGGAGGTCGTGATCTTCTCGCTGGTCATCGACATCGTGGTCGGCGGCAAGCGCACTTCGTACCAGCTGCTGGTCTTCTCCGACAAGTACGACCAGATCGCCGACCACATCATCCACAGGATGGACCGCGGCGTGACGGTGCTGAAGGCCCAGGGCTGGTTCACCAAGCAGGACCGCAACGTCCTGCTGATCCTCATCAACCAGGCCCAGTTGTCCGGGCTGTCGCGGGTGATCAAGGAACTCGACCCGCGCGCATTCATGTCGATCTCCCCGACGCACAACGTCTACGGCGAGGGGTTCGAGGAAATCAAGACGGGGGTTCACCTGTCCAAAAAGAAAAAAGATGACATCGCTTAAGAAAAATTTCTGGGTGGGCGTGAAGGAATACACGCTCATCACCCTGGGCGTGCTGATGTACGTCGTTGGGTGGATTATCTTCCTGATTCCGAACAATATGATCGGTGGCGGCGTGACCGGTCTCGGCTCCATCGTGCAGTATGCGACGGGCGGCGCCATCAAGATCGGCTATACCTATTTCGTGGTCAATGCAGCCCTGCTGGTCGCCGCGCTCTTCACCCTCGGGCGGAGTTTCGGCTTCAAGTCCGTCTATGCCATCCTGCTGACGTCCGTGACCCTCAATGTCGGACAGGGGATCTTCCCGCAGGAGATCATCCAGACCCTGGCCCTGGACAACGGCAAGCTGATGTGCACCATCATGGGCGGCATTATGGTCGGTATCGGCATCGGCTTGTCCATGTCGCAGGGGGGTAGCACCGGGGGTACGGACATCATCGCCCTGATTGTCAACAAGTACCGCAACGTCTCGCCGGGGCGCATGATCCTGATCATGGACGCCGTGATCATCCTGTCCTCGCTCTTCGTGCCTTCCTACATGCCTGACGGGACGCTGATGGCCTGGCCGGACAAGATCACGACGGTGGTCTACGGTTTCATCCTGATCACCATCGTCAGCACGGTACTGGACCTGTACCTGTCCGGCTCGCGCCAGTCGGTCCAGATCTTCGTCCTTTCCCCGAAATATGCCGAGATCGCCGATGCGATCACGAGCGACCTGCATCGCGGCGTGACGGTCCTGAACGGGAAGGGCTGGTACACCAAGCACGATACGGAAGTCGTGATGGTCATCACCCGCAAAACGGACCTCAACGTGTTCCTGAAATACATCAATGCGATCGACCCGAACGCCTTTGTCTCCGTTTCTTCCGTGACCGGCGTCTACGGCAAGGGTTTCGACCGGTTCAAGACCGGTGGTAAGAGATAGGTATCGATAAGAATTCGCAATTTTTACCTTTTACCCCCTGCCGGACCACCCTCCGGTCGGGGGTTTTCCTTATTTTTGGGGCAGTCAATCCGTGTGCAAGCCATGAAGATGAATCCTGCCTTCCTCCGCTACAACGCCATCTGCCTCCTCTCTGTCTGCTGCGTCCTGCTGCCTCCGGTGCTCGAGTTCGTGCAGACGGGCGGGCCTCCCGGGAGCGCGGGTCTTTCGGCGGCCCTGCTGACAGGCTGCATCCTCCTTCTGCTGCTTCCGCTCTCCGAAGAGTCCCCGGACGGGTCCTTCCGCTTCGCGCTGCTGGCGGGGATCGCCTCCCTGGCCGCCGCGCTCGCCGGCCTGCCGGGCCGGATGCGCGTGCTGGCGCTGCTGCTGGTCCAGACCGGCTACCTCTGGTTCCGCAACCAGGAGCGCTATGAGGACCTGTGGCCCCTGTTCCGGCCCGCCCGGGTCTGGAACAACGTGGAGTGCCACGCGCGGGACACGTATGTCATGACCCTCTTCGTGCTGGCGGCCTTCTTCCCGTGGCCGGGCGCTCCGGCCGCCCTCCGCTGGGCATACCTGGCGCTGTGCGGACTCATGTACCTGCTCCTCTCCCTGCGGGTCATCCTGGGCCGCACGCTCCTGCTGTCCCGCCGGAAGGAACTGGAGCTCAAGGAGCTGGTCCGGGGCAGCCTGCGGAACGCCCCCACGCTGGTCGAGAACCGCTCCGAGGAGATGGGGCGCATGCAGCAGCTGTATGACCGCGTGAGCGCCCTGATGGAGGAGAAGAAACCCTTCCTGGACTATGAGTTCACCATCGCGGACCTGGCCGGGGCCGTGTTCTCCAACCGGGCCTACCTGTCCAAGACCATCAATGTCATCTCCGGACGCAATTTCAACCAGTTCGTCAACGGCTACCGCGTCCGCTACAGCGTCGACCTGCTCCGGCGCGACCCTTTCCTGCGGGTCATCGACGTGGCCCTGATGTCGGGATTCCATACCGTCGTCACGTTCAACATGGCCTTCAAGCTCAACATGGGCGAGACGCCCTCCCGCTTCCAGGAACGCCTGCGGCTGGAGTGGCGGACCGCGCAGCAATCCCGTGCCAAGGCGATGTCCGCTGACGCGGAAAAGCCGGACGGGCATCCGTAAATGCGCAGGATTGCTTATCTTTGCGCCATGGAATACAGGCAGCTGACCCAGGAAGAATTCGACGACCTGGCGGGCCGGATCCTCTATGAGGACAACCACCTGCTGGTCGTCAACAAGCGTGCGGGCGAGATCACGCAAGGCGACAAGACCGGAGACGAACCGTTGACGGAGACCTACAAGGCCTTCATCGCGCAGCGCGACGCCAAGCCCGGCCGCGTCTTCCTCGGCCTGCCGCACCGGCTGGACAGGCCGGTGAGCGGGCTCTGCCTGCTGGCCAAGACCTCCAAGGCCCTGGAGCGGCTCGCCGCGATGTTCCGCGACGGCGGGGTGCACAAGACCTACTGGGCGCTCTGCTGCGCCCTGCCCGATCCCCGCGAGGGACTGCTCGAGGGGTGGCTGGCCCGCAACGAGCAGCAGAACAAATCCTTCATCGTCGCCGCCGGGAGCGCGCCCAAGCCCGCCCGGTACCCGGAAGCCAAGCTGGCGCGGCTCCGGTACCGCTACCTGCGCAGCACGGACCGCTACCACCTCGTGGAGGTCGAGCTGCTCACGGGACGCCACCACCAGATCCGCTGCCAGCTCGCGCACCTGGGCTGCCCGATCAAGGGCGACCTCAAGTACGGCGCCCCCCGGTCCAACCCGGACGGCGGCATCAGCCTCCACGCCCGCCGCATCCGCTTCGTCCATCCGGTCCGCCAGACGGAGATGGACCTCACGGCCCCGCTTCCGTCCTCCTGGAAGGGCCTCTGACAAATGACGGGGTGGAAATCTCCGGAAAAAATGTATTTTTGGCAAAAATTATCTGGTTATGAAGAAATTGTTTGCCATCATGGCTGCTGTCCTGATGCTTGCCGGCTGCAAGGGTGCGACCGGTTCCTCCAACGGTAACATCACCGATTTCACCGTCCGCGGTGCCGACGGGCAGCCCGTGGCCCTCTCGCAGTACAAGGGCCAGGTCCTGCTGGTCGTCAATACGGCCACCAAATGCGGCTTCACCCCGCAGTACACCGAGCTGGAGCAACTCTACGAGCAGTACGCCGACAAGGGCTTCAGCGTCCTCGACTTCCCGTGCAACCAGTTCGGCGGACAGGCGCCCGGCACCATCGCCGAGATCCAGGAGTTCTGCTCCGGCACCTACCATGTCACCTTCCCGCAGTTCGACAAGATCGACGTCAACGGCGAGGCCGCTGACCCGCTCTTCACCTGGCTCAAGGAGCAGAAGGGCTTCGCAGGTTTCGGCGAAGGCCAGCGTGCCGAGATGATGGACCGGATGATGAAGCGCTCCGATCCCGACTACGCCGCCAAGCCCGACATCAAGTGGAACTTCACCAAGTTCCTGGTGGACCGCAAGGGCAACGTCGTGGCCCGTTTCGAGCCCACGGCTGACATGCAGGAGGTCGCTGCCGCCGTCGCTGCGCTGCTGTAGCGATTGACAATTTGTCAGCGATTCGCGGCTGGCAAAGGTTTTGATGATAGCATCCCGGCCTGCCGGACTTGGCAGGCGATGAAAGTGAAATTTTAAAAGTTACTGAATATGGGAAAAATCATCGGAATCGACCTGGGCACCACCAATTCCTGCGTGTCCGTGATGGAAGGCAACCAGCCGACCGTTATCATCAATGACGAAGGCGCGCGCACGACGCCGTCCATCGTCGCTTTCACTGAGAATGGCGAGCGCAAGGTGGGCAACCCCGCCAAGCGCCAGGCCATCACCAATCCTCACAACACGATCTTCTCGATCAAGCGTTTCATGGGCGAAACCTACGACCAGGTGAACCGCGAGATCGCCCGCGTGCCGTACAAGGTGGCCCGCGGCGAGAACAACACCCCGCGCGTCGATATCAACGGCCGCCTCTACTCCCCGCAGGAGATCTCCGCCATCATCCTCCAGAAGATGAAGAAAACGGCCGAGGATTACCTCCGCCAGGAGGTGACCGAGGCGGTCATCACCGTGCCGGCCTACTTCTCCGACTCGCAGCGCCAGGCCACCAAGGAGGCGGGCAAGATCGCCGGCCTCGAGGTCAAGCGTATCATCAACGAGCCGACGGCCGCGGCCCTCGCCTACGGTCTCGACAAGAAGAACAAGAACATGAAGGTCGCGGTCTACGACCTCGGCGGCGGCACCTTCGATATCTCCATCCTGGAGCTCGGAGACGGCGTGTTCGAGGTGAAGTCCACCAACGGTGACACCCACCTGGGCGGCGACGACTTCGACCAGGCCATCATCGAATGGCTGGCCCGCGAGTTCGCCTCCGACAACGGCGGCATCGACCTCAAGAAGGACCCGATGGCCCTCCAGCGCCTCAAGGAGGCTGCCGAGAAGGCGAAGATCGAGCTCTCCAACGCCACCAGCGCCGAGATCAACCTTCCGTACATCACCGCGGTCGACGGCATGCCGAAGCACCTGGTGAAGACCCTCACCCGCGCCAAGTTCGAGACCCTCTGCGACGACCTCTTCCGCCGCTCCATTGAGCCTTGCCGCAAGGCCCTCGAGGATGCCCACCTGCGCGCCTCCGATATTGACGAGGTCCTCCTCGTCGGCGGTTCCACCCGTATCCCGAAGGTCCAGGAGATGGTCAAGGAGTTCTTCGGCAAGGAGCCGAACAAGAGCGTCAACCCCGACGAGGTGGTCGCCATCGGCGCCGCCATCCAGGGCGGCGTGCTCGCCGGCGACGTCAAGGATGTCCTCCTGCTGGATGTGACCCCGCTGTCCCTCGGCATCGAGACCCTCGGCGGCGTGATGACCAAGCTCATCGAGTCCAACACCACCATCCCGGTCCACAAGGAGCAGGTCTTCTCCACGGCGGCCGACAACCAGCCTTCCGTCGAGATCCGCGTCCTGCAGGGCGAGCGCCCGATGGCCAAGGACAACAAGCAGATCGGCATCTTCCACCTCGACGGCATCGCCCCGGCTCCGCGTGGCATCCCGCAGATCGAAGTCTCCTTCGACATCGACACCAACGGTATCCTGAGCGTCTCCGCGAAGGACAAGTCCACCGGCAAGGAGCAGCACATCCGCATCGAGGCTTCGAGCGGCCTGAGCGACGCCGAGATCCAGCGCATGCGTGACGAGGCCAAGGCCAACGAGGCTGCCGACCGCGCCGAGAAGGAGCGCGCCGACAAGCTCAACAACGCCGACGCCATGGTCTTCCAGACCCAGCGCAACCTCAAGGAGTACGGAGACAAGATCCCGGCCGACAAGCGTTCCGCGATCGAATCCGCCTGCGAGGACCTCAAGAAGGCCGTCGACGCCAAGGACATCGCTGCCATCGACAGTGCCAACTCCGCCCTGGAGAGCGCTTGGCACGCTGCCTCCGAAGACATGGCCCGTGCCGCCCAGGGCGGCCAGCCCGGTGCCGGTCCGCAGGGTCCGCAGGGCGGTCCCGAAGCCGGCCCGCAGGGTCCTCAGCCGGACTACGGCAACAACGGTCCCGACGAGCAGTAAGCGCCTTCGCGCTTCCTGCTCATAACGAGCCCCGATGACTGGGGGATGTTTCCCCCAGACCTCTCGGTCGCTGGACGCTCCGAATAGCCGTGATGAGCAAGTGATTGATTTGCAATAAGAACTGAAATCCGTGGTACCCGAAAAGGATACCACGGATTTTTGTTTTAATTGATACTGAGCTACTTGCTCATCACGCTCACCGGACAATCCGCCAATAGCCTTCCTTCCGGGGTTTGACCGAAGGGGGGAAGGAGGCGGGATAACCGAGGGCCAGGGCGCCGATGCCGGCGAGGCTTTCGTCCACGCCGAGCTCCCGCATGAGGGCCTTGCCCTCCGGGGTGGCGAACATCTCCCGCTCGCGGTTGATCCAGCAGGATCCGAGTCCGACGGCGTGGGCTGCGAGCATCATGTTGCCGAGCACCAGGCTGCCGTCCTGAAGCGAATTGGGCCAGACCGCCGGGTCCGTGCCGAAGACGAGGATGATGGTCGGTGCGCCGTAGAAGGGGGTGGGATGGCCCCAGACCTCGCCGTTGAGGCGGTCGATGCGCGCCACGAGGTCGGGGCGCTGCACCGCCACGATCCAGGGATCCTGCAGCCCCTTGGCGGTGGGAGCCCAGGTGCCGGCCTCGAGCACGGCCTGCAGCGCTTCGTCGCTGACCTGTTCCGGCTTGAAGCGCCGGATGCTGCGGCGCTCGCGGAGCGCCTTGAGTACTTCGTTGTCCATATCATTTCAAGGTTTTGTCGTTGGATTGGCGGAGATGGAGATCCTTGCGTCCGTCGGAGCCGGACAGCCGGAAGTCCCGCACGCCGCGGAGCACGAACGCGGGGGCGTCCGCCCCGTTGCGGATGCTGAAGTTGTCGAAGCGGATGTCCTCCGCGTCCATCAGCACGACGGCCGGACGCGTGTCCGGCTCGATGGTCTCGATCCGCACGTCGCGGAAGACCACGCGCCGGGCGTAGCGCACGAACAGCCCCCAGGCCGGCAGGACGCCGAAGATGGAGGGCTCAGGGTAGGCCGTGCGGCACTCTGGGATGTCGTAGGCGCCGCGCGGGGCGATGTCCTCGGCGCGGGCCTTGGTCGGCAGGCCGCCCGTGTTGGGGCCGCCCTTGCCGTTGATGCCTTCGGCGGTGAAGAAACTATTGCTCAGCTGCTGGTCTTCGGCGTCGGCCATCGACAGGCCGCCGCGGTAGCGGATCAGCACGTCGCTGACGGACACGTCCTCGATCCAGGCGTCGCTGATCCCGACGAAGGGGGAGGCGTAGCGGGCGTCGGCGCCGTCCACGATGATGTGCGAGAGCTTGATGCGGCGCAGCACGCCGGGGCCGCGCCCTTCCGGGCCCCGGCCCCGGTGGCCCAGCCGCAGGAAGAGCGGCGCCGTGCAGATGTCGCGCATGACGATGTTGGAGACGGTGATGTCCTCGACCGTCCCGCCGTCCACGCACTCCAGCGCGAGGCCGCGGCAGCGGTCGAACACGCAGTTGGAGATGGTGATGCCGCGGAAGCCGCCCACGGACTCGGTGCCCATCTTGATGCGGCCCGTCGGCCCGTCGAGGTCGGGCGCCTCGTCGACGGTGCGCCCGTAGGAGCCGTCCAGGAAGGTCCCGGGATCGAACCCGGACACCTGGCAGCCCGTGATGGTGATGTCCTCGCAGGCCTGCACGCGGCCGAGCGAGTAGGAACTCTTGAGGACGATGGCGTCGTCGTTGAGGCAGTTGACCGTGCAGTCGGACACGCGGACGTGCCGGCAGCAGTCGATGTCGATGCCGTCCCGGTTGGAGTCGATCTTCAGGCCCTGCAGCGTCACGTTGTCGGCGCCGACGAGCCAGAGCACGCGGGCGCCGCCCATCCGCACGGAGAAGTCGCGGAACAGGAGGCCCCGGCTCTCCCGGACCGTGAAGATCCGGCTGGGGACGGGGTAGGGGATGTCGGAGCCGAAGCCGCGCGTCACGACATCGGACCCGTCGATGAGCCCGGGGCCCGTGACTGCGGCGTCGTGGATGCCCTCGGCGTAGATGAGCGAGCCGTGCCAGCGCGGATAGCGCCCGTCCGGTCCGGCCTGCACGTAGCCCGCATCGGCCGTGGGCCGCGCGGCCCTGAGCACGCAGCCGCTCTCGAGATGCAGCGTGACGTTGTCGCGCAGGGTGATGCTGAAGCAGCGCCACTGCCCGGCCGGCACGACCACCGTGCCGCCGCCGGCCGCGCTGGCCGCGGCGATGGCGGCGTTGATGGGCCCCTCGGCCCGTTCGCAGCCGCCCGGCAGGGCGCCGTAGTCCAGGATATTATAGGTAGCAGGCGTGCCCGCGCGAAGCGGGAGGGTGCAGAGTGCCAGGAGAAGGGCCAGGAGCCCGGGGAGCAGTCTTCGGATCATGGTCGGAGGATAACGGTTCTGCACAAAGATAATGAAAAAATGCGCGTCCCCGACGGGAAGCGCATTTATCTAGATGGTGTAAGGTTTGTTTGTCGGAACGCAGTGACTGAGGGGGTTTGGGGGAAACATCCCCCAGTCATAGGGAACCGACGAGCAATAAGAATTATTGCTCGTCCTGTAAGCGAAGATGCTGCACGTAGATGGCTTTCTGCTTCGCGACGCGACGCAGCTCGGACGGCTTCTGGAAGTTCTTGCGGGCGCGCATCTCGCGGACGGCACCGGTCTTCTCGAATTTACGCTTGAATTTCTTCAACGCGCGCTCGATGTTTTCGCCTTCTTTTACGGGTACGATGATCATTGCTTTACACCTCCTTTTTCTTTTTGCGGACGCAAAGGTAGCAAATTATTTTAACAATCCAACAAATTCGCGCATCCCTTCGGTCGCCACCCGCTTGATATGGTGCACGCGGCTGTCGAAGATCTGCACGTCCGCGGGGTCGATCAGGTAGATGGGCGCCTCGGGCCGGGCATACCGGTAGAGCCCGGCGGCGGGGTAGACCTGCAGGGAGGTGCCGACGATCAGGACGATGTCCGCCGCGGCGACCAGCTCCACGGCCCGCTCGATCTTCGGGACGGCTTCGCCGAAGAAGACGATGTGCGGGCGGTACTGGGCGCCGTTGGGCGCCTTGTCGCCCAGGTGCACCTCGTCGTAGCCGATGTCGATGACGTATTTCTCGGAGAACCCGTCGTAGTCGTTGCAGGTGTTCTCGGGGCGGACCTTGGTGGCCTCGCCGTGCAGGTGCACGACGTGGGTGGAGCCGGCGCGCTCGTGGAGGTTGTCCACGTTCTGCGTGATCACGTCGACGGTGTAGCGCTCCTCGAGCTGCGCGATGAGCCGGTGCGCCTCGTTGGGGCGGGTGTCGCGCAGCTTCGCGCGCTGCATGTTGTAGAAGTCCAGCACGAGCCCGGGGTTGCGGGCCCACCCTTCCGCGGAAGCGACCACCATCGGGTCGTAGTTGTCCCAGAGACCGCCGTTGTCGCGGTAGGTCCCCAGGCCGCTCTCGGCGCTCACGCCGGCGCCGGTTAGCACTGCGATGCGTTGTTTCATTCGCCTGTCATTTTGAAGTAGTACTTGCGGACCCAGTATTCGAAGAGCGGGTCGAGGATCACGGGATTGTCCTCCCCGTCGAAGGTGACGATCTCCTTCTTGCAGAGCGCGTCCTTGAGCCGCCGCACGTTGGCGGAGGAGTTGAGGCCGTACTCCTTGATGACCTCCGCGCTGCTGAAGCGCTTGTGGCCGTCGAGGATGGCGCGCAGCAGGCTCACCTGGAAGGTGGTCAGGTCGTTCATCGTGGCGACGAAGCGCGGCTCGTGGACGGCGAGCAGGCTGCCGAGCGCCTCGGTGAGGGTCGGCTCGAGGATGTAGCCGCGCGTCAAGGAGTCGCAGATGGCGCTGAAGTGGCTGATGTACCAGATGTTGTCCTGGAAGAGCCGGCAGACGCCCTGCAGCAGCTCCTTGTCGATGACCTTGCCGGAGGTGAGGAATCCGCGGTTGACGTAGTCGACGATCTCGCGCGTCTCGACGGGGCCGATACGGACCCGCTCCACGCGGCGCCAGAACCAGCGCTTGATGCCGAAGATCTCGTGCATGGCGTTGAACTGCGAGCCCGTGAAGACGTAGCAGGCCCCGGCGGCGAGCTCCGGCGGCAGGGTCTTGAAGACCGACTCCAGGGTCCGGCAGGCCTGGTCGCCGTCCTCGGTGAGCATCACGTTGGAGAACTCGTCCAGCACGACGACGCGGCGCACGCCGGCCTGCACGCCGATGCGGTAGGGGAGCAGGAAGGCGGCCCGCAGGTCCTCCCCGTCCAGCTCCCAGGACGCGGAGACGACCTCGCCGCAGGCGTTGAACCGGGCCGGGTCGAAGACCAGGTGGGTCCCGGCGAGCAGCTCCCCGGCGACGCGGGCGTACTCGTCCGGCCCGCTGCCGGCGGACCGCAGCGCGGCGCCGGCGAGGCGGAGCGTCAGGTCCTGCAGCGAGCGGACGTCGAGCAGCGACAGCTCGACGGGCGCGAAGCGCTGCCCGGTGCCTTTCAGGTTGAGGAACCCCTGGCGGATGAGGGACTTGCGGCCCGTCTTGGGCGGCTCGTAGATGACGACGTTCTCGCCCTGGGCCACCAGGTTGGCGAAGACCTGCGTCTCGGTGCGCCGGCCGATGAACTGCTTGCCGGTCACAGGTTTGTTGTAAGGGAACAGACTGTCCATGACGCAAAGTTAGTAACAATAATGTTAGGATGCAAAAAGCAGGAAAATGGAAGAATAATTTGGCGGAGTGGGGAATTTTGCGTAAATTCGCAGCCCAAAATACAATTGATGACCGCTAAGCCATTGATAAAGAGCTGCCTGAAGGGCAGACGCTTACGGCCGAAACTTTTAACAAGTTTTACACGATGTACGCAATCGTAGACATTGCAGGCCAGCAGTTTAAAGTAGAGGCTGGCAACGAGATCTTTGTGCAGCGGCTCGCCGATGCCAAGGGTGCTGATGTAGAGTTCGGCAAGGTCCTTCTCGTCGCAGATGATGCCGCCGTGAAGGTCGGAACTCCCTATGTGGAGGGCGCCGTGGTCAAGGCCACCGTCCTCGAAGATGATGTCAAGGCAGACAAGGTGCTGGTCTTCAAGAAGATCCGCCGCAAGGGCTTCCAGAAGCTCAATGGTCACCGCCAGAAGCTTACCAAGATCAAGATCAACGAAATCGCTTAAGAGTTATGGCACACAAGAAAGGTCAATCCAGTTCCAAGAACGGTCGTGAGTCGCAGAGCAAGCGCCTGGGTCTCAAGAAATTCGGCGGCGAAGTCGTGAAAGCCGGCAATATTATCGTCCGCCAGCGCGGCACTGTCCACAACCCGGACCGCAACGTCGGTATGGGCAAGGACCACACGCTGTACGCCCTCGTCGACGGTACGGTGAAGTTCACCCGCAAGCGGGAGAACAAATCCTACGTGTCGGTGGTCCCGTTTGAGAACTAGTCTCGAAGGGACACTTAGTTGAATCCAAGGACCCAGCACTTCGAGACAGGTGTATGGGTCCTTTCAGTTTACAGAGAAGGAATATGTTGACACTCAAGATGCTTCGCGATGACCCGAAGGCGGTCGTCGAGAAATTGAAAATCAAGAATTTCGACGCGCAGCCGATCGTGGACAAGGTGCTCGAGCTCGACGCGCGCCGCCGCAGCCTCCAGACGGAGAGCGATGCGCTGCTCGCGCAGCAGAAGCAGAAGGCGGCCGAGATCGGCAGCCTGATGAAGCAGGGGCTCCGTGACGCCGCCGAGGCCGCCAAGGCCGAGGTCGCGGCGCTCAAGGCCCGCTCCGGCGAACTCCTCGCCCAGATGGACGAGGCGGCCGCCGAGCTGGAACGCCAGCTGGTGCTCATGCCCAACACCCCGTGCAGCCTCGTCAAGCCCGGCAAGGGCGCCGAGGACAACGAGGTGGTCAAGATGGGCGGCCCCGAGGTGAAGCTGCCCGAGGGGGCGCTGCCCCACTGGGAGCTGGCCCGCAAGTACGACATCATCGACTTCGACCTGGGCGTCAAGATCACGGGTGCCGGTTTCCCGGTCTACAAGGGCAAGGGTGCCAAGCTGCAGCGCGCGCTGATCAACTTCTTCCTCGACTTCAACACCGCGGCCGGCTACAAGGAGGTCGAGCCTCCGGTGATGGTCAACGCCGCTTCCGGTTTCGGCACGGGCCAGCTCCCCGACAAGGAGGGCCAGATGTACCATGCCAACGTGGACGACTTCTACATGGTCCCGACGGCCGAAGTGCCCGTGACCAACATCTTCCGCGACGTGATCCTCGCCCCGGGCGAGATTCCGCAGCGCCTGACGGCCTACACGCCGTGCTTCCGCCGCGAGGCCGGCTCCTACGGCAAGGACGTCCGCGGCCTGAACCGCCTGCACCAGTTCGACAAGGTCGAGATCGTGCGCGTGGAGAAGCCGGAGGATTCCTACAAGGCCCTGGACGACATGGTCGCCCACGTGGAGTCTTTGGTCAACAAACTCGGCCTGAAGTACCGGATCCTGCGCCTCTGCGGCGGGGACCTGTCCTTCACGTCCGCCATCACCTATGACTTCGAGCTCTGGTCCGCCGCCCAGGGCCGCTGGCTGGAGATCTCGTCCGTGTCCAACTTCGAGACCTACCAGGCCAACCGCCTGCACCTGCGCTACCGCGACGAGGCCGGCAAGACCCAGCTCGCGCACACGCTCAACGGCAGCTCGCTCGCCCTCCCGCGCGTCGTGGCCGCCCTGCTCGAAGACAACCAGACCCCGGACGGTATCATCATCCCCGAGGTGCTCCGTCCGTACACCGGTTTCTCGCGGATTGATTAGGCTGCCTGGCGGCGCCGGTCCGCGATAGCGGATATCCGGCTATCCCCCTTGAGGGGGCGCAGGGGGTGACGACCCGTCGATGCCCGCTGCAAATGGCAAATTGATAAAGTTAGTTAGAAGGAAAATGGCCGCGCAGGACAAAAGTCGCGTGATTATGGGCATCGACCCCGGAACCAATATTTTAGGCTTCGGGGTCGTCCGTGTCGATGCTGCGGGAAAGCCGTCGTTCGTGGACATGGGGGTGGTGGACCTTCGCAAGGTCGAGTCTCCCTATGACAAACTCGAGGTCATCCACGAGAAGGTGGGCGCCCTGTGCGACCTCCACCGCCCGGACGACATGGCGCTCGAGTCACCTTTCTACGGCCGGAACGCGCAAGTCATTTTCAAGTTGGGCCGTGCCCAGGGTGCCGCGATGGTCGCCGGGCTCAACCGGGGCGTGCGTATCTTCGAATATGCGCCCCGTCGGGCGAAGATGGCCATCTGCGGCAACGGAGCTGCTTCAAAAGAGCAGGTTAGCCTGATGGTCCAGCGAACCCTTGGCATTAAAATTGCTAGTAAATACCTCGACGCAACGGACGCCCTCGCCCTCGCGATGTGCCACTTTTACCAATTGAGCAGCCCGCTTGCAGACGTGCAGGCCTCGAGCAGCTGGGAGAAGTTCATAGCGTCAAATCCGGAGCGCATAAAGAAATAACCGTATGAAGTTATCAAAACTCCTCCTGCTCACCGCAGGGCTGTTTCTGGGGTTTAGCTTGTTTGCCCAGAACACGATCAAGGGAGTGCTCGTCGACGAGACGACCGGCGAACCGTTGGGTTTTGCCACCGTCTCCCTGACCCGAGACGGCCAGACCAAGCCGACGAAGTACGTCCTCAGCAACGACAAGGGTGCCTTCACCCTTGAGTCCGTCCGCAACGGCTCTTACACCATTGCCGCTGAACTGATGGGCTACGTGGCCTACAAAGCTCCGGTCAAGATGGAATCCAAGGCCATCGATCTCAGCCAGATCAAGATGAAGGTCGACCAGGAGGTCCTGGAGGCTGCCGAGGTGTCTGCCATCGGCAATCCGATCGTCATCAAGAAGGATACGGTCGAGTACAACATGGCCGCGTTCAAGCCTTCCGACACCGACAACCTCATCGACGTCCTCAAGAAGATGCCGGGCATCGAGGTGGCCGACGACGGCACGATCACGGCCAACGGCGAGACGATCAAGAAGATCACGATCGAGGGCAAGACCTTCTTCCTCAACGATCCCAGCGTGGCCACGCAGAACCTGCCGGCCAAGGTCATCAACAAGCTGAAGGTCATCCGCAAGAAGTCCGAGCAGGCCGAATTCACCGGCATCGACGACGGCGAGGAGGAGACGGTCATCGACCTCAACGTGCATCCCGGCATGATGCAGGGCCTGATGGGCCGCGCCACCGTCGGCGTGGGCCACGATGTCCCGGCGGGGGAGGGCGACCTCAACGACTGGCGCTATGTCGGCAACCTCTTCCTCGGACGCTTCAACCAGAAGACCCAGCTCAGCCTCATCCTCAACGGCAGCAATACCAACGGCGGCCGTGGCGGCGGCCGTGGCATGGGTGGCGGCGGCTTCGGCGGAGGCGGCGGCATGGGCGGCGGTGGCGGCATTTCCACCAATTACGGCGGCGGTCTCAACGCTGCTACGGAAGCCTTCGATGGCCGGATGCAGGTCGGTGGCAACTACAACTACAACCACCGCAGCAACGAGTCGCTGTCAGACCGTAATTCGACCAACTATCTTGCTTCCGGCTACAACCAGATCGAGGAAAGCCACTCCCAGAACCTCTCGGGCAATAACAGCCACAGCTTCGGCCTGCGTCTGGAGCACAAGTTCTCCGACAACGCCTCGATCATCTTCGAGCCGCAGGTGGATTTCGGCAACAGTTCCTCTTCGTCGAACAGCAACAATGAGAAGTGGCGCGATGATGACGGCGTCCTGACTGCACTGACCCGCGCCAAGGCCAGCAACACCAGCGCCGGCAAGAATGCCAGTACATCCGGCTACCTGCTCTACCGCCAGCGTCTCGGCATTCCCGGTCGTACCCTCACGGCGAACGTCCGCTACAGCATGAACCAGAACTCCTCCGAAGGATTCAACAACAACACGACCGAGTTCCTGACCGAGGACCGGACCACGGTGCTCAACCTGCGCAACGTCAGCGGCTCCAACAGCTACCAGACTTCCGCCCGGATGACCTATACCGAGCCGCTCGGCAACTACTTCTATCTGGAGGCCAACTACAACTTCTCCTGGAATAAGTCCAAGTCCAACAAGACCGCCTATGACTTGCTGAACGACGGGGCGATCGACTACCAGAATACCAACGGGACGGAGCGGGTCAACCGTCGTCATGACATCGGCGGCAACATCCTGTTCCAGAATGATAAATTCCATATGCAGGCTGGTTTCAGCGCCATGCCGAACTACACCTACACGAAGTCTGACGTGTACCTGGATGGCATCCTGAATCCGCAGGTCTACGAGGACAACCGTTTCAATTTCTCCCCGCAGGCCATGATGACCTGGAACCCGAACGACCGCTGGAACCTCCGCTTCAATTACCGTGGTACCTCCTCGCAGCCGGAGACCTCCGACCTCATGCCCGTGCCGGACTATACCAACCCGCTGCGGGTCCGCTTCGGTAATCCGACCCTGACGCCGTACTTCAGCCACAACATGAACTCCAACTTCCGCTACAGCAACCGGGAGAAGTTCATCTCCGCCAATTTCGGCTTCAACGGTGGCTTTACGCAGAACCCGATTTCCTCTCTGTCGATCAACGGCAGCAACGGCGGCAGCTACACGATGCCGTTCAACAGCCCGACGATCGGCAATGCCGGCACCAACTATTACTTCAACATCCCGATCGGCCGCTCTGCCTTCTCCATCAGCAACCAGGGCCGGATCAACTGGCGCCAGTCCTTCTCCTACGAAGGTGTGGACGTGGACATGAGCAAGTACACCGACGAGGGATTCTATGAGTTCATGGACTGGTTCATCGAACGTTTCAACGACCCGGCTTACCACAAGGCCCACATTGTCGGCATCACGACCAACAATGTCACCATGACCGAGATGCTCCGCCTGACCTACCGTGGCTCTGCCGTGAATTTCAACCTGAGCGGCAACACCAACATGAGCCGGACCTTCTACAACCGCGACGGCGACGCTGCGACCAAACGTGAACTGGCCAATACCCTGACCTGGCGCAACAGCGTCAACGCCGACTTCACTTGGACGTGGACCCTGGCCGGTATGGAATTCCAGGCAGACGCAAGTTACATGTGGTACAACGGGTACGCAACCAATCCGGACCCGATGACCCTGGTCAATGCGACGGTCAACAAACGCCTTGGCCCCGTGACCCTGTCCCTGTCCGTGACCGACCTGCTGGCCCAGTCCCGCGCCCTTAGCGTGACGGAGAGCGGTGCCATGCGTTCCGAGACCCTGAGCAACACGCTGGGCCGTTACATCCTGCTGTCCTTCAACTACAACTTCGGCACCATGGGTGGCCGGAGAGGCGGTGCCCGCATGGGCGGCAACCGTGGAGGAGGCATGGGCGGCGGCATGATGGGCGGCGGCGGATTCCGCGGCGGCATGGGCGGCGGCATGGGCGGCCCGATGTAACAGACAGTTTCAGCGCAAAATCGACAGCGGCCTGCAAAAGCGGGCCGCTGTCATTTTTATTTATTATCTTTGTACGATTATGCTGATATCGATCCTCAAAGCCCTGCTGGTCGGCGTCATCGCAGCCGTGCCCATCGGCCCCATCTTCGTGATGGTGGTGCAGCGTACGCTCTGCCACAGCCGCCGCGCCGGCGTGATGGTCGGCCTGGGCGCCGCCGCCGGCGACATGGTGTATGGCGGCGTGGGGCTGCTCACGCTCGAACTCATCAAGGGCTTCGTGCTGGGCCACCAGGCGCTCTTCATGATCGCGGGCGGCCTCATCATCGGGGCGATCGGCGTCAGCATGCTCACCCGCGAGGTCTCGCTGAGCCTGCCGGAAGAGAAGCGCCAGGTCTCGGACTGGGCCTGCGCCACGCAGGCGTTCGCGAGCACGCTCTCGAACCCGGCGGCGCTGGCCACGATGCTGGCCCTGCTGACCGCCTTCAACCTGGGCACGGGCGCGGGCGAGGCTCCGCTGCCGCTGCTCACTCTTGGCGTCGGCGCCGGCGAGGCGCTGTACTGGGGGCTTGTGACCTGGCTGCTGGCCCGGTTCCTGCACATCGGGGAGCGGACCCTGCGGACCGTCAGCCGCGTGGCGGGCGCCCTGGTGTGCGTCTTCGCCGTCGTGCTGGTCGTGCGGGGCATTTTGATGATAATAAGAAGTTAACCAATGGATACCAAGTCGATTCTCAACAACTGGATTGTCAAGAACCTCCTGCTGGCCGTGGCCTTCGTGGCCGGCGTGGTGCTGCTCGCGAGCGTGCTGCTCTCGCTCATCACCCAGCACGGGCGGGAGATCACGGTGCCGGACTTCACCAACATGACCTTCCAGGAGGCGCGCAAGGCCGCCTCCGCCGCGGGCGTGAAGGTCCTGGTCAAGGACTCCGTGTACGTCAAGCGCCTCAAGCCGGGGGCGGTCTATCTCCAGACCCCCAAGGCCGGCGAGCGCGTCAAGCGCGGCCGCCGCATCCGCCTCACGACCAACACCACCGTTCCCAAGGAGGTCGTGATGCCGGCCCTGGTCGGCTACTCGATGCGCCAGGCCAAGGCCGAACTCGTCCGCAACGGACTGGTGCTCGGACGCCTGATCTATGTCCGTGACATCGCCACCAACAACGTGCTTCGCCAGCAGCGCGGCGGCGTGGACATCAAGGCCGGCACCAAGCTGGCCAGCGGCACGACCATCAACCTCGTGGTCGGCCTCAGCCCCAGCGACAACATGACCTACACCCCGAAACTCGTCGGCAAGCAGTACCTCCATGCGGTGGACCTCATCCAGGAGAGCTCGCTCAATGTCGGCAAGCTCCATTTCGACGAGACCGTCAAGACCTACGCCGACTCCGTCAGCGCGGTGGTCTACCAGCAGCGTCCGGCCGGCTCCCAGCAGGTGCGGATGGGCGGCGAGGTGAGCCTGTCGCTGACCACCGACCCTTCCAAGGTCCCTTCCGCAACCGGCAAGAAATGATGCCCGACGCCCCGCAGGAGATGTTCGAGCACTTCCGGCTCGAAGTGGACCCCGGACAGGCCCCCGTCCGGATCGACAAATACATGTCTTCCCACCTGGAGGATACCTCCCGCAACCGCATCCAGCAGGCCTTCAAGGAAGGCTACGTGCGGGTGGGGGAGACGCCCGTCAAGGCCAATTACATCGTCCGCCCGGGCGACGTGATCCGCTTCGTGATGCCCTACCGCCGCCGCGGCCTGGAGATCATCCCGCAGGAGATCCCGCTCAACATCGTCTACGAGGACGATGACGTGCTGGTGCTCAACAAGCCCGCGGGGATGGTGGTCCATCCCGGCCACGGCCACTACGAGGGCACGCTGGTCAATGCCCTGGCGCACCACCTGGGCATCCGCGTGGACAGCGAGGCGATGGACGAGCGGATGGGCATCCTGGTGCACCGCATCGACAAGGATACCAGCGGCCTGCTCGCCGTCGCGAAGAACGACGAGGCGCAGCTCCGCCTCGCCAGGCAGTTCTTCGACCACAGCATCGAGCGCCGCTACAACGCCGTCGTGTGGGGCGACCTCCGCGAGGACGAGGGGACGGTCGAGGGATACATCGGCCGTGACCCCAACGACCGCCTGCGCTTCAAGGTGGTCGCGGACGAGGACCACGGCAAGCGCGCCGTCACGCACTGGCGCGTGCTGGAGCGCTTCGGCTTCGTGACCCTGGTGGAGTGCCGGCTAGAGACCGGACGCACGCACCAGATCCGCGTGCACATGTCTTCGCTGGGCCATCCGATCTTCAACGACGAGCGCTACGGCGGGAGCGAGATCCGCAAGGGGACCATCTATGCCAAATACCGGCAGTTCATCCGCAACTGCTTCGAGATCTGCCCGCGGCAGGCGCTCCACGCCCGGACGCTGGGCTTCACGCATCCCCGCACGGGGGACTGGCTGCAATTCGATTCCGAACTCCCGGAGGACATGACCGCACTCCTGGACAAGTGGCGCAAATACTGCGGTCAGATGCCCGAAGAGTGATGAAGAAACCCCAGACCCTGCTATGGCTGCTCACCGCCCTGTCGGCGGTGCTGCTGAGCCTGCCCTGGCTGGTGCCGCACACCGGCGCCCTGGCGCTGGTGGCGTTCGTGCCGCTGCTGGTCGCCGACGAACTGGCCGCGCAGTACAAGGTCCGCGCGCCGTGGATGTATCCGGCCGCCGCCTTCGTGGCGTGGAACGCCGCCACGACCTTCTGGGTGTGCAACGCCACGGTCGGCGGCGGGCTTTTCGCCATCCTGGCGAATGCCGCGCAGATGCTGCTGGTCTGGCTGCTGTTCCGCCTGGCGCGGAAGAAGATGCAGGGCGTGCTGCCGTATATCTTCCTGGCCGCGATGTGGATCGCCTGGGAGCGGCGCTACTTCGACGTGGACATCTCCTGGCCCTGGCTGACGCTCGGCGGCGCCTTCGCGCAGAGCACGCGCACGGTCCAGTGGTACGAATTCACCGGCACGCTCGGCGGTTCGCTCTGGATCTGGCTGTCGAACCTGGGCATCTACGGCCTGCTGGCCGCCGTCTCGGGCGGTGCCTGGCAGCGCTGGAACGACCTGGCGCGCGGTTGCGCGGCCGTGGGGATCGTGCTGGTCATCGCTGGTCCCGTCGTGCTCTCCAAGGTCCTGTACGACAACTACGAGGTCCGCTCCGAGGACACGGTGGACGTGGTGATCGGCCAGCCCAACTTCGACCCTTACGAGAAATTCGAGTCCCTGACCCAGGCGCAGCAGACCGCGGTCCTGCTGGAGGAGTTCGACCGGGCGCTCGCCGCCCGTCCGGATGGTCCCGTGCTGCTGCTCGCGCCCGAGACCTTCACGGGAGACGTCTTCCTGGACCGGGCGGAGGAGTCGCCGACCCTGCAGCGCGTGCGCGGCTTCCTCGCGGAGCACCCCGGCGCACAGATGCTGCTGGGCGCCACGACCTATGACTTATACGACACCCGTTCGGCTCCGGACATCCTGGCGCGGCCTTTCGGCAGCGGCTGGATCGTATCGCACAACAGCGCCGTGATGACGGCGGCGTCCGGCCCCGTCGAGGTCTACCACAAGAGCAAGCTGGTGGTCGGTACGGAGCTCACCCCGTATCCGAAGGTGTTCGTCCCGCTGGACGATTGGCTCTCGAAGAAGATGGGCGTGTCGGGCCTGATGGGCCGCTGCGCCGGTCAGGACGAGGTGTCGCTGCTCCATTTCGGTGCGGACCGGCTGCCGCTCGGCTGCGCGGTCTGCTACGAGTCGGTCTACGGCGAGTATTGTGCGGACTATGTCCGGAAGGGAGCGCAGGCGATGACCATCATCACCAACGATGCCTGGTGGGGCAACACTCCGGGCTACCGCCAGCATCTCAGTTACGCCCGCCTGCGGGCGATCGAGCTGCGGCGCGACATCGCGCGCTGCGGCAATACGGGAATCTCGTGCTTCATCGACCAGCGGGGAGAAGTGCTGGACGAGACGACATGGTGGACGCGCGGGACGCTGTCGGGGCTGGTGCACCTCAGCACGGCGCAGACGGCATTCGTGCGTCACGGCGACATCGTCGGGCGCGTGTGCACGCTGGTCTTCCTGCTGCTGGCAGCGATGCTGCTGGTGCGTCTCTTCGTCCCGGGCAGGCGGGGCTAGAACAGTTTCGGATGACTCTCCTCGAGTCCGGTGAGGACCCGCTCCATCACGGCCTGACGGATCAGGGCGGAGCGGGAAGATACCTTGAACCGCTTGCAATAAGCGTCGATGGCCGCAAGCTCCTGTGCGTTGAATAGCACGGACTTGCGGTGGATGCGCCGGAGCGATGCCCGCTGCTTGTCGAGATAGGCGGGATCCACGTTGGTGAATTTCTTGCTACTCTTCTTTCTCTTGGCCATAGAGCATATTGATATATCGTATGATTTCCTGCAGGTTTTCCATTTCCAGCCGGCGGCCGAGGATCTCGCCGTCCTTCCAGACCACGAACACCTTGGGGGTGGAGAAGACGCCGTAGTCCAGCAGCAGGGTGGACTCGGACTTCGGGTCCCAGAGATGGGTGATCCGGACGTTCTTGTTGGGCGTGCCGATGGCTTTGCGGAAGGCCCGGAAGTCCTTGCGGTCGGTGTCCACGTTGATGGCGTAGAAGTCCATCGGGAAGGCCACTTCGGCGAGGACGGCGGGCAGGGCGTGGGTCTCCAGCCGGCATTTGGCGCAGTGCGGCGAGTAGAAGAAGAGCACGGCGGGACGGTCCCCGGGCACCGGCACGGTCCGGCGGCCGCCGCAGGGCGTGCGGAGCGTGACCTGCGGCGCCTGCATGCCGATCAGGGTCTTGCGGTTCTCCAGGGCGAAGCGCTCTGCTTCGAACATCTCGAACTCGCTGCGCGTCCGGACCTTGCCGGAGGCGATCCACTCATCGTAGACGTGCAGGGCCACGGCTTCCTCGCCCATCACGCGGCTGTAGCGGTAGTGGTCGAAGACGGAGAGCGCCACGTGCTGGCGCATCAGGGAGTCGGTACAGCTGCCGATCAGGGTGTCGAATTCGCTGTTCTTGACCGATACTTCCTCCCGCTCCAGCGCGCCGTAGAACTGCGCGAGCAGGCTGTCGAGCGGCGCGTAGCGGCCGGTCGTGTCCGGCTGGGCGGCGGCGGACAGGCAGAGCCCCAGGGCGAGAAGGATGGGGAGCAGGCGGCGCATGGGATTAGCGGGCTTCGGGAAGGACGACCCCTTCCGGGAGGAACTGGCTGGTGTCGCCGCGGTGGCGCAGCAGGTCCCGTACGGCGGAGGAGGAGATGTGGGCGAATTCCTGGGCCGTCGGGATGATGACGGTCTCGATCTCCGGGGCGAGGCGCCGGTTGGCGTCGGCGATGGCCTTCTCGTTGTCGAAGTCCATCATGTTGCGGATGCCCCGCACGATGTGGCGGATGCCCAGCTGGCGGCAGATGTCGATGGTCAGGCAGTCGTAGGAGACCACGCGGACGCGGTCGCCCAGGTGGGCCGTGGCCTGCCGGATGATGTCCAGCTTCTGCTCGTTGGAGAAGAAGCCGCGCTTGTCCTGGTTGATGCCGACGGCCACGACGACCGTGTCGAACATCGTCAGCGCACGGCCGAGGATATTGAGATGGCCCGCGGTGAACGGGTCGAAAGAGCCTGGAAACAATGCGGTTGTGTTCATGATAAACAAATATAGGCAAAAAATGCGTATATTTGGATGATGACAGTAAAAATCGAACCTTCCTGGCGTGAAGCCCTCCAATCCGAATTCGACCAACCCTATTTCGCCGCGTTGGCGCAGACCCTGCATGCCGAGAAGGCTGCCGGCGTGCAGATCTTCCCGCCCGGCGGCCAGATCTTCCGGGCCTTCGACCTCTGTCCGCTCGACCGGACCCAGGTCGTGATCCTGGGGCAGGATCCCTACCATGGCTACGGCCAGGCCATGGGCCTGTGTTTCAGCGTGCCGCAGGGTGTCCCGGCGCCGCCGTCGCTGCGCAACATCTTCCGCGAGATCGAGACCGACCTGGGCGTGCGGATGTCGGGCAGCCCGGACCTGACGCCGTGGGCGCGCCAGGGCGTGCTGCTGCTCAACGCCGTGCTGACGGTCCGTTCGGGCCAGGCCGCCTCGCACAGCGGCATCGGCTGGCAGACCTTCACGGACGCCGTGATCCGCACGGTCTCCGACCGGCGGGAAGGCGTCGTGTTCCTGCTCTGGGGCAACTACGCGCGCAGCAAGGCGCCGCTCGTCGACGCCTCGCGGCATCTCGTGCTGGAAGCAGCACACCCCTCGCCGCTGGCAAGGGGTGCTTTCTTCGGCTGCCGCCATTTCTCCCGCTGCAACGACTATCTCGCCGCCCACGGGCACGCTCCCATCGACTGGAAACTCTAGAAGATGAAGGAGATGACGTCCTGGATGGTCTTGACGTAGTGGAACTCCAGGCCCTTGATGTAGATCTCCTTGATGTCCTCGATGTCCTTGCGGTTGTCCTCGGAGATGACGATCGTGTGCACGCCGGCGCGCTTCGCGGCGAGGATCTTCTCCTTGATGCCGCCGACCGGCAGCACGCGGCCGCGCAGGGTCATCTCGCCGGTCATGGCGATGCCGTGGCGGAGCGCCTGGCCGCGCAGGGCGGAGACCATCGAGCTCACCATCGTGATGCCGGCTGACGGACCGTCCTTCGGCGTGGCGCCTTCCGGGACATGGACATGGATGTCCTTGGCGGCGAACTGCTCGGAGGTCAGGTTCGCCATCTCGGGATGGGCCTTGATGTACTGGTAGGCGATCGTCGCCGACTCCTTCATGACGTCGCCGAGGTTACCGGTCATGCTCATCACGCCCTTGCCGGCCGAGACGGAACTCTCGACGAAGAGGATCTCGCCGCCCATCTGGGTCCAGGCGAGGCCCGTGACCACGCCGGGGGCTTCGTTGCCCTTCTGCAGGTCGTGGAAGTTGGTCGGCAGGCCGAGGTACTCCTTGAGGTGCTCCTTCTTGATGGTGGCGGGGTATTCCTCGCCCATCGCGATCTTCTTGGCAGTGACGCGTGCCAATTTGGCAATCTGCTTCTCGAGGCCGCGCACGCCCGACTCGTGGGTGTACTCGTCGATGATGGCGGCGAGGGCCGCCTTGTCGATCTTCAGCGCGTTCTTGGCGATGCCGTGCTCCTCGAGCTGCTTGGGTACGAGGAACTTCCGGGCGATCTCCATCTTCTCCTCGGCGAGGTAGCCGGTCACGTTGATCAACTCCATGCGGTCCAGCAGGGCCGGCTGGATGGGGGCCGTGCTGTTGGCCGTGGTGATGAACAGGACGTTGCTGAGGTCGTAGTCCAGGTCGAGGTAGTTGTCGTGGAAGGTGGAGTTCTGCTCGGGGTCGAGCGCCTCCAGCAGGGCGGACGACGGGTCGCCCTTGAAGTCGGCGGCGAGTTTGTCCACCTCGTCGAGCACGATCACCGGGTTGGAGGTGCCGGCCCGGGCGATGCCGTTGAGGATCCGGCCCGGGAGGGCGCCCACGTAGGTCTTGCGGTGGCCGCGCAGCTCCGCTTCGTCGTGCATGCCGCCGAGGGCGATGCGCACGTACTTGCGCCCGAGGGCGCGGGCGATGGACTTGCCCAGCGAGGTCTTGCCGACGCCCGGAGGGCCGTAGAGGCAGAGGATCGGGGACTTCATGTTGCCCTTGAGCTTCAGGACGGCGAGGTACTCGATGATGCGTTCCTTGACCGTGTCGAGGCCGTAGTGGTCATGGTCGAGCACCTTCTGGGCGTTCTTGAGGTCGAGGTTGTCCTCGCTCATCTCGCCCCAGGGGAGGTCCAGCATGAAGTTGATGTAGTTGTACTGGACGCTGTAGTCCGGCGAGGAGGGGTTGTATTTCTCGAGCTTCGCGAGCTCCTTGTTGAAGGCCTCGGCGATCTCCTTGGGCCACTTCTTCTGGGCGGCGCGCTCGCGGAGCTTGTCGAACTCCTCGGAGTCGTCCATGCCGAGCTCCTCCTGGATGGTGCGGAGCTGGTTGTTGAGGTAGTACTCGCGCTGCTGCTGGTCGATCTCGCTCTTGACCTTCTGGTTGATCTCCTGCTTGATCTTCATCAGCTCGATCTGCACGTCCAGGATGGACAGGAGCTTGAGCGCACGCACCTTGACGTCGTCGAACTCGAGCAGCTGGATCTTGGATTCGAAGTTCTCGACCTCGATCGTGGTGGCGATGAAGTTGACCAGGAAGCGGAAATCGTCGATCGCCTTGAGGGCGCCGATGGTCTCGCGCGTGCCGAGGTTGCTGGCGCGCAGGATATGGATCGCCTTGTCCTTGAGCGATTCGGCGATGGCCTTGATGTCCGTGCTCTTGTTGTCCTCCTGCAGGATGTCCGGCAGGTAGTGCACGCGGGCGGTGATATAGGGTTCGTAGCCCAGCACGGCGTCGAGCGACAGGCGCTTGAACGCCTGCAGGATGGCCGTGATCGTGCCGTCCGGCATCTCCAGGGTCTTGAGGACCTTGCAGACGGAGCCGTAGCGGCAGAGGTCTTCCTCCTGCGGCTCCTCGACCATGACGTCGTTCTGCGGCACGGCGCCGATGAAGAAACCTTCCTTCTCGGCGTCCTGGATCAGGCGCACGGACTTCTCCCGGCCGATCGTGATCGGGAAGACCGCGCCCGGGAAGAGGACCGCGTTGCGGAGCGCCAGGATGGGCAGGATGTCGGGGAGTTCGGACTCGTCGAACTTCAGCAGGCCTTCGCCCTGCATGACGGGGATGATGCTGACTTCAGCGCCAGCGGGGAGGGTGTATTCTTTATTCTGTCTCATATTCTTGCCAAAATGTCAGTAAAAGGGGCCCGGCGGCCCGGGTGCGAATATAGTCAATCTCCGTGCCACGTCCAAAAACTGCAAATATCATTTTGAATAATAAAAAAATAAGCCTATTTTTGCACTCCAAATCTGCTGACTATAACAATACTAAATATATAAATAAAATGACTAAAGCAGAAATCGTGAACGAAGTGGCCAAGGCCACCGGTATCGAGAAGGTGGCCGTCCAGACCGTGGTCGAGGCCGCCATGGAAAGCATCAAGGCTTCCCTGATCAAAGGTAATCCTGTGTATCTGCGCGGATTCGGCAGCTTCATCATCAAGCATCGCGCCCAGAAGGCTGCCCGCAACATCACCAAGCAGACGACGATGACCATTCCGGCTCATGACATCCCGGCCTTCAAGCCTTCCAAGACTTTCGTCGCGGCTGTAAAGACCAAATAATCAAACTATTATAGTATGCCTAACGGAAAGAAGCATAAGAGACATAAGATGTCCACGCATAAGCGCAAGAAGCGCTTGCGTCAGAACAGACACAAGAAGAAGTAAGTCGAGGAAAGCCTGACGGGAGATCCGGCGGGCTTTTTCTTGATATTGATGACAATGGAAACCGCGAAAACAGAAAAAGACCTGGTGGTGGACGTATCGTCCTCCGAGGTCCGGATCGCTCTGCTGGAGAACCACCGGCTGATCGAGCTGAACCGGGAATCGAACCAGGGTCAGAGCTTCTCGGTGGGAGACGTCTTCCTCGGCAAGGTCAAGAAGATCCTTCCCGCCCTGAACGCCGCTTTCGTGGATATCGGTGACAGCAAGGAGGCATTCATCCACTACCTGGACCTGGGGCTCTACTTCAACGCGTTCGACACGTTCGTGCGCGAGAGCAATCCCAACCGGGACCTCGCCAAGCTCTACGCCGGGATGAAACTCGGCCCGGTCCTCGCCAAGGAGGGACGGATCGAGGATCACCTCAAGCCCGGACAGATGGTGGTGTGCCAGATCACGAAGGAGCCGATATCGACGAAAGGATCCCGGTTGACTGCGGAGATTTCATTGGCAGGACGCAACATTGTACTGCTCCCCTTCGCCGAGAAGGTGAGCGTTTCCCAGAAGATCTCCTCCAAGGAGGAGAAAAAAAGACTTGAGACCCTCGTCCGAAGCATCCTCCCCAAGAACTACGGCGCCATCATCCGGACCGCCGCGGAGGGCAAGACGGCCGCCGTCCTGGTGGCCGAGCTGCGCCTCCTGATCGAGAAATGGGAGGGCTCCTGGAAGAAGGTGGCAGCATCCAAGGGGGTGAAACTCCTCTTTACCGAGTACTCCAAGACCACGACCGTACTGCGTGACCTGCTCAACGACTCGTTCTCCAACATCCATGTCAACGACAGGAAAGTGTATGAGGAGACGCGCAGGTACATCTCCCTGATCTCTCCCGAGCAGGAGAAGATCGTCAAGCTCTACGAAGGCCGGGAGCCGATCTTCGACCATTTCGAAGTGACCCGCCAGATCAAGAGCTCGTTCGGCAAGGTGGTACCGATGAAGCAGGGTGCGTATCTCGTCATCGAGACCACCGAGGCGCTCAACGTGATCGACGTCAACAGCGGCATCCGGGCCAAGACCACCGACCAGGAGGAGAATACCTTCGAGGTCAACAAGCTCGCTGCCGAGGAGATCGCCCGCCAGCTGCGTCTGCGCGACATGGGCGGCATCGTCATCGTCGACTTCATCGACATGGCGAAGCCCGAGCACCGCAACGACCTGTACAAGTACATGCGGGACCTGATGGCCACCGACAGGGCCAAGCACAACGTGCTGCCCCTGACGAAGTTCGGCCTGATGCAGCTCACCCGCCAGCGGATCCGCCCCGTGACGGAGATCAACACGACCGAGAAATGTCCCCTTTGCCACGGCACCGGCAGGATCACCTCCACCGTGGTCATCGACGAGGAGATCGAGCGCAAGATCGCCGATCTCGTCGAGAAGGGGCACAAGACCCTGACCGTCAAGGTGGGCCACATCCTGGGCGCCTACCTGACGCGCGGATGGAACTCCTTCCTCCGCAAGTGGAAACGAAAGTACAAATGCAGGCTGGACCTGGTCGAAGTGACCGAACACGGCATCCTGCAGTATGAAATCACGGATGAGAATGGGAAGGTGCTCGAGTAGGGCACCTTCCTTTTTTTTGAAAGTTGACCGGAATACGACGCATGGATGACTGATTTGGATGCCGGGCCGGCTGCACCCCATTTGAAAAACCGGGCAGAAAACATTACCTTTACATACCGGAAACTATCACTAATTATCCACTAATACCCATGAAGCGTTTCACAGCCTTTTTCCTGAGCGCCGCAGCGCTCGTCCTGGCCGCCTGCAACGCTGCTCCGCAGCAGCAGGCGCCGGCCGCCTCCAACCTTCCCCAGCCCCATCTCGAGAAGCGGGGTCCCGTCACCCAGCTGATCGTCAAGGGTGAGCCGTTCCTCGCCCTCGCGAGCGAGCTCCGCAACTCCTCCGCCTCCAGCCCGGCCTACATGGAGCCGCTCTGGAAGAACCTCAAGGAAGGCGGCATGAATACCGTCCTCGCCGTCGTGACCTGGGAGCAGGTCGAGCCCGTGCAGGGCCAGTTCGACTTCACCGTCGTCGACGAGATGATCAAGGCCGCCCGTGCCAACGACCTCAAGCTCGCCATCCTCTGGTTCGGCAGCTGGAAGAACGGCATGAGCTCCTACCACCCGGTCTGGGTCAAGAAGGACAATGCCAAGTATCCGCCCGCACTCACCAAGGAGGGCAAGAAGCTCCCGATCCTGAGCACCCTCGGCATGGCGACGGCCGAAGCCGACGGCAAGGCCTACGCCGCCATGATGAAGCATATCAAGGAGATCGATTCCGTGGACCAGACCGTCATCATGATCCAGATGGAGAACGAAGTGGGCCTCCACGGCTACACCCGTGACTACAGCCCGGCCGCCAACGCCGCTTTCGCCGGCCCCGTGCCCGCCGAGCTCATGAACTGGCTCGTCGCCCACAAGGATACCCTGCTGCCCGAGACCATGGACGCCTGGAAGAAGAGCGGCTGCAAGACCTCCGGCACCTGGGAGGAAGTCTTCGGCAAGGGCGACCGCACCGACGAGATCTTCATGGCCTGGAACTATGCTTCCTACATGAACAAGGTCTCCGCTGCCGGCAAGGCCGAGTACGACCTGCCGACCTTCGTCAACGCCTGGATCGTCCAGCCTGAGGACAAGCGCCCCGGCAACTATCCTTCCGGCGGCCCGCAGGCCCAGAACCATGATATCTGGCGTGCCGGCGCTCCGGCCATCGACATCCTCAGCCCGGATATCTACCTCGCCGACTTCCCGACCATCCTGCGGATGTATTCCCGCAGCGGCAACCCCGTCTTCATCCCCGAGTCCCATGCCGGACAGGGCGGTGCGGCCAACGCTGCCTTCGCCATCGGTGAGATGGGTGCCATCGGCTACAGCCCGTTCGGCCTCGAGAGCGGCGCCACGACTCCGCAGAACCAGACCTTCGCCCAGTTCTACAAGAAGGCTGCCTGCTTCTCCAAGGAGATCCTGAAGGCCCAGGCCGAGGGTCGTATCCGCGGTACGTGGGTCAAGGCCCTCAATCCGACCCGCGTCAAGGACGAGGTCGTGATGGGTGACTACAAGGTCCAGTTCGAGCTCGTGTCCAGCGGCCGCCGCAACGGCGGCGCCCCGCAGCGTACCGGCGGTACCTATGCTCCGGATGCCCAGGGCTATGCCATCGTGATCCAGGACGATGCCGACAACTTTACCTTCCTCGGATCCAACATCCGCGTGGTCTTCCAGCCCAAGGAGGGCACGGAGACCGTGGGTCTTGCGAAGGTCGTTCATGGCGATTTCGATGCCGAGGGCAACTGGGTGCCGGGTCGTTGGCTCAACGGCGACGAGATCCAGCTCCGCTACGACATCCTTCCCGCCATCGAGGAGAACTATTCCGGCCAGGGCCTCGACTTCGGCCGTCCGTCCCCGGAATTCATCAAGGTTCAGCTGTATAAGTATTAATTGCTGAGTCCTGCCTTCGGAGGATAGCAGACCTTCCCGAACCGTCGCTTCGCGACCCCTCCCACTTCGTGGGCCCCTCCCTCTTATGAAGCCGAGGGTGGCACAGGTTTCGGATAGTCTGCTATCCTCCGAAAACGGCAGGACCTGCGTAATTTCCCGATTATGAAAACCAAATTAATTACCCTCCTACTTCTCTCTATCCCCGTGCTGTGCATGGCGCAGCGGCCCCGGCAGGGGCAGCAGGCGCCGGCGGCGCAGCCGCAGCCCGCACAGCAGAAACTGGACCTGACCGTGCAGGTCACGGAGCCGGGTTTCCAGGTCTTCCAGTTCCCCAAGAACCAGATCCCGCGGATCGACGGCGACTTCTCCGACTGGGACATCGTCCCGGACAGCTATGTCGTGCCGATGGAGGAGATGTGGGACGACAGCGGCAAGCACCAGGGCATCGACAAGTCCACGCTCGACATCAAGGTCAAGGTGGGCTGGGTCGAGGGCCTGAACCGTCTCTATTTCTACTATGAGGCCTACGACAATTTCTGGGACTTCAACCAGCTCCAGCTGCGCAACGATACCTTCGAGATCGTGGTGGACGCCGACCTGTCGGGCGGCCCCCATACCGACGAGTTCCGGCTCAACAGCGAGGTGCTCAGCCGTTACGATGCTTTCTTCTCGTTGCAGAACGTCCATGCCCAGAACTACCACATCATGACCCCGCCGACGCCCGGCAAGGCCTGGACGATGGTCTGGGGCGTGCAGCAGTGGCTCAAGGAGCTCCCGTATGCCAATTATGCCTACGACTACGACTTCAAGCACGGCGAGTCCGGCAAGCTCAGGTTCGAGTTCTACATCACCCCGTTCGACTTCGCCAGCCCGGACGGCCCGGCCCATTCGACCGAGAGCCGCCTGTATCCCGGCAAGAAGATCGGCCTCTGCTGGGCGGTGATCGACTACGACGGCGGCCGCGGCAACGACGGTTTCTGGAACCTCTCCAAGCATCACCGCATGTTCGGCAACGCTTCGATGGAGCGCCTCTTCACGCTGATGCCTCTCGAGAAGCAGTTCCGCCGTCCGGTCGAGGCGGCCTGGGACCATTATGTCGTGCCTGACACCCGGCGCGTGGTCTTCACGGACAAGAGCTACGGCAACGTCACTTCGTGGAAGTGGGACTTCGGCGACGGCACGACGTCGACGGAGCAGAACCCCGTCCACGAGTACAAGCAGGACGGTGCACACTATGTCGTGACGCTCTACGTGTCCGGCCCGGAGGGCGAGGACCTGTGCTGCAAGATCTGGGACGTGTGCGTGCATGATCCCAAGAATCCGGTGGGCAATTATGACTGATCCCGAAATTTGCAGTTTACCGGAAGATTGATTAACTTGCAGGACTAATTTTTATCCATATGAAGAAGAAATTCAGATGTCTCGTTTGCGGTTACGTCTACGAAGGGGAGAACCCTCCCGCAGAGTGCCCGCAGTGCCGCGCCAAGGCCGATAAGTTTGTTGAAATCAAGGGCGAAGGCCTCGAGTGGGCCTGCGAGCACCGCCTGGGCGACGGTGTCGTCGAGGATCCCGAGATCATGGAGTTCCTGCGCAATGATTTCCGTGGCGAGTGCTCCGAGGTGGGCATG
>Ga0310697_10000833_pt1 | contig 39074 bp, 25 predicted proteins | sample 172DNAGHGlowgp2_FD_203883 | JGI IMG/M metagenome (GOLD analysis project Ga0310697, IMG submission 203883) | Sheep rumen microbial communities from Palmerston North, Manawatu-Wanganui, New Zealand - 1728 DNA GHGlow gp2 (v2) (version 2) | ecosystem: Host-associated > Mammals > Digestive system >...
TCTGACTGCATTTTATAAATTATGATTTTAATTTCACTTATGCAAAGTTCAATGTCAAACCATTTGCAACTGGGTCTGTGATTGCGCCACCGCCACCAACGTTGTAAAGGTAGAATACCTGGTTCTTCTCACCGAAGTTGTTCTCAGTTACCTTAACACCATTGTACTTACAGTTCTTGAAATTGAATGTCCAAGTCTGAACCTTTGATAAGTCACCGCCAAGTGCAACGTCAGCACTTGCTGGCTGATAGATAATCAAACCTGCCCATCCCCAATCTGCTGCATCCTTATTTGGCGTATTCTCATATGTCCAAGCAACGTTCTCGAAGTTAACTGTGACACCAGTAGCGTTCTTGTAGTTTGCAAGTCTCAATGCATTTGAGTTATTAACGTCCAAGTTAAGATTAACATCTGAAATGTTGATTACAGCATCGTTATTTGGCTTGTAGATGTTAAATACATTGTGCTTAAGTGCAACATCATTAACGTTTACATTTGATGCGTTGAATGAATCAGTACCAGCGCCAACTTCCTCAAATACGTTATAAGGCTTTGCACCATCTGCAATAGTGATGTTTGAAACATCAACCTTTGGAGCATCTACTAAGAAATATCCGTTTGTAGAACCCTTGTCACCAGTTACCTCAACGTCATCAAGTGCTATTGACTCAACTGCTGCAAGGTTAACTTGCTGTGATGCATCAACGTTTGCAATTTCAAGGTTCTTGAATGTCTTCTTTGCTGCAAGTGCGTTCAACGCCTCGTCACTATTGATGAATACATCGGTATTCTGTGGGTCTGTGATTGCATTAATATCCTCTGCTGTGTTTGCAACCTCTGTCTCATTATCGAAGAAACCACAATCCAATACATTTGCGAACTTGATACCATCCTTGTCAACTGTGATTGGATTCTTGATTGCTGGAGCTGAATATCCTGCTGCAACAGCCTTAACCTTGTTTGATGCGATTGAAATACCATCACTTGCCTCAAGTCTCTCTTCGTCAGCCTTCTTGTCGATTGCTGCTTGTATACCCTCAACTCTGATACCATCCTCATCTACAACAAGGAATTCCTCACTGTGAGCATTATACTTAATTGAAATCGTATTATGGGTATTGTCAATCTCAATACCATTACCTGCTGTGTAATAGTCAACAAGGTCTTTAGTGTTGATATATACAGGCTCTTCCTGATTTGCAATCACGAGCTTAATAGCTGTATCAGGTCCTTCCTCGTCTTCTGTGAATGTGTCACCGCTCCATGTACCATGTACCAAACTACCGCTTGTTACAACCATGTCCTTTGGAATATCAATTCTACCTACTTCATCACCGCCTTGTGAAAGAATATAAGTCTTAAGATAACCAGAAGTTGGTTCACCAGCAACATCAAGAGTGATTGTTAGCGCATCTGTGAGTTCTTGTTCCAATTCAGCTAATGCATCAGCAACAGTGTGTGCAGAAGTGAAACCACTTCCCATTCTGTCGTTAATGTCATTGATTGCATCTGTAAGGGTTGTTCCGTCAATACCATCACCAATTTTTCCATTTATTGCTGAAACCGCTTCCTTTAATGCATCAACGTCTGCTGCACTACCTTCAACGTCAAGGATGGTGTAGTATGACTTACCGCCGCCATTATCCTCCATCTCATCAGCGTTAGCATAGAAACCTACCAATGTGCGGATGATTGGTTCTCCGCCATCAACAGGAACCAAATAACGTGCCAATTTTGCAACACCATCATTTGTTCCAGATTGTGTTAAAGCTTGAGAAGCTGCTTGTTTGCTTGCGTAAACCTTACCGTTACGCAAAAGTCCTAATGAATAAAGATTTCTTACCATATTTTTTAAAATATTTTATCAGTTTAATTATAATTTACTTATATATAAATATTATTTATTTTAATAAAAATAATAATTTGTTAGTGTTTTTATTTTTCTACAATTACTGTTCTACCTTTGTCCAATTATATTTTCCTAAATAATAATTACCCGTACCCATCCATACATCATAACCACTACTACCAATTGGTACTGTTAATGTACCATTTGTCTTTACATATCGGAATGTCTTACTCTGTATTGAAGGTGCTGTCGTTGCATTAGACACTATACTTGTAAGACCACTACAGCCATATAAAGCTTGATTACCAATACTTGTAACACCACTACCTATAGTACAACTTGAAATGCTATAACAATTTTGGAAAGCATAGTCATAAATATTTGTAACACTATCTGGTATATTTAAACTTGTGAGTCCAGTGCAATTAAAGAAAGCAAAATACTTAATGTTTGTAACGCCGCTTGGAATGTTTATAATGGTAGCCTTATCACAACCGTTGAAGGCATAATTTTGAATATCAGTGACACTGCTTGGAAGGTTAAACACGCCATCAACATCACTGTTTATTCTAACAAGAGATTTGCAATTATTGAACATACTACCTGAAATTATTGTTAAGCCGCTACCTATAGTGCAACTTGTAAGAGTAGTACAATAAGTGAAAGCACTATCACCAATACTTGTAACACTATCTGGTATATTTATACTTGTAAAACCACTACATTTATAGAAAGCACTCATACCAATACTTGTAGCACCACTTGGAATATTGAATACACCATCAACATCACTATTTAATCTTGTAAGGCTATAGCAGTTGGTGAAAGCGCTTTGACCAATACTTGTAACACCACTAGGTATGTCTATACTTGTAAGACTACTACACTGATAGAAAGTCTGAATACTAATACTTGTAACACCACTTGGAATAACTATACTTGTAAGACCACTACAACCTTCGAAAGCACGACTACCAATACTTGTAACACCACTTGGAATATCTATACTTGTAAGACCACTACAACCATCGAAAGCATAATCACCAATTGTTGTAACGCCACTTGAAATTGTTACGCTTGTAAGAGTTCTACAAAACATAAAAGATTCATTACCTACACTTGTCACATTATTAGGGATGATTATATCTGTTATGCCACTACACGCTCTAAAAGCGTCTTCGCTAATAACAGTTGCGTCTGTTAAAGTGTATTTAATTATGTGTTCACCAGTCGTACTAAATGTATAACCAGTAGTCAGACTTTGTTGTTCAACACCATCTATCTCAATTGCGCTAAATGGGTTAACTGAATGCTGACCTATAATTCGTGTTGGATTACTAGTGTCTGTTATATTATACTTTGCAACAATCCTTGTATCTACCCAAGGATTATAATGCACATCGCCTTCGGTTGTGCATATTGATACATTAGGTAGTATTGCCCCACTACCGTTAATGTAAGCATCGTACTCTTGATAAGTGCTGAATTTCTTTAAGTAAACTGCCATATTTGTTTTGTTTGATATTTATTAAGTTATTTCTTTAAATAAATATCTCATATGAAAATAAAATGAGGAACTGTACTAGAACAATTCCTCATTAATATTATTCAAAAGTAAACGTATCATTAATACTACCGCTCTCAACGGTTACTACATCGCCACTATTGAATGTATATGCCGTAAATGTAAGAATGTTATCAGTTGCTGCCTTTGTTTCAACCGTTGTTCCGTTTACTTTTAACGCAAACTCAGTTGTTTCATTTGTATAACACTTAATAACCCTATCACTCTTCTTGGTATAGTTCTTACCACAGATATGTACAAACGTGTCTGCCGTGTTCCACCAAGCCTTGTATAGATAGAACGTATCCTTCTTTGTAACGTGGTCTCTCTCAACAAGACCCTTGTCATTCAACCTTCTCAATTCATCGTCAATACTTGTGTTCTCACCATCAAGACATACCGTATATCCCTCATTTCTGTTTGCCACAGCAATGTCGAACAACTGCCATTGTGATGTGAACATCAACTGCGGATATTGCTTGATTGTTGCAATATGCCCTTCATGCAGCCACATCATATATTCAATATCGTGTCTTTCGTGATTACCCCTTGTGGTTGTATTCATAAAGTCATCTGAGTGACAACGCTGTGTACCGCCACATCCATACTCTGAGTATGCCATTGGCTTGCCAACCCTGTTAATTGTGTTGTTAAGACGTGTGTTAATCTGTGATACTGGAGTATTAGAGTTTGGACTATCATACCAACCAACGTATATATTACATCCGAACCAGTCAACATTAGATGGGTCGTTATAATATGCACTTGGACTTGTACCATTACCTTGTGCTAACACATAGCCTACCATTCTCTCAGAATCAAGGTTCTTGATGAGTGCTGTGTATTCCTCTACCTTCTGCTTACCGAATGCCTTGTCATCAGTCGTTGTCTCGTTGCTAAGACCCCAGAAGAAGATACAAGGATGGTTATAATGCTGATTTACCATATCGGTATACTGCCCTGTTAGATGTGTATAGTACTGCTCTGGCATTGTTGACTGCAACTTGTTAACACAAGGACCTTCAGTCTGCACAACTATACCCAATGCATCACATCTGTCATATACCTCCTTCGGATGAGGATAATGAGCTAAACGTAAGAAATTAAGTCCAAGTTCTTGAATTGTTGCAAATGTATTGTCATAATCTGTTTCATCCAATGCGTTTGCCTTTCCATCTATGTCATCGTGCATACAGCATCCTCTCAACAGATATGGTGAACCATTGAGCAAGAATCCAGTATATGGATTTCCAACAGTACCAACCTTTTCAGTGTCATTGATTACATATTCATAGTATCTCAATCCATAAGGTCTTACAAACCTATGATATATCTCATTGTCCTTATATATCTCAAGTGTTACTGTATACATATATGGGTCTGATTTACCATTCCATAAGTGAGGGTTTGCAATAACCTTTGTGAATGTCATTTCCTCACCAGTACTTGCGCTTGTTGCAGAATAGATATTGGTATTTCCATCATCAATCTTACAAACCAACGTAGCACCAGTTGGAACACTTGTCTTTATATTGACAGTTGCCTCTGCGTCAGACACTGTTGAAGTGATATGGAAACCATCATATCCATAGTTCATTGCAGGTAGACAAGGACTTGTAAGCAATCTTACATTACCAAGTGTGGCATTAAAGTTGAAGTCAGCACTTGCTGGGGCAAGATTATTTCCCTCATTGTTTTTGATTGCAACCTTGATATTGTTTATTCCACCGTGAACATATTCTGATATGTCACTTGTAAATGCTGCATATCCTCCCCAGTGCTTTTCAACCAATGTGTTATCAACATATATTGATGCTGATTGGTCGGCATGTTGAAACCATAGGTATGTGGGTTGCGCTCCGCTTAAAGCGAAACTTGTCTCAAAGTTAAATGTTCCTTTCGCATAGCTTGCTGAATGTCCGTCAATTGCATTGACTGAATATGGCGTTGTAATCTCTTGACCACCATACTGCCACTTCTTAAGGTCTCTGTTTGAGTATTCAATAGGAACATCACTCACATATACACAAGTCTGACTTATTGGTCTACTTGTCTCTCCACTATATGTAGCATAAGCTTCGATAAATGTATCTTCACTTATTATGATAGGAGTTGTATAGGAGCTATATTCTCCTGTATCATTTAGTTTATACAATATATCAGCCCCTTCAGTTTCACAAGACAATGTTATTGTATCAAAACCGTTGAATGATATAATTGGAACTTCAACATTTGTATCATTATACAATTCCCAACTAGCAGGAACACCATTTACATCCCTTGTCCAATTAACGTTAGCAGCCCTTATAAATGTACCAGTATTTGATACGGCCTTTGTCCAGTCTTTGGTATTTCCAGTTGTTACGCCACCAGTTGCAGTACATTTGATGTAGTTCAACGTACTTGCGCTATTGAACATACCAGTGTAACAGTCACTAGCAATAGTCTCAGCCAATAGGTCTGGCGCTTTCTGCAATGTTGTACAATCTTGGAACATATAGCAATATCCGCTATTAGCCAATGTGGTTGCAGGAAGCTCTGGCGCTTCTACGAGCTGTTTTGCGTGTGCGAACATTGCACGATAGCAACATTGCGTAAGAGTAGTTACTGGCAATATCAAGTTCTTGGCAGATACAACATTAGTTGTGTTGAGCAAATCGTGGAACGCCCAACCAGTAGTGAATGATGTTAAACCACTGAAATTATCACCACCGATAAGACTCATTGCGTTACCATACGCATTAAATGATGCTGTACTTCCGCTAAATGTGGAAACAGTATCTTTTGCTGTTGCATATGCTTGGTTAGCACCTTTAAATCTAACTTTATCACCAGCACTTACATTAATTGCAACTCCATCAGTTGTTGATGTTATTTCAGTCCATTCTCCATAATTTAAACTATATGATATTGTTCTAGTAACAGCAGTAGTTGCTGCCTTCCATATTATAGTACCTCCAGACAGCACTTCAAATGTAAGATACTGCTGATTATAAGGCAATTCTTCCCTACCTTCTTGTGTAAAACTATATGGTATGCTTATGTTATGGAAAACATAACTTCCACTTATTGTCCTTGCTGACGTTGATTGGTTTTCATCAATTGATATTGTCACGGTATCACCATCCATAAAACTTCCTTGGTCACACGTTACTGATGTGTATGTATCAGTATAAGTGAATGACAATTCAAATGATGTTGCACTAGCTGGAACACTTGAAGGATATGAAGGTTCTCCCATAATCTCATATATATGCTGCTCAATGCACGTATCATGTATTGGCGTACAGTGAGATTCATCTTCTTGTATACAATATGATACATTTGGGCGTATAAAGCTTATGCTAGCTGTATACGCCACGTATTCTTCGTGATTATTGAATAATTTTGTATATTTCATACTTATATAATTTATTATTAATTTCCAGTAGTATCATCATTTACAATGGTCCAAGTAGTTGGTATGCCATTAGCACCATTTGCGAATGTTTGTGTTGAACGTTTATAGAAAGTACCACTACTTGATACGTTAGTCATCCAATTAGCTAAATTACCAAATGACCCACTATCATTTGTCCAGAAACATTTAATTTCAGTTAAGTTTCCGTTACCTCTAAATACTTCAAAGTCTTTAGCTACGTTAGTTTCACTACCAAAGTTTCCTATCATTATTGGCGATTTCGTCATTTGACTAGTTACTGAAGAGCTTCTATTCATACAGAACATTCTCTTATATGAAGACAATTGTGCGGTTGTCGCAGACAATACTGATGGTGGTTGTGACAATGATGTACAACCTTCAAACATACTTGAGTATGTTTCTTGACCAAGAGTTGTAGGTATACTCAAATCTGGTGCTTTCTGTAAGTTCGTACAACTTCTAAAAGTTCCATTAAATGAACCTTTATATAATGTAGTTGAAACTACCTTTAGATTTTCAGCACTAATTAGATGTGTATCACCACTAAACAATTGAGCGAAATGGAATGCTCCACCAGTTATTTCAGTATCAGTATCATTATTATTTATTAATGATGATATATTTCCTTCAACCTCATAATTTTGAGTTCCTCTGAAGTAACAACCTTTATTATACTCATTAGCAAGTTGTGCGTTACTACCCTTCATTATAATGGTATCTCCACTGTTTATAGTTGCAATAGTCTGAGTTGCTCCAGTTGCTAATGAAAAACTAGACCACGTTGTACCGTCATCTAAAGAATAAGATAAGCTCCTAGCAGCATTAGAACCATTTGTCAATGTGAACGTGTTATTATCAGCAAGTGACACTAATGTGAAATATGCATATTTATTTGTTACACTAACTGAACATTGTGCGGTAAACCCACCATCAACCGTTGTCACTGTAATTGTGGCACTACCAGATGCAACACTGCTCACGACACCATTGGAATCAACTGTAGCGACATTAACATTACTTGATGACCAAGTAACATTTTTATTAGTTGCATTGTTTGGTAGTACAGTCGCAGACAATGTATATGTTTCAAACCTATTAATTGTTATTGAATTTTCATTTAAAGTAACGCCAGTCGCACTAACTATTGCTATACAAGTTTCCTTAACAACATCACTTGTTTCCTCTCCCAATTGAGAATATGCTTCAACAATTGTATCAGCAGTAATTGCTATAGGTGTTGTATATGCTGAATAGTTGCCACTCTCATCCAATCTATAATATATTGTAACTCCAGTGTTTACACAAGTGATTGTAACCTCTTCTCCATCACAAGTTATAACTGGTTTTTCAAGACCATATTCGCAATCTTCCCTAATTATATCACTAGTATCGCCACTATATGTGGCATATGCTTGAACAACAGTGTCTGCTGTTATGGTGAATGATGTAGTATACGCACTATAATCTCCAGACAAATTCAATCTGTAATATACACTAGCGCCAACTGTATCACAGTCTATAGTAACCACATTATTTTCGCAAGTTATCGTTGGGTTAGCGACATTCTTAAGTTTCTTCAGTTCGAAATTATGAACTGTGATGTTTGAATATCTGAATGGATTACCGCTTCTGTTAACAGCATAACCAATAGTTACCTTTAGATTCTTAAGCTCCTCTATATCTGGGAATAACGAACTACTGCTAAAAATTGTATACTGAGTGGCAGTATTAATACAAGTAAATGTAGTTCCTGTTGATGTTGGGTCATATACAATTCTTAAATTATAGGTTTTAACACTACCAGTAGTAGATGTTTCAACTAATGCTACATTATCATTAGAACCGCTTGAAAATTGCACGCCCAAAAATACTGTATTACCAGTATTACTTGTATGTCTTATTTGGAATCCATACCAAGGTGATGGGTCAGCTCTCTTGGCATTTAATACATTATGGTGGCCACCATCTTGGCTAGCTGGCTGATTATTTAAGTCAATTGTAAAATCAAAATCAAGAATGAATCCGTGTGTGACATCGAATGCATAATAGTCGGTGTTTACACCATCATGGTTAAATGTCTTACCACTTTCACTACCACTTGTATCAATGTCGTATCCAGTTACCACAGTATTACCGCTTTCATCATATTCAACAGTCTGAGTACTTACATTACCCTCAGTATCACCAGTTACGTTAGAACCATTAACTGGGTCTCCATTTTCATCATAATTGGTTGTATTACCACTATATGAGCCATCAGTATTGGCGCTAATACTAGTCTCACTAGTTCCAATCAAATTGCCTTCAGCATCAGTCATAACAGTTTCTGTAACCTCAACTGTTGAGCCATCTTCTTTTGTGGTTACAGTCGTTGTTACTGTAGTTGTATTACCACCTATATCTGTTGTGGATTCTGTTTCTGTCTCAGCAGAAGCACCACTTAGATATGTAAGTAAAACTGTAGTATCTGCCGTTAAGATGCCATATACGGCTTGAATGGTAACAGATGATTCGTTAGCACCATTCAATATTGTAACGTGACCGTTACTTGAGTTAATTGTAGCATACTGAGAACCAACCGTAATACTCCAAGTTGCCAATTCTGTAACATCTTCTGAATTATCAGCTATCGCAACATATTGACAAGTTTCAGCACTTACTGTTGCAGCACCCTTAATTGCCAAAGCACTAGCAACAGGTGGCACATATCCACAATCTACTGAATGCTGTTCTGCAACACCGCCTTGCTGATATTCAGCTGGAACTACATTTTCCCAAGTTGTTCCACCGTCATAGCTAACTTGTCTCTGTTGCTTGTAATACTTAACATAAGTTTCTGTATTGCAATAATAATCAACTGTTGGGTCAAGGTTAACCCATTGATACTGAGGTGGTATATATCCGCAATCAGTGGATTGTGTTTCTGCTGATGCTCCACGTCTTTCAGTACCCGTATCTTCCCAAGTTGTTCCACCATCATGTGATACCTGTTGCTTTTCAACATAGTATTTCACATGAGTTACCATATCACAATCATAGTCTTCAGATAATGGAACTTGTACCCATTGATACATATCACTACTTTGCTCGGAAGTGATATATGTTTTGTTGTCATTTAAGCAATATGCAATATTTGGAACTACAGCATCTTCTGATGCCATATATTCCGTATATGCACTTGTGTGACTAAATATTCTGAAATATTTCATATGTTAAAATCATTTCTATATAAATATTTGTATAAAAACAAAAAACAGGCATCAACATCGCTGTTAATACCTGTTAATTATCTGCATTATTTATTTCTTCAATTCCTCAATCAATTTATCAGCATATGATACAGCAATATCAGCTATCTGACGCTTGAAAATAAATTGAAATATAAATACCATTATACTACTTGACAATATGGCATTCATTATATTGATACTTGCATCAATACGTACTTGAGTCCAATTTATATCCGAATTGTTGTTGTCCATATAGAATATTTGATTTTAAAGATGAATTACCATACAGTGATAACTGTGTTGAAACAAACGTCAGTTTGGTTCGTCAACCAAGCACGCCACGAACGGCGAAGCCTGCATGGCGTTGGTCGTTGCGGTACTGCCATATCACGTCACTACTATTGAAGCGCAGGCAGTAGGCGTACAGAACATTGTAGACGGAACTTGACCAATAGACTCCGACACCCCCCACGTTTGTGACACTGCCATTGCGGGCATTACCCGCAGCAGGAAAAAACAATACCTTTGAACTGTCTGTCTTATCGGTACATACAAGCCCTGAAACACCAGTACCTTGATAATCATTTGTCCATGCTGTATTCACAGCATTACTTAATGCAACATACTCCTCAGTTGTTGGCATCCTCCAAGAACCGCCCCATGCAGCTTGTGCTGCATCATCAGATGCTTCAAGTGTTGTTAAACCGTCAGTAGAATTATACTTTGTTATACCTGCTTTACCTGGTGAACTTGTGCCATTACCATACTTATAGCTTATCCAGTTAAAGGCTTTCTTACTACTACTACTACCTACTTGTGCAGCAGTATAACCTTGGGTGTCACCCCATTGGAAATAAAGTCCATAGTCAGTTATGCTGTTTGCGCCAACGTTCTTCCTTGCCCATTTAATACCAGCAATTTCAACATAAGGGCCTAATACACTCAAACTATAATTAGTAGAAGCTGAGTTATAATTAGTTCCTTGAGAAATAGTAGCAGTAATTGTTACTGTGCCTTCTGCAATACAAGTTACAGAAGAACCACTAACAGTAGCAATAGATGTATCACTAGAACTAAATGTAATTGTTCCATCACCACTTCCAGCACTTGGAGAAGCGGCAACAGTAATGGTAGAGCCAACAGTAACGCCTATAGGAGCAGAAGTGAATGATATTGTTCTGCTTGCTCTCTGTATAGATACTGTTATACTACCAGTACTACTCTGAGTATAGTTCGTGGATTCAGCTGCATAGTAATATAGCGTATCAGAACCCGCATTCGTCATTGTAGGCATTGTGGTTGAGAAACTACCACTTGTACCAAGTCTGTAATACATTGTGCCAGTACCACTACCTGCACTTGCAACAGCACGAGCAGCTCCATTATACGTGTAATTTGTATTCACAGGAGCTGTAGTTACACTGCCAGCAGCCTTATTCATCTGAACTGTTACCTCGTTAGAATAAGGTGATGCATTATAGTTACTGTTTCCACTCCAACGTGCTTTGGTTGTCTTAGAACCAACACTTGTCTGAGTATTGCCATTTGACCATTCTATAGAACCTTGACCTCCACCGCCACTAGCAGTTGCGGTTGCCGTCGTATTATAGGTTGTTGTTGCACCAGTTGCTGTAGGAGCAGACTGGTCTGCCTTACCAATGGTCGAACTTACGTACCTACTACTTGCAGACGCTATACCATTATAGTTGGTAGATGCATCCATATACCAATATACAGTATAAGAATTAGCATTTGTCGCTGTTGGGATACTTGTGCTCCAAGATGTACCGTTTGTACTATAATGCATTGTACCTGTATTGTTACTTACGGTAGCAAGATTCCTTGCTGTAGCGTTATAGGTAAGTGATACACCATTGATTGTAACACTACCAGCTGCCTTATTCATCTGAACTGTTGCATAACTTGACCAAGGCGATGCGTTGTAGTTAGAATTACCACTCCACCTTGCTCTTGTTGTATGTGAGCCAACAGATGATTGAGACTGAGCGCTTTCCCATTCAAGAGAACCAACGCCACCTCCACCACTAGCAGTTGCAGTAGCAGTTGTTGGATATGTTGTTGTTGCTCCAGTTATACCAGGTGCTGATTGGTCTGCCTTACCTATGCTTGAAGAAACATATCTACTACTTGCAGACGCAATACCATTATAGTTGGTAGATGCATCCATATACCAATATACTGTATAAGAGTCTGCGTTGACAGCAGTAGGTATTGATGTTGACCAAGAACCGCTTCCAAGTTTATAGTGCATTGTACCTGTGTTATTGCTTACTGTAGCAAGGTTTCTTGCAGTGCCATTGTATATAAGTGACACACCATTAATTGTTACACTACCATTAGCCTTTGCTATTGTGGTGCTGATTGATGTTGAAGAAACATCATTATGGTTGCCATCACCAACTAATCTCCAATAAGAAGTATATGTATTGGCATTTGTCTGGCTAGGTATAGTTGTACTCCAAGATGAGTTATCACTACTATACTGTATAGTACCATGACTTGTAGAGCCTGCATTTAGCAATGCTTGAGCACTACCATTGTATGTAAGGCTCTTAGCAGTTGGAGCAGTATATGATGGATTTGCCTTTGCAATATTTACTGTAATCTTGGCAGCAGCAACATCATTCACATTGCTATTTCCAACGACTTTATACCATACTTCATATCCTCCCGCACTAGTACCACTTGGTATTGATGCGCTATATGTACCACTACTTGCTGTAGAATATTGCATCGTACCCCAATTGGTAGAGCCTGCATTTGCAAGCTGCTGTGCTGAACCATTATAAGTCAATGACTTAGCTGTTGGTGCAGTAACTGTAGGAGTAACCTTTGCAATTGTTACGCTTACGCTACCGCTTGCGCTTTCATTATAGTTGGTGCTTGCTGATGCCTTGTAGTAAACTGTATAGCTAGTTGCATTTGTTGCTGTTGGAATGCTTGTACTCCAAGAACCGCTGTCAAGTTTATACATCATTGTACCAGTACCACTGCCTGCATTTACAAGCTGTTGTGCTGCTGTATTATATGTCAAACTCTTTGCAGTAGGAGCAGTAGTTACACTACCACTTGCTTTATTAATTGTGAATGTAGTAGTACCACTTATATAATAGTTACCAGCAGTGTTATCAGTAATTGTGACTGTAGCAGTACCCGCATTTGTGTTATTACTATATGTAGTTGTGTACTCAGCCGCTGGAATTACCACACTACCATCCTTAACTGTAACTGATGGTTGATGAGCACTTCCATTATATGTATAGCTTGTTGGGTCAAGTACTATTGTAGGAGTTGTAACACGTTTTTCAGCAATCATACAGTCAATACTTGCTGGTGCTACGTCGTTAATATTGCTGTTTCCAACTACCTTATACCATACCTTGTATGTTACGTTTGCAGCAGACGCACTTGGTACTGTTGTGCTATATGTACCTCCACTATTATTTAAGCAATATTGTATTGTACCCCAATTTGTTGAACCTGCATTTGCCAATACTTGATTTGCATTATTAAATGTCAATGTCTTTGGCGTAGGAGCAGTCACAGTAGGAGTAACCTTTGTAATGGTGAATGTCTTAGAGCCACTTACTGTGTAGTTACCACCTGTCTTATCAGTTATAGTACAAGTTGCAGTACCAACGTTTGTATTATCACTATAGCTTACAGTATATTCACTACTAGAAATTGTGGTGCTACCATCTTTCACTGTAGGCGTTGGCTGGCAAGCTGTGTTGCTGTACACATATGAATCTTGTGACAAAGTAATAGTTGGGCTACTTACAGCCTTAGGAGATATTGTGGTGCTAATAGAAGCAGATGCCTTATCATTGTGATTACTATCACCAGTTATCTTCCAATATGAAGTATATGTATTGGCATTCGTTCCAGTTGGAATTGTTGTACTCCAAGTTGAGTTATCACTTGAGTAGTAAATTGTGCCACCAGTTACAGCACCAGCATTAAGCAATGCTTGAGCACTTGTGTTGTATGTTAAGCTCTTTGCTGTAGGGGCAGTATAACTTGTATCAGCTTTTGCTATTGAAACTGATATACTATTTGCTGCTACATCGTTTATATTGGTATCTCCTACAACTTTATAATAAACGGTATACGATGTTGCGTTAGTACCACTTGGTATGCTTGTACTATATGAACTATTATCTAAGCTATATTGTAATGTACCCCAGTTAGTAGATGCAGCATTAACAAGTTCTTGTGCTGAACCATTATAAGTTAATACTTTTGCTGTTGGGGCAGTAACTGTAGGTGTTACCTTATTAATTGTAAATGTACCACTTGCAGTTCCTTCATAGTTATCTCCAGTACCTGTTACCTCAACTTCGTATGTGCCAACATTTGTTCCGCCATTGTTCTTTGTAACGGTATAGTCAACACCCTCAACCAACGTAATTCCACTGAAAACAACAACTATATTACTAGCGACTTGATTAACGCCATTATACGTAGCGTTAGAGCAAGTCACTTCAGCGTTGGTAATTGGAATGCTAATAGGATAATTTTTATGCTTTCCAAAAAACAGTTCTACGTCTTCCTTACCAAACTTTATGTTTTTTATTTTGATTTTTCCAAAGTATATTTTACTATTTGGCATAATGAATAAATATATTAATCAGTTATTACGTATAATGTTGTTGGGTCAACAGTATCTGCTTGAACCAATGCATCGTAAGCTGCTTGAGTGGTAATTACAATCTTAGCGCCGCCCAATGAATGTTCAAGCTTTCCTATTGCTGTATTAAGGCTATCACTTGTTGAAATTGGTGATATTGTAACAGCGCTTGTATAATTGGTCATTGCTGTTATCTCATTTGATGTATGTGTATGACCAGTATTGCTCTTTCCTGCTAATGCGGTATTAACTTCAGTTGCACTTGAATAAGAGTTTGCGTTTTCATAAGCCATTGAACCAACGCTGCCAGTAATGCTATTTAATGCGGCGGTTGATGCCGTAATGCCACTTACCTTTTCATATGCTCCATCCCAATTGCTAACATTTTCTGAAGTAATACTATCCAATGCAGACCTATTGCTATGGGTATGACTATCTGTGGAAGCGCCATTCCAATTTGTAACATTAGTTGATGTTATACCACTAATAGCCGCAATATTGGTAGCCAATGAATCAAGATTAGTCTTCTCTGTAGTTGTCAAATGGATGCTTGTATTTGCCGTATGAGCAGTAACAGTACCACTTAATGTGCTTATTGAATTGATTTTCTCCTTATCAGCAGCAGTAACGTGTATTTCAGTATTTTCAGTATGAGCACTTATAGTACCACTCAACGCAACATATGCATTTGTCCATACAAGCTCATTATCGGTTACAGCATCGTATACAGCCTTTGAAGAAACTGGATTAGTTGATGCTGACGTTGTGTTATCAAGAACCTGGTCAACGGTTATGCTAGGAGTATATGATGTTACAAAACCATACACAGCACTTGTTGATACAGCATTTGTGGATGCTGATGTATCACTGTCAATTGTCTGGTCAACTTCAATTTGTTTTGAATTTATAGCTTCTGTAACCGCACTCTGCGACATTACATCAGCACTTGATGAACCTGTTGTCTGAACAACTTCTACAATTACATCAGTAACAGTAACGGCACTGTTTGAACCAGTAAATGCGCTACCAAGTTTCTGTTCGGTATAATAGTTGTCACTTGAGAATGTAACAACATCACCACTTTCATTCTTAATTGATAATGTTTCAACATCCTTACCGAAGTTGATGGCTATCTCACCTTCAACAATGTCAGATGCCAACGGTAGTTTTGGCTTACCGTCAACGATTTGTTTGCTCTTCTTATGAGAGACAAAATTTGCATTTTTTGCCATAAATCTTTTTTAATAGTTTTTTAATTATTATTAGAAATATAGATTTCAAAAAAGGGTAAGAATACCAGCATAGTTTTTAAAAATCTATTAAAATATATCTTTCTATATAAATATTAAGAGAAAAATAAAAATGAGGAACTGTATTTAAACAATTCCTCATTTTTTGTATATTATAATTTATTATTTTTTTTAGCCTTGTGTGCCATCATAGTAACCACAATCAATGTTTGCAATTCCAAGGGTAATATTACCACTATTATCAGTGTCAACAACGATTGCCTCAGTGCTTGTAGCAGTTACAGCAGAAGTTGCAGCAGTGATTGAAATAGGAGCAGCATGATTTGCAACAGTTACAGCGTTACCATTTACAGATACACCACTGATGTATTCATCCTCAACTACGTCAAGTCTACCATCAAGGTCAGTTAATCCCTCAGCAGTAACTCTCTCATTCTCAGTGATGACAGCATTTGTCTTCTCAAATGCAGTTGCGATTGAATCAGACTCAGCAATACCACTCAATGCACTTGCATTATCAGCAGAGAATCCACTCATCTGAATCTTGTCAGCATCTGTTGCAAGGTCAATTTCCTTTGTACCATCAGCAGCATTTACAAGAGTTACTGCCACACTACCATTAGCTGATTTAACATCTGTAATTGTCTTTGCACTAAGTTCTGCAAGGTCATCAGCATCAGCAATGTTATCTTCGGTAACAGTCAATGCAGTAAGAACACCGTTTTCCTCAACAACCTCAACTGCAACGTGTTTGCCAGTTGCAACAGTTTTTGAGCCTACAGTTGCATCAAGACCACTAACGGCAGTATTAATTGCGTCTTGCACACCAGCGAGTTTGAATCCATTAGCACCAACTGTCAAGAAAGTCTCAGAAGTTGGGTCAACAACACCACGTGCAACATGATTTTCAATTGTCAAACCACTTGCAAACTCAGCCTCAAGGACTAATGAAGAAATATCAACATACTCAGTCTTTGTTGCACCGCTTGCATCAATGTACTTATACTCAAGGTTCTGATAATGAGTATCGCCACTATCAGTAATATAAGTAATACTTACAATGTGACTATCCTTATAAATCTTAATTGTATCAGCGCCAGTTATAGCAGTACCGTCTGCATCTGCAAGGTAGTACTCTTCTTTAACCTCTGTTTCGCTTGGGTTAGCATTCTTAACAATTTTAAGAAGCGTATTGAAAGTCTTCTTATTAGCAGCAGCATCAACTTCTGCATGAATGGTCTTCTCATCACCAAAATACTGTGTAAGGGCAGTATCAGCAACCTTCAACTTCTTTGATGTTGGGTCTTGAACGATTGAAACACCGTCAATATTAACCTCAAAGTTAACACCACCGTCAGCGTTGTCGGTCAACACCATTGTATTAGCAGTTGAAGAAATTGTACCTCTCTCAATAGAGATTTCACCCTTATCTTCAGATACGCTTACAACGACCTTTTTATCCTCCTTTGCATCAGTTACACTTGGAAGGGTTGCTGTTGTTGCAGATACAATACCATCAGCTTGTGTTACGTTTGTTACATATACGCCATCACCAGTTGTAACACCACTGTAATCCATCTGATTCTTTAATTCATCAGCATATGCTTTAGCACCCCATACAGAAGTAACACCACTTGCGTCAGAAGACGTTCCGCTTAATGCTGCAAGTTGTTCTGTTGCTGTATTTTCAGATGTAATACCTTCACCAAGTTTTGCATTTATCTCTTCACGAAGTTCCTCAACATCAGCACTAGCACCCTCAACATCAATAATTGTCAAATGGTGTGTTTCACCTACCACTGCGACATATCCAACGATTGTCTTAATGACAGTTACACCACTCTCTTCTGTTGAATAACGAGCAAGCAACGTAGTACCATCAGCTGCTATACCCTTATTGTTCTCCAAAGCAGTACGAGCAGCTTCACGTGACTCAAAAGGATTTTGGTTTCTTAAGAACTTAACGTTCTGTACATTATTGTTACTTATTGCCATAATTTTTTAAAATGTTTATTATATTATTCTTTTTTACTTTTTTTATGTTAATAATAAATATTTCATTATAATACAAAAGTATGACATTCATTGTCATAATGTCTTCATATCAAAGTGGAAATATTTAGGGAACGATATTTTTATACAAATAAAAAAAGAGCAACCAACTTAATGATTGCTCTTGATATATTATTCATTAACAACTTAATTTCCTCCGTCAAAGAAATGAGAGTTATGTGTGGAATCAGTGTCATATACCTCATGCGCAAGTTGTCCAAGGAGTTTATTGATGTTCATGAAATCACCTTCAATCCATAAATACACGTCACCGTTTTTCATTATCTCAATGGCATTGCTTTTTTCACTTTCACTTGTTCCATTACCAACTGAGAAGATTGTCTGTCCACTAGCATCTTCACTTGTATGACTTATATTATACTCACCAAATGCAACCTCATGTTCGTTGGTCAATGTCAATGTTTCATTGTCCTTATAGCCAAGTTTTTCTATAAGTTCCTCTAGTTTTGCAATAGGTGTAGCACCACTTATAATGTCATCAATTCTCTCTCCAAGAGCTGTTTCAGCAGAAATTGCTCTTTCTCTTTCTTCTTCAGCAATTGCATTTACTTCAGCCTTTGTATAATAATCATCAGGATTGAATATGTCTGAAAGTGGAATTCTTGTTTCCTCCTTACCAGCTTCTGTATTCCAAACGATTACAAGCTCATTTGTTTCATGGTCAACATATACGTTGTCAATCATACCATCTTTAACAAATGGTGTGGCATCCAAACTCTTAACAACACTTCCACTTGCATAGAAATTAATTGTCTTGGCCGAACTATCATAATCTACATCGTCAAACTTGTTGTTTTCAACATTATCAAGTCTATTAGACAATACTGTTTCTGCTGATGTTGCACGAGAAACTTCAGCATCTATTCTTCCTCCAAGAGCAATGTCCGCTGCCTCACGAATAGATTCCTCAGCATCTATTTTATCATTAAGAAGACCAATTCTTGAGCCAAGCTGTTCTTCTACCTGAGTTGCGCGTGCTTTTTCAGCTTCAATTTTTCCGTCAATAACGCCCTCAGCAGCCTCAGCCCTATCTTTTTCAGCATCAATGGCTTCTTGTAATGCTGTTTCAGCACTTGTTGCCCTTGCAACTTCATTATCAATTGCTGTTTGTAAATCAGTTTCAGCAGAAATGGCTCTATCAATTTCAGCATCAATTTTCTCATCTAATGCGGTTTCAGCAGATGACGCTCTATCAGCTTCTTCTTGTATTGCATCATCTATTCCAGAAAGTTTTAGGCCATTTTCAGAAACGGTTAAATAAGGTTCTGATTCCGCGTCGATTAATAGTGACACAATTCCATCAGAAACCTGAAGGCCATTACCAAATTCATTTTCATCAATTAAATCTGCAAGGTTTACTTCAACAGTATCGCCGTTAGAAAACTTGATGATTAACATTTTTGTTTCGCTATCATAAGTTGCACTTTCTATAACAGCAGAAGTGAACGCACTTGTATCTATAGACGAACCACTAAGCTCCACACCATCATTGTTGTAGAACTTAATTTTTTTACTTTCTGCATCATATTCTGCTTTGGCAAACAACTCATTAAGTTCAACCTCAAACTGATTCTCTGAGCTTTGATAGTCATTTTCTTCAATATAACCCCAAGGGCTATAGAATCCTCTTTTATTTACCGGCATAATATTTATAAATTAATTTATGTTTTTATTTTCTTAATTACATATAAATATTTAAAAAAATAAGTAAATAACTAATTTTTAAAAAAATCTTGTAATTATGGAAGCAATTTTTAAAAAAGGAGACTATATAATTAACCATTCATCGGGGGATTTAGCAATTGTGAAAGGCGTTACAAAAAAGAATTATTACCAATTCGAAGTATATTATGATAATATGTTTGAAGAATTAAAAAATTTAAAAGATAATAAATATGAACTGCAAGTTAATTATCAAAAATTCTTTGAATTGTGTAACGAGGAAGAAAAAAATAAATTAAATGAAATAATTGAAAAAACAAAAATGGCTGACAAATAAATGTCAGCCATCAATCTGCTATAATTGTTTCTGTTTTTATTTCTGTTTCAGGATTTCGCCATACATATTTAAACAATCCACAATCCCAAATTCTATCATATCCAAGTTCTTTTGTCATTTCTGATTCTGTCATTGATAACGGCAAGCCATATTTTTTATGAAGTTTTTGCTTTCTAAAATTGAATTTATGAATTCTTAATCCGTGTCCGTTAGTATATGAATAATTTGGTTTTTCTATTTTATCTAATTTGAATCCTAATTTAGTATATATGTTGTTATTACAATTGTAGCACCAACGTCTATCCAAAAATGATTTAACAAATATAGGTTTATAGTTTTTAATGAAATAGGAAAATAGTTTTCCACCTCCACCAACAAGTTTAATACTATTGTCAGTTGCATATCTATTTAACTCATATATTCCATTTTTTCCAATAAAAGTCATAACTCCAACAATGGATTCTTTATAAAAACAGCCTATATAAACACTAGATTTGGAATATCCTTGTATGTGATTTTTATTCAAGAATTCTTCTGCCAAAGTTTTTGCGATTTCTTTGCAATAGCATTTTCTCGCTGGGATTTTTTTAACATCGCTTATTCCTATTATATTTTCAATTTTCTTTAACACAATATTTTTCTTAAATAACCACTCATCTTCAAATATATGAATTAGTTTTATCCCTTTTTTTTCACATTCTAAAGTTTTATTTAAATGATAATACCTATCTTTTTTAAACTTTTCAGAATGCCATCTAAGTCCATCGAATTCAATTCCCAAACTAACTGATGGAATTAATATATCAATTTCCATTCCATTCAATTTCTTCTTATCACCTTTGATAACTTTATCTTTTCCAAGCTTGACACATAAAAGTTCAAACAATTCATCCTCACCTTTGGATAAATGGTTTCCACATTTTGGACATCCTTTACCTTGTAATAATGAATCAGGATTAGAATAAAATTCCCCGTGTTTTGGACAAATAACACAAACCTTTTCTTGAGAAGATTTATAAACAACCTTTTCCAAATTATAATTTGGATGAATTTCTTTACAAAGTTTTTTAAATGTTTCAGTTGTATATCTTTGTCTTTCTGAATTTTTATCTATTGCTCTTTTAGGGTGTACACATCCCTTCAAATGAACCACAGGCTCTTGCCAAAACTCTCCATATATAGGGTCAATTATACATACCTTCGTGTGCATATTAACATATTTAACCTTAGAATAATCCAACCCTTCGCCTTTATGCTTTTCTTCAAACCTTTTTACAACTTCATTAGTTGTTAAAGACTTTCTGTTAGAAATTTTATGAGCCCTTCTTAATGGGTGAGATTGGCCCTTAAGGTGATTTGATGGTGTTTGCCAAAATTCGCCATAAACAGGGTCGATAATCTTAACTTTTGTTCTATTGTTAACATAATCTACGCAAGAATAATCTAACCCTTCATTAGCGTGAACTATTATTGCTTTTTCTATAAACTCTTCTCTATTCATATCACAAATATACAAAAAATATTTTAAAAAACAAAAAAAGAGCAGTAAAAACTGCTCTTTTAATATTGTCAAGTTAATATTATCTTAACTCTGAAACTGGCCAGTGAACAAGTCCATCGACCCTTACGTGTCCGTAGTACCTGTTATTGACCATCTTCTTAGCGTATCTAGTCATAATACCCTTTACAGGTGCGAAGTTGAATGGGTTGATGATTGTTGGGGTCAACTGCATTGGCACATATGGTGCATAGATGTAACCTGTGTCAAGAAGTGACTTACCCTTGTGACCAATAATGATTGACCAGTGAGGTGAATATGGGTCACGATAAACTTGATAACGTCCACTCAATGTACCGATTTTCTCGATACCCATGTTGTACTGGTCGCTTTCAGCAGATGCGTCAGAAACATGGAAGAACTCAAGGTTGTCGAACAATGCAGAAATCTCTGAAGATACTACAATGAAGTTTGCACCACCACGAAGAGTTGCTTTGTGAATCTGTGCTGAAATCTGGTTAATCTTTGTGAATAACTCTTGGTTCCAGTCTTTCTGAGTGTAGTTAGTTGAGAATGCAGCCATTCTTCTCCAACCATTGACATCCCAACGTGCCTGCCAAGGCGCTCCCTTACGAAGGTCACGAAGAATTTCACGGTCGATTTCAGCAGCAATCTGCTCTGAAAGGATAGCTGTTAACTCAGCTTCTGCGTCGATGTTGTGGAATGCAGAAACGTCTTGTGCAAGTTCTGGAGACCAGGTAGCACGAAGCTTTCTTTCTTCAACAGCAACTGTAACGCTGTCAAGTTTGAATGAAACCTCACCGATTTCAGTTTCAAGCTCTAATGAATCATACTGTGCCCAAGCGATTTTGAACAAAGCAGCCATAGCTTCTTTTGTTGCAGCTGGGTCATCAGGAGTAATTGCTGCATCTAACTGAGCAGCGTCAACACCGATGTATCCATCGATTGTACCTGCCTGCTGTACAACTGGTTTAGCAAGGTCAAGTTCAAGATAAATCTTACCTTCTGCATCGCAGATGCCATCATATTCTACGATACCTTTACCATATTTCTGTGTTACAACACGGAATGGGATTGACTCGTATTTTCTGAAAGCTGAAGTCTGAACTGCTGAATCACCCATAGCTGTAGAGGTGATTTCTTTCATAGAAATGACTTTAAGAGAAGCTAAGAAACCTTCTGTATCCATTTCGTTTCCATCAGGACCAGTTAAACGGCCTGCGTTGAATGCTGAGAAGCCATCAACTTCGATGATTACGTTACGAACGGTTCCATCGAAACCACTCTTGAAGTACTTGTTAAGGTTGTCACCTGCGAATGGACGTACACCCATAGGAGTAAGCATTACAGGAACAGCTTCACCAACTTTGATAGTTACCTTACCTTTAGAGTTATCATAAAGGAAGTCGTTGTAGAACAAGTCATAAAGACTCTTCTGGAAGTACTGAGTTACCTCAGGACCAGCCTGACGATAGTTTGTTGCAGGAATTGTTGGGTCTTCCTTTACAGCAGCAGCAAGAGCTGCGCCATTAGCATACTCATCTTCACCTGCCTCGATAGCTGGGTTGATTTTAACGAATTTCTTTTCAAGTTCGTTAATTGTCTCATCAGGAAGATAGTATCTTGGGTCGATACGGCCACCCTGATTACGGTTTACACGGTCATAACCCATAAGGCCCTTATGACGACCAGTAGTACCGTCTACAATATCACCAGGTTCTGCTGTTGCGCCTTCTGGAAGTTCCCATTCTCTTTCTGAAGTAACAGGAAGGATGAAGAATAACTTACCAACAGGAAGGTTCATAGCCTGAACTGATACAATGTCGTTAGCAAGAAGTTTGCTGAATACACGACGAATAATTGGGAAAACAACGGTTTCGAAAGAACCACTGTTATCAGAAGCAGTAGCCTCATAGATTAAGTGCTTTGCCTCATTTTCATACAATGTAGCAACATTCTCTTTGATGTTACCCTCAAGACCTTCAGTAAAGCCTAGAGAATCCCAACGGTTCTGAATGTCCTCACGTATTTTTTTCTGCGCGTTAAGTTCAATATTACCAACTTGACCGCTTGTTAAAAATTCTCTCATTGTTAAATGAATTATTTAAATAATTTATTTTTAGTTTTAATTTTTACTTACAAATTCTATGCATTAAATCAAGCGAATTTAAAATATCGTTTGAGCGATAGATTTGAGTCTCATTAATTTTGTTTTCATTTACAGCGAACTCTTTGCTTTCATCGATATTCATCTTTGATTTCTTTTTAAGTTCACGTGAAATGCTTTCAAATAATGTTTTTGAAGCCTCAACAGTTTTTGCTTCGTTACCGAATCTTGCAATAATCTCTTTCTTCTCATCGTTTGATGTTGTATTTTCCATCACCAACTTAATGATATTTCCAAGATTAACGTTTGTAACTGCTGCTTCTTCTAGAGTGTTCTTAAACTGCATTAAAGCAGCTTTAAGCTGTTTGTTCTCTTCGAAAATCTTGTTAGCTTTCTTGATAACACTTTCAACCTTTGCAGTAGCTGTTGTGCTATTGTCTGTTGAATATGGGTTATCGCCAGTGCCTGTTTCTTGACCATTCTGTGCAGTATGGAAGCTACGTCCTTTACGTTTGCGGTTTCCATTATCGCCATCTGTTCTTGAGGTGCTTCCGACATTTGCTGTATGCTCCTGTCTTGTCTTAAGTTCTTGAATTGCTTTTGTGATTGATTCATCTACAGTTGCATCATCAACAACTTCTTCCTCTTCAACAGTTTTACCCTTTTCTGCTGTGAATGGTTGATTTTCGCTCTTATCATTTTTCTTTCCTGACCAAGGTTTCTTGGTGTCTTTTGGAACACCTGCATCCCAGTCATTAACGTTTTTACCCGGTTCTGACATTCCAGGATTTGTCATCACATCTTTATTCTGATAATTATCAGTATAACCAACGTTAGAGTTATACTCATTTAATGCGATTTCAAAAATTCTTGATTCATTCATATCTTCATCTTCTTGGTTTTCAAAATCAGTTTCTGCTTCACCTTCGAAGCCTTCATCACCACCGAAGTCATCAACCTCGGTATCAAATTCATCAGCCCCCGCATCAGCAGTTGCGCTTTCGCCACCTAAGTCAATGAGATATTCAGCACCGGTTTCGTTATCTTTGATGTTGACTTTATCGTCTGTTTTTGTAACAACAACTTGGTCATCATCTTTTAAAAGTTTGTAAACCTTTACGATTTCATCGTCTTCCGCATTTGAGAAGTCATACTCGTCATCTGAAACCTTGTATTTATCAAACTCAGACCATCCGTTACCATCGTCTTCAGCAGCTTCATCTCCGGTTGTGTCGGCCTCAGTATCATCAACAACTTCTTCAGTTGAATCCTCTACTTCAGCGTCATCACTACCTTCAATTGCATCTTCAGAGTCCATTCCATCTGTGGCATCATCATCAGCCACCACTTCGTCCTCGCTTGCGTTTACAGAATCAGTATCATCCACTTCCTCTACATCATATTCATCCTCGTCCTCACCTTCTGTAAGGATTTTGGCATATTGCTCAAGCACTGTTTCTTTTAGCAAATCGCGAACAGCACTTTCGGTATTTTCTTTTAATGTATTGGCAAGGTTGTTATACTCTAATAAAGATTCCTTAACAAAATTGCTTCTAATTTTACCGTTATTTTTCATTTAAATGAAATGTATTAAATTTTCATTATTTTAAATATAAATATATTAAAGAAAAGAAAAATTATTAAAAATCCCTTATAATAAACGATTTTTAATTAATTATTTATTTTTTCTATATATTTTTTAATGTATTTACTTTTAAATATAAATATTTATATTAAATTAAAATTATTATTTATCATGGATAAAAAAGATTTAAGAGAAATAAAGAAAGGCGAATTTGGGACTGGATTGTTAATTGAAAATGATGGTTACATCTCAATTAATGATACCAAACATAATAAATTGATTAAAGAAGAATTCGACAATGCTACAGAATGGCATGTGCCAAATCCTTTTATATTAGATGTTGTGATGCAAAAATTTGATATTAAAAACGCAAATGGAAGAATATACCCAGAAAGAGTATTAAAACGCGAAGTGGAAAAATATCAACAAAAAATTGCAGAACACAGAGCATATGGAGAATGCTATAAGCCTGATGCTTTAATTTTAACAGAAGAAGGATGGAAAACTCTTGAAGAAGTTAAAAAAGGGGAAAACGTACTTACATTAAACCTTGAGACAAATGAAATCGAAATTCAACCTATATATGAAAAAATAGAGCAAGATTTTGATGGGGAAATGATTCATATATATAATAGAAATTTTGATGATATTGTTACTCCAAACCATGAATACATTTTATTTGATGAAAATAGTGAAAAATACGTAGAAAGAAAAACAGCAGAAGAAATTTTTAATGGAGAATATGATAATAAAAGGTACATTCCCAAAAAAGGAAAATGGATTGGAAGAAATGATGAATATTTTACAATACCAAATCTTTCTGAAGAAAGAATTTCAAAAATGAAATCATATAATCAGGAAAAATATGATTCTGATTTGAAAATACCAATGAAGTCATTTGCTAAATTTATGGGTATATATCTTTCTGAAGGAACATGTGATAAAACAGAAAACGGAACAAGGGTTTTTATTTATCAAAGAAAAAAAGATACCATTGATGAAATAAGAGAAATGCTAGATGAGACGGGTTTGAAATACACAATAGAAACAAGAATAAATTCGGAAGATAAAAAAGAAATAACGGCGTTTCTTATTTGTGATATGAGATTGTGTGCATACTTACAACAGTTTGGGTTATGTTATGATAAATATGTACCATTTGAACTAAAACAGCAGAACATTGACACATTGACGTTGTTTTATGAATGGTTTGTGAAAGGTGACGGTAGAATAAGGGGAGATAAAAGAGTCAGAACTAAACTAACAGATGATGTTTTTTCAACTTCTAAACGCTTAATTTTAGACTTAAATGAAATACAATTTAAAATCGGGTATAGTGGGAACTATCATGTTGAATCAAGAAATAATGATAGAATGATTGGAGATAGGCTTATAGAAGGTAAAAATTGTCAGCCATTATATTTTTCATTACGTTCTACAATTAAAAAAGGAATTAGACTTGACAAAAGATTTTTAAAATCTGAAAAAATTAATTATAAAGGAAAAGTAATGTGTGTTAAAGTTAAAAACCATAATTTCTATGTTATGTGTAATAACAAATGCCACTGGACCTCAAACTACTGCAATCATCCAAGCGAGAGTACAATTGACTTAGGTAGAATATCTCATAATATAGTAGAATGCCACTGGGAAGGCCACACATTAGTTGGGAAATTAGAATTTAACTTATCAGAAGGTTTTAGACGATATGGAATTTGCTCAACTTTAGGTGATACTTGTGCATTACTAATATTAAATGGCATGAAAATTGGAGTTAGTTCAAGAGGTGTTGGCTCTGTTGAACAAAAACTAGGTAATACTATTGTTGGCGAAGACTTTGAACTCATTTGCTTTGATGTAGTGAGCGACCCTAGCACTCCAGGAGCATTTATAGGTAATAAAGAAAATCTTCAGCAATACGTAGAAAATGATGTAAACAAAAACAAAAAAAGTAAATTGTTAGAAAAACTAAACAAAATAGATAAAATTTTAATGTCATAAAAACAAATGGGAACTATATACATGTTGACTCCAACAGTTCCCTATGAATAAATATGCAATAATCTGCAAGATTTTTCTGTCTTGCAGATTATTTTTGTATATATTGTTTACCACTTAATATTCTAAACATTTTCATATGAAAATGAAATTCAGTTTTATTCCAAATTTGTAAAGTTATACGTAGATGGCTCTCTTTCATACACCGCACCAAATGATTATCTGTGTGGTATGAATTTTGTAGTTGGTTATGATTATGATGCTGAAACAAGATGCCTAATATTAAAAAGACTTGATTGGACTCTTAACGAATGGGTATTTGGTTACTTCATACAGATATTAAGTGAAATGAAGAAAACTATTGGAAGAATAATCACGGAAACGATAAATCAGTATTTAAAAGAGAATTTAGTATAAAGAGAAATGAGCAACCTACTTGGGCTGCTCATTTTTATAGATATTTTGGTCAACTTCTATTTTCGTTTCTTTCAACACCTTATTCACAGACTCCTTAACAATCTTATGTAAATCTGATTCTTTAACTGATGGTGGATTCATAAGGTCTTTTGCCATTTGTGGTGTATGGTCTGGATATAGCTGTCTAGCTATAGCATTTGTATCAATTTTAACATCATTAATGTTTTGCTGCAATTTTGCAGCTCTTCTTCTTGGACTGTTAGGCATATGAGATTTTGACGTTAGTCCACGACCATGTGCATCAAAAGAATTCATTCTTGGGTTTGGATTCAAATTCATTTCTTTCAATATCTTGCCTACAGACTCTTTCACAATTCTGTGAATGTCACTTTCTGCTAATCTAATCAATTTCTTCATTTACGTACATATTTTCTAAATAAATATTTGATAGAATTTGTTTTTCTCATAGAATATGTGTATATTTTATCTAAAATCATATCTTTTATATTCAGTGTATGGGCCGGGGTCATTTATTTCTTGCCCAATATATTCAGGTTCAGAAATTTCATAGTTATTATTAAATTCGGTTTCATGTGTTTTCTTATCAATTACGCTATTCTTTTCTTCGTCGGGAATATAGTTATTGCCTGATATGTCATATCTTCCAAACTCTTCTTCATCACCGACATATTCAAGTAATTTTTTAAATAAAGATTCGTTTAACTTAATTGTTTTAGCCATGTCTATTTTGTTTTACTAACTTCAAATTCATTTTCAATTAAATTGTTTTCCAATTCATTAAATAAATACCCGAAATCAGAAGAAATTATATTTTTTATGTTATTTAAATTAATCAATTTCTCTGATTTTTGTTTTATAAAAAATGTTATTGAAAAATATTTCTTCTTATTTTTAATTAAATTTTCTGAATTTAAATCAAAATCTAATATATGTCTATGTTCAAATATTTTACTATTCCTTAATATTTTTGTTAATTCTTTCTTAAAACTATTATAGACAAAATTAATTGGCTCATTAAAGTCACCATCATATGTGGGACAAACCCACATCTTTCCGGTTACATAAATTACCTGTGGGTCATTTTTATTAACTGAACCATACTTCAAACTAATGTTTTTACAATTGTTTAACTTAATTTCTTTATTTAATCTAATCATATACTTTATATCTCTTTTATAAAATATATGATTTTTTTATTAACAGTCAAAAAAAATAGCAACCATTACTGATTGCTATTATACGATTACATATACTTGTCATGTTCATTATCACTTAACACTGCGCCAATTTCTAATAACTTTGCAATATCTTCAACAATGCTATTTTTATCATATTCCTTCAACATAATGGTTTCTTTAAGATTTAAAAGTCTTTCCTTTTCGTCCCCATCATTTTCAGAAATCATCTTATTAATTTTATCAATGCATTCATTTTTAATTTTATCAAATAAACTTTGCCTTCTTGTTTCAGCAACAGAAGTTTTAACATTCATAATATCATTTACTAATGCTTGTTCCGCTTCATTCAAAGAATTAAGTTTCTTTTCAACTTGTTCTGCCATTGCAAGAACATTTAGTTTTTTATTATTGGCTTTTTTATTTTCAGTGATATAATCGCTTACAACCTTTACGTTATTAGTGAAATCAGTTAAGTTTGATAATTTCTTTTTATGCTCCAATAAGTAATTACAACTGTTTGCAAATTCAATATCAGATTCATTTAATTCATCAGTTGGTCTGATATTGTGTTTAATCATTAATTTTGCCAATTTTGAATTTGACTCCTTTAATGTTTTTAAATCAATGTCCTTTGAAACCAATTCCAATGATTCATTGACATAAGATGTTGCGTCTGTGTCACAGTTAAAATTCTTAAGAGCGTTACAGAATTTAAATTGAGTTAAAAGATTTTTATCTTCCTTAATGAGTTTAATACACTCCTTTACCGCTCCTTTGTTTTTAATAAACAAAGAAGGTATGGCACTTTCCAACGCCATATTTAATGTGGCAAAACTTGCATCTTTTGTGCTGTCTTCAAAATTAGCTGCTTCTTTATATCTTTCATAAGCATCTTCCATTTCTTGTAAGAATTGGTCAGCCAAACTTAAGTCACCACTTTTCATGGCTTCAGATGCTTTTTTAACTGCCTCTTGCCATTTATTGAAATATTCTAATTTTTCATCCATATTTTTATAAAACGTTTTATGATTATAAATATACAAATAAAACAAAAAAGAGATAGATTATTAATCTACCTCTTCTCCATTATTCAAAAGATTTAAAGAATCAATCATTTTTGAAAACTCTTCATTAATTAAAAGTGATTTATCATATACATCAGTTCTCTCAACAATACTTTCCGGTTTAGATGACCTTTCTATACGATTATCGATTCTATTAAGATAAGACTCAAACATATTATCGAGTTTAATCTTGTTTTCTTTTAATGTTTTTCTAACCTTATCTTCATTTAATGTTTTCTTCTTCTTTCTTCTCTTGCTTTCATTTGTTGGAGGGGTTGTTGGTTCACTTCCACTTGTTCCGCCTTCCATTTCTCCTGTGGGTTCTGTTCCTTCAGCCCCTTGAATATCTCCTTGGTCTTCAGCTCCCGGCGCACCTAAATCATCTAAGCCACCGCCAAAACTTCCACCGCCTCCAGGCATTCCTCCACCGCCTCCGGGCATTCCGCCATCAGGTCCTCCCATTTGTGCATCTTCTTGATATTCAGCTCCAGGCTCTCCATACATTCTATCAACAATATCGAAGATACCTGTTCTCTTAATAATTTGAGTAGTCTTCTCAAGCTCTGCTGCAAGACCTTTTTCAAGACGTATTTCTTCAAGGTTCTCCTTAATATCTTTATCAGACCACTTCATAATCTGTTTTAATGCACGTGTTTGTGACATAACAGGTAATCCATTACCCGGGTCAGATACAGCATCACGAACTGCTGAAATTTTCTTTTGTAAGTTATCAATTTCAAGTTGTTCTGCTTGGGTTGATGGGTTATTCATTGTAAGGTTGAAGTTTGTTAAATCATCTTCAAACCCTAAAAGGTAAAGATGAATACTCGCAACCTTTGTTAATTCCATTAAGAATGCTTGCTGTATTCTATTGATTACACGTGTAAATCTAACATCCATCAACGAAAGATTTTTACCATCACCTGCATTTTCTTCAAAATTAAGAAATGATTTTGGAATCCTTAACGCAGTTAAAACTTTATTCTGAATATATTTTATATCATCAATTGCTGTTAGGTTTTGAGCCGCTGGTAATGTGTCTATTGGGGTAGGTGCTGCTTGGTCTCTTACAGGTATAAATAAATCTTGAGATACATCCAAAATGTTCTTTCTCAAATCTATTTGCCCAGTCATTGGGTCAACAATAGGGGTTCTTTTAAAATTGTTAGCAACTTGTTCTACATATGCTTGCACATCAGCATCATCAATTGCTCCAACATATATCTTATAAACACGTCGTTCAATTGAACGTTCAAGGCGATATATTAACATCATATCCTCCATCAAGGATAAAAGCCTCCAGTGCCTTCTAGCAGAATTTAAATATGAGCAACCATATGGAAGGCACATTGAGTTTGTAAGAAGTCTAAAATGAGCAATTTGCCAATTTCTAAATGGCACTTGAGAATTATTTTCATCAAACCACACAAACTTTGTTGACATATCTTCATTATCTGTGCTTGTATTATTAACCGCAAGACTTTGGCCACTACCATATGGGTTTGCAATTCCATTTTCAAGCCTTTCAACATTGAATACTGGCAACTGCCTCCATCCTTTCACTCCAAGCTTGTTATCAATGTCAAGCATCATAAATTGGTTTCCATATTTACACATTCCACGAATGACCATAGGGGCAGTTATTTGAAGATTAAGCCTATTAACAAACAAATCTTCTAATATTGCTTTTATTCTATCAGATTTTGAATAAACGTTTACAACTTGGCCATTATCACCGTTTAATGTACTCTCTTCTGCGCAAATATCTAATGCTGCACCAATTTCAGGGAATGAATCCATAAGGTCAGCATCGCGGTACATAAGCTTAACATTTGTTAGTCCGGCAAAAGCAGTAACAGACAAATCTACATTTGCCTTTATCCATCTATCCTTTAGATATTGGTTTTGTTGTAACTCTAATTTTGTTCTTTCATAATCATCTTTATCCTGTGTTTTATACAACACAGAATTTGCTCCAGACATGTCATATGAATTTATATGAGGTTGAAATCCTTGGTCTGACGTGAAATTACCCTTTAAGGCTCTTTCCAATGTTTGAAAGACAGTTAATTTATTTTTTGCCATTATATAATATTTTCTTTAAAATATATTTTATTAATAATAAATATCAACAATAACTTTAACCGTAATTAGCAAATAACCACATAAAATTACCGTTTATACTATCAATTTTTTTCAATGCCTTTGAGTTGTAAAATGGTAAACCATTAGTAGGGGTTATTGGCTTATTATTTATCATATGACGCTGATTCACACTAATTGAATTTCCCATCATATAAGCATTGAGAATTGCCTTATCCTTGTTTTGAGCAGTTTCAAGTTTTTTATATGAAAACATCATCACAAATAAACCCATTGCAAGGCATGTAATAGCGTCATCATGTTGACCATCTTGATGGTCCATTCTTTTTGCCTCCCCTTTAAATATCCAACTGTTCAATTCAGTAATAACCCTATTAGACCTAATTTTAAATTCATTATTTCTAACCATATTAGCAAAATTAGCAAGAACCGGATACCTATTTCCTTGCATATGGAAGCCTGGCATTACATCTGTATAATCTTTAGATGGTTGTTGACTACTTATTTGAACGGTATATTTTTTTAATGCAGAATCATCATAAAAAAGATTCTTATATCCTTTGTTAATAAGCACAAACAATGGAACATCACCCAACCCATTAGTACAGTCAATAACAACATAAGCGTTATTATATAAAATGGCGTAATTATAAAGTATCTCTCCTATTTCATCACCAAGTTTTTTGCCATAATACTCCATTACTTGTTCAACAATAGGCATACCATTTTCATCACGCCCATCCATATCAATGACTTCTATCGCTGTATTATCATCAGAACTACCACGAGATGGGTCGCAAGAAATTATATACCTATGCCCTTCAATTGGTGGTTTCCAAAACCACGTTTCTTCAACCAAAGGGTCTTTCATGTCTTCCAAAGGTTCACGAACATTGAGTTTCTCATGCATTTCAATATATTCTGGGTCAATTACATTATCTGAAGAACCCGCAAATGACACATCAAGTTCTTGGGCAATTTTAACCCTGTCATTGTTGAATGACTGACACATGTCTTCATACCAAGGTGAACGTGGTGTCCACCCTTTTTGAACAAGGTCTTCCCAATGTTCTTCATCGTATTTAACTGCACCTTCTTTATCTAATGTTGGCTCAATAATCCATTCTGTTTCTCCTGTTTTCTCGTTTTTCTTAAACCATTTTAGATTTTTATTGTAACGAGGGTCTTGATACCATCTAAATTGAACTGCGATAAAGTTATTTTCTCCGGCTAACGCTTGCCTATAAGTATCATAATATAGTTCATCATGACCGTTAGGTGTTGACACCATAACTGTTTTAGAGTTAGGGTTTGATGCCATTGTCGCTGCTGCTGTTGCATATACAGCTTTAGAATTTTCTATAAATGCTGCCTCATCCAATATAAGAATCGATACGGCTGAGATACCACGAGCAGCGTTTTCTCCTGATGAACGTGCAACAATTCTACACCCATTAAAAAGTTCAAGTTCTGATTTTGAATCTTTGATGAAAATATTCTTACGATTCTTTTCTGATTTTGGGTCAGTGGAATAATATTCTTCTCCCCAATACCATCTTGGGACTTGCAAAAGAAAGTCTCTAATTTTGGTTATCAATTGTTGTGCAAGGTCAAGTTTGTTACCAATACAAAGAATTGTTTCTGGAGCTTCTTTATCGGCTAATGCACACTTTCTTGTAGCCCATGCTGATGTCAATGTTGTAATACCGCACTGACGAGGTTTAATTGAAACTACGTTTCTATTTTTTGCTAATGCTTCAAGGAAAACACGTTGTCTTGGAAAGAGCATGAATGGCATTTTTCTGCCACGTGTAGCATCAAATGTATATAGATATTTTTCTATGAATTTTATACCAGATTCATCTTGTAAACATTCTATATAATCTTTTATCATTTCTTCTGAATCAATAATCATAAATAAAGATTTTTAAATTTCAATAAATATATATAAAATATAAAAAAAGTTGGAAATAAGTATATATTCCCAACTTAAACTTTTGTTTTATTTACTATTTTAACTTTATTTGCATCAAAGATAACATAATTGTATGCATCTTCTGACGCACCATTTGGTTTTTTCCATTTTGTGCCCGCCGGATATTTTATCCCATCAAAGCCACATTGTATTAAAAACAAAGATGCCGCTTTATCACTATTAAAAAATATTGATTGAAGCCTTCTATACACACTTTTCCCATCTGTTAATGGCTTATTAGTGTAGTAATTTGAAGAAAAAAAGTCTTCATAATCATCGCTATTACTTATAATATCAATCATTTTATCTGCTCTATCAGGATTTTGCCTCATCCACTGAATATCTTGGTATAAATCGCATTTAAATGGGTAATCTTTTTCTGCCATTAAATCCAATTGTTTATCACGTATCCTTAAAAAACCTTGTAATATTCTTTTCATAAAATATGGAGAGAAATATTCATACCATTCTATATAATTTTGTCCATTATCATCAGGAATATCAACGGTATACAATAAGTTTCCTTTTCCATTAATGGATTCAGCATATTCTACCACAGCGTTAATTTTATAAACATCACTAGTATTAAACCCACACCCAAGTAATGTTCTTATACTAACTTTTCCATTACTTTTTGGGAGATTATGTCCATTTAGAAGATTATAAAATTTATCAACAAATTCAATTGCTTCTTTTTCACTAATAATAAATTGTTCATTATTACATAATGCTCTTATTAAATCTTCCTTATTAAGACTTTGGACATCTAAACTAATATCAGTATACCCTTTTGCCACCTCAGCATCACTTGTTACATAAGTTCCCCACCCAAATGACTGTGAACCGGCGCCAGTATTTAAATATTTCTTATGATTAAACTTATCAAAATCAGAACTGGTTCCATGATATGCCATCATTTCATCCGTTTCGTTTTCTTGGATAACATAATCGTTTAATTCTTCTTTTGAAAAGTCTCCGTCAGAAATAAGGCTTGTTTGTATGTTTTTTTGCTGTATTCTATCCTTAAATGTTTGATAATCGTAATCATGTTCAATTTCAGAATCCATTCTATTTGCTATCATTTTTCCTTTTTTTGTTCCTAACAGGAAGTTCTGCATCACATCATTAAATTCATCTGTCTTTAACTCGCACAATTCTGTAAAGAAAAATGGTATTCTATTTGGATGAAATAATAGTCCTGTTTGGAATTTTCCGGTCAAATTATCATGAAGCATATCAACGATTCCCATTCCGAGTCTTAAATCCCAAGGTTCAGCAACAACAAAATCAGCTTTTCTAATTATGTACATAGCCTTTTGATTATCGTCAGGAAGACCATGTGACGAGAATAATTCCAAAAAACCTCTAAATGTTTCTCTTAAAAGATAAGGGAAAATGATACCTTGTGCATCAATTATTGTTTTCTTTCCATTCTTACCCAATGTCACTTCAACATATGACATTTGCATTGGGTTTTTCTCGGTTATTTTTTCTTCCTTAATAAACAATAGATAATCTGTTATATGTTTTATTTGATACCACAAACCCCAAATATCTTTATTTAATCCAACAACGGTATCGCACCAATCATCAATATCAGTTGAAAGCCAATATGAAATTCCTTGTATTAATGAATTTATAAAACGTCTTTTAAGAACAACTTTATTAAGTAGATTCACCTCATTAACATCCTCAAAATCATAACCATCATTTTCATTGCCATCTTCTGGTAATATTCTCATGCTTTTCTTTGGTCTTATTTTACCAACCAAATTGCATTTAACTATTACTGTTTCAGCAGGAACTGAAAATGTGCTATTAACAATATTTTCACAAAGCTTTTGTAATTGCGGCCTAATAGGTTCTTCTAATTTCTTACACTTTTCTATCTTTTCGCTTAATACAGATATTAAATAATCAGGGTCTTTTGAATCTAACTCGCCATGTCTTATCATGTTATTTATGGTCTCATCTACTTCTTCATATTTCTTTTTAACAATATCATATTCAAAGCCAAAATCACCATATGGCGGCAATGCTTCATTGTCGCCTAACGATGTTCTTTTGGCTGCTATTGCTTTATATATGAAAGGAGGCAGTTTTAATCTTTGTTGTTGTTCCTCTTTTATTAATATCTTCATTTAAAGACTTTTTAAAAAATTATTCAAATCCTTCTTTTTAAATGTTGTGACCTCAACTAAATTACCATCACGTTCAACCCCATTCTGCAATCTTATTTTTCTTGGTAATGCATTGGCCGGGGTCGTATTAATCATTTGTTGTATTTGAGTCGCTGCTTGTGGGGTATTTTTAAATGTCATAACTTGACTCCCTGTATCTCCAGTAGGAAGTTTTTTATTTGTATAAGATTGTGTATCAATATTTAAAGGATTTTTTCCTGAATTATATTGATTTGTGTTACTTATATCCTGTTGTATTGAACTTGCATCATTATCATCTTGACTGTTTGATACATCCAATGCAGGTTTCTTATTATTTATTGTTTCAGGTGAAGATGTATTTGTTAAAGCATCTTCATTAATCTTTAATTGGCTTTTTTTAAAAACAACTTTCATAATAGATTTTATTTTATATATAAATAATACGAAATTAAAAAAAGGAGTGAATAATCACTCCTTAATTTATCTTTTGCTAACAAACGGATTACTTTTTGTAATATCCTTATTTGTTATAAACTTTTCATCCCTTTTAATTCCCTTTCTGCCATTTAAAAGTTCATCTGCTATTTCTCCAACGATTTTGCTTTCCATCTGTGGCATTGGCTCTTGCGCTTGTGGTTGTTCATCAGAACTCATTCCATCAGCAACATCATCACCATTGCCTTGCAATTTCTTTATTACGCTTCTCTTATCCTTATCGCTAAGATAATCAGCAACTTGAGCAGCAATCATATTTATTGCATATTTATTGACCTTTTCTTCATCGCTAGGGTTTTCTTCATTATACGAATTAAGTGCTTGGCTTAATTCTCCTGAGTACTTTTTAACATCTGAACCTGGTCCATTTTCAGAATCTCCCATTGGTTCTTCACCATTTGGCTCATCAATTGGTGGTTCTCCATCCATCATAGGGTCTTGGCCTCCCATTGGCGGCATTGGCGGCGGCATCATGCCATCATTTCCACCTTTATTAGGAACTTTAAGAACAAACTTCTCGTTTATTTCTTTTTTTTTAAAACCCTGTTGATGCTTTCAGCAATTGCATTTTCAATAGAATCTGGGTCTATATCGAATGGCGCTCCATCACCAATCTTTTCTCCATAAGGAGCATCACTTCTAACAGAATCATCGTTCATATCATAGTAACCAGGGAATTCTTGTATATCCTTTGGAGGCAATTCCATAACCTTTTTCTGATACGCTGGATGTTTTCCGAAGTCATCAAGTTTGTTCATATTACCACTTGGAACACGTCCGGCGTCTTTAAAAGGAGTCATGCCTTCCTCATTTATCTTCTTTCTCTTTAAAGACTCTCTGAGTTTCATTGCACGATATGCTTTTGACTCAAACACAGTTGCATCTTCAATTGGTTCATCATCATCCATGAATTCGCCTTCTGCTTCTGCGTCATCACCAAAGTCTTCGTCTCCAGTTTCTAATTCAAATTCGTCTTCGCCATCTTCATCATCGTAAAGGTCATCGTCCTCATATTGTTCATCACCAAGAGCTGAAAGAATTTGGTCTAATTTATCTTCGATTGCTGTGATTCTATCTTCCAAATCATCATCAGCAAGTTCAGCATCGTCTGCTTCTAAACCTTCTTCACCTTCCAATGAATCATCAGCAAGGTCAAGTGCTGCATCATCTTCAAGGCCAGGGTCGCCATCTAAATCATCAATTGCTTCATCGATTTGTTTTCCCTTTTCTCCGTCGAATGGCTCATTGTCGCCAATTTCGCCGACGCCAGGTTTTGGGGAATTCTGATTGTCTTCGGAATCAATCATCGAAGCATCTTCGTGAATTGTACCTTGTTTTTCTTCGCCTGTATTGGTTACTTTCTTATCGCCATCGTCGATATTTCTTGCCTCTGGACCATCGAACGGCTGACTATCACCAATCTCTGTTCCATGAGACTTATCCATATAATCGTCATTTCCACGATTCCAACCTAATACCTGTTCGCTTTCCTCTTTAATCTCAGTTTTCTTAAGGTCTACTTTTTCATGGTCGTTTGCATCTTCTGCTTTTCCGCCTTTCTCAGGTGCGCCTTTGATATTATCCTTAACATCATACTCCTTATCTGCTTTTTCACAGAATGGGTCACTTCCACAATCTTTTCCTTCGTTGATTGGCTTAACTGCTGTTTGAGGCTTACGATTAAAGATTTTCATTGCATTCTCCATGATTTGTCTCTCACGTGAAATCTCTTTCTTCATTTTATCAGTTGCCTCAACAGTTAATTCTTCCTGTCTGTCAGGATTCCATGATTCAACAACGATATTTTTGCCATTGCCATAAGCCTCAGCCAAAGACCTCAATTTAAAATCGAAATTCTTCTGAGCACCAGCAAAGCTTGTATATTCGTTATCTTTTCTATTTCTGAATCCTCCAATGTATTCGAAATTTTCAGCTAACACATTGTCTTTCTTTGAAGAAACTTTAATATAGAACTTTGTTCCTTCACGTACAATACCGTATAGTTTTCCATCAGCAGCAACTTTACTATATTCAACACCTGTATATGGCTGTTTCTTTGACTCATTCAAACCATAGTTCATAAGTTGCTTCATTCTGTCAAACTGACTGTTCATGTCTTTGTTATTATTCATCATGATTAAATAATTATTTTTCTTATTTTTTATATAAATATTTTACTCTTTTAAAAAAACTTTTTTATTTACCCATTTTTCACAATATCTATGGCTAAATCGGCGGCTTTATATAATTTTTTAATGTAATAATAGTACATACTACGCATTTGGCCATAAATTTTTCTTGCTGTATTAATTATATATTTATCACTATTATCACCTTCTATAAAGTTACCGTTATTGTCTTTACTCCATTTTAACTTAAAAACATTTTTACTACCATTATAAGCAGCCTCCTT
>Ga0310697_10000836_pt1 | contig 39008 bp, 67 predicted proteins | sample 172DNAGHGlowgp2_FD_203883 | JGI IMG/M metagenome (GOLD analysis project Ga0310697, IMG submission 203883) | Sheep rumen microbial communities from Palmerston North, Manawatu-Wanganui, New Zealand - 1728 DNA GHGlow gp2 (v2) (version 2) | ecosystem: Host-associated > Mammals > Digestive system >...
TTCTCCCATTCTTTGATATAATCCCGGATTGCTTCCGTCCCGCCGTTGATAGCGCCGGTTTCCTGATCCACAACGGAAGAAATCCCCGGAATAGTTTGCACAAGCCACCTGCAGGTTTCCAGCCATCGCTTCTGCTGCAAGTCAATCTGATCCGTACTCCAGCCGAGAGCGGTCAATCCGGCCCGCGCTTCCTCGCTTTCGGTGCCCATAGCGAGGAACTCCAGCGCCATCTGCTGTAAGAATTGCGCGCCCGCCTCCGTGTCAGAAAGCCCCGGAAGCCCCGTCACAAAGTTGGCCAGAAGGCTGTTCCATGCTTCCGCGTTCTCCGGCTCGATCTGGTTTGCGGCCTCTGCCATGGACGTCAACCATGCAGACGTTTCTTCCGCGGATTTGCCTGTCAGTGCGGACAGCGCGCCGACATTCGAGCCCAAAGCGTCGAGGAAGGTCTGCCAAGCGCTCGCCTTGCTTGTGTCGGGAGCCGACCCGGAAAGCGCTGCTGCGAGATCGCGCACATTCTTCCCGCTGTTGGTCTTGAACACGTTTTCAAGGCCATCAACCTTCTCGAGCGTTGTCAGCAGATTGGTCCACGTCTGCGGGCTGCTTGCGTCAAGGAAATTCGCGCCTTCCGCAATGGCCTTCATGACCGCTCCGGAAGCGTCGCCGTTTGAAAGCGCCGTAATGGCCGCCGCGGCATTGTTGCCGAGAGCGGTCAACAGGTTTGCCCAATAGCCGCTGTAATCCGTCTCGAGGTCATCCGCGCTGGCCGCCACACCTTCGAGGAAAACCCGCGTTTTGCCTCCGTCCCCGGAAATGGCCGCGATTGCGTCCCCTGCATTATCCCCGATTGCCGTGAGAAGGACTTTCCACTTTTCAGGATCGCCGCCGAGCTGCGCGCTGAGTGCCAGCGCCAGTTCGTTGATGGTTCCGGCATAGTCCCCGTTTTTCGCCGTCTCCATAGCGTTATCAAGCCCGGTCAGGCTGCCGGAGAAGGACTCGACAAATGCAACGAGGTTCCCGCTCGATTCGCTCTTGATCTGATACCCGGCGATTTGTTCCAGCAGGCCGAGCAGGTTCTGGGCCTTTTCCGCCGTGGTCTCAATATCCCGGAGCTTTGCCGCCGCGTCAATGTCAATCCGCTCGAATTCATCCATGACCGTCGTTGTTCCCTTCGGAACAAGCAAACGCTCCATGAATCCGGCGAGGCCGGAAGTCAGCGGCTCCAATGTGGTCAGCAGAAACCCGCCGACGTTGGTCTTCAGGCTGTCCAAAGCTGTCTCCATCCGGCGGAGACTGTTCGCATAGCCGTCGGACGTCCGCGCAAAATCGCCCTGCGCGTCAGACGTCGCCTGCATGAGGTACTGATAGCGGAGCTGGATCTGCTCGGACTGAGACATTGCGTCAAAAGCCTTTGTGATGCCCTGGGTCAGCGCGAAAGCCTCCAGGTTCGCAACGGACATATTAATGCCCAGTTCCTTCAGCGGTTCCGTCTGCCCGGAGATGCCAGACCTGATCTTCTGGAAAGCTGTCTCAAAATCCAGATTGTAGAAGGAAGCCATATCCGCGGCCAGTCCGGACAGATCCTCCGACATGGTGACAATCTCCGGGCCGGCCAGCCCCGCGCTTTTCATCATCGCGCCGAGTGTGCTGGTAAACTTTTTGGCCTGCAGCTCAGTCAGGCCGAAGGAGGAAGCAGCAGACTTGGCCCAGGCGTCAATCTGATTCGCCGAGGATCCGAAAGTGTTGTCCACCACATTCTGCACCTCTTGCAGATCTGAAGCAGCGGAAATGGCGTCTTTCCCGAACGCAAGCAAGCTCTGCCCGACCTTCGCTCCGATTGCCGCAATACTGATCTTTGCGAACATGCCCGCGAACTGGTCACCGATTGAGCCGGTGGCCTTCCCGGCGCCCTGTTCCCATTCCCCGCAGGCTTTCTTGAGCGAATCCGTTACGCCGTCAATCGACCGCATTGCTTTTGTATCATCCGCGCCGATTTCAAAAATGACCTGCGCGTCACTCATGCGCACCACCTCCTTCTGCGAGTGTCAGCAGGCTGATCGCCACGCTTCGCAGCCCGTCGGCCATCTGCTGCGCGCGCTCCTTGTCCGTCATGTGAACCGAATAGCGGGCCTTTGCCTCCGCCAGCCAGCGCCTTTCTTCAGCGTTCCACTTTGTCGCCGGCGGCATAGGCCGGGTCCGGATCCCGAGGATTTCCGAATAGCGCGAGCCTTCCGGCATGCAGGCGAGAAGGGAAGAAAACTCGAACCAGCTCAGCCTGTCCCGCCACAGGTTGATCCCGTAGGACTGGAGAAACGCCGCCCGAATCAGATCGGCGTCCTGCTCAAAGTCCGTGATTTTGTCCTTCTTCGCATTCTGCTTAGTCTCCGGGAATAAGAGCCCCTTGACCGCCTCCATGACCGGCGCCGCATCCCTCGGCGGATGCTTCATCAGGCAATGCAATGCCCTGTACAGCTTCGCCTCCGGCAGAAGATCATCACGTGCCATTTCATCCAGCAGGCGCAGCACATTCCGGAAATCAAAGTCCATGCGGAAGAATTTCCCGTTGACCGTCACGCCCTCCGGGAGCCGTTCCTGCAGTTTCATCTTGCGCGCTTCTGGGCCTTGCTGATCCGCTGCGCAAGGTCCTTCTCTACGATAATGCTGCACATGTACAGCACACTTTCCGCGGACCCGTTGTACATGTCAAGCAGCTTGCCCGCCTGATCTTTCCCGAAAAGGACCGTTGCGAAGTACAGCGCCACGTCACGCGCCTGCTCTGGCGTATGCTCCGCGGGCAATGCCTGCATCATCTTGACGGCTTCAGAGATGCGCGTGACAAGGAGATTCGGGTCCGCGTCCACGCGCAGCTTCAGGAGTTCGTCTCCCTCTTTGACAGGTACAGTACAATGGATCCTCCCCAGGCTCCTATAGCGCGGCCCGATGTGAAGCAGGCTCTTCAACCGCTCAAACAAGAATACTCCCCCTTAGACGAAAAGGGGAGGAGGAAACCCCCTCCTCCCCCGGTTGGATCAGGCAGCCGTCACGGTCGGGATCCCGTTCACGCGCAGCTTGCAGCTAAACGGGACAATGTCCGTAGCGTTGCCGCCGAAGTCGACGATGTCCGTGATCGTGCAGTCCGCCACGATGGTCTCGACAAGGGTGGTCCCGTCGTAGATCTCCACCTTCAGCGAAGAAACGCGGTTCTGCCCCAGGCTGTAGCGCAGGCCGGCGATGTAGTCCTGGGCCGCGTCACCGATCACCCGGTGGCCGCTCACATCGTACTCCGGCGCAATGCCCGTCACCACGTTGCAGGCGCCGCCCTGGCCGCACATGTAGAAGGACTGCTGGTTCTGTTCGTTCACGCTCGGGCTGATGCTCTCAATGCCCGCGCAGAGGGGAGCATAGGTCCACGCCGAACTGGCGTATTCCGTGCCGATAAACATCTTGATAACCCACTCGGGGTTGAGATTCGGCATTGCCATTGTTTAATCACCTCTCCAGAAGAATTTGACCGACAGCGATGAAGCCATCAGCCAGTCGTTGTTGTTTTCCCGCCCGATCACCTGCGGGAAGGTCATGGTTGAAATGTCGATGATCTGCCATGAATCAGACGCAGGATAAACCTTTGCCCGGGTGAGAACCCCGTGTAGAAAGTTCATCGTGTCAGACAGCACCTGCAGATTGTGGTGCTTCCCGTTCAGCGTCACGTCCAGCGGAACCACCGTGTTCTTTGTCATGTGCATAGAGGACGGGCTGGACGGTCCGATCTCGCAGACAAGCCCCGCTCCCGTAGGCAGCGCGCCCCGCGTAACCGTTGCGAAAAGGCCGTCTTCTGCGTTCATCAGACCTATGACCGCCTCGAGCACCGAGTTAATCACGCTCATAGGTTCATCTCCATCAGGCGCTGGGCCTGCTTCTCCCACTTGTCAAGGTGGTTCATTTTCGCCACTTCGCACCATTTCCAGGTGGCCATGGGGTTAATGTCTGTGATAGCTGTCTTGATTACCCAATACTGCCGCTTCGCATAGGGCGTCTGCCAGATGATCTTGCCCTCCTTCGGGATGGAGTGAGTCAGCGCGGATGCCTCAAGCGCCCCGTCTCGCACCTTGCAGTATTGATTGCAATCGTTCATGATCTCTTCGGTCAAGATCCCCAGCCCTTTCTTAAAGGCGCCTTGAACCTTGGCCTTGATCTGCGTTTTCGGAACTACCACACGCATGACATCACCCCAGCCCGATTTCCCAGTGGTGGAAGCGGTCCGAATCATCATACAGCGCGTCCACCGAAAGGACTGTGTACTCAACGCCTCGCACGGTCACAAACACGTCTCCCCCGCGCAGGTGGGCGGAGTCGAAAGCCCCGCGCCAGTCAAACGCGGTCGAATGCCTGGCGTCCGCGAAGAGGATAGACGTTAGCTGGTGGTCCGTGTTATTCGTGCCCTTGACGATCCTGTCCGTCGGCTGCAGATGGACGTGCTCCACCGTGTAGCCCTCGAAGGTCTGATTCTGATACAGGTCTGTCCCGGTGCAGACCTTCACCTGCGCTGTACTCCGAAGGATTCGGCTCGGGATCGGTCGCAGCATGTCACCACCACCAATCCGGCCCGGTTGCCACTTGCGGAGCCATCAGGCCCGTCTGCTCGAGGTACATCAGCACAAGGGGAGACACATTTTCCGCCATAGCGCCGCGCCGCACAAGGTCGCTCCCGGACTTGCCGGAAATGCTCACCTTCCCGACCGTGAATCCCCGATCATTCCCGCCTGCGACAGAGTCAAGCCCGTTCACGGCGAAGTAGTCAACCTGCGCACAGATCGCCTTCTTAACCAGAGTCTGCTGTGTCGGGTGCAGGGAATAGATATCAGGCTCGACAGCCTGCCAGCGAGTCATTGCGCCTATCACATCAGCGGCGCGGGCATACAGCGAGGGGAACGAGGTTTCCGTAGCCTCGCTCCCCTTGTAGACATTGAAGTAATATTCATAGTCTACAATCATCGCTGTACCTCCCTTTTATCAGGTGCCAACGACCTCGGTGGTGTTGCCGCCGGCAACGACATAGCCGGTCTCAGCGTTGACCAGGGCGACAGTCACATACTTGCCCGCGGTCTGGCTGGTCAGGGTGACAGGCAGCGCGTCAACCTCGGTCCAGGTCTTGGAGGAATCCGGGACCGTGCCATAGGTCAGGGAGACGGCCGCGGAGGTGCCGGCGGTGTAGACCAGCTTCAGGCCCTCGTCAATGGTGCCGTTCTGGCGGATGCCGTGGCCGGTCACGTCAATCACGGTCGCGCCAGCCGCTGCGCCGGCGGTAGAGGTGACGGTCAGGGTGCCGGCGGAAGGACCACTGGACAGATGCGCGAAAACGCCCGCCTGCCGCTCATTCAGGATGAACGCGCCGTAATAATACCGCTCATAATACAGGTACTTGCCCTTGCTCTGGGCGGTCGGCGCGCTCATCAGAGCGGTCTCGTACTTGATCGGAGCCGCAACGGCCATCGGATCAACGATGACGAAATCGATCTGCGCAGCGCTGGAAGCCACAGCCCAGCCCTCGGTGAAGTTGTACGCGGTCTTCATCATCTCGGCCGGAACCTCGACGATCCGCACGCCATCCAGTCTGGCGACATTGCGGTCAACGGCCTGGATGCCATTGGTGACCTCGATAAACCGGGTGAGGCCGGTCGCCTGCTTGAACAGCTTATAGGTCGCGGGCGTCATATAGCACACGCAACGGTCGCGGTTCACGCGCTGGTTGGTCATGTAGGCCAGCGCATCATCCCAGACGGAAAGCGCGGTCGCGGAGGTCAGGGAGGCGGTAGAGGTGCCGCCGAAAGCAGAAGCGAACTCGGCCAGCTTGGAGGCCATGAAGGCGTCCATTTCCATTTATGTTCAATGCGGATCGCTAAGCCGCACCCGGGCATTGAAAAAGCATCCCATGCCTCATTGAGATGCTTTTTGCCCCGCTCTATGTCACCATAGAGATCAGACTATATCTTCACCCTCTTGCGAGGGGTCTCCCATTTCGGGCCGCTTGGCCCTACTCCCTTTCGGGATAGTCGTTGAACCTTCATGATATTTCCATGTGAACCCGTATGCGGTATGCTTCAAACCCTTGCACGCGCCGCGGATATTCTGCGCTGCCACTCTGATTGACCCGTTGATTCTGTCAGGATGGTTGGCTTTTATCCATTCCGCCGCAAGATGTGGCCTGTCAAATATCATACCGTTCTCAATGCACATGATAGGCTTGGCCGGAAATGTCACATTCCCATACGCCATTCCGTGCATTCTGTTTTCGCTTGATGATACCCATTCAAGGTTGCAGGAATCGTTATTCGCTCGGTTGCTATCAATGTGATTAACGAACCTGTACCCGTTCGGGTTCGGGCAGAATGCTTTCGCAACGATTCGGTGGACAAGTGCCGTTTTCACTTTGCCTTCTTTGCAGAGATCAACGGTTTTATATCCGTTCCGCTTCGTATTCTGCTTGAGTATTCTCCCTTCAATCAAACGGCTTTCAACGTGGAGTATGTTGGTCTTTATGTGCCTTGCGCAGCTTCTGACTTCCCCACGCTCGGATACTTCGTAAAGCCCCTCATACCCTTCTACGGGTTTCCATGTCATGGTACCATCCTCTTTCTGCCCATATTAGGATAATACCATTATATCATGCTTGGCTGCTGATTGTCAATGGGTGACGCTATCTCCCATTGAGTTTCCAGCAATTAAGGAGAGTGCAACCGTCGATTACTCAGGCGGCGGCCCAAACTCTAGGCACTTTCTGGAACTCGACGAAAGCCCGGGTGATATTGGCGATGGTCGCCACGCCGTCGGTCTCCTGCATGTCCATCGGGTCCACAAGAGTGTCCCATTCCCGGTCCATCTGCAGCTCGACCGGCTGCCAGGTGTTATTCCAGTTGCGGCTGAAAGTACCGGTGATCTGGTCCCGGCTCACATCCTTGGCGCCGGAGGTGGTCACGGTCGGGATATACATCGTCTTGCCCATGCCGGGCTTGTAGCGGTTGCTGTTGTCGCTGGCCCAGATGTCCGCGAAGTAGGACAGATAGGGATACGCAAGCGCAAGCGCCTGCGAATACTCAGCGGCATAGTTCACATTGGTCTGCGTGAATGCCATAGTTCATCATCCTTTCTTCGGGCCGAAGCCCCATGCGTTAGAGAAAGCCGCCACCGCGCCCTCTTCGCCCTTCGGCATGGATCCCTGCGTAGGCGCTCCGAAGGTCGGTTTCGGCTGCTGGTTCGCCGGAGGCGCGGTGAAGTACTCCTCATACTGACCGCGGATCTCCGCAAGCTGGTCCTTAACGGGTTTAGCCCCGTCTCCGCGCTGGATCATGCCGTAGACGGCCTCAAAGAATTTCGGCTTGACGCCTGCATACTCTTCGGATGTCCGCGCCTGCTGCATGGTTCTGTAGGCGTCAAACTCACCCTGCAGGGCTCTGTATTCCTCGCTCTGCTTCGGGTCCGGCTTGACGATCCCTTTTTCCCATTCAGCCCGCGCAGCCGTCAGGGCGGTCTCCTGCGCCTGTGCCGCCGCGCTCTTGGAAACATAGCCGTCATCCAGCGCGCGCCCGTACAGAGCCATGATCTGCTCCGTTCTCTGTTCCGGTGTTGCGCCTTCATCCGCCATGATCTTACTGATCGCGGCCCGTGTCATGATGTTCCCCATTTGACCCTCCTTTTTGCGGTGCGATAGAGTGATGCACCGATGCGAGTTTAACGCCCCGCCGGGCGTGAGTTGTATGATAAAAGCGCCTTGCGGCGCTCTTGTCATCATGCCTTGGGTGTCGTCTTGCGTTTAGGTGCCTTTTTAGGCGTTTCCGAGGGCTTCTCGGCTGCGGGCGTGTTGTTGTTCGCGCTGAGCGTGTCAGGCGGCAAAACAGCCCCACAATCGCAGCAAATCAACACACAATTCACGCTCTTGATCTGCTTGTGTTCGCAGGGCATATTATTCACCCTCTTTCATGCGTCCGTAGGTGGTCATCAGCACCCGCCCGTCGTTCGTCTTTTCAACCAGACGAAACTCGACCGCTTCCTCCAGCGTCTTTGCCAGGTTGCCGTCCTTGTCCAGCAGGTAGAACTCGGAATAATCCCCGCCTGCCGGCGTCGGTTCTCTCTGCACTTCAGGGTTAATCACGGGACTGCACCTCTCTCCATCGCGATCCGCTCAATGATTGCGCCGCGGGCCGGCATTGTCTTCATAAACCTTTTCGGCGCGCGCACATACATCATAACACTTTCGGCGAAATCTTCAAGGATAGAACTTTCGCCGTAGGTCGTTATACTCGCCTTCCCCGTTGCCGCCAGGTCAGCAGCCATTGCCTGCGTCCATTCGGAGCCTTCCGAGAAGAAAGAACCCAAACCGACCGCTGTATCGAGGGAATGGCCGAGCTCGTGGGTCATCGTATTGAGAAGAATCTTTCTCGCATAGGCCGAATTAAAGTCGCCGACCGATCTGAAGTATACTGTCTGCCCGTATCCGCCTATAGCCTGAGATCTCGGGAAATCGGGATAAATTGACCGCCAGTATTCATCCGCAGGATTGTCTGTATCAAGCACCCACATATCCTTCGCAACGGATCGCAGCCAACCGGGGATTTTATAATGCTGCTCAATGGCAACCTGGGGAGTGAGCTTCTGCCAGCGCTCGTCCATATCCTGCTTGAAGATGAAGCGCATTCCGTCGGGCATTGTATAAACGTCCGCGTCGCCTGAGTAGATAACCGTTCCGTCGGAAACTTCAAGCTCCAGCCTTTCGGATGAATACACCGCATCACGGAAAGTATACCTTTCCTCGGGCTGCTGCGCCTGGGCTTCCTCGACGGGCTTCATCTCCACATTGTCGGATTTCTCGGAATCCAGCTCCGGCTCCGGCACCTGGATTTCAAGCTGCTTTTCGATCGGCTGCGCCTGCTGGGTGAAGAACTCCCGCATTTGTGTTTGCGTATCACGCGGGAACTCGGTCACTTCGTAGGTATCTTCCGGCGGGAATGTGGCGTTGACCGGCGTATATTCTCGCTCCTTGCGCCTTGCGCGGCCGGTCCGGTCGCAGAACTCGTCAATCTGGTATGAGGCTTCATCAACGCGCGCCTGCTGCGCCTTTATCAGATCTTCCGGCGCGCCCTGGGCCTCGAGTACGGAGAGATTCCTTTTCTCCTCGCGCAGGTGCCTTTCCAGCGCCCGCTGCTGCTGGCTCTCCTTGTAGGCCTTGTCATTCTCCGCTTCGCTCTGCGGGCGCACCTTGATGGTACTGAAGCCAGGAATAAAGGTCATCGGATAATGCATACAGTTGACGCCAAACAGACCGGCGGCCTGTCCGTAGGTTGTCTCTGATTGCGCATACACCCGGACCTCGTTTCCGTCCAGATCTACAATTGTCCGCGTGTGATCCGCCCGGGAAATGACCTTCTGCTGCCATGGGAAGCAGAGCGGCCGGGCGCCGTTATGGCTGGACACCAGATAAGTGTCGCAGCCGTACTCTTCGGACCGTTCAAAGACTGCAGCGCGCGCTGTGTTGAACATCGTTGTCTTGATGTCCATGGCCACATAGGCTTCCGGGCTCCAGTGGCGCCCCGCATGGTCGATAAAGCCCGTGATCCCGTTTCCGACCATCCGCCTTACAGCCTGATGCACCGCGTCATTGTAGGCCGTGACGCCTGAAATGACGCCGCCCGTCTCAATGTTCAGATAGGACTGCGTCCAGTACATCTTCGAGGCGATGTCGCTGACCGTCGCCTTGTAGGCGGCCTGTGTGCTTTCCAGCATGACCGTGTTAACCAGATTCAGTTTGTCGGCGCTCTGTCTGTAGTAGGACTGGAAGGCCTGCATCTGGTTCGGCGCAAGGTCTTGAACCGCATTCGACAGCAGACCGCGCTCCGCTGCCTTCCGGAGCCTCGGCTCTTCATCGGACAGCCCTTCAAGGATCGCCGTCTCAAGAGCCTTCTGCAGCGCTGCATCCGCTCCGCCCAAATTCCGCGCAATGATGGAGGCCGTGTCTTTCGTCACCTGTCCCATCTGCGCAAGCATGCGAGCCTGGTAATTGAACTGGTCCAGCGGCTCCCCGCCCTGCTGCCTGAATGGGAAGTACGTCGCAAGGTTTATCAAGATCTGATCTGTGACGCTTGCGTAGACTTCCGCCATTGCCCAGGAGAGGTCTTGAAGCTTCGACGGATGCATCAGACACCACCACCGTAAAGCCGCGTCACGTCAATCGCCGGGCCAGTGCCTTCCTCCCTGATCCGCTTCAGCTCTTCCTCTGCCTGTTCCGGTGTCAGGCCCTGCCCGTACTTCTTGTCTGTCAGGAAGGTGAACTTTGACAGCAGTCCAGCGCCGACAAGCATGATGCCTTCGTTAATGTTCGTCTGCCGGTCCTGCGTCACGCCATCGTCAAAGGTGATCTGCACATGGTACCCGGGCGCTGCCAGGCTTTCGATGCTCTGGCCCTCGTACTCCATCCCGTACAGGATCGCCACATCGATGATGTTCCGGACCAGGTGCTCAATAGCCGGGGAAAGCTGGTTCTGAATCGTCTTGATGGTTTTGTACGTCTTGCTGTTCTCGCTGACCACTTCCGTCGCCGTCTTGATGCCGGATTTCTCATCAAAGGAGAATGTATTCGCGGAAAAGCCGAGCTGCAGGCAGAGGATGGACAAGAAAGCATTCAGGGCCGCGATGTGTTCCTCCACACGCAGCTCCACCGAGTTGTCCGTGATCTTCAAGTCGTTCGGATCGTCGGAAGCCAGGGCTTCATAGGTTTCGTCGGTCGGGTCAAAGTACCGGCGCGGCGTGCCCGTTGTTGGGTCAATCACCGTGCGAACCGCCCGCGCAGGAACGATGATTCTTTTCTTGCCAAGCCGGAACTCCCTCACAAAGGAATCATAACAGATGTCCAGTGCGTGAAGTGTCTCCAGCGCGTTTCCGTACATGCTCATGCCGAGCGGGGAGTTGTCGTCAAGGTTGTTCGCGATAGGCGTCCGCCAGTACGTGAACAGGGACTCGCCGACCGGAATCAGCGTTTCTTCCTCGAGGAACGGATACATCTCCGCGAGCGGAACCCGGATTCCGAGGATGTCCTGAGAATCCCCATTGGCGCCCTTCTGCATGTCCGCCCGGAACAATTCATTTTTGACCGTGTAGGTCATGCCGTCCCAGGTGTGCCACTCAAGGCGCGTATAGTACCAGCCGCCTTTCGCCACGCGGGAGATAAAGACGGCCTCGTGCACCTTTGCGTTGTCCCACGAGATCGGCACAAACTGATCCGCCATAGCATAGCCGATCCGGATCTGTTCCGTCCCTTCGACCTCGTTGCCCTCTTTGTCCCGCCTCGCGTCCCTCCAAACCTTCAGAGCGGAGCCGCCGAGCGCGCAGGCCTGCTCGATGCTCTCCTGCATTTTCTCGCGGAAAGCGTTATCACATAGGACGGTCTGTATGAAAGCGTTCAGCGGGTCCGGGTTTTCGTCCGTGCTTTCCCGGCCGTCAATGGAGACGTTGACCGCGCACTCCTCGCCCCAGACAAGCCCGGCGATTTCCGCGCATACGGCCTTTGCCGCGTTCAGCCGGTACAGGTTCCGCTGATGCTTCGGGTCTGAGACCGTAGGAGCCGGAACCAGATGCCACGGCTTATAGAATCCTCTATAAAGCCACTTCCACAGGTAAATCCCCACATCATAGAACTGGCTGAACGCCGGGACCCCTGCCAGCTCGAAAACTGTCTTATACTCGCGGGCAATGCCCGTGGTGCTGCTTACCCTGTCCATGAGCCTTCGCCCCCAATCTCGTAGTTTCCTGAGTACTTGCATATCACCGCCCCCAGCCCTCTATCAGTGTGGGGATTTCCCGCTCGAAGGAATATTCGAGGCTATCCAAGTTGTCTATGTTCGTCGTTCCGTCATCCAGCCGGACATCCTCTGTCGTGTGCTTGCTGTCCCATAGCGCGCTTTTCAGCGCTTCGATAGTGACCGTGCATTCCGGCGCGCAGAAGAAACGCCCCGCGCCCATCAGGATGCAAAGCGCCCTGATTCGGTCATTGATCGGCCTTTTCAATGCGTTGCCGATGTTGACGCCGATCCTCTCCCGCGCTGCAGCCACGCGGAGGCCGTTAATGAGCGTTTGCTCCGCTGAATCACACCAGACGTCCGTCACGTGCCAGCGCATTTGGCAGCGCTTGACGAAATCAACAAAGTCCCGCTCAAGCTTGCCCGGGTCAAGAGCGTCTGTCTCGTGGTAGTCATCCAGCACCACAAGCGCGCCGCGAGTCGTGAAGCCTGTACAGGTGAAGGCATGCGCGGAAGTGCCGCCGCCGAAGTCCACGCCGATCACCGCGTTTCTGATCGCATCGCCTGCCGGCAGGTCGTCCACAATAAACCGATCTGGATCGTCGGCGAAAGCCCGATAAATGACGCCCTCTGCCGCGACCCATTGTCCCAAGATGAAGCGGTTATAATAAACCGTCCCGGCGTACTCTCGCTTGAGGTTCTCCACAAACTCGGGTGGCAAGAACGGGTTGTCATCGATGGTCGATGTCTGGCAGTATATGTCCGCATCGCTGTCCAAAAACGCCTTAAACCAGTGCTGAGGCGCGTCAGGGTTGCACGTGCCGTCGAAGTGGCTGTGCTGGCATCTGAGACGGCTCTTCAGCATCTGGAACACGCCCTCGGCCCATGTGGTAATCTCGTCCCCGTAGGCGTATTCAATCGTCATGCCTTGGATTCGGGCAACGTGCTTCCTGTTGTCCGCGCCCATTACATACACTCGCCGCCCAAACATCCTCGCTGCGTTATCGCTGCTGATTGTACCGACAAGCTGTTCTCCCCAGATGTCGCGCATAGGTTCGAGGATGTTGCGGTTCGCAGTCCCTTGCGTGTTTCCAAGGATGACAGCCGCTCCCTCTCCGCGCAGCGCGAGCAGCCTCTGCGGGATCAGCACTGCGTAATCCAGCCATGTCTTGCCGCTTCCTGTGGCCCCGACTTGTACGTTCCAGCGGTGACTGCAATGGTTGAGATAGTGCTGCTGCTTGTTACTCAACGGCACTGTTTATCCCTCCAAGGATTTCACGCGCAGCCGCAAGAGTGTTGTCAACAGCCTCGTTCGCGTATGCCTTGCCATATGCTCGGTCTAAGATGATCTCTATCGCCCGCAACTGATCGGCAGTCCTCACGTCATGCGCCTCGATGATATCCCTCAGCTTTTGCGCAGCCAATGGCGCGAGGTCACGTATCATTTGCAGCGCGTCTTTTTGCTCCTGTGTCTTTTTTGGGCGGCCTCCGGGATTGCCTGATTTGCCCGGCTTGAAACCATTCCCATGATTTCCGCCCTTTCTCGTTGTTTTCCCGCTGTTCTCAACCAAAAGCCGCCCTCCTTTCGCTGTTATTCCACATCAATTACGTACGAAAAGTGCGCCAGCGCAATCCACGCATGACGCACCCAGGGAAGGATGGATGTGCCGGGAGAATGAAGCCCGGCTATCGGTCTATCTGACCACATACATCATATCACAGAAATTAACTGTCATCACTATCATTTTTCTGGATTTCCGCCTCCCCTTTGCGCAGGTGCCGGAAGACCGTTGCCTCACTCATGTGGTGATGGATCGCGATCATGGACGGACGTTCACCGTCAAGGTATCTGGCCCGCATGATTTCCCGCGTCCCTTCCGCCAGCCTGCTCAGCATTGGCGCAAGCTGTCCGCGCAGCTGTGTGAGTTCTTCGAGGGTCAGATCCCGCACCCGCTTGGCTTCCGCCAGCTCAATGGCCCCGACGCCCACCCTGTCAGACACCCCCGGCGCATGAGGCATATCCGAGAAACCCTGAGTGATATGAGTGGCCCTGGACAGCGCCGCGGCCACATTGCGGTTATCCGCCGCAAGCTGCCGCATTAGTTGGCGCATGCGGAACAGGTCAACCACATTGTCACCCCCTTAATCATCATGCAGTTCGTCATAGACTTTGAACTCCGGGACTTGGCCCGTGATCATCCAGCTCTCCGGGAGTGTGGCCGCCCAATCGAGGAACTTCCGCCACTCCCGCAGCCGGTGGCCTGTCCGATCCACGCGCATGTGCCTGAGTGCCTGGTATGACATCATGACCGTGCGGCGCTGAATGAAGCATTCAGGCAGCGACTGCTTCAGCTGCCGGAAGGCCAGCTCCACATCCAACGCCGTGCCGGCAGCGCGTGCTGAATTGTATTCGTCAATCAGGTCGTTGAGATCAACCATCAGGCGCTCCAGATCCTCATAGGGCCCGTCCCATTCAAAGTCATCACGGGTGAGCGGCCGGCTGTTGAGGGTGTGCATGGTTGACGTGGACAGCCGCTCCACGCCGTGCCGGTAGGTGTCGAACTCCTGCCACCAGTAGCGCGGCGCCCAGATCTCCGCCCACACCTGGATCATGCGCAGGTGCTTGGAGTGACTGCCGCCTGACTTGGCCAGCCGTTCGGACAGGTGCATGTCCTTCTGACCGATCAGGCCGTGCTTCGTATCGGACAGGGACCAGTTACTATAGGGATTTCGCAGCGCCCTGACAGCAGGCCCGATCCCGGCCACTTCCAGCGTCTCAATCTTCATACACATCCACCTCCTGCCGGAGCGGCTCCTTTGATTTCACACGCCGGATGTATTCCAGCATTTCGATGGTGTTCTGCATGGACTCGCCGTGGATCCGCGCCCAGCGGACCAGCGCGTCGTACATGGCAAGGAGATCGCGGACACCCATGTCGACCTTTTCCATCACGCGATGTCGCCTCCCTTCACGCTGTTGAGGATGGTCTCGATCTCCTGCAGGGCTTCCAGCTTGCGGAGGGCAACCGCGAAGCGGACGTCATCCTTCGTGCGCTCAGCGGCCAGAAGATCGGTCTGCGCGTTGCGGAGTTCGTTCTGCACCCAGAGGATCACCTGATCAATGCTCATGTTGTTGCTCCTTCCTTTCCCCACAGCTGCCGCCCGCAGTCAGGGCAGTACTGCACGGCCTTGCGCAGTTCGCCGCAGACCGGGCAGCGGTTCTCGTCGCCCATCAGATAGATGGTCAGGGTGTCGCCCGGATCATCGTCATCGGCATACCCGTCGTAGAGATACTCCTCGCCCATGCAGCGCCCCATGACCACCCAGAGCATTCCGGCAAAACAGTTGTACTGCTTCTGTTCGTTGATGAACCGGATGATCTCATCCACCGTGATCTTGCCGCGCCGCTTCCGGACAATAATGCCGGTCTGGTTGTCGTTCCATTCCCATGTCAGGCTTGTCAGCGCCATGCGGGTCTCCTTTCACCTGTCATCCACCCACGGCACATACTCCCGCACAAGGTCGTGCATGATGCCGTCTTTGTACAGCGCCTCGTGAACATCATCCAGCTCCCTGCTGCCCTCCCTGAAGGGCTTTGCGCTGGCCTTCTGGCGCGTCCAATGGTACACGGTCAGCGCCTTCCCCGTGTCTGTATCGTTTCTGTGCTCCACGCGTATCAGCCACCCGAAGTGCGCGGAGGCAATCTTGATTGCCATGGTCTCACTCCTTGTCGAGTCAGAATGCCGTCCCATCGTCCTGCATGATGTCCCGCCCGTTGCCGTCAATCAGCGCGACGCGCAGGCCCAGCACGTCAATCATGCGCAGCAGCGTCTCGATAGTGGTCATGCGGTTGTAATACATCACGCTGTTGGCCAGATTCTCTGCCCTGCCGATGGCCCTCGACAGGTCTCGCAGCGACCAGCCCTTCCGCCCGCGCTCGTCGTCCAGCGCGTCGAGGATCGTGTCCAGCGTCTCGCCCACAGCGTCCGGATCGTAGATCGGACCGGGCACGTGGATTTCAAACCTTGTGTTCATCCTGCGCCCTCCGTCTTCGCTTCTCCCGCGCCGCCCTGATGATCCCGCTGACCACCAGCGCGATGGTCAGCACCAGACAGATCACGAACACCAGCAGCAGGAAGGCGACGCAGGCCTTGATGATGATGTCAATGATGTTCATCAGTACACCTCCCACGGTTCCCCGGCCATCTGCTGAACGCTGGGCGTCTCCACGTACACGTCCCACAGCCGCCAGGTGACGCCGTAATCCTCCATGTCATACTCATCATGCTCATCGAATCCCGCCCACTCAACGCTGTGAACAGTCTCATTCCCTTCAGCATCCTGCCTGTAGGAGAAGGCCAGGATCTGAACCAGCCCCGCGCCTGTATGCGTCTCCAGGAACACGGTATCGCCGCCGTAATCGCCTACGTACTCTTTCTCAATCAGTCTGGCCATAGATAACCTCCCCCGTCTCCCATGTGTTGATCTGCACCCCGGTCAAATCAAACACCTTTCTGGCCACTTCGTCAGCACTTTTCTTGCCAAGGTTGCGCACCCTGCTGTACCAGTCGGGCTTGTGCTCCTCTACAAACTCGATGATCTGCTGGACGGTAGAACACCCGGCGCGCTTCAGGCAGTTGTACGCCCGGACGCTCAGATCAAGCTCCTCAATCGGTGTGACGCTCAGGTCGCTTCTCAGCGCTTCCTCCGGCGTCAGCTCGCGCCCGTCCGGGTGATCTTCAATCCAGCGGCGCTTGAAATCCTCAATCATGGAATCATACCGTGCGCGTTCCCGCTCCCGGATGGAATCCAGACATTCATCCACGTAAGCCTCCATCCCATGCAGGAGGATCTCCCGCGACGCTTTGCGCCCGTTGATCTTTCGCAGGGCCTTTTCCTCGATCTGCCGGATGCGCTCTCTGGTGACGCCATAGATCTTCCCGGTCTGTAACAGGTCAAGCCCCATAACGTACCGGGCGTACAGCACGCCCTCCTCGCGATCGGATAGGTTCGCCGCCTTGAATGCACAGGCGATGTCTGCTTGCAGTCCGCAGCGGTGCAGGACATCCCGAAAATCTGGTTCTTCGTCTTCATCCGTGATACATGCCCGGATCAGGGCCTCCGGGGATACAATCCCATCTCTGGTCATCATGCCCACTTCACCTCCTCCGTCAGCTCCGGCGCGATGCTCAAATGACACCACTCCGGCCTGCCTTCCTCCGCGCAGCAACCGTCCGTCTCTGACGGCGCAATCGGGCAGTACCCTCCCAAACACAGATAACACATGTGGCAGTTGTCCGGAAGTTTAGCCATATCTGAATCAACTATCAGTCGTGCCATGAAAGTCCTCCAGTCTTCGGATCTCGTCTTCCAGATCATTCACCCGCTGAAATAGCTCGCTTACCTTTATGACAAAGACAACGATTCCGAAAATCAGCGCAACCACGCCAATCGCGGCAAGGAAAGTCTGAATCATGCCCACTTCACCTCCTCCGGCGGTTCCGGCAGCGGCATCCAATGGGTGACAGGATTTCCATACGTCAACACCTTTGTATCATCGGCCGGTGGCAACTGGTCATTCACGCTGATCCAGCCATCCACGGTCGACATCCCCCGAAGCATGCGCATGACCATGTTCAATACATTCTCCTCACCGACATAGTAGGGGTCTGGCTCGCAGACTGTCTCGCAGTCTGTCTCGCCCACCTCCACGGTCTGTGCGCTAACATAATTCAGCCACTCCTGTACTTTGGCCATCAGCGCGTCTGCGTCAATCAGTCTCATGCCCACTTCACCCCATTCGGCAGCTCCACCTGCGCCCGGCCAACCTCAATCGGGAGCCATGCGTAGACATATTCGTTTGGTCTGATCCCTGTCTCATCGTACCAAACAAGGCCCTCATTGGGCTGGCCCTGCATGACCCAGCCGCCTTCCGGATCGTATTCGTCGAACAGGCGTGTGTCTATCTCCGCGAAGCGCTCATCGGTCGGCTGCTGCTTTTCTTCGTCCCACCCTGAGTAGATCACGATCACGTAGTAGATCCCGGCCTTTTCAGGGTTGCCGTCTGCGCCCACATAGCACCAGTCCGGCAGAAGCAGCTTCTCCCGCACCAGACGCAGCGCTTCGGCCCGCCGGGAGAACCGATCATCTTCCAGTCCTTCGAGGATCACCGCCGCCTCTGTGTAACGGTCTTCCATGTCTTTCAGGATCTCCATCATCTCGCCGTCAAGCATCATACTCATGCCCCCCTTGTAGCCGTTTCCTCGTTCCACGTGAAACATTGATTTTCAAGGCTTCCGCGACTTTCTCCACCGCTTACCCTTCTTCAGCGTCACCCGGTCCGACAGCTCGTCGAAATTCAGCCGGAGCCCGATCTCCTGATACACCTGGTCTGTGATCTCCTGATGTTCTATGCAAAGCCATGTCCGGTGATTCAGATCATCCAGCGCCCGCAGCAGCCGCGTCTCGCCAAAGCCGAATTGCTCATGCAGCGTCAGGCAGATCGCCGCGTACATGCACTTGACGATCTCCTGCCCGGCCAGCTGATAGCCCTTTGAGAAACCGCGGTCTTCCGCCGCCTTCAGGTCGAGATCGGTGTACTTCTGCACGGTCAGTGCGCGCCTGGCTTCCGCCAGCATTGCCGCCATAATGTTGAGTTCCGCCACGGGTGACTGCTGCGCCGCCTGAAGCGGCGAGGGTTTCGGCGGCTCTCTGGGTGTTGCCCGCTTGGCCTTGCTCACAGGATGTCCACCTCCATCCAGGAATCCTCCGCGATGTCGAGGATCTGATCGATGGCCCTGGCCATCCGCCGCGCGGCCTTGCTGGATTCATCCAGTTCATACCGCAGGTGAATCAGTTCTTCCCGGGCTTCGGTCAGCTCCCTGGCAATGGCCGGCTGGCCGTTCTTCCGGAAGATGGCGATGCAGCGGTTGATGGTGTCAATGCTGTCCATGGTCAGACGTCTCCTTCCTCCCTGTGCAGGCTGCGCTCCGGGTCGAATCCGGCCGGATAGCGCCTGCGCAGCTTTTCGATGTTCATCCGCGCGATGTCGGACAGGCTCCAGCCCATCGCGGTCGCGTACTCCGCCACCATCCACAGCACGTCACCCAGCTCCTTCTGGGCGTGTTCCGCGTCGAACAGATGCCCCTGCAGGTTCTTCTGATAGATGCCCAGCAGCTCCCCGACCTCGGAGGCCATGCCATACAGCGCGTGCTGCACGGCATTCTGACCGGCTGCGATGGTCCGCGCCGCATCCATCTGGTACTCATCCAGCGTCATGACAGCACCACCTCCTCAGGGTATTCGGCCAGCACTTCCTCGTCGAGCAGCTGCGTTCCGCAGAAGCGGCAGTAGCGGTCTTTCCGGTCAATCTCTTTCTGGCAATGTCCGCAACGCCAAATCGTCCGGTAGATCTGGCCGTAGGGGATGACAGGCTTCCAGTCCTTGATGAAGGCCACAGGGACGTCGCCCTTGTTCTGCTCCAGATCGATGAAGGGCAGGTCTTCCATGCGCTGCATCAGGATCTCAAAGGTTTTCTCACGGGTGAACCGCCCCTTTTCCGACAGCTTGTTCACGCCGCGGAGGATGCTCAGCACGGCCTCCAGCCGGATTGCCTTGTCCACAGGAATCACCTCTCAGTCATAAGTCTCGCTCAGGTCTTCGTCGTCCGGGGTGTCGTCATCGCTGCCGTCGTGCGGCTCTTTGGGATCGGTCAGATATTCCAGTCTTTCCATGTGAACACCGCCCAGTCATCAACGCACTCGGAACAGCCGACGATAGATTGCCGCCCATGCTGGCCATGGATGGTGTACACCCGCTCAGGATCCTCCGCGCCGCACTCCGGGCAGATGAAGGGCTCCGCCTCCGGCATTCCGTCCGTCTCTGCCTCCACGATCCACGGCGCGTCTGGCAGCTCAGTCATTGTACCTGTCCCCCTTCGTCATGTTCGGCTCTTCCATGCGCCGAAGCGCCCGTGCGGTCGCCTTGGCCAGCAGCGTCTCCCGCGCGCCCATTCCGAACACCACAGGCCCGCGGGCCTTGCAGCGCGGACAGACGGCCGCGTACTGGCAGAAGTCCTTGAGTTCCTTCGCCTCCATCCGGTGCCCGCACCACGGGCAGGCCGGTTCGCTCACTTTCATTTCTTCGCCTCCATTGTACGCTTGATGACGCCTTGCACGACGCCCACAGTCACATGCAGCTCATCCGCCACTTCCCGGATGCTCTTGCCTGAGAAGAACAGTGCCCGGATCTTCTCGTTCCGCTCGTTGTTCTTGTATTGCGGTTTCGGTGGAGGGCCAACGCGCCGCCGGAAGGCCTGCAGGCACTTCCAGCTGCAGAAGCGCTTGATGTAGCCGTTATGCTGCATCTTGTAGGCCCAATCCTCCGGGGTGAATGTCTCGACAGCCTTGCGACACTCGCTGCAGCGGAAGGTGTAGCCGCGGATGTAGGAAGGCACCACCTCATCCCGCGGATTCACGTACTTGGGCATGGGGCCTCCTTCTCGCCTTGTAGATGTCCTGAATCCCGTCAATCACTCCGGCGATCATGTTGAATGCGGCAGGATCGTCTTTCCACTTGGCCGACAGCTGCTCACCGTCTTTCATCAGGTCATTCCACCAGCTGTTGAAAGACGGATCCTCTGACCAGTCAGGCGGCTGTTCGTGCCGCTCAAAGAAGTGATAGAGATCGGCGAAGAACTGCCTGTGCGCGTCCGTCATTGTGCCCGGTTTCCCTCCTTTCTGTTTCTGTTCCCTTTGTGTTTGGGAACACAGCGAAGCAAGGTATTTCAACGGTTTGAACGATGTGTTCCCATGTTCCCAAATGATTTTCCATATATACAGCCGTGCCGTGAAAAAGAATTTCTGTGGATAACTTTTCTGAATCCGGAGTTTTCCACATTATTTTTTTCTCGCAGTATATACATGTTGAATCTGGCTGAAAAAATGGGAACGTGGGAACTTCAGTCATCCTCTGAGCGGATGTGTTCTTCCGCCCGCGGGATCTTCTGGCCGGTCAGCAGCGCGATTGTCCAGATGTTGTCTCCGCCTCTGAATGGCAGGCGCTTCCGGTATCCGTAAGGATGCACCTTGTCGCCGTTGATCTTGATCAGGTTGTTCGCCTTCGCCCAGGAGTAGAAGGCTTTCGGATCGTAGCCGGCATCTTTGATGGCCGCGGTCATATAGCGGTTAATCACATAGACCAGATGGTCATTCTCCGTATCCCAGCAGCCGTAGCGTTCCGGCACGGGCTTATCGTCTGATTTGACAGGATCATCGAACCGCCCGGCACAGCCGCCGATCCATTCGCAGATGTAGTAGTAGCAGTCAAGATTGACATTCATTTCGTCAGAAGATCGGACGAAGGTGCGCACCTGGCTGACAGTCAGCTGGTCAAATTCCGGCTCTCCGATCAGCCAGCCAAGAATCGCGTCGCCGGTCATCAGCATGGACATCGCCATGCCCTGCTTGTCCGTAGCGCCAAGCTGCTGATAGAAGTCATCTTTCCACTTCTGGATCAGCTCCATGGTCAGGCCGCTGTTTGGATCACTCAGCGCGTCAATGACCATCTTCCCGGCCCAGCCGTAATTGTCCCGGATCAGGTCAGCGATGGCCGGAGGATCGTCAAAGACCATCTGCGTGTATTCGGCCTCGATTACCCGGGCCATCGCGCCGGCGCCCTTGGCTGTTGCCGTGATCGGGCTCTCGCCGGAAGTGATCATCACGTTGCTCCATGTATGGGTTTTCCGGATGCCTCCTTCCTTCGCGCCGCGGACTTTCTCCACGCCTTCGCACAGAGAGTAGATCAGGCGGTCGAAATTGTAATTGGGCTTGTTCTTCAGCAGCTGAAGCTCGTCGAGGATCAGCGGCAGGTGATTGCAGAACACGGCCATCTGCTCAAATCCAACGTCGGTTGACTGACAGGTTTTCGCAAAGTGCCCCATCTCCGGATCGGCCCACACAGAAGCGGCTGCCCTGAGTGCAATCGTTTTGCCGATGCCGCTCTGGCTGCCCCAGATGTGGTAGAAGAACGGCAGCGATCCAAGCTTGGAGACAAACGGTGAGATAATGGATGCCGCGAAGACTAGCCGTGTGGCAATCAGGCCGCTGTTCCTGATCTTCTTATACATGTCCCGCCATTTCTCCCAGCTGCCGGCCTGCCTGATGGCGGCAAATTCCTCCTTGTACTGGCCGGCTGCGTCATAGTGAAGATCAGGAACGTATGGACTGAATCCATAGCCTTCCACCCAGCCAAGCCGCCCGATGGACTTCTCCTCCGGAATGGTCTCCCGGTTCCATTCCATCATGTCGTTGAGATATTGGACGAACGGCTGCGCGTTGTTGGAATTAATGGCAATGTCGTACTGCGCCAGCGCTTTGATGATGCCGGCCTTGTCCGCCAGGGCCTGCTTTCCGACAATGATCTGCTTCCAGAAGTTCCGCTTGAAGGCCAACTTCCATTGGACTTCCCCGGTCTCGATGTTGGTGATCCGGCTAATGGGCATGATCGGATGCGTACAGACCGTGATCTCCACATCGCCCATGCGGTCGGGCTGTGTCTTCGTGATGCCGCTGTCCGTGCATTGGTATCGGCCGCACTTCAGTTCAAACTCCTGATCTGTGAAGTGCGTTTTCTGGCCGTCCTGAAGCGCGCGTTCTTCTTCAAGCTTCTGCGCCTGATAGGCTTTCCAGATCTTATCGAATACGGCAGCTGAGATGCCGACCTGCTTTGCCCGCGCTCTCAGCTTCGCCCACATCTGGTTGAACAGATAGCCAGAACTTCGCTGAGCCCAGATCATGTCGAGGATATAGGTTTCTGTCACTTCATCCTTTGACAGTCCGTTGATGACCTGCGCGGCCTGTTCCATGATGGTTTCATCAATGGACTGGCCGGCACTCAATGCCGCGTCTCTTCCCAAGCTCTATCCCTCCTTTCGTGTGCATCATTCAGGTCAATCATTGCGTCTTCCCGTTCTCGCAACAGGGCAGCCAGGCTGTCCGTGATCTCCGTATCCGTGCAGGCCTTCACATGCCTGTCAGCCTCGATCCAGCGATCCAGCGCCCGGAAGTAGTTGTCCATTGCTGCGTCCACTTTGCGCTGTTTGGCTTCCATCAGGCTTTTTCGAAAGGCGGCCATGGATGCGGCTTTCTTCCGTTCCTGTGCGGTGCTTTCCTCGCTCAGGCCCAGCGCATAATCCTGATTGAGCATTCGCAGCGCTTCCGGGAAGGTAACGCCGTACAGTTCCCGCGCCAGGTTGATCACATCTCCGCCCTTGTGGCAGCCGAAGCAGCACCATCCGCGGTCGCCCCTGTACACTTTCAGGCTCGCGTCCCGGTCGCCGTGGAAGGGGCACACCGCGAAGCCCTGCCGGTTGACCGTGATCCCGTTGTCCTCCAGCAGCTGGCGGCAGCTGACAGCCGCTTTGACGGCTTCCGGATCAATCACGGCGGCAGCACTCCTTCCGTCAGGTATTCGATGATGTGCCGCCCGGTCGAGTTGGGCGAACAGAAGCGGAAGCGGACGCCGTACTTGGCTGTCATGGTATGCAGCGCGCGGCGGAGGGTTTCCGGGCTGGCCTTCGTGAGTGACTGGCCGAAGCGGTTCTTCGGTGCCACCCAGGCGGCCAGCCCGCCTTCCGGAAGAACTTCCTCGATCAGGATCAGCAGGCCGATGCCTGCCTGCTGCGCCCGTTCACACTCAGCGGCGAAGCGGTCATGATCCTGATGCATGTCCATCATCAGCTCCATGACGCCGCTTTTCGTGTCCACCGCCCGGCGCATGTCGTTGGCGAAGGCGTAATCGCCCACGTACAGCGCGCAGCGCTCCACCTGTACACCCGTCCGTTTAAAGTAGCTGTCAAGGTTCTTGTGCTTGCCTGCCTGCTGCCGTGTGTCCTCCAGCAGTATCATCAGCAGTCACCACCTCAGAAGGGCAGCGTTTCGTCGGTCACCAGCTGAGGCGTTTCTGCCGTGGAGGCTCCGCCGCTGAAGGCTGCATCCAACTCCGCCATGCGCGCCTGATCCCGCTGACTGAAGCCGCGCTTTTTCGGCACTTTCACCTTGCCCGCCCGGAAGGCTTCCAGGCTCTCCAGCCGCGCGATCTCCGTTGTTGTGCCGGTGCGGTAGCCGCGTTCTTCCTCAGCGGCCTCCATGAACCAGTCCCGCTCCCGGACGCTGAAGGCGCAGGCCTTGCCCTTGAGTTTGGTCTCGTCCCAGTCGAACGTGTAGCCGGAGTTGCTGTGTTCCAGCGCCCAGGCCATGTGCTGGAAGTCCTGATGCGCGTAACGGTCGCGGTCGGTCGCCGGCTGGCCGTTGTTGTTGTAGTTGGGAACGCGCAGCCGCAGCGTGCCCTTGTAGCGCTTCTGATACTGGCCGCCGGCCTGCGCCTCGAACTGCCGCTTGAAATAGCCGGCATACTCGCCCTCTGTGACTTCCAGCTGAAGGATCAGGTTCTGCCCCTGCTCGCCGTTCTCCACCTTCGCGCCGATGATCTGGCCCACGTAGACGCCCACCGGAATCGGCTGCATGCCCGCCTTGCTCTCCTGTGCCTGGAAGTTGACATTGCCGTGCTTGATCATGCTCAATCGCTCACTTTCTCTGATTTGGTCACCACCGCGCCGCTGGCCTGTACGGGCTCGCCAAGCGCGGGAAACTCATAGTATTCGCGGATGATCCTGTCCACCGCGGCCAGATCGTTCTCGATCTCTGGCCCCTCGAACATGTCCACCGGGCTCTTGGCCAGATCATGGCCGTTGTTCCTCGCCCGGAAGAAGTACTTCTCGCCGTCGCTCATCGCATGGAGGGTGATGGTTGTGCAGCCGGACAGGTTGATCTTCTGGTCCAGCAGCTTGCCGATGGTCAGCAGCTTGCTGTCGCCGTAGTCGTTGGTTTCTTCGTGCATCATCAGGTAGACAATGCGGTCCGGCGGAAGATCCTGCACACAGCGCACCAGCGCCCACATGCTGTCCGCGATCTGGTTGTACAGCGCGAACTGATCTGCCTGCTTCCCGCCATGCCCTGCCATGAACAGGCTTGACATGATGTATCCCGCGTCATCCACCACGGCGGACCGTGTGGGCATCCGCTTCAGCCCGGCAAGGATGGTCTCGATCCGCTGCGTCGACATCTGGTATTTCCATTGTCCCCGGAAGGGCAGCGGCTTTCCCAGCACGTTGACAAGGAAGACTTCATCCTGTTTGAAGCCCTTCAGGCTGTAAGATTTGCCCACGCCTGAGCGGCCGTAGACAATGACCAGCACACCCATTACTGAATCACCATCCTGGTCTCCTGTACGATCCGCGCCCCCGGCACATACTCGCCTTTCTTGATGGCGGCCTTCACGCCGGATATGTCGAGCTCCGGGGCTTTCAGCCGCAGCAGATCGGTCCGGCAGCGGCTGCTCGCCCACTCGAGGAGCTCCGCCTCGTTGTCCACCTGCACGCTCGGCGGGTTTTTCCTGTAGGTGACGGCCACCTTTCCGGTCTTCAGCTTCTCGCCGGCCAGCATGGTCTGCAGGTAGGTCCAGAGGCTTTCGCGCTTGCGCCGCGCAGCTGCCCGGCGGGCTCTCAGTGCGTCCTCCTCGTTCTTCAGCGCGTCTTCCTCCGCGAACAGGTCTTTGATCCAGCAGGCGATGCCTTCCAGCTTCTTCTCCCGGTCCATCTGGAGCTCAGTAAAAGCGCTGATGTCCATGATCTCACCGGTCTCCGGGTCTACCAGGTTCAGCAGCGCTTCGTCAATCTCGTACAGCGTCATGATTTTCTCCTTTCTGAAATGATCCGCGGTATGTCAGGATAGTTGTAGTCGAACGCCGTCTCACAGGCGGCCACCTCAACGGGCTGGATGCGCGGGCTGGAACAGTACTGGCCCATGCGCTTCCGCTCCCGGATCACCTGATTGATGAAGGCGGACGCCTGCTCACGGGTGTCCCAATACCATTCCACCCGGTCATTGCCGCCGGTCCGGATGCTGGCCTTGAAGATCCTGTTCATGCCAGCGCCCTCCTCAGCCGATCAGCAGCAGCTTGCCGATGAGCAGGTACAGCGCGATGGCGATCACCGTCATGATGATGGTATGGACGGCCTCCCGGGCCTTCTCGCCCTCGTTCTCCGGCTCCCAGCGCGTCACGGGTGAAGCACCTCCTCCACGTAGTCGGTGATTTGCGGATTCTTCTCGGCCAGCGCCCTGTCCATGTAGTCGACGATCTCGCCGGGTGTCAGGTTGGCCACCAGATCGGCCACCAGCGATGTGTCCAGATGCAGCTTGCGCATCCTGTCGTTGCCGAAGATCAGGCCCTCCAGCTTGAAGCCGTCCGCGTCATGGCTGAAGAACACGGAGCCGCTTTCGCCGTGAACCGCAACCATACAGGTGACAAGGTTCGTCTCGACGCTGTCGTTGAGTCCCTGCAGCAGTCCGATGTGTGCGCTGGCCCCCACCGTGCAGAGGGCCGCGCGCTTGTCCGCCTCTCTCATTGCACCCATCCTTTCTCATTGTCCCAATGCCATCCCAGGAAGGCCAGCACGTCCGCCTTGCTGATGCGCAGGTGATTCCCGCGCCAGAAGTACCGGAAGCCGATGTCCCTGTTCTGCTTGGCCGCTACATTGAAGCCGTAGGAGCTGCGATAGCCCAGGGCTTCGGCGGCCTCCTTCGGGCTGATGTCCGCCCTGGGCGAGCGGATCAGCGCCTCAACTGCCGGAGTAGGTTCCATGCTGCGGCCTCCTTCTGCCTATCTGCCGAAGTTCAAGATTGAACTCGTTCGGCAAAAAAATAGGCGGCGATCTCAGAGCTGGGGATCTGAAGGACTTCCGCAATCTTCCGGATTTCCTTCTGCTTCCACCCCCGCTGATTGTTCAGCTTCATGGAGACGGAATGCTCAGAAAGTCCGATCTTCTGCGCAAGCTCCTTCTGCGTCCCGACGTACTCGACAATCCTGCCAAGCAACTTGCTATAATCGTACTCCATCCTGTTGCACCTCCTTTCATCCGGTTCAATCTTGAACCTTGACCGTATATTATCACAGGGAAATGGCATTGTCAACAACAAAAATTCAACTTCACACAATTTTAATTCAATCTTGAATTTTTGTTCAAAGTGTGATAGACTCACGGCGAGGGGGTGATGATATGGCCACAACCGCCGAACGATTGCGACAGATCATGCAGGCGCGCGGCCTCCGTCAGGTGGATATTCTGCGAATGGTCGAACCGTACTGCGTCGAATTTGGCCTGAAGATGTCAAAGAGCGACATCAGCCAGTTCCTCAGCGGCAAGGTGCAGCCAGGTCAATGGAAGCTGTCGCTGCTGGGCAAGGCACTTCACGTCAATCCAGCATGGTTGATGGGTGAATCCGTGGAGATGGAAGAACCGCTGCTTGTCGCTGTCACGTTCCCGTCCGAACCGCTGAAGTTGTCCCCTGAGGAGGAAATTCTGGTGGTTGCCTATCGTAACGCGCCGGTTATGATTCAGGAAGCTGTCATGAAGATCCTGAGTGACTACCAACGGAAGGCGGCTGATTCTGAATGAAGCCGAAGGCCAGAGGCAACGGCCAGGGCACCGCATACAAGCGCGGCAGCACATGGACGGCGCAGGTGGTGATCGGCTGGAAGATGGGCAAGAACAACCAGCCGATTCCGATCAAGCGCACAAAAGGCGGCTTCAAGACGAAGCGGGAAGCGCTGGCCTATTGCCCGGAGCTGCTGAAGGCCCCGACCGTCCGGAAGATCGCCCCGCGTCTCTCTCACTATGCGGAGCTGTACTTCGCCGGCGAGTGCAACAAGCTGTCAAGGTGCAAGAGGGGAGCATACATCATCGCATGGAAGCGTTTGAAGCCGTTGCATGATTATCCGATGGACCAGCTGACGGTCGCCCTGCTGCGCCAGACAGTCAGCGAGGCCGCCTCCACCCACTACACGGCCCGCGATTGCAAGGTGCTGCTGTCGCACCTGTTCAAGCTGGCCGGCGCTGACGGATGGGTGTCCAAGGACCTGCCCAGCTACATCATCCTGCCGGATCTGCACGAAAAAGAGCGCTGCCCATTCTTGCCGGAAGAACAGGAAGCGCTGTGGGGGCTGTACGAAGCCGGGAACAAGGACGCGGCCATCCCGCTGCTGATGATCTACACAGGCATGATGCCCGGAGAAGTCATGCGCATGACGCCGGCCATGATCCACATGGAAGATCACCAGATCATCGGCGCCGGCCTGAAGACGAAAGTCCGGCAGGAGTCCCCGATCTGGCTGCCTGACGCTGTGATCCCGATCCTCGACGCCGCCCTCGCCGATCCGGACCACCCGCTGTGGCTCAAGACGGAGAAATGCCTGTATTTGCACTATTACGCCGCGCTGGAAGCAGCAGGCACCCGCAGGCTGGAGCCGTACAGCTGCCGCCACACCACCGCCACGGCCCTGACGATCACGGAGAACATCGCGCCGCAGACCGTTCAGCGGATCATGCGCTGGGCCAACACCCGGATGCTCGACAGGTACGCCCATCCTGATGAAGATGCCATCCTGTCCGCTGTCAACACGATCGGACGTACTACCGACCTACTACCGACAGAAGCGGCTGCAGCCGTTGAAAAACCTTGATTCTCATCTCCCGCTCAAAGGGAACACCAGCCCAATACCGCCGCCCGGATTCACCCCCGTCTTCTCCGCTCAACGCCTTGCATCTCAACGGATGCATGGCATTCTTTGTGCCCTTCTGCTGCGGCGCTGTGTATGCCTCTATAGGCCATTTTCGCGCTCTACTACCGACTCTACTACCGACTTCCGGAAGGCCTGCTGAAGGCCAGCTGCAGGCCCATCCAGCCGCCAGATCACGCGCCTGCCATTCCTGTCCGCAGGAACCCCGTAAAGCCGCCTCCGCCATCCCGCAGGCAAGAACACCCGCCCACGCCCGGGACGCGCCACAAGCCCCTCAGACGCCCGGCAATGGCACATCCGGCAGCAGGTCAACGGCAGGCCACCACTCCGCGCCCTCCGCGCCCTGTGGAAAACCCTGTGGATAACTACGCCCGACTTTTCCACAAGATTCTCGGCCTTCTGATGGCCTTTCCCGGGGCCCTCTCCGCACACGCATAAACACACACGCAACCGCCAACACCGGCCATAGAGGCCATCCTGCGCGTCAGAATCGCTATCCAGCGCGTCAGCCGCCCCCCGCCGCACCCGCCGGCCCACGTTTCGGGCAACGGAAAAGAGCGGGCCCTTGCGGACCCGCCCCCTGGAGGCTCACCCTTACACCACTCGCTCATCCCCCGTGACGATCATCGGCGGCAGGATGGCGTCCAGCTTTTCGTACCAGCCGGCATACCTGCCATTGGCAGGCGCCGGGCTGTCCGGCTCCTCGACGTTGGCCCTGGGCGCGGCCTTCTTACGGGCCACGGGGGGCTTGACCTCGGTCTCCCGGAGGTCGACCCCGTACAGGTCGCTGGTCAGCCTGTACCCCAGGATCCTCCGCTTCCCGTCGGTCACCTGCTCGATGACGAAGCCCTCGAACGTCTGGTTGAACCAGCGCCTCATGAGCTCGGCGGTGGCGGGGTCACCGGCGCTGGCAAGAGCGTTGACGGTGGCCGTGATCTTGGATGCGGTGGTGGTGGTGATGGCTTTGCGGAACATAGCGTTCCCTCCCGGCCGTCTTTCCGGCCTGCCATATTCTGGAAGCCTTGCGGCTTACAGTCCCACCTGGTGCTGTTCGTTATGAAGTTGTCAAGGTTCTCGGCTCGGCCGGCCCGCCGTGGGCCCCCGCCCCGCCCTGGCTGGGCGGTGGGTCTCTCTCTTTCTGTGATTCAAGTATAGCACACTTGCTGTGTAGTGTCAAGCCCCCCAACGGAAAAAAGTTGGCGCGGCTTGAAACTCTTGCCGCGCCTTGTTCCTCTCAGTAACCGCAGTCTCCTGCTGCGTCGGTTTCTTCCTCCGGTGTCGGTGCCGTCCGCCGGTAGTAGTCCGCCCGGATCAGACCCTTCACGTACTGCGCCATGTTGGGCTGCTGATGGAGCCATTCCAGCAGTTTGGCGTCTTCCGGATTGCCCTTGTTGAAGGACAGGAACTTCCGGACAACGTGCTCCCGCATGTACTGCTGGTCGTACTTGCTCTTGTCGAATGCCATGATGCTGCCTCCTTCCGGACCGTCAGGCGGCCCTTCGGCTGCATTGTAGCACACTACACGAATAGCGTCAAGCGCATGAAAAAAGCCCGCCCCGGATCGCTCCGGAGCGGTTTTCTGTCACTTCCCGTCATCCTCATCGGCCAGATCGGGCGGCTTCTGTTCCGCCGGCTGCGGCAGGATCACCACGCCTTCGTCCTTCGCGCCGGCCGCGTCGATCAGCCCCTCGCCGATGATGTACGCCACCACCGCGGCCCCGGCCATAATCAGCGCGGTCACTTCCGCGGCCACGCTCTCCGCGCCGCCGAAGGCTTTAATCATCCCGGCCACGAAAACAGCCACGGCCGCCCAAAACTTCCGGCTTGTCAACTTGCGTCTGAGATCCTCGCTCATGTGTGCGCTCCTTTCAGCTCAGTCCGAATTTCCCAAGCACAACGCCCAGCGCCGCGGCCAGCACCAGCCACAGCACCTTCCCGGTGATGTCTTTCCACTTCTTGCCCGGCTCGTCCTTCAAGGCGTCCACGTCCGTTCGCAGGCCCTTGATGCTGCTCAGCATGGACGCCTGCCCCAGCGTCAGCTCCTTGACGGACAGGGCCAGCGCGTTGACTGATTCGACGATCTTTTCGAGCTGTTCGGTTCGGCTGAAAAGCGTCTTGATCTGCTCCGTGTGGCGGATGATCTCGCCCTCCATGTTGTCCATCGGTCTCCCTCCTTTCCGGCTTCATGGATCCCAACGGCCAGCAGGGCCGCGCCGCCTCACTCCTCCAGCACGATCACCGCGTCCGGCCAGTCTCTCCGCACAGCGTCCGCCTGCGCCAACGTCAGCCCGGTCAAGGTCGCCGTGAACCGATCCCCAGCGTCCACCTTGTCCTCCTCCAGCGCGGCCAGCAGCGCCGCCTGTGTTTTCAGCCCGGCCACGCCGTCCACGGTCAGCCCGCGGGCCGCCTGAAAAGCCTTCACAGCGCTGAGGGTCTTCTGTCCGAAGATCCCGTCCACCGCCCCGCAGTCGTAGCCCAGCTGATTCAGCCCGGCCTGCAATTCGGCCACGTCGTCGCCCCGGTTCCCCTTCACAAGCGTTCTTTTCACGGTTTCTCCCTTCTCCGGCTGCCACCCGTCCGCCAGACAGGCCGGCCTCGCCCAGTGTGTCCACTTCCCGGCGCTGATCGGCTCGCGCTTTACGGTCACGCTGCAATGGATCACTTCCCCGCCGCCGATGTACAGGCCCGTGTGGATCATCTTGCCGCTGTCGCCCATGCGGAAGAGGCAGAGCACCGCGTCCGGCAGACCGTCCGGCAGATCGCGGATCATGCCCTTGTCCGTCCAGTTGGCTGCCGTCTTGTACTGCGAGGAAGCCCCGCCGCCGGCGAGGGCGAAGCCGGTCGCCGTCTTTATGCACCAGTACGTGAACCCCCGGCAGTCGAAGGCATACGCCTCCCGCCACTTGCAGACGGCGCAGCTCTCCGCCCGGTCGCTCAGCACAGGGCAGGCCTTGTAGATCGCGGAGGCGTGCGAAGGATTATAGCCGGCGTACTGCTGCCGATAGGCCGGAGTGCAGCGCCCGCCCCACGCGCCGAAAACATACGGGTCGCCGATGTGCGCCTCCGCTGCCGCGATGATGGCCCGCTCCAGGTCAGTCATAGGCACCACCCTCTCTCAGGATGGGGCGGCCGCGCAAGCCACGCAGGCCGCCCCCGGGATGCGTCAGGCCTCCGGCTCGGCCACAGGCTCCGGCTGGGTGAAGCTGTACAGCTTGCGCTCGATGGCGCCCTGCTCGATGGTGCCCCACTCGATGGCCGCCAGATCGTTGCCGTCGCTGTTGGTGATGGCGTTGGCGCAGAGCAGATGATACTGCTTCTCCGCGTCCGCGCGTTCGGTGTAGGAGTAGTTGGCAGGCGTCACAGCGGCGCCGGACTTCACGGTCTTCTTCTGCGCGTAGTAGTACATGATGATGATCCTCCTTTTTTCAGTCGATCCTGTAAACCTTAAACTCCTTGAGCTTGCAGTCACATGCGTAGTTGGTCGGATGGCTGTGGGCCCCGTTGCCAAGCGTCCACAGAGTTTCTGTACCGTCGGACGGCCACGGCGCCGCATACTCCACGCGGGGGATCGGTGTCGTAGCCCGGTACAGGCCGCCGTTGAGATAGACTTCCAGCCGGTCAACACCGCCGCTGGCTGCCGTAATCGAATACCAGCCCTTGATCCGCACATAATCATTCGCCGGAAGCGGCGGATATGTGGGGATCACAAGGTTTTCTTTGGCTCTTGAAATCGGATTGTAGTCGTTGCCCATCATTTTCCACGAAAACGTTGCCCGCGTTGGATCTGCGATGTAAACAGGCGTAAAGCCAAAACCCTTGGTTGTGTTGGTCAGCGATCCGACGTCGAAGACTACGCCGCTGGCGGACGTGCTCTGCTTGACATAGACGTCAAGCTCAACACGCCAATGATGCCCGAAGTTGATCTCGCTACCGCCGTCAATGATCGGATGCACAAGCCGCGCCGTACCGGGGCAGATGTACAGCTTGTCCGTGCTGTCATAGGTGGCGTGTCTGGTGCTGGCGGCGTCGTAGTTCATGTCAAACGTGATGCCCTGCACTCTGTCCACCCAGCAGCCGTTAACAGGCGCGTCATCTGCGTTCAGCCAGTAGGCAAGTCTCCCACGATTGTGGGCGGACGCCTCTATGATCCTCCGCCGCGATGCCATCAGGTCGGCCATGCCATCACCGCCCCGTAGATGCCGTCCGCGATGCTGATTTCATAGGTGTACCCGGCCTCGACGCCCGTCCACCAGTCCGGCATGACAACCGTCTGCGGGAGTGTCAGCACCGCCGCGGTCGTGCCGGACGTGAACCGCACCTCGCACAGGCCGGACGCTGACGGCGTGAAGCTGATCTCGCTCACCTCGCCGCAGATGTAGCGCTTGCCAGTCTCCGCCGTGATGGTGGGCGTGGAGCCGGAGACTTCCACTGTGTCAGACTGCGCGGTCAGGTCTTCCAGTGTGCAGAGCAGCACCAGATTTGTCAGCGTCGCAGTGCTGTCTTTGCGGATCACTCTGACGCCAACCTGTACACCTTCCGCAGGCGCCGTGAAATCAACTAAGAAATCATCGCCTATTTCAGTATGCGTCCCAAAATTAGCATACGTACCGGATTTGACAGCGCCAGCGTACATCGTGTCGCCGGAAAAGCTGCCGGAAATCCGATGCATATTAAACCTGTACTGATGTCCTGTCACAAGCGTCATCAGCGGATCGGTAAAAGCTGAAATTGCCTGGGCGGTTCCGCCATAAGCAGGCGTCCCGTTCAGCCGGATCATAAAGGGGTTGCCGTTGCTTGACCGCGCCACAGTACCGTTCAAGGTCACAAGCATCCCGCGCCGCGTCATGGTCAGCGTGCTGGTAATGTCCCCGTCATACTCGCTGCCGTAGCCGTAGTCAATCAGCCCTTCCCCAGCCAGCGCCGCCGCAACGGTCGCCTTGCTGTCCGCCGCCGTCGCCAGCGCGTCAACTGCCGCAATGGCATCACCGGCTGCCTTCGCGTCCGCAGGATCGCCCGCGACAGAGAGTGTCGTATCCGTCGCGGCGATGGTGTAGGTGTCCGTCAGCCCAGGAAACTTGATGCTCCTCAGCGGTTTAGTCGCCATTGCTCACCGCCTCCTCCCCCTGTGTGATTGTCACGTTGCCCTCGCCGTCATCGGTGCAGACAATGGCGCCGTCAATGACAACTCTGCCCTTGCCTGCCGCCTGGCCGAGGATGTAGCTCACCGCGTCAAGGCTCATGCCCAGGCCCTCCATTCATGGCTCGCCGCGTCGTAGAAGTACAGCGTCGCCGTGTCCATCTCAAGCAGGATGCTCCCGTTCGCAACGCCATCGGTGGGCTTCGCATCCGTGCTCAGACATTCGCCCTGCGCGTAGTACGTGGAATCAGTCATAAGACGCTTGTCATTCCATGTCAGCACTTTTACCACTCCTTTCAGCTTATAGTAATATTTCCATCGCCGTCATCGGCGAAAGCCAGCTCCGCGCGCTGGATCTCGCCGCAAACGGTCACAGAAACCGCGTCAGTCCCCGTCCAGGTTCCGGCGCTATGATCCGCCGTAAACCTGTATAGGACAGATGAATACCAAACATATTGACCGGCTGAGTAGTCCACAGATTCGGAAAAGTCCGCTGCGATGGTTTCGAGAAGATCCGTATACTCCGGCGGGAGGCTGTCCCTTGCGTTTTCAATCGCATCAACCAGCGCGGAAACATCACTTATAATCGTTCCCGGATCGATGATCGTTTCCGTCTCGATCAGGCGAACGTTTCCGGTCCCTTCAAGCACTGTGGTAGTCGTGGTTCCGTCGGTCCATGAGACAGAAATCTTGATGGGACCTTGCTCCGCGTAGACGCCGGATGGAAGGTCGATATAGATCTGATTTTCTGAGACAACGCCGTTTTCAATCGGCACCGTACCACCACCGGAAAGAACCGCCCGCCCGAAAGCGGAGCCTCCCGGGGAGAAAGGCTCACCGTCCTTGTACAGGTAGACGCCGACCCGGTTTGCCAGTGCGTCCCCGAGGAACAGCGGATGGAGCGTCTGCGTTACCGGTCCTTTGTCAATATCAACGCTAAACATGTTTGGGAACTGCATTATTTCATCCCCCCTTTATCAGCTTGATTCTGACTTTCCCGGGCTGGATTGTGTCGAGGTTTGTCAGGCGGGAATAGCCCTCCCAGTCGGCTGCACCCGTCTCATCATCCACAAAGTGGATCTTCTGCAGCCCGTCGAACTCGGTCGCAATCACGGGCAGCCGTCGATCATCCTGCATGGTAATCAGGCAGGACCCGTCCGCCAGAGGCGCCCAGGCATAGTCCACTTCATACGTTTTCCCCCGGTCCGTCGTTATGGCTCTCATGGATCACCGCCTCCTTCCGCTTTTCTTCCTCGCGCAGCCCCTTTGACAGCGCCACGAGCTGCTGGTATACCTCGGTCATCGTTGCAGTATTGTGCGGGGACGCCGGAATCGTGACGCTTGCAAGGTTATTGATGATCTTTTCAATGAGTTGATACTGATCGTACATGCGCGCCTCCCTTATGTACGGCCGAGGTAATAGATCGTCTTCCCCGTGAAGGAGTTGTCCGTTTGAAATACCCGGAGCACTTGGTCATTCCCTGCCCCGTCCTCGAAGGAAACAAGGCGAAGGTTAATTCCGGTGACCACATAGGAAGATTGCCAAGAGGCGCTATTACTGCCGACCTCAAGGTAGTCCAGCGCATACACATCGTTGGCCATCAGGACGTCCGTTGTGATGCCGTCCGAAATCTGGATGTTGATGTTGGCAAGCTCGGCCGAAAGCTGACTCGCCGTAACGTAGCCGGACAGGTCAATCGTGTTCGCGCGGATCTGCACAAAGGACCCAGTCTGAGCGTTCACGGCCGCCACGATGCTGGCAGGATTGACTTGTGCATTCGCCCCGGAGCCGGTGACAACCAGGCTGATTCGGTCCGCCTGCACATTGAGCTTTGATTGCCACATGTTGACATTATCGTCCGCGTAGGTGATAACGCCCTGGGCATTCAGGGAGATACCAGCTTGCCGGAGGATCTCGTCAACGTTATCGAGGTCGATCTGATAGGCCCGGAGACTGATTTCGTATTTGTTCAGCGCTATTTCCGTCTCGAATTCAGAGATTTCATACTCAGCGTTTGTCTGGCCGCCGGAGCCTCCTCCGCCGCCGGTTGCGCGGTCGTTGGTTTCCTTCGCAATGTAGACAATGTTCGGAATATAGGTTCCGATTGTAGGCCGCGTTGCGGTCGGGTCCAGAAGATCGACCGTCAGCTTGATGATCTCCAGCGCAAGGACCACGCCCGTCGGGCGAATCTCCACAAGCGCCGTATCATGAAGCCGGAGCGGCTGATCCGCATATCCCAGCCGGTGCAGGTCTCTGACCATACAGTCGACAGTCACATCCGGGAAAGATACGCTTTTCAGTGCTTCCCATGTCTTTTGAAGCAGCAGCGCCGGATCATCAATGTCCCCGTTCTGGTAGAAGCCGAAGCGCGGCCGGCCGTTGCGCCCATAGGCTGCCGTAGCTGCAGGATCCTCGATGTATGTCTGATCCGCGGGCTTTGCCGGATGATCCGCTGTAGCCGTCCAGACTTCATCCGCGAAGGTCAGCGGCGCCTGTTCTTCCTGCCCCTCCACGTCCACAGACGCCCCAAAGCCGTAAAGCGCCGTTTTCACCCGGCTGTCATCCCAGGTCACGCCCATTTCATCCGCATTCTTGTCGAGGGAAAGGCGGATTCCGCGCCATATCCCCTGCGCAGGCATGATGTCCAGATAGCGCCCAGTGATGCCAGCGCTGCCGACCGTGACCCGCGGATTGATGTATACGTTCCAGTTTTCCTCGACCGTCCGCACGTCCGCCCAGACGTGGCCCATGCCGATATGCGCGCTTGACGTATTTTGCGTTGTATCCGTCCCGACTTGCCACAGGGTCCCGGTCAGCAGCTCCGCAAGCACCGCCCCGGCTGTCACCTCGTCGAAGTCCTCCTGATTGAAGAACTCGTCCGTAAGCTCCGCAATAGCGATGTGCTCCGCCGTGACTTCCTGATAGTGGTCAGGCTCATAGTCGCGCACCTTGCGAATCTCGAAAGCTTGAAAGGTCCCCGTGTCATCGGAAAAACCGATTCGCTGCCCGCGCTGAATCACCTTTGCCGCGTCATAGGGGAAAAGAACCTGCAGGCTCATTTCCTCCTGCGTCCATGATGCAGACTCCGCATCTTCCCGGGAAAACAGCACATGATCGGAGGCGTCAAAAAAGATGAAATTCATTCTTGCCACGCCTCCCGCCAGTGGACTGTCCCGGTGCCGGTGATTGTCTGCGAGCCAATCACAGGCGGGATGAACTCCGCGCCGGACAGAGGCCAGTACTGCATGATGCTGACACCGCCCACCGCCGCCGTCTGATGATTCAGGTCAATAACCAGGTCGCCGGCCGGAACCGTCGAAAATGTCATTGTGTGCGTGCCGTCGGAATAGGATTGATTGCTCGCCGCTGCTGCCAGTGTGCGCGTGATCCACACCTTCGGCATCGCGTCGCCGAGGATCGTAAAGGAAGACCCACAAGAGCAGGACTTCGCGGGCGAGTAGAAGAAAGGATCGTAGGCCGTCCAGACGAGGCTCAGCTTATTTTCCCACCACTGCCGCGCGGAAGGTTCCGGGAGGCCCGTACAGACTGCATAAATGATCTTCCCATCCCTGTAGGGGAGTGCCAGCGCCTCCGGGCCTTCTGATCTCGCCCACCGCACAAGGTTTGAAAGCTGCACCTGCCGCGCTTCCCTGTCATCATTCAGCACAGCGAAGTTTACCCGGATTGTCCGCGTCCCGATCCTCATGCGCACATAATCGGCGCCGGGGAGGATCGGTCGCTGCCTGGCCGTTGCGTTGAGCTGCAGGGGAGAGACGTGTATATCTTCGATCTTGATATCAGGCGCGGCCGTGGTAATGTCCGCGCCCCGAAATGCAATCATTGCCGCCATCCGCTCCTTTCCAATGCCCTGTAGCTGTCCGCTTGCCGGGCCGAAATCACGCGGCCCACGGTCACGCCGTCAAGATACACATTCCCGCCGCCGCTCGGCGCGCTGTCCCAGACGGAAGCACCGATAGCGCCGTAGTCAATCGAGGCCGTCTGCGCGCCATACTTGAAGTCTCTCCAGACCTTGTTTTCCTCTGCGGTCAGAATGCCCTCGCCCTCATGCAGCCGGGCAAGGTAGTTGTCGAAAGGCACATAATCGAGGCCGTCCGCGTGGGATCCGTTCAAAATACTGCCGACAAAGGAGATTCCGCCGCCGAGCAGGCTGAAGCCCCCGAATGCTGTCAGACGTGCAATCTGTGCTGTGATCGCGTCCACCTGCTCCGTGACGGCGCCCTTTTTGTCCGCGAGGCCGTCAACGATGCCCTGCACCGTATCGCCAACAGCGGCCTTTGCTTCCTCGCCCAAAGACAGCCCAGCTATAGCCGTGTTTGCTGAGTCGACGAGGCTCTGGAAAGCTGCATCCGTCTCCAGCTTCTGCTCTGTCAGCGTGCCGGTGAACTTCTCTTTCTCCGCCTGCACCGCCTGCCACATTGTATTCAGCTCTGTAATATTCCCGCCGCCGGAGACAAGCGCCTGTAGGTAGTCAAAGGATTCCTGCGAACCATCGGAGAGAGAGGCCAGCAGGCTTTCATCCACGCCCAGCTCCCGCGCCTTGCGCAGGTTCTCTTGATAGGTCTGCATATACTCGAGCTGACTCTGCAGGCCATGCGTCATGTTTTCGATTGTCGGGATTGTCGCCTTCAGGCTCTGCTCCGTCCCCCGCAAGGTGGATGTATCTTGCCCCTTCGCCTTTAGGTCCTCGATTTGTGCGGTGACGTTCTTTAGCTCCTTGGCCGCCTTCTGCGCCGGCGTGGTAATTTCGCCGAAGCCCTTGACGGTCGAGTTCACGCTGGCAAGCGTTTCCTGCCGCACCTGCTCCGCGTAATTGGCAACATCCTGCATAGCCGTGGTCGCGTCGGTCAGCGCCTTCTGTACATCTTTCAGGGCTTCCTCGTCGCCGTTCGCGGCCTTCTCAAGCGTTGTCATCTCGCGGGTGGTTTCCTCAATCGCGTGATTCAGGTTTGCCTCCGCCTGCTCGACGGTGCCGTAGGTTTCCGCGAGCCTTTCCCCGTCCTTGTTGTACTTGTCTATTGCCTCGGCCTGCGCGGCTTCCTTTGTCTCAATCTCGCCGGATATGCTGATCCATCGCGCCAGATCGTCGTTTGCAGCCTGCATATCTCTGCGCCTCCAAGGGTTGGTTTCATTCTTGTATTCTGCTATGACGTCCGGTATGATTCCTTCATAGTATCGCTTCTGCGCCTTTAGATCTTCAATTTCAGCCTGTGAATCATCAATTGCCTGTTTTTTTTGCGCGTGAACGCTCCACACGGCCTTGACGGTGTTATAGTTCTCCCATTCTTTGATATAATCCCGGATTGCTTCTGTCCCGCCGTTGATAGCGCCGGTTTCCTGATCCACAACGGAAGAAATCCCCGGAATAGTTTGCACAAGCCACCTGCAGGTTTCCAGCCATCGCTTCTGCTGCAAGTCAATCTGATCCGTACTCCAG